>Ga0233422_10000023_pt1 | contig 88694 bp, 85 predicted proteins | sample Watercolumn_Mata_2_FD_182724 | JGI IMG/M metagenome (GOLD analysis project Ga0233422, IMG submission 182724) | Freshwater microbial communities from Lake Matano, South Sulawesi, Indonesia - Watercolumn_Matano_2014_110_MG | ecosystem: Environmental > Aquatic > Freshwater > Lake | place...
TGGGGCCGGCTGGAGTTTCGCCCGCTGCCGGAAACCAGGCAGACGGTGACTGACATGGCCACACTCTACCAGGTAAAGCCCCAACCTCCCCAGGTGCTCCTGGACGTTTTTGCCACCGAGACCAAAGTGCGTCAGAGCCCTCTAAGTCATTATCGCTATCTTTTCTTCGGCACTCACGGTTTCCTGGCTGACAAACTTTTCGGGGTTCAGGAGCCGACCTTGGTGTTGACTCAGGTGGAGAATAAGCCCCCAGATGACGGCTTCCTGAGTTTCAGCAAGGTGCTGCAGCTCAAGCTGGACGCTGACTTGGTGACTCTAGCCGCCTGTATGACCGGAGTGGGTCGTGTAATGCAAGGTGAGGGAGTATTGAACTTTGCCCGGGCTTTTCAGCAGGCTGGCGCCCGCAGCGTCATGGTTGCTCTGTGGAATATCCCGGTGGATGAATCTCTTAAGTTTTACACCACCTTTTATAAGTCCCTGAAGGAAGGAAAAACCAAGCTCCAAGCCTTGCAGGCCGCCCGCCAAGCGGTGAGGGCCAAAGAATCCCACCCCTATTTCTGGGCAGGCCTGATCCTCCATGGGGAGGGTTAAAGCTCTCAAGGTAGAGGAATTGTACGGACGATCTTCAATGGAGGTCCAAGATGGGGCTATTCAGCAATTCCCTTTGGATTGTGAGTATTTGTCTCTTTAGTACATTGGTATGCGATGTCCATACAACTATATCATCCACCTCGGAACAACAAGCAACGAAATCGGCACAAAATGGTGAATTAGCCGAAGCTGAAGCCCTTATGAAGCAGGCTAAAGAATATCATCATATGTCTACCCCACAATATGCAGCTTCTATTTCCCTTTACCAGCGAGCATTACAGATTAAAGAAAGAAAGTTAGGGCATGACCACCCGGAAACAGCAGAATGCATGAGAAGTCTTGCGGAAAACTATCGAATATTGGGTTACTTTGATAAAGCTTTGCCTTTAGCGCGCCAGGCATTAGCCATACAAGAAAAGTCCCTAGGATTAGAAAACTTAGATACTGCTAAAACTATGAGGACACTTGCCTGGATAACTGTGAATCAGGCCGGATATAGCTCTCAGGCTCTATCATTGGCCGAGAAAGCATTACAGATAACAGAAAACACTTTGGGGCCTGACCATGTAGAGGTTTCTTATTGCTTGTACACTCTGGCAGAGATTCATAGACAAATGGGATCATATGAACAGGCCCTCAATACTGCACAGCGAGCTCTAAAGATTCGTCAAGGAAAAATGGAGCCAGGACATAAAGAGATATCATACAGCTTTAGGCAGGTGGGATTTATTTACCTGGCTCTAAAAAATTACCAGTTGGCGGAAGGCTGCTTTCGGAAGGAAACATTTTTTCGGGCTGGTAAGGAAGGCTTGGTGGAACTTTACCTGGCTACCGGGAGATATGGGGAAGCATTAGGATTGTTACAACTAATTCAGCCCTATAAATCATCTGGACCAGCTTACAGGGCACATTATTATACCCAAAGAGGCTTAGCCTTGAAAGGCATGGGCTATTATGAAGAGGGGGCATCAGCGTTATTAGATGCCATTCATATTATCGAAGATATGAGGAGTCGCACTCAGATAGGCCAACGCGTGGGGTTTTTTGGTGCGGGCCGTTTTACTAGCCATTCATCAGCCTATCAGGGTTTGATCGCCACTATGGTAGAGATGTCTCAAAAGAAAAACCCGGTCCCACAATTTTTAGAGAAATATGGTTCCTCAACAGAGGAGGTGGCTTTCTATTTCTCCGAGGCCATCAAGGCCCGAACATTAATGGAGGCCTTGGCCGCGTCGGCCGTCAAAGATTGGACTCAACAACTCCCGGGAGATTTGGTGGAAAAAGAACGACGCCTTCTGAATGAAGCCAATGAACTAGAACTGCGTATTGATGAGCTTTCAGATTGGCAGAAGGCAGAATCTTACCGATCTCGGCAAGATTCATTGAGAACCAAAATGCAAAACCTTATTGCTGAAATGCGCCGACGGGTGCCCAGATACGCGGCTTTAAGGTACCCTCAACCCTATAAGGCCCAGGAGCTGCCACTTAAACATGGAGAAATCTTGCTGGAATATTTGGTAGGGGAAAAGGAGAGCTACCTTTTCAGAGTGGAGCCGGGAGGGAAGACTAAGGTGTTCCGACTATCCCTGGGGAAGGAGGCCCTGGAGAAGCGCTTAGGCTTACTTCTGGCCTCTTTCCGCCAACCAGGGATCAAAAGAGAGAACCTGAACCGCTTCTCAATGGCAGAGGCTGTCACCCTCTATAAGGAGCTCTTGGAGCCGGCTTTAAATGGTGTGGCCCCGGGCACACCAATTATTATCGTGCCGGATGGCGGATTGGGGGCTTTCCCACTGGAGACTCTGGTAGTGCAGCCGGGACCAGGTTGGGAGAAGAGCGTTCTCGTGGCGGATCGTTGGTTAGTCACCTATTCCCAGTCTGCCGCCATCCTTGCCTTGGACCGCCTTCTGCAAGCCTCTAAGGCGACACAGCCTATTTTCGCCCTTGGAGACTGCATATACGAGAAGAGCAGCCCCCGCTACCTGGCCTACAAGTCTGGCCAGGGACAAGCGGGAGAGTTGAAGCATCTCGGGCCGGAGAAGGCTCTCACCATGTCTGCCACCCAACAAGAGTGGGGGAGGCTTACCTTCTCGCCTCTCCCTGAGACCCGTAAAGCAGTTCACGACATTGCTTCTCAGTTCGGTATAGCGACCAGGGCCCCCCATGTGCTGCTGGACGTGCAAGCCACCGAGACAGGAGTGCGCCAAGCCTCCTTGGAAAAGTACCGGTATCTATTTTTTGGGACCCATGGCTTTTTGGCGGACAAACTGTCCCGTTTCCAAGAGCCGGTCTTAGTACTGACCCAAGTGGAAAACAAGCCTCCAGATGATGGTTTTCTGACATTTAGTGAGGTCATGCAATTGAAGCTTGATGCCGAACTGGTGACTCTAGCCGCCTGTATGACCGGAGTGGGTCGGGAAATGCAAGGTGAGGGCGTATTGAACTTTGCCCGGGCTTTTCAACAGGCTGGCGCCCGAAGCGTCATGGTAGCCCTGTGGAATATACCGGTAGATGAATCCCTTAAGTTTTACACCACCTTTTATAAATCCCTAAAGGAAGGAAAAACCAAGCTCCAAGCCTTGCAGGCCGCCCGCCAGGCAGTCCGGGCCAAAGAACCCCACCCCTACTTCTGGGCAGGCCTGATCCTCCATGGGGAAGGGTAAAATACCGCAACATAATCTCTGCAAATATAGGAGAGAGTGAAATGACACAACTTAGGCACTATGCTTTTGGGCTGTCTGCGATCATAGTCTACTCATTCATCGCTGTAATTATGAATTTAAGTTCAGCGGCTTATGCCTCAGATGTATGTACCTTTGTTAGGGTTTTGGGGCATGTGAATCTTTTAAAAGGTGGGAAAATTCCCGCTATTCCAGCAAGGATTCAACTTGGAGCAGAAGTAGGGGATGGTGTTCATACTAAAGAAGCATCCAGAGCCCAAATGCATTTTATTGATGACTCTGAAATGTTCATTGCTCCTAAAAGTGAAATAATAATCGAATCATACATGTATAACCCCGACAGTATATGGAAAGTCGTGCCAAGAATCATTCGGGGGTTAACTCATACGATGGTTAGCTTTACAGGTAAAACAGATAAAATAAAAACTCCCCCATGTTTCTTAAAAACAGATACAGCAGTGATTGGTGTACGAGGTACGGACCTCTATATCCTCATTGGGCAAAATTTTACTGATATTTTTGTCAAAAATGGAAATGTCGTTGCTGGTTCACTTGAACCGCAAAAAACTAAAGCTGAATACTCTAAGCTTCTAAGACAAATTGAGGTTCGTGGAGGAGGAGGGCACGGACTTAGTGGCTATGGTGCAGAAATTGGAGGCCACGCCCAATTAGGGCCTCAAACTGCCTGTCGCATTGTTGCTGGTGAACCTCCTATGGAAGTCATAAAGATACCTTTGGAATACTTTGACCGACTTGACAAACTGATGGTTACTGGATTGCCAGAAAAGCTTGGCGAAAGCAAGAACCCTAAACAATTGTTGGATATAATTAGCCCTCCCTCCAATTAATAGAAAATATGGAAATCAGTCTCATGGTGTTGACCAGAGAACAGATCTTCTGATTGCTCGCTATTTATGAATCCCGGGACAGCACCACTTTTCATTTCATAATTTCCAAGACAAACCAATGCAGGATCAATCACGGCCCTGCCTTTATTGACCGCAGCCGCATATGCATACCCCGACGTCGTTAAGCTTGCTAATATTTGAACTTCGACCTTATTCCGAGCTGATCTTGATATCTAACCCTTAGTAAATGTTTCCCAATTAAAGTTCGCTGAAAGGCAGTGCGGTCACTCCGGGCGCCAGGGGCAGGCGGACTTCGCCTGGATGAATGACATAGCCAGGGGCGGCACGGTCCTGTAAGTTCTTCTGAAAGGCCCTGAGGTTGCGGGCCATTGGCGGTCGGGGCGTAGCGGAGAGTTTAACCTCCAGGGGGATCAGCCGGTCGGCTTCAGCCACCACTATATCCACTTCGGCGCCGGCTGCGGTGCGCCAAAAGTATATCTGGGGTTCCTGGCCCCGGTGGATGATGGTCTTGATGATTTCGGTGAGCACCGCGGTCTCGAAGATGGCTCCGCCCATGGGCCCGGTGGCGGCGTGTTCCGGGTCTTTGAGGCCGGTCAAGTGGCAAAGCGTGCCCACGTCCGAAAAATAGACCTTGGGAGACTTGACCAGGCGCTTGCCTACGTTGGCGAAGCAAGGGCGCAGGATGATTACCTGGAAGGTGGCCTCCAAGACCGCCAGCCAAGCTTTGATGGTGTTGAGGGCGACACCCAGGTCCCTGGCTAACTCAGCCAGGTTAAGGAGCTGGGCACTCCTGGCGGCCAAAGCCCGTAGAAAGTTTTGGAAGAGGGTGAGGTCGCCGATCTGCCTCAAAGAGCGCACGTCGCGTTCCAGGTAAGTCTGCATATAACTGGCATGCCAGAGCGCAATATCCCGATCCGGCTCGACGTTTAATTCCGGATAGCCTCCACGCAGGAAACTCTTCCAGAGGTCGAGCTGAGAAATCCCCTCAGAAGGTGACTGACTCAAACTCCGCTCCCAGGGCAGAGGCTTCTCCGGCTTTCCCTGGATTTCGCGCTGAGATAAAGGTAGAAGTCTGAGGATGGCTGTCCGGCCGGCCAGGGACTCGGTCACCTGGGACATTAGCATGAGGTTCTGGGAACCAGTCAACAGGTAGAGGCCCCGCTCCTGGCGGCGGTCGTCTATGGCTTCCTTGATGTAAGGCAGCAGATCAGGGGCATACTGGACTTCATCCAAGATCACCGGCGGGGGATTGAGAGCCAGAAAGCCACGGGGGTCTGCCGCAGCCGCGGCCCGAACGTCCGGAGGCTCCAGGGAGACGTAGCCGTGGGTCTCGCCGAAAAGATGCTTGAGCAGGGTGGTCTTGCCGGATTGACGGGGGCCGGTCAAGACTACTGCGGGAAACTCCGCTGCAGCCCGGATAAGCACCGGCTCCAAAGAGCGTTTGAGATAACGCCAGGCCATAAACAATCTCTTTTTTGCAATTATGCATTTTAAATGCATATTTGCAAGAAAAATTAGCTCCATCAGCCAATCAGTTGAATAACCTGCCAAAACTATCCACGTTTAATCAGCAGCAGCCCCACCGGCTTAATCAATTTTTCAGCCACTCGGGAATTTTCACCAATTGGTGAAAAGGTATCTTGGAGTGAAAAAGAAAGCTCTTGGACGATTCGACTACGAAACGTAGTCAAACGACGACAAAGAGTAGTCATCTTCTGAGGCTGGTGCAAAAGGTACGTCAAAAGCATAGCAAACGTAGAATTGCCGGAATCTCCTCTCCCTATATGATTTGAGTAGGCTCAAGATCATGCAGGGAGAATGGTAGCGAAATCGCTCATCAGCCGGAGAACCGGCAACAAACCCGTAAAAAGTGAAACGTCGGCCCAACTTTCCACGAGACGAACAACCCAACAATAAAGATCACGCCATGAAAGAAGCAGCCAGGCAACGGGCTGTGGTTCAGAACCCTATTCCAGGACCAAGGCATCATTTCAGACCAGCGGGTTTGATAAGAGTACCAATGTACAAGGCGTCTGAAGGATTGGTCCGCTTTTGAGAAAGACAGACAAGCAGGGAGTCCGGTTGACTTTTAGGCACCCCTCAAATTATAATCTCTGCATGGTGGGTAAAATCCGATCAAAGGAAAAATGCCCTCAATGTGGAGGAGCTTTCCATGGAGAGCCATTAACCTGTAGCGCCTGCAAGACCATTCCCACCCGGTACTATATCGATTTCTACTGGAAGAAGCAGCACAAGCTCTATTCCGACGAGGATGGCTACCCACTCAGTTCCTGGGAGCAAGCCGAACGTTTGCTGTCTCATCTTCGTCATGAAATCGATCGGGAACTGAAGAGCAAGGGGAAGTTTCGGTTCGACCCCAAGAATTATGTGCGTCGGGACCTGAACAAGCTGAAGTTTGAAAACTACGCACGGACGTGGTTGACCTGGCGTGCCGAAGAAATCGAATATGATGATATATCCCGGGGATATCTTAAAAGCGTCGAGTCCTACGTAAGGAATTATATGGTCCCCTTCTTTGGGAACTCGAATATCAGGGAAATCCAAGAAACCGCTATAGACGATTTCCGACGCCAGCTTCCCCGCCATTTAAAACCCAAGACGGTGAAGAATATCTTGGGGATCTTGGGTAAAATTTTTCAGGATGCTTTTGGGCGACGAGACATTGAACGGGTCCCCATCTTCCCCAAGGTGAAAATCGAAAGGCCGCCGATTCGTTGGCTGGAGGAAGAAGATCAGGAACGAATTTTAGAAGCCACTACAGACCCAGTGTACCGAGCTCTCTTCTTGTTCTTGATGAAACAGGGCTGCCGGCCTAACGAGGCCCGGGCCCTCAAATGGGATCGAGTAGACTTCCGGCGCAACCATGTGATCATCAATGCGGCAATGGACGAGGGAGTGTTCCGGGAGCGCACCAAGGTTAGAGATACCCGTCGCATTCCCATGCACCCCCGTGTTCGGGAGGCCCTGGAGAGCCTGCCCACTCGTGCCCTGAGCGGTTTCGTTTTCATTTACCGCGGTGAGCCTCTTAAGGAGAACACGGTGAACCTGGTCTGGCGTCGGATAACCGGGGGACTCGGTATCGACATCAGTCTCTACCAGGGCACTAAACATTCCGGAGCTTCCCAGGCCATTAATGCCGGGGTTGACCTGAAGGTGATTCAGGAAATGCTGGGACATAAGGACCCGCGCACCACGGCCCGGTATATGGAAGTTTCGGCTGATCGCTTGAAGGCTTTTTGGGATCGCCCGGACTATCCCCAGAGTAGCCCCAGGGCGAAAAAGAAAAAGGCTAAGTTACTGGAAATTAATAAGAAGTAAATGGCGGTCTGTGGGTTCGAATCCCACCCCCTCCGCCATTATGAAGTAGCCAGTGGTCAGTAGTCAGTTATAAAGAAGGGAAACAATCGGAGGTCCGTATGGGACTCACGTATATCAATAAAAATTGCGAGATCTACCTGGGGGAGAAGAACACCTACCGGGAGGATATGGGCTCCCTGCCCCTGGACTGCATCATTACCGAAGAGGAATACAACGCTCTGCCACCGGAGAAGCGGAAGGACTATGAGGTCCTGGTGCCCAAACCGAAGGAATAGGGGTTAGGGGTCAGGGGCGTAGGGCGGGCGTCTCGCCCGCCGTCTATATGTTGGGCGGGCTTGGCCCGCCGTTTTGGTGTTTATCCACATGCTTTGTCTGCAATTTCTTGGTTAAGGGCGTAAACTCAGGTATATAATAGAAGGTGTCCAAGCAGAGCTTGGACGGAAAATCAGCGTTCCCAAGCAGAGCTTGGGAACGAGGAGTGTTGGTAGGGGCACAGCTTGCTGTGCCCTGGCCATTGCTATAAAAATTCTTCCTTGCGGAGAGATGCCCGAGAGGCTGAAGGGGCACGATTGGAAATCGTGTGTACGCCAAAAGCGTACCGAGGGTTCGAATCCCTCTCTCTCCGCCATTTTAAATACAGTTTTCAGTTTTTAGTTTTCAGTTTCCAGAAAAGATTATTACGATGGGACTTATTGTTGAGTTTTTGCATATATTTTATGAAAGTGGTTAAGAATTAACAGTTTTTTTAAACTAAAAACTAAAAACTAAAAACTAAAAACTGACCACTGGCCACTGGCCACTGACCACTATGACCTACCAGGTTCTGGCCCGCAAATGGCGTCCCCAAAACTTCGAGGAAGTGGTGGGCCAGGAGCCCATCACCCGCACCCTGCAAAACGCCATCTCCCAGGGCCGCATCGCCCATGCTTTCTTGTTCAGCGGCCCCCGGGGGGTGGGGAAGACCTCGGTGGCCCGCATCCTGGCGAAAGCCCTCAACTGCCAGGAAGGGCCCACCGCGCACCCCTGCAATCAGTGCCAGGCCTGCCGGGAGATCACCCTGGGGTCCTCCATGGACGTGCTGGAAATCGACGGCGCGTCCAACCGGGGCATCGACGAGGTCCGGGAAATTCGGGAGAAGATCAAATATCTTCCCACCCACGGCAAATATAAAGTCTATATTATCGATGAAGTTCATAGTCTTACCAAGGATGCCTTTAATGCTTTACTGAAGACCTTGGAAGAACCCCCGGCTCACGCAGTCTTTGTCATGGCCACCACCGAACCCCACAAGGTGCCGGCCACCATCCTCTCCCGCTGCCAGCGCTATGATTTCCGGCGCCTTCCCACGACCTTAATTCAGTCGCACCTGGGGAAACTGGCCCGCCAGGAAGGCTGGCAGATCGACGATGAAGGTCTGGCCTTGATCGCCCGGGAGGCCGAAGGCGGTCTCCGGGACGCGCAGGGGTTCCTGGACCAGGTGGTGACCTTCGGCGGCGAAAAAATCTCCGGGGCGGAAGTCGCCCGCATCCTGGGGGTCACCGAGCGTGGTTCTCTCATCAAGGCCTTGCAGGCCATCATCCAACGCCAGGGCCCGGTCCTGCTGGAACTCATCGACGACCTTTACAACCAGGGCCACGATTTGCAGCGTTTTTATCAAGACCTGGTCTGGTATGCCCGGCATTTGCTCCTGGCCGGGCTGCACCCCGAGGCCCGGCACCTGGTGGCGGTGGCCGACCAGGAGTGGGAGGAGATCGCGCAGTTGGCCCGCCAGGCCGCCCCGGTTCATCTCCAGAACTTGCTCTGCGTGCTTTTGCAGGGCGAAGAAGAATTGAAAAGGGCCCCCCAACCCCGGCTGGCCCTGGAAGTTCTGCTCTTGCGCCTGATTCACCTGGAGCCGGTCATGCCGGTGAGCACCTGGCTGGCCCGGCTGGAGGACCTGGAAAAACGCTTAGGGCCAGGCACGGGCAGGATTCCAACTATGCCTTCTGCCGCAACCGCAGCGTCGCCAGGCCCGGCGCCGGCGATGCCTGAAACGGCCGCGCCCCAAGCTGAGGCGTCCCCTCCTCCGGTCGCGGCAGTTGCGTCAGCCGCGCCGGTCACCGGTGCCGAACCGGACCTGGAAGCCAGGTGGCAGCAATTCTTGCAGTATGTCCAGGAGAACGGCGACGGTCCCCTTTACGGCAAGATTTCCAAGTGTCACCTCCTGGGGATGACCGACCATACCCTGCAGGTGGAGGCCGGGCGCTCCTGGAACGCGGTGGGCGCCAGCCACGAAGCGCGCTTGCAGGAGCTGGCCCAGACCTTCTTCGGTCCCCAATATTCTTTAGAGATCAAAACCCCGGAAAAAAAACGGGCCGGTAAAGGTACGGCTGCCGCCAAAAAGCCGGTGGACCTGGACACCCTGAAACAACAAGCCCTGGAGATTTTCGGGGGCCAATGGGTCGGCCCCCCGGGGAAGGAGGAACCCCAGTGAAGAACCTGACGGGTCTGATGAAACAGGCCCAGAAACTGCAATCCAAGATGGCGGAGATGCAGGCCGAGGTGGGCAACCGCACGGTCACCGCCCAGGCCGGCGGCGGCATGGTGGAGGCCGTGGCCAACGGCCGCCTGGAACTGGTGAGCCTGCGCATTGACCCGGAAGTGGCCAACCCCGACGACGTGGATATGCTCCAGGACCTGATCCTGGCCGCGGTGAACGAAGCCCTGAACCGGGCCCGGGAAATGATGGCCCAGGAAATGGCGAAGCTGACCGGGGGTTTGCAGATACCGGGACTTTTTTAGTAAGCAGTGAGCAGTAAGCAGTGAGCAGGAAAAGATTCTCTTGCCCCCTGCTTACTCACAATAAGGAATGATAATGTCCAAAGGCGCATATCCCGCCGCACTCAGGAGAGTAATCGCCGCGCTTAGCAAGTGGCCCGGGATTGGTGAAAAGACCGCGGCCCGCATGGCCATGTATCTCTTGCGGGCTCCCAAGGGGGAAGTGGGGGAACTGGCCCAAGCTTTATTAGAATTAAAGGAAAAGATTCGCCTCTGCCAGCGCTGCTATGCTTTTGCGGACGCGGACCTCTGCCCCTTGTGCGCCGACCCGGAGCGCCGCACCGGCCAGCTCCTGGTGGTCGCGGACCCCGGAGACCTGTTGGCCTTGGAAAAGGTGGGCTGGTTTAAGGGCCAATACCACGTCCTGGGAGGCCTGCTCTCCCCCCTGGAAGGCGTGGGGCCCGATGACTTGCGCATCCGGGAACTCCTGGAGCGGCTGCGGGCCGAGGGCATCCAGGAGGTGATCCTAGCCTTGAACCCCAGTATGGAAGGGGAGGCCACCACCACCTATCTGGGCCAGGAACTCCGGCCCCTGGTGATGAAAGTGAGCCGCATCGCCTACGGCCTGCCCATGGGCGGGGACATTAAGTACACCGACCAGCAGACCCTGAAAGAGGCGTTGAGCCATAGGGTGGAGGCGTAGGAGATCAATATCCAATTGATATAAAACACTTAACTTAGATATGAAAAAGGCCAGCAAGAAATCGAAAGTTCAGGTTCCCTTTCCCGAGGAAAAGATTGCCCAATTTTGCCGGAGATATCATATTAAAAAATTGGCGGTCTTTGGGTCTGTCTTGCGCCCGGATTTTCGGGCTGACAGCGATATCGATGTGTTGGTGGAGTTTGAACCTGATCATATCCCCGGTCTATTATTTTTCGCCATGGAAGACGAGTTATCGGCAATTCTTGGCAGAAAAGTGGATCTCAATACCCCTCAATGCTTGAGCCGTTATTTTCGGGATAAAGTTTTGCAAGAGGCAGAAGTGCAGTATGGCGAAGGATGATTTAGTCCGTCTGCGGCATATGCAAGACAGTGCCAAGGAGGCGGTTGAGTTAATTCAGGGAACATCCCGCTCCGATCTCGATACCAACCGGGTTTTGAGCCTAGCATTGGTCCGGCTCTTGGAAGTCCTCGGGGAGGCGGCTAATCGGGTTACCACAGCAACCAGACAGGAAAATCCCAACATTCCCTGGTCTCAGATTGTCAGTCTCCGGCATCGTCTGATTCATGGCTACGATACAATTAACCTGGACATTCTCTGGAAAATCCTGACAGATGATCTACCGCCGTTGATTGCCCAATTAGAAAAAATTAAATATCCTTGAGTCAACTTGTCTATGATTTAAGAACTGACCTCTAATCCCTGACCCCTGGTCCCTGCTTTTAATATGTTCGACCGCCGTTTACTGCAAAACTTCGATTGGCTGCTCCTGGCTCTGGTGCTGATTATTTGCGCCATGGGCATCGTCAATCTTTATAGCGCCGGCTTCAACCGCACCTCGCCGGGCTTCACCCCCATCTATCTCAAGCAGATTTACTGGCTGGGGGTGGGATTGATCCTCGTGAGCGTCACGGTTCTCTATGACTACCGCCATCTGGAGAAGCTAGCCTACCCCTTGTATATCCTCACCGTGATCCTTCTCCTGGGAGTGATGTTCGGCGGCAAGATGGTCTCCGGGTCCCGGCGCTGGCTGCCCCTGGGACCCTTCTCCTTCCAGCCCTCGGAATTAGCCAAAATCGCCATCATCCTGGTGTTGGCCCGCTACTTCAGCCGCGGGCTGCCGTCCGCGCCCATGGGGCTCAGAGAACTCCTTGTACCCCTGGCTCTGGTGTCCTTGCCGGTCCTGATCATCGTCAAGCAGCCGGACCTGGGCTCCGGCATCCTGGTGCTGCTGACGGCCATGTCCATGATCCTCTTTGTGGGCGTCAACTGGCGCACTTTGGTGGCCAGCACTCTTTCCCTGGTGCTCCTCTCCCCGGTAATCTGGCATTTCCTCAAGGATTACCAGCGCCAGCGGGTGCTGACTTTTCTTAATCCCGAAAAAGACCCCCTGGGAGCCGGATATCACATCATTCAGTCCAAGATCGCGGTGGGCTCCGGCCAGTTTTGGGGCAAGGGGTTCCTCCACGGCACCCAGAGCCAGCTCCAGTTTCTCCCGGAGCAGCATACGGACTTCGTGTTTTCGGTTTTTGCCGAAGAATGGGGATTCATCGGCTCGGTGGTTTTGCTGCTGCTCTTCACCGGCTTGACCCTCTGGGGACTGCAAGTGGCCCGGGACTGCAAGGAGAATTTCGGACACCTTCTGGCCTTGGGGGTGGTCTCCCTGATCTTTTGGCAATTCTTCATCAATCTGGGAATGGTCACCGGCCTGCTGCCGGTGGTGGGCATCCCTTTGCCCTTTTTCAGCTACGGCGGCTCTTCTTTGATCACCACCTTCCTGGCGGTGGGATTTCTCCTGAACATCCGCATGCGCCGCTTTCTTTTCGGGGGGTGAAATAAACCAGCAAATCCCTGCACGATATCGACATCTCCAGAGACCTTTTCCTGGCCAGGCTGGCTAACCAAAAAAAATCCGAAATTTCCCCATCCGCGTCCCATTTTTTTTGAAAAAAATTTTTGACAGTGGGGAGAAAATAGGTTAAAAGTGGAATTCGTGAAAAGTTACACATGATGCTTTAGTCCTCTAAACCCGCAAAGCCGTTGATTCATCAATAAATATTAAGGTGGCAGCTCAGGATGATTGAAATTGACTGGACCTTATACGCACAAATCATCAACGCCTTGGTTTTGGTCTATCTTCTGAACCTAGTCCTCTTCCGGCCCATCCGTAACGCCATTAAGGCTCGCCAAGCCAGGTTGGACGCCGACGCCGCGGCGTTGGCCCAGCTTAACGAGCAGAGCCAGGGGATCACCGGGGAGATTCAGGAGAACCTGAACACGGCCCGCCGCCAGGGTGTGGGCGAGAAAGAAGCCCTGCGCCAGGCTGGTGCCCAGGCCGAAGCTTCCTTGCTGGAGAAGGTGAAGCAGGAAGTGGACGCCGAGTGGGGCCGGGTCGAGAAAAAAATCAAGGAAGACATGGACAAGGCCCGGAAGACCTTGAAAGGCCAAGCCCAGTCCTTCGCCCAGGTAATGGCCGCCAAGATTTTGGGAAGGGAGGTCTCATGAACCTGGCAAAAAGGATTGCTGGCTTAGGGGCCCTGGGAGTCGGGGCGGTGTTGGCTTTAGCCGGAGCCGCGGCTGCGGCCGGAGGCGGCGGAAGCGGCGGCATCGATGCCGCCAAAATTACTGATTTTACCTGGCGTACCGCCAACTTTGTGGTTTTTGCCGGCATTCTCATCTACCTGCTGACCAAAAAGGTCAAGGTGAAAGACTTCTTTGCGGCTCGCGCCCAGGAAATCGCCAAATCCCTGGAAGACCTGGAAGCCCAGAAAGACGAGGCCGCCAAGGCCTTGGCGGACGCGGAAGCCAAGTTGGCCCAGGTCGCGGGCGAGAGGGACAAGATCATCCAGCAGTATAAAGCCGAAGGCGAGCTGGAGAAGACCAAGATCGTGGAGAAAGCGGAAATGGTGGCGGCCCGCATCAAAGAAATGGCGGCCATGACCATTTCCCAGGAGACCAAGAAGGCGGCTCAGGAACTGAAACAGGAAATCGCCGACCTGTCCACCAAGTTGGCCGAAGATCTCCTTAAAGAGAAAGTCACCTACGCCGACCAGCAGCAGTTGGTGGAGGAATATTTAAAGAAGGTGGTGCAAGCCCATTGATTGACATGACCGTACCCCGACGCTACGCAAAAGCCTTGCTCACCTTGGGCAAGGAAGACGGCAATTACAAGGCCTACGGGGAAGGGCTGCAAGGGTTCGCCCTTCTCCTGGAACGGGAGCCGGAGCTCAAAGACGCTCTGCTCAATCCCGCTTATGGCCGGGAGGACCGCCGCAAGCTGCTCCTCCAAATGATCAAGCTTCTAAAGTTATCCCCTATGCTGGGCAATCTGCTAAAGCTTCTTTTCGATAAGCATCGCTTGGGAGCCGTGGCGGGAATTTCGCTGGCGTACCAGCAACTGGTGGATGAATTGGATAAGGTCAGCCGGGCCAAGGTGAAGGCCGCCATCCCCTTGGATGACGCCATTCGGGAACGGCTGCGCAAGTCTCTTGAAAAACTCACCGGTACCACCGTAGTAATGGATGTAGAGGAAGACCCCAATATCATGGGCGGAATCCTGGCCCGGGTGGGAGACCTGGTGCTGGACGGCAGCGTGCGCACGCAGCTCCTTTCCTTAAGGGAATCATTAATAAAAGGCGAGGTCTAATAAATGGAAATCAGAGCCGAAGAAATCAGCCAAATTATTCGCTCCCAGATCCGGGATTTTGACAAAAAGGTGGAGGTGGCCGAAACCGGCACCGTTCTGTCCGTGGGTGACGGTATCGCCCGGGTCCACGGCGTGGAAAAATGCATGGCCATGGAGCTTCTGGAATTCCCCGGAGGCTTGTTCGGCATCGCCCTCAACCTGGAAGAAGACAACGTCGGTGTCGCCATCCTGGGTGAAGATACCCACATCAAAGAGGGCGACGTTGTTAAGCGCACCGGCCGTATCGCCCAGGTGCCCGTAGGGGACGCGGTCCTCGGCCGGGTCGTCGACCCGGTGGGCGGCCCCCTGGACGGCAAAGGTCCCATCGAGACCAAGGAGTTCCGGCGCATCGAAGTCAAGGCCCCCGGCGTCATCGAGCGCCAACCGGTGAATGAGCCCTGCTATACCGGTTATAAGGCCATCGACGCCATGACCCCGGTGGGCCGGGGCCAGCGGGAACTGATCATCGGCGACCGCCAGATCGGCAAAACCGCTCTTTGCGTGGACGCCATCATCAACCAGAAAGACTCCGGTGTGCTCTGCATTTACGTGGCCATCGGCCAGAAAAAATCCACCGTGGCCCAGGTGGTGGACGCGCTGGAGCGCCACGGAGCCATGAAGCACACCATCGTGGTCAACGCCTCGGCCTCCGAGCCCGCGCCTTTGCAGTACGTGGCCGCGTTCGCCGGCTGCGCCATGGGTGAATACTACCGGGACTCCGGCCGCCACGCCCTGATCATTTATGATGATCTCACCAAACAGGCCCAGGCCTACCGGCAAATGTCCTTGCTGCTCCGCCGTCCTCCGGGACGTGAAGCGTATCCCGGTGACATCTTCTACAACCACTCCCGGTTGCTGGAAAGGGCCGCCAAGTTGAATGACGCCCTGGGGGGCGGCTCCATGACCGCCCTGCCCATCATCGAAACCCAACAGGGCGACGTCTCGGCCTTCATTCCCACTAACGTCATTTCCATCACCGATGGCCAGGTGTACCTGGAACCCTCCCTGTTCTTCTCCGGTATTCGACCGGCCATCAACGTCGGCCTCTCGGTTTCCCGGGTGGGCGGCGCCGCCCAGGTGAAGGCCATGAAACAGGTGGCTGGCTCCCTGAGGCTGGACCTGGCCCAGTACCGGGAACTGGCCGCGTTCGCCCAGTTCGGCTCCGAATTGGACAGGGCCACCCAGCAGCAGCTCAACCGGGGCATCCGTTTGGTGGAAATCCTGAAGCAGCCTCAGTACGAGCCGCTGCCCATGGAAAAAGAAATCTCCATCCTCTACGCGGGCACCCGGGGCTTCCTGGACAAGTATCCCCTGGAAGTGTTGGCGGATTACGAGAAACAGCTCTACTCCTTCATGGAGTCCAAATATCCCGACGTCCTGGCCAGCATTAAGGATGTTAAAGAGTTCACCCCGGATCTCGATGCCCGCATGAAGGGGCTGCTGGAAGAGTTCGACGGTATTTTCCAGCCCGCCACGGCGTAACCCTGGGGGTACAGGATGGCAACCCTACGAGATATTAGAAACAAGATCTCAGCGGTCAAAAAGACCCAGCAGATCACCAAGGCCATGAACATGGTCTCGGCCGCCAAACTCCGTGGCGCCCAGCAGCGCATGGAAGGATTCCGGCCCTATGCCCAGGCATTCAGCTTGATGCTGGGCAACATGGCCGGCCGGGTGGAGCCCGACATTCACCCCTTCTTCCAAAAAACGGAGCCGGTGACCAGGGTGGGACTGGTGTTGATGACCGCTGACCGGGGATTGTGCGGCAGCTTTAACGTCAACCTGATCAATACCGCGGTGAAGTTCATGCGGGAAAAAGAAGCCGCGGGCATCGAAGTTTCCCTCATCTGCGTGGGCCGCAAGGGCCGGGACTTCTTCCGGCGCCGGAAGACCGAGATAGCGGCCCAATACGTGGATGTCTGGAATAAGTTCGACTTCTCCAACGCGGTGACGGTGGCCCGGGAGATCATGAGCACCTTCCTCACCGGCCAGGTGCAGGAAGTGCATCTGATCTACGCCACCTTCGTCAACATGGCGATACAAAGACCCAAGATGGTGCAGCTCCTGCCCATTCAGCAGGCGGAAGAAGAGGCGGCGGAAGCTGCTGCTGCTACCATGGAGTATCTCTTTGAGCCACCCATGGAGCAGTTCCTGGAGTTTTTGCTGCCCAAGTACATCAACGTTTTAGTGTACCATGGCTTCCTGGAAAACTCCGCCAGCGAACACGCGGCCCGGATGACCGCCATGGATAACGCCCAGAGCAACTGTAAAGAAATGATCACCCAGCTTACCCTGGTGATGAATAAGGCCCGGCAGGCGGCCATTACCAAAGAACTGATGGATATCGTGGGCGGGGCTGAAGCCCTCAAAGGCTAAGCCGCCCGGATGAGGAGGATTTAAGGAATATGAATATTGGCAAAATCGCCCGCGTTATCGGTCCGGTAGTGGACGTGGAATTCGAAGAAGGAAAACTGCCGGCCATTAAAAACGGCTTACTGATCAGCAATCCGGCCATTGACGACGAGAAAGACAACCTGGTGGTGGAAGTGGCCCAACACCTGGGGAATAACATGGTGCGCACCATCGCCATGGACACCACCGACGGTCTCGTCCGGGGCATGCCCGTGAAAGACACCGGCGACGCCATCAAGGTGCCGGTGGGTCACGAGGCCCTGGGCCGGGTGCTCAACGTGGTGGGCCGCCCGGTGGACGGCCTGGGACCGGTGAAGGCCAAAAATATGTATCCCATTCACCGGGCCGCCCCTCCCTTCGTGGAACAGGACACCACGGTGAAGGTGCTGGAGACCGGGGTTAAGGTTATCGATCTCTTGGTCCCCTTCCCCCGGGGCGGCAAAATGGGCATGTTCGGCGGCGCCGGCGTGGGCAAGACTGTCGTCATGATGGAAATGATCCACAACATCGCCATGCACCACGGCGGTATCTCCGTGTTCGCCGGCGTGGGCGAGCGCACCCGTGAGGGCAACGACCTCTACCTGGAAATGAAACACTCCGGTGTTCTCCCCAAGGCCGCGTTGATTTACGGGCAGATGACCGAGCCCCCCGGGGCGCGGGCCCGGGTGGCCTTGACCGCTCTCACCGCCGCGGAATACTTCCGGGACGTGGAAGGCCAGGACACCCTGCTCTTCATCGACAACATCTTCCGTTTCACCCAGGCGGGTTCCGAAGTATCCGCTCTTTTGGGCCGCATGCCCTCCGCGGTAGGTTACCAGCCCACCCTGGGTACGGACCTTGGTGAATTGCAGGAACGCATCACCTCCACCAAGAAGGGTTCGGTTACTTCCGTACAGTGCATCTACGTGCCTGCGGACGACTTGACCGACCCGGCCCCGGCCACCACCTTCGCCCACCTGGACGGCACCGTGGTACTCAGCCGCCAGATCGCGGAGCTGGGCATCTACCCCGCGGTGGATCCCCTGGACTCCACCTCCCGCATCCTGGACCCCCAGGTCCTGGGTGAGGAGCACTACAGCGTGGCCCGGCAGGTCCAGCAGATCCTCCAGAAGTACAAGGACCTCCAGGACATCATCGCCATTCTGGGCATCGACGAACTCTCCGACGAAGACAAACTCACCGTGGCCCGGGCCCGGAAGATTCAGCGGTTCCTCTCCCAGCCCTTCTTCGTGGCCGCCCAGTTCACCGGCATGGAAGGCAAATTCGTGTCGGTGCCGGATACGGTGCGGAGCTTCAAGGAGATCATCGACGGCAAGCACGACGACCTGCCGGAGCAGGCCTTCTACATGGTAGGAGCCATTGAAGAAGCGGTGGCCAAGGCCGAAAAGTTGGCCGCGGTCTAAGGCGGGAGGCTTAAGCCCATGGCAGAAAAACAAATCAAACTGGAAGTGGTGACTCCCGACCGCATGGTGCTCTCCACCGACGCGGATGTGGTGGTGTGCCCCGGCGTGGAGGGCCAGTTCGGCGTCCTGGTGGGCCACATTCCCTTCCTGAGCGCTCTGGACATCGGCGAGATGTACTATAAAGCCGGCGGCAAGACCGAATACCTGGCGGTCTCCGGCGGTTTTGCCGAAGTCACCGGCGCCAAGGTGACCATAGTGGCCGAAGCCGCAGAAGTCGGCCATATGATCGACGTGGAGCGGGCCAAGCGGGCCCAGGAACGGGCCGAAAAGAGATTGGCCGCAGGCAAGACCGCGGACCTCGACTGGGCCCGGGCTGAGGCGGCTCTCCGCCGCTCCCTGATCCGCGCCAAGGTGGCCGGCCGGTAACGCTCCGGACCTTTAACCGATAACCATAAAGGCAAGCCCGCAAGCAGGGCTTGCCTTTTCATTTTTACAAAATCATAGTATTTTTTTAACAATCGAATATCATGTTGAGAATAAGAATTCGTAGAACATATCTTGTTAGCTGCACAAGAGGAAAATCCTTATGAATAGAGTGGAATTACTGTCTCGGATTAGCATCGATCCCAATGTCTGCTTCGGAAAGCCTTGTATCCGGGGACATCGGATTTGGGTATCTTTGATCTTGGATTTTCTGGCCAGCGGAATGACTATTGATGAAATTCTAAAAGAATATCCTGGCTTAGAAGAGGCTGATATCCTTGCTTGCATCGCCTATGGCGCGGAAATGGCCCGAGAAAGGTATGTTGATATCCCACTAGGGGCTAATGCGTGAGACTAAAACTGGATGAAAACTTGGGCCAGCGCTCCATGGAATTATTGAGAGAGGCGGGCCATGATGTTGCCACGGTTGTAGGGCAAGGGCTTAGTGGGGCAACGGACCGCTCTCTGATTAAAATTTGTCAATCAGAGCATCGCTGTTTGGTTACCCTTGATTTAGACTTTGGCAATCCACTTCTTTTGAAACCTTCTGATTATTCAGGGATTGCAGTTTTGCGCCTCCCATCAAGGTCAATGCCCGACGATCTTATAGACGCGGTAAAAACGCTAATCGGCGGCTTAAATCGAGAGAATATCGAAGGTAAGCTTTGGATTGTCCAAAAGGGGCGAATCCGAGCCTACCAGCCCGAAGGGTAGGGGGTAGGCGAAAGGTTTATGAGAATAACTTATGATCCAGAAGTGGATATACTTCGCATAATTTTTAGCAACGCCCCCATTGAAGAAAGCGATGAAGACAAGCCTGGGGTGATAATCGACTACGATAAAGGCGGCAACGTTGTGGGGATGGAAATTTTGGATGCCTCCAAGCGAATGGATAATCCCCGGGCAGTGAATTATACGGTGATGGGTTGATTTTATAGGACTGGTTCCTAAGCTGCGCTTGGGAACCCTCTTGATACAAAGCTGCGCTTTGTCTTGCCAAGCAGAGCTTGGCGAGCAATTGCGTTACCAAGCAAAGCTTGGAAACGAGAGAGGAGACGAATCACTGTGATGCAAGAATCGAAAGCCCAGGCCTTTGCTAAAGAATGGGTGGATTCCTGGAACTCTCATGATCTGGACCGGATCATGTCCCATTATGCCGATGATTTCCAGATGACCTCGCCCTTCATTGCCAAACTGATGAAAGAGCCCACGGGTAGCATCAGAGGGAAGGACAATGTCCGGGCCTATTGGGCGAAGGCTCTCCAACGCCTCCCGGATTTGCATTTCGAACTGATCGAGGTTCTCACCAGTGTTGATAGTATTACCATTTATTATCATGCCGTTTTGGGAAAACGCGGCGCCGAAGTTTTCTTCTTTAATGAAAGTGGCAAGGTTTCCCGAGCCATTGCCCACTACCACATTTAATCCTGTCCTTCAAACCAGCATGAGATTCTGGTAGAACGAGTGCATAAATTGGGGGATGTAAATTATCTGACTCTCCAGCGCAGCAGCGGGAAAAAGAGCAACAACACCTGGCACCGGAAACGACTATGCCCCAAAAGTGGGCTGTTTATATAATCTATTTAATTTTCTTCGCCAGCGGCATCAGCGGCCTGATTTATGAAGTGGTGTGGCTCCGGATGCTGAGCCGGATCATGGGGGTCACCATTTATGCGACCTCCACGGTGGTGGCCGCATTTATGGCGGGCCTGGCCCTGGGGAGTTTTCTGTTTGGGAAGTTTATTGACCGCCGGAAAGACCCCCTGAGGATCTATGCCGCACTGGAACTTCTGATCGGCGCTGCGGCCTTGGCTGTTCCCCTGGTTTTTTCGCTTTCCCTCCCCATTTATCAATACATTTATCAACTGAGCGGTGAGAATCAATTATGGATTACTGTTGTTAGAACGTTGATCTGTTTTGTGACCTTGCTTCTGCCCACCACCTTGATGGGCGGGACTTTGCCGGTCTTGACCAGCTGGTTGGTGAAGCGGGGCAGTTTATTCGGCAGAAGTTTCAGCCTTTTATATGGGATTAACTCCTTTGGCGCGGTGTTAGGGGTAATCATCAGCGGCTTTTTTACCCTGGAATTTGTGGGAGAATACCGGACCATTCTTCTTGGCGTATTGATAAATTTATTCGTCGCCATTTTGGCGTACGCTGTCTACAAGAAGGATTTACAGATTGAAGGCCGCCCGGTCCTGGCCGCGGCTGCCGAAAAAAGAATTTCCCCTTACTCTGATCAGGTCCGCAGGGTGGTCCTGGCGGCCTTTATCGTCAGCGGGTTTACCTCCCTGGCGTATGAAGTCATCTGGACCCGCCAACTCATCTTATTTCTCCGAACTTCCATCTACGCGTTCTCCGGGATGCTGGCCGTGTTTTTGGCGGGAATCGCGCTGGGCAGCATCTCCATGAGAAATATGGCAGACAAATTAACCCGGCCCTTGCTGCTTCTCGGCATACTGGAGTTGGCCATCGGTCTCATATCCATCGGCAATCTTTATCTATTTCCGGCCTTTGATTTTTCCTTAAGTGAGTGGCCGGGTCGTACCGCCTTGGTCGCAACCATAGCCATCGTCTTCCCGTTAACTTTTATTTTCGGCATGATTTTTCCCACCGCGAGTGTCTGCTATGCCAAGGATACAGCCGCGGCTGGCGCTTCCGTGGGGTGGCTGTATAGCGCCAATACCATCGGCAGCATTGCCGGCGCGCTGCTCGCGGGGTTTTGGTTGATTCCCGGCTGGGGGTCCACTAACGCCGTGGTGGTGCTGGCTTTGCTAAATATGGGGCTGGGCCTGTTGCTGGTCTGGCTGGAGACCGTTTCTTCTTTGCGAACTAAGCTTTATTATCTGGCGGTCATCCCTGTTTTTCTCCTGTTAATTATTCAAGTCAAGGGAAAAGACCCTTTTTTGTCCACCATCGAGTTAAAAGTCGATAAATTCTGCAAAAAGGCCAGTAATGTACTAAATAGTAATAGTTCATATAATATTTTTTATAATAAAGAAGGCCTAGAAGGAACCGTGACCGCTTTTTCAATAAATAACAGGAAACAGTTATGGATCAACGGCATCGGCATGACCGTATTGTGCACGGAAACAAAACTGATGACCCATTTGCCGATTATGTTTGCCTCCAAACCACCCAAGGAGATGCTGATCATTTGCTTCGGCATGGGCACCACCCTGAAATCGGCCGTTATTTATCCGGAAATGAATATTACTACAGTGGAACTCGTCCCGGAGACTTATGAACTTTTTGAATACTACCATAAAAACGGCGGAGAAATGTTAAAGACCCCCAAGGTCCGCGCCTTAGTAAACGACGGGCGCAATCAAATTCTGTTATCTCCTAAAAAATACGATATTATTACGGTTGATCCGTCTCCTCCCATAACCAGCGCGGGAACCGTTAATCTTTATGCCAGGGAATTTTTGCAGCTTTGCAAAGAACGCTTAACCCCGGAAGGGGTCATGTGCTTATGGTTCCCCCCGGGACGGGAAGACGAAGTGAAAAGCCTAGTAAAGACCTTTGCCTCGGTTTTCCCGAATACTTTGGTATATGCCGGGCCCAACCATTACGGCTTCTACCTCCTGGGGCCCATGCAGAAGATTGCAGAAAATGAATTCCGTGATAATGTGGAAAAGGCTTTTGCCAATCCCGCCATTCTCCGGGACCTAGGCGAATATGATAATTCTTGCGCCAATCCGCAGAAACTCTACCAAATGTTACTCTGGAACAACGAGGAAATCGGGAGGATCGGTAAAGAAGGATCTTTGATTACCGATGATTCGCCGTACACCGAGTTCTTCCTGTGGCGGTATCTGCTGAAGCCGCAGCCCCTATATCAACCCGTGCCGATTGCTCTTAGGGATAATAACTAGTAAGAAATTGAGGTAAGAACTAGCCCTGCTTTAATAATTTTTGGCACAAAGAGTGCATAAAAAAGGATGGAGATGTTGAAAGACAAAATCACCGCCGTGATTCTGGCCGCGGGCCAGGGCACCCGCATGAAGTCCAACCACCCCAAAGTTCTCCACCAAATACTGGGGCGGCCCATGATCGCCTACCTGCTGGATACGCTTATCAGTTTGGGAATTGACGATATCCTGGTGGTGGTGGGTTATCAGGCTGAGAAGGTCCAGGAAGCCCTGAAGGATTATCCGGTGCGCTTCGTGGTCCAGGAACCGCAACTGGGCACCGGCCACGCGGTGCAGGTGGCCATGGCCGCGGTGCCTCAGGAAACCAAAGAGGTATTAGTTCTGTGCGGCGACGCGCCCTTGATTTCCCGGGAGAGCATCGACGCACTTCACCAGTTGCATAAAAACCAGCGGGCCGCGGTGACCATCCAGACCGTGGTCCTGCCGGACGGCCTGCACTATGGCCGGGTGGTGCGGGATGAGGCGGGCCGGGTGACTGCGGTGCTCCAATCCAAAGATTCCAAAGATCGCCCGGAGATTTTAGCCATCCGGGAGATCAACACCGGGGCTTATTGCTTCGAAGCTCCATTTCTCCGGCAGGCGTTGGAGAAAATCCCCAAAAGCCCGGTCACCGGGGAAATCTATCTTACCGACCTGATTCACATTGCCAAGGCCCATGGCCGGGCGGTGGAGGCCCTCATCGACCCCAACCTGGAGGACCTCCTGGGCATCAACAGCCGGGCCGAACTGGCCGCGGCCACCCAGACGGTAAAGCGGAAAATCAACGCCCGGCACATGAACCAGGGAGTCACCCTCATTGACCCGGAAGCCACCTATATCGAGTCAGGCGTGGCCATTGGCCGGGATACAGTGATCTACCCCAACGTCTATCTCCAGGGGGACACCGTTATCGGGGAAGACTGCCTCATTGAGGCTTCGGTAAAGATTGTTGACTCCACCCTGGAAGACCGCGTCCATATCAAGATGGGCTGCGTCATCACCCAAAGCCGCCTCGCTGCCGACGCGGACGCTGGCCCCTTTGCCCATCTCCGGCCCGGCTCCGATCTGCGGCAGCGGGTGCATATCGGCAATTTCGTGGAAGTGAAAAAATCGGTGCTCCATGAAGGAGTGAAGGCCGGCCACCTCACCTACTTGGGAGACGCGGAGGTGGGGGCCAAGACCAATGTAGGCGCGGGCACTATTACCTGCAACTATGACGGCGCCAAGAAGCACAAAACCACCATCGAAGAAGGGGCTTTCATCGGCAGCAACACTGCGCTGGTGGCCCCAGTGACCATCGGCGCTGGCGCCTACGTGGGCGCGGGCTCCACCATCACCAAGGACGTGCCCCCCAATAAGCTGGGCATCTCCCGGGCCCGCCAGGTGAACCTGGAAAGGCGGCTTATCGGCAAGAAAAAAGACGAGTAATCAGTGATCAGTGATCAGTAATCAGTAATCAATCGGTTGTTGAAGGGTTTTTACTGATCACTGATCACTGATTACTGATCACTGGCAAAACGAAAGAGATTAAAGAGGTTACTATGTGCGGCATTATCGGATACCTAGGCCCCCAGGAGGCCATGCCCATTATCCTGGACGGCCTGAAACGTTTGGAATACCGGGGCTACGATTCCGCGGGCATGGCGGTCATCGGCGCCAACGGCCTGGCCATCCGGCGCAGTGTGGGCAAATTGATGGAACTGGACAAGCTGTTGCGTCAGGAGCCCCTGCCCGGCCAGGTGGGCATCGGCCACACCCGTTGGGCCACCCACGGCCGTCCCTCCGAGGCCAACGCCCATCCCCACCAGGTGGGGGAGATTGCGGTGGTGCACAACGGCATTATTGAAAATTACCTGGAGATCAAAGAGCAGCTCATCAAAGAAGGCCACCGCTTTGCCTCCGAGACGGATACGGAAATCGTCTCCCATCTCATTGTCAAACACATGCACCAGGGGGTGGATTACCTGGAGGCCGTGCGCCTGACCCTCATGGAGATCAAGGGATCTTATGCCCTGGTGATCGTCAACTCCCAAGAACCCCGCATGTTGGTGGCCGCGCGCAAAGAAAGCCCCCTGATCCTGGGCCTGGGAGACGATGAGTTTTTCCTGGCTTCAGATATCCCCGCCATCCTCCCCTACACCCGCCGGGTCATCTTCCTGGAAGACCACGACCTGGTGGTGGTCCGGGACGGCCATTACCTCCTTTTGGACCGGGAGGGGCACAAAGTGGAGCGGCCGGAGAATCACATCAACTGGAGCCCGGCCATGGCGGAAAAGGCGGGCTACAAGCACTTCATGCAGAAGGAGATCTTTGAGCAACCCCGGGCCTTGATCGACACCTTCCGGGGCCGTATCGACCCGGACCTGGGGGAAGTGATCCTGGATGAAATCCATCTGAACACTGAGGATATCAAGGGATTAAACAAGATCTTCCTGGTGGCCTGCGGCACTTCCTTTCACGCGGCCATGGTGGGAAAAGCCATTATGGAGAGCCTCTGCCGCCTGCCCGTGGAGGTGGATTTGGGCTCAGAATTCCGCTACCGCCAACCCTTGGTGGATGAAAGGACCCTCCTCATTCCCATTTCCCAGTCCGGGGAGACCGCGGACACCCGCGCGGGCCTCAGCGCGGGCAAGGAACTGGAGGCCAAGACCCTGGCCATCGTCAATGCCGTGGGCTCCAGCATCGCCCGGGAGGCCGGGAGCGTGTTTTACACCCACGCGGGCCCGGAAATCGGCGTGGCCTCCACCAAAGCCTTCACCACCCAGCTGGTGGCCCTCTATCTCATCGCCCTGTTTCTGGCAAGCCGCTTGGGCCGCATTACCCGGGACCAGGTGCGCCATCGCTTGATGGAATTAATGAAGCTGCCCACCCAGATCCAGGAGACCCTGGACCGGGACCACGAAATCCGGGAGCTGGCCAAGCGGTACATGAACGCCCATAACTTTCTCTACCTGGGCCGCAGCCTGCATTACCCCATCGCCCTGGAAGGAGCGCTGAAGCTCAAGGAAATCTCCTACATCCACGCGGAAGGCTACGCCGCGGGGGAGATGAAACACGGCCCCATCGCCCTGATCGACGAAAAGATGCCGGTGGTGGTGCTGGCTTCCCGTAGCCCGGTCCTGGAGAAGGTCCAAGGGAACATCGAGGAAGTCGCGGCCCGGGGGGGCCGCCTCATCGCCCTCACCGAGGCTGATAACTACCAGGTCCGGGAAAGGGTGGAAAGCGTCATCACCGTGCCCGACGTGCCTCTGGAACTCTCTCCCATTGTCCTGGTGGTGCCCCTGCAACTGTTGGCCTACCATATCGCCGATCTGCGGGGCACCGACGTGGATCAGCCCCGCAACCTGGCCAAAAGCGTGACGGTGGAATAAAGGGATTTACCACAAAGGCACCAAGACACAAAGAGACAGACAACCGCCGGACATCATTTTTTATTCTTTGTGTCCCTTTGTGACTTCGTGTCTTTGTGGTGAATCTTTACTTCTGCTTCATCAATTCAAACCGCGGGCGGCTGATGGATTCTCCCCGGCAACGGGGACAGCGGGAGGGAATGGTAAGGCGTTCCCTTTTTTTGAAGCTAAAGCCGCAGTGCTTGCAGACTGCAGGAATCAGGTGGAATCGGTAACCCTCCCCGGGGGCCCGGGCGATATGCGCCAGGTGGTCCAGAATTTCTTTTTCCGGCAGGGAGAGGCGCTGGGAGAGCTCCAGGCTGGTGAGAGGCTCTTCCAGAAGCAACTCTTTGATGGCTTGGCGAACCGTAACCATTAATGTCCTACTAGGAGTATTTGTAGCTCCTCCCACACCCCCTTAAGACCTGGTGCATTCGCGGTCACGGGTCAGATTAGGGCAGGACTCTCTTTTTTGGAAATCCTTTCAGCCAGGCTGTTCAACTTTGGCGGCAAAATTTCGGAGATATGCCCGGAAGCTTCTTTATATTCCTAATTTTTCCCCAAGCGAATCTGAAAGCCGAAAAACTTAAAAAAACGGGCGCGACAGCTGATACGGCGGTCCCACATGCAAGTTATTTTGTAATTACCCCGCAAGCGATGCGGGCTCCGGCGTTGCCCGCGGGGTCGGTCAGGTAATCATCCGGTCCCGCGTGGATCACCAAAGAAGTGCCGCCGGGGTGAAACAAGGAATTCTTCCCTGGCTTCAGGGTGACCTGGGTGGCAATGGTCTCCAAAGTCTCTTTGCCGTCCGCGCCCACCACCAGATTGGGAAGATCGCCGGCGTGCGGCCCTTCCGGATTTTTCAGCCCGTGCTTTTTACCAAAGGGATTGAAGTGGCCTCCCGCGGTCATGAAGTCCGGGCCGTGACAGTCCCCTTTTTCATGAATATGAAAAGCATGCACTCCCGGAGGCAAGTTTTCCACCTTCAGGATGATTTTGACTCCACCGGAAGTCTCTTCCAACTGAGCCTCCCCCACTTTTTGGCCTTGGGAATTCACCAGGGTGGCTTTGGCCTTCTCCGGCGCCGGCTCGCCGCCACACCCGCAAATAAGCAAGAGCAAGAGTCCGAAAATGGCTGCTGCGGTGCGAAAAGTCATGGTCTGCTTCCTCCAGGATCAAAATAGATAAGGAACAAAATTAAACTTAATCACCCAGACCGGTGTTGACAATAGGAAGCCGGAAAGAGGAACTGTTAAGCCTTGTCCCTCCGTGGACATACCCAGGGTACGGCGATGGTGAGGAGATAAAACAGGGACAGCAACAGAACCATGGTGGCCCCGGTGGGAAAGTCCACCAGGTAGGAGAGGCACAGCCCCCCCACTGTCGCGCCCACGGCCACCACCGCGGAAACATAAATCATACCTCGAATATGATTGGTCAAGTTCTGCGCGGTGGCGCCGGGGATCACCAGCAGCGCGGAAACCAGAATGATGCCCACCAGATAGATGGAGATGATGACCACCAGCGCCAGCATCACCAGGAAAAGGTAGCGCAGGGCCCGCACCGGCACGCCGCTGACCCAGGCCATCTCCTCGTCAAAGCTTAAAAAGACCAGTTCCTTATAAAAGGCCAGGGTGACCGCCAGGACCCCGGCGGTGACCCATAATATTTCCAGCAACTGCTTTTCGCCGATGGCCAGGATATTGCCGAAGAGAAACCCGAACACGTCCACGTTATAGGTGCGCGATAGGTGCAGAAAAACCAAGCCCAGGGCCATGGAGGCCGCGAAAAAGATGCCGATCGCGGTGTCCTCCTCCACCCGGCTGTGAGTCTGAGCCCACTCGATGGCCAAGGCCACCAGCACCGCAAAGCCGATGCCGGTCCATAAGGGGTCCACCGCCAGCAAAAAACCTAAAGCAACCCCCCCGAACGCGGAATGGGAGATGCCCACGCCGATGAAGGCCATGCGCCGCAGGATCACAAAAACGGAGAGCACTCCGCACAGCAGGCTGACCATGATCCCGGCCAGGAGAGCCCGCTGTAGAAAGCCCATGTTCAGCAGCTCAGTCATCGTGGACCTTCACCACCCGGTGGGGAATTTCCCCGTGGAAGAGGTATTCCACGCTGCAGCCGAACGCGCTCTCCAGCCCCAGGCGGCCGATGGGAGGGGCTTGATGCACGTGGATGCGGCGGTTGATACAGATGATGTCTTCCACGTGGCGGGCCACCCCGCCGATGTCGTGGGAAACCATAAGCACCGTGAGGTTCAACTCTTCCTTGAGCTTATGCACCATCTCATAAACGTCGTCCTGGGCGCAGGCGTCCAACGAAACCGTAGGCTCGTCCAGCACCAGGAGGCGGGGCTCCACGCACAAGGCCCGGGCAATAAAGACCCGCTGCTGCTCACCGCCGGAAATCTCGCCGATGGGCCGCTCCGCCAGATGGGGAATCCCCACCCGCTCCAGGTTGCGCCGCGCGATCTCCTGATCCTGGGGCCCGGGGCGGCGTAGCAGCCCTACCCGGCCGTAACGGCCCATGAGCACCACGTCCAGCACCGACACCGGGAAATGGGGATTGTTCAAAGGCCGCTGGGGCAGATACCCCACCACCTCCCCCCGGTGCCGCAACTTTTGCGGCACTTCCCCGAAGACTCGGACTTGTCCGCGGGAGGGGGCGATCAGGCCCAGGATCACCTTCAGCAAGGTGCTCTTGCCTGCGCCGTTGGGGCCCAGGACGCCCACGAGCTTGCCGGTCTCGATCTCGAGATTGATCTCCTCCAGTACGGGCGCGCCGTTATAATAGACCCATAGCTCCCGGATATCCACGGCTAATTCCGGCATGATCCCCTCATTTCATGGCTTCTTCCATGACGGAGAGATTGTAGCGCATCAATTTCAGGTAATCCTCCCCATAAGGGGGCCTGCCCCCCACGGGGTCGATCAGCAGGACCTGCGCGCCTGCTTCCCGGGCAATGACTTCGGCTATCCTCGGATTCAATTGGGGTTCGGCAAACACCACTTTAAGGCCATACTTCTTTATGGCCCCCACCACTTTCTGGAGATGGCGAGGAGTGGGCTCCCGCCCCGGAGAGAGTTCAATCACCCCTGCCTCCTTCAAACCATAGCGCTTAGCAAAGTAGGTGAACGCGGGATGGAAACAGACAAATTCCCGGACGCGGAAGGAAGAGGCTTTTTGGGCGATCTCCCCATCCAAATCCGCCAGTTCCTGGAGATAGCGATCCCGGCGGGCTTCGTAATCTTTTTGGTGTTCGGGGTCCAGGCGGATCAAGGCCGCGGCAATGCGGCGGCAAATGTCCTGGGCCAACACCGGGTCCAGCCAGACGTGGGGATTGCCGCCCTCATGCCCATGGTGGTCATTGTGGGCTTTGTCCTTGGCGGCCTCCGGCTTATGGTGAAGATGCTTTCCCTCTGCCTCCTCTCCCTGATGATGCTCACCTGCCTCTTTGATCAAAGGGACACCTTGGACGGCCTCCACCACCTCCAGGTTTACGGTCCCCCGGGATTTGAGCAGCTTTGCGGCCCAGGGTTCCATGCCCGCGCCGATATAGACAAACAGCCGGGCCTTGGCGGCCCGGGCGATCACCGACGGAGGCGGCTCAAACACGTGGGGGCTGGCTCCGGGGGGAATCAGGGTTTGCACCTCTACCCGTTCTCCCCCCAACTGGCGGCAGAAATCCCCCAGAGGCACAATGGAAGCCACCACCGGGATTTTCGCGGCGGCGGCAATGCTCCATGACTGAAGCATGATCACAGAAAACAGAAAACAGAAAACAGAAAAAAATCTTTTCCGCAACTCAGTTGCCTCTCTCAACTTATCTCCCGGCATTTATGGCAGATCCCTTCCACCCGGATATCGATGCGGTCTGCGCGATTCCCCAGGGGGCCCTGGAGTTCCGCCCACATCCGCTCCAGGGGCGCGGGCTCCAGACACTGCACCTGGCCGCAGCTATGGCACTGGAAGTGAGGGTGGGGCGGGTGGTGCTCGCAGGCCAGTTCGTAATGGGACACCCGGTCCTCCAGGGCCAGTCGGCGGAGAAGGCCCCGGCGGGTGAAATCATCCAAAATGCGGTAAACGCTGACTTTATTCACCCGCCGCTGCGTCCGGATCGCGTCCAGAATTTCCTGAGCGCGCAAGGCCCGGGGCGCGGCCCCGAGAGCCTCCAATACCGCCAGGCGCAGGGTAGTGGGCTTTACGCCATTATCCGCCAATAATTGGGGAAAATCGCAGAGATCGCTCATAATTGGGAAAATATTCCAAAATCAACTCAGTTGCAAATATAATAGGGCTACTTTTAAAAAAATCAAGACCCCTGAATAAATGAGGAGTAAATTGTCAGCTGTAAGCACTAAGCAGGGGGCCAGGGGTCAGGGGTCAGGGGTCAGGGATCAGGGGTAGGGTTTGGGGATTAGGGGAGAGAGGTCAGTGATCAGTAATCAGTGATTAGTGAAAAAGCAGGGAATATAACGTTATTAACTTGGAACCCGGAACTCGGAACTTTTCAGGCATGTGAAAAAGAAATGTCCATGTTTTTGCTGACTACTGACCACTGGCTACTGGCTACTTAACCATGCGTCTCGGTATCGACAGCGGCGGCACTTTCACCGATTTCGTCCTCCTGGGGGCAGGGGAGGGGAGGGTGCATAAGGTGCCATCCACTCCTGCCGATCCTCTCCGGTCGATCCTGGAAGGGGTTAAGGAGTTGTGCCCCCAGGGTCTGAAGGGAGTGGAGGTGGTCCACGGCACCACCAGGGGCACCAACGCCTTCCTGGAGCGAAAAGGCGCGCGGGTGGCGCTCCTGACCACTGCGGGGTTTGAGGACGTGCTCTTCATCGGCCGCCAGACCCGGCCTGAGCTTTTCAGCCTGACCGCGGAAAAACCTCCGGAAATTTTACCGCGGGAGCGGGTGTTGGGGGTTAAAGAACGCCTGGGGGCTGATGGTCGGGTTATTACCCCGTTGGCTACGGAAGAAATCTCACGGCTGCGCGGCCAAGTTCGAGAGATGGCCCCGGAAGCCCTGGCCGTCTGCCTGCTCCATGCCTATGCCTCTCCGGAGCACGAAGAGCGCCTGGCTGCGGCTCTAACTGATTTGGGTATCCCTATTTCCCTTTCCAGCCGGGTGCTGCCGGAAATTCGGGAATATGAGCGCACCGCGGCCACGGTGCTCAACGCCTATCTGGGCCCGGTGCTGGAGTGGTATCTGGCGGATTGGTCCCGGCGGGTTCCCGAGGCTTCTCTCTATATCCAACAATCCAATGGTGGCTTCCTTCCGGCGGCCCAGGCCGCGGCCTGGGGCCTCCAGACCATCCTTTCAGGACCCGCAGGCGGCGTCTATGGCGCCTGGCGCCTGGGCCAGGAATTGGGGCTAGATAATCTGCTCACCATTGATATGGGCGGGACGTCCACGGACGTAGCCCTGCTGGCCGGGGAGATTCCCTTTACCCGGGAATATCTTTTAGAAGGATATCCCCTGGGCATCCCGGTGATGGATATCCATACCGTGGGCGCAGGGGGCGGCTCCATCGCCTATAAGGACCGGGGCGGGGCGCTGCGGGTGGGGCCAAAAAGCGCGGGCGCGGACCCCGGCCCGGTCTGTTACGGCCGGGGTGAGGAAATCACCGTCACCGACGCGCATCTGCTTTTGGGAAGGATCAGGCCGGAAAATTTCCTGGGCGGCCGCATGCCCCTAATCTTTGGGGCCGCGGAAAAAGCCATAACCCGTCTGGCATCGGCCTTCGGCGTGGCTCCGGCGGAGCTGGCCCAAGGCGTCATTCGGGTATCCAACAGCCATATGGCCAAGGCCCTGACCGCGGTGAGCCTGGAGCGGGGCTTCGATCCCCGGGACTTCACCCTCTGCTGCTTCGGCGGGGCAGCGGGTTTACAGGTCTGCGATCTGGCTCTGGAGCTGGATCTCAAGCGCATCCTGGTCCCCGCCCAAGCCGGGGTACTCTCAGCCTGGGGCATGGCTCTGGCGGGCCTGCGCCGGGACCGGACCCGGACCTTGCTACTTTCGGGAAGGCAATTGACCTGGGAAAGGTTGCAGCAAGAATTCCAATCGTTGAGAGAAGAAGGGTTGGCAGAGATGCGCGGGGAGTCCTGGCCGCTGGAGGGACTGACTGTGGCCGGGGAGCTGGAGATGCGTTACCGGGGCCAGAGCGACACTCTGACGGCGCCCTATCTTCCGGAATTTGCCGCCAACTTTCACGCCCGACACCGGCGTCTTTACGGCCATGATTTCCCTGATCAGGAAGTGGAAGCCGTGAGCCTGCGCCTTCATTTTCAGGCCCCCGGGTTTTGTGGAGACCTGCCCCGATTGGAGCCGCAGCTTTCCACCTTGGTCTCCATCCCCCGCCAGGGGCAGGTGTGGCTTCAGGAGGGTCCGGCCACCATCCCCTTCTATGACCGCAGAGAGCTGGCGCCGGGAGGTTCTTTTTCCGGGCCGGCTCTGGTCCTGGAGGATTACGCCACCCTTCTGGTCCTGCCGGGCTTCCGGGGGGAGGTATTGTCACGAGGGCATATACTCTTGAGCCGCTGACGGATAGGTGAAAGAAAAGGGAAAAAGGGGAAGAGGTTAAAAGGGGAAAGGGGAAGAAACCAATTGTGAGGAAGGAAAACATAAAGGCCCTTTCCCCTTTTAACCTTTTAACCTTTTTCCCCCTAAGGAACCTCATCGGTTCAAATACTTGGAGGAATTTGTTGATTTTAGGCTACCCTAGTTAAAAATTTTGAACCGGAAAGGGAGAGGGTTATATTCAAGCAAAGATATCTTGTTGGAATCACGATAGTTTATTTTATTAATCGTTGGCACGCATACTGCATATAAATAGTGCGAGTATATGAGCCTAATTAAGGTATCCCCATCCCCCCCTTAATCAAAGTTCATGTACCCAATTTCTCCTTTCACCCGACTGGCCGGGTACCTCCCCCACCTGGCCAGTTTTTTTTGCGCCAAAATTTTTTATAACCTTAATTAACTAATGATATTGGTAGGTTAATTGAGGGCAGAAAAATTTAAGGCCTTTCAAAGTATAAATTATTGAACAGAGAAGAGCTTAAAGGGGATCGATTGCCTGGATAACTTATTGTTAATATGGCTAATTTTCAATATTGATAGTTTGGCACGGTTGCTGCATATAAAATGGTTAGTATATGATCCTGAATTAAGGTACCCACATCCCCCCCTTAATCAAAGTTCATATACCATTTTCTCCTTTCACCGATTGGCCGGGTTCCTCCCCCACCCGGCCAGTTTTTTTATGCCCCCTCGGGGACAGGCTCTTCCTGGCGCAGTTCCATCAGCTTCTGATAGCATTCCGGCGCGCTTAAACGCTCTGCCAGGAATTCCTTGAGGATCAGCAAAAAAGGGTTGGTGGCGAAAAAATCCTGCAAGCCCACCCGATCCCCCAAATCGGGAAATTTTAGGGGAAATTTAAGGTCTGCGGCAAGATCCCGAAAGACTTGCAGTTGCTGAATTTCCGCCTGGCGCATCTGGCCTTCGACCTTGAAGAGCAGCCGTCTAAGCCGGGCCAGATAATCTTCCCGCTCCCGGTATTCCCGGCGTTTGTGCTCCAATAAATTGAGCTGGTGCTGCCGCGCCAGGTCGCTGTATGGAATGATCTTGCCCATTTTCTTTCCCGTCGGCTTGAAAAGATAGTTCTCACGCCAAGGCGCAAAGGCGCAAAGCAAGACGCAAATATATGAATGGAAAGTGCGTCCTGCGCACCCAAATTGCTTTTAAACCAGCAAGTTAATTTAGAGAGAGCACTGTTTGCCGATTCTTTGGTTTACAGGGCTAATTAAAATTTAGCATCCAACCTTGCAGATTTAAACGAAAAAGGGTAATTTTTTAAAGATATGAATGAGAAAGTTAAATTGGATTTCGACAAAATGGGGGGTTTGATCCCTGCCATTGTCCAGGACGCGGCTTCGGGGGAAGTCTTGATGCTGGCCTTCATGGACCAGCAAGCCTGGGACCTGACTATCAAGACCGGCGAGGCCCATTATTACAGCCGCACCCGCAAAAAGGTGTGGCGCAAAGGAGAGACTTCGGGCCACGTGCAGCGGGTTAGGGCCGTCTATCTGGACTGCGATGCAGATACGGTGCTGCTCCAAGTGGAGCAGGCAGGCGGGGCCGCGTGCCATACCGGATACCGCTCTTGTTTTTACCGTCGCCGGGAAGGGGAGGGCTGGCAGGTAGTGGGTTCCTTAATCTTTGATCCCCAGGAGGTATATCGGGGTGGATAAGTTACGTTTAGGCATTCCCAAGGGCAGCCTGGAAAAGGCTACCATTGAACTTTTTCGCCGTTCCGGCTGGCACATCAAGGTCAACGGCCGCAGCTATTTCCCGGATATCGACGACCCGGGAATCGCCTGCTCCATGTGCCGGGCCCAGGAGATGAGCCGCTATGTGGCCGACGGCACCCTGGACTGCGGCCTCACCGGCCTGGATTGGACCATGGAAAACGATTCCCAGGTGGAAGTGGTGGCCGATCTCATGTATTCCAAGTCCAGCCAGAACCCGGTGCGCTGGGTGGTGGCCGTGCCTGCGGATTCGAGTATCCGTTCCTTAAGGGACCTGGCTGGCAAAAAGATCGCCACTGAACTGGTGAATTACACCCGCCGTTACTTCCAGCAGCGGCAGATTCCGGTAAGTGTGGAATTTTCCTGGGGGGCCACGGAAGCCAAGGTGGCAGCAGGGCTGGTGGACGCGGTGGTGGAAGTGACGGAAACCGGCAGCACGATTAGGGCCCACGGCCTCAAAATCATCCACGATCTCTTTCAGAGCAATACCCAGTTCATCGCCAACCCCCAGGTCTGGCAAAACAACCCCATCAAACGGGAGAAGATGGAGAATATCGCGGTGCTTCTCCTGGGAGCCCTGCGCGCGGAGAACATGGTGGGTCTGAAAATGAATATCCCGGAGAAGCAGTTAAAAGATATTGTGGCCCTGCTTCCCAGCCTGCTGGCGCCCACCATTGCCTCCCTTTATGAGACGGACTGGTTTTCCGTGGAAGTGGTGGTGAACCAGCCAGAGGTGAGAACGCTTATTCCCCGGCTGATCCGGGCTGGGGCCCAGGGAATTGTGGAGTATCCCCTGCATAAGGTGATTTAGCGATGGGAGATTTTCCAAAAATGAAAAATGACTTCACCACAGAGGCTCAGAGAACACAGAGTTACACAAAGAAAAAAATAAGTATGATGGGCCTTTGGCCCATCATACTTTTATTCTCTGTGAATCTCTGTGCTCTCAGCGTCTCTGTGGTGAATCTTTTTCCCATGCGGTTGGCGGCCATTATTCTGGCAGTGATTTTAATGTTGCCGGGACACTCGTGGAGTCAAGGACCGGGAATCGGAACCAAGGCTCAAAGTGGCCCCATGCAGACCGATAAAACTTTCACCCAGGAACAGCAGAAGAAACGGCTCCAGCAAATGAAGAACCCCAAGAAGCAGTCTCAGGGGCCGCAAAAAGGCAAAAAAACCAGCCGCTCCCAGGCCACTGAGCAACCCATGCGGGGCGGACCCATCGGTCCTGCTGGCAAATAGAGAAAATTAAAAAATTTAGGAAAATTAAGGGGACAGACTCCGTTTACCTACTCGGGGCTTGTCCCTATTTTTTTATAAAACTATCAGGGGTTGGGGGAGGGGGTTTGGGGGAGGGGGGCTAAGGTCCACAGGCGAGACGCCTATGCCCGGCCCCTGGCCCCCTCCCCTAAAATTTTTTTACACTGAGCACTGGCGGCATTCTTCCGCGAATTCGTGAGCCAGGGTCAGGGCGTCGGCCTGGGGGGGCAGGCTGAGCACCTGGCCGGGCTTGGAGCCGTAGCGGTAAACGGTGATGCCTTTCAGTCCCAGTTTATAGGCCAGTTTGTAGGCCCGGGCCACGTCTGCGACGGTGGCGTCCGGGGCCAGGTTGATGGTCTTGGAGACCGCATTTTCCACGTGGCGTTGAAATGCGGCCTGCATCTTCACCTGATAGTCCACGCTCACCTCAAAGGTGGTGGGAAAGAGGCGGCGCAGCTCTTCCGGGAGTTGATCCAGAGGCCGCACCCTGCCGGTGGCCAGGCCCCGGGGAATCCATTCCTCTTCCTTAAGCCCTGATTCCCGCAATTTCTGCAAAAATAAGGGGTGCACTTCGTCAAATTCTTCCCCCTCCAGGGCCCGGCGGCGGTAAGCCACCGCGAAGAGGGGTTCGATGCCGCTGGAGGTGCCGGCAATGATGCTGATAGTGCCGGTGGGGGCCACGGTGGTTACCGTGGCGTTGCGCCGGGGGGGCCAACCCGTCTGGTGCCAGTGGCTGCGGTAAAAGTTGGGAAAAGGCCCCCGCTTTTTGGCCAGGGCCTCGGATTGGGACACCGCGGTGGCCTGGATGCGGGCCATAACCTTTTCTCCCAGTTCCAGGGCCCCAGGAGAATCGTAAGCGATCCCCAACTGGATGAACATATCCGCCAGGCCCATGACCCCCAGGCCGATCTTGCGGTTGGCCCGGGTGATGGCGGTGATTTGAGGCAAAGGATAATGGCTCTGGTCGATGACGTCGTCCAGGAAGGTGACGCCCAGGCGGGTAAGCCGGTCCAGCTCCTCCCAATCCAGGTCGCGGTCCCGCACCAGCCGGGACAGGTTGATGGACCCCAGGTTGCAGGATTCATAAGGCAGCAGAGGCTGCTCTCCGCAAGGGTTGGTGGCCTCCATGGGGCCTAGATCCGGGGTGGGATTGGCCCGGTTGATGGCATCCAAAAAGACCAGTCCCGGGTCTCCGGTTTTGAGGGCATATTCGCAAATAGTCTCGAAGACCTCCCGGGCTTTGAGCCGTTGCACTTCCTTCCCGGTTCGGGGATTGATGAGGGGGTAGGTTTCCTCCGTTTCCACCTTGTCCATGAAAGCATCGGTAACCGCCACCGACAGGTTGAAATTGGTGAGCATGCCCAAATCGGCCTTGGTCTTGATGAACTCCAGGATGTCAGGATGGTTCACGTTGAGGATGCCCATATTGGCCCCCCGGCGGCGTCCTCCTTGTTTCACCACTTCGGTGGTGACGTCATAGATGCGCATAAAACCCACGGGGCCGGAGGCCACCCGGCTGGTGGAGCGCACCTGGTCCCCCTTTGGGCGCAGATGGGTGAAGCTGAAGCCGGTGCCGCCTCCGGTCTGATGGATGAGGGCCATGTCCCGCACTCCCTCCAGGATGCTGCGCATGTCATCCTGCACGGGAATAACGAAGCACGCGGCCAATTGTCCCTCCGGGACGCCGGCGTTCATCAGGGTGGGAGTATTGGGCAGGAATTTCAGAGAGGAAAGCGCGGCATAGAAGGCGTCGCTCTGCCGGGCCACCGTTTTGGCCCCGCCGGAGCGGGCCTCAGCCACAGCCACGCCTTTGGCCACACGCCGAAAAAGCTCCTCCGGAGTTTCCAACACCCGGCCCTGAGGGTCCCGCCGCAGGTAGCGCTCTTCCAAAACCCGCAGGGCAATGGGCCGGAAGGAGATGGAGGAATGGGCAGGCATGGAGCAACTCCCGATAAGGTAAAAGTAAAAAGTAAAAATGCAAAAACTAAATGCAAAAGTAAAAAGTAAATAGGCAAAAATTATCGGCGATGCGATTAATTTTTGCATTGACGATTATTGCGCCAATGATGCGAGCAATCTCATCGGCTTCATTTTTTGCTTTTTGCCTTTTCCCTTTTTACTTGCTCACTAAATAATGCCCCACTTCTTGGCCCGATCCTCATACATGGGCGGAAACGCGGGAGTAAAATTCTGGTACACGGTGACGGGATAACGGGCCCCGATTTTTCGGCCTGCTTCTTGGAGCCCGTGGAGAACGGCATCCAGAAGGGCAGCCGGGAAGCTGGCCACCATTTCGTCATCTTGAGTCATGGAAAAAATCCGGTCTCCCATCCCGGGGATGGTAACCGTGACTTTGTTAGTTCTGTAAGGGGCGATCAGATAAGAGGCGCATTCCACTTTGCCGCTGAAATCCCCGCTGACCCGCTCTCCCAGGCTGAAGTTGGCGGCCTGGATGAGGCGCATCATCTGGGCCGGATTGCCCCAGACCGCGACGATATCCGGCTCCAGGCCCAGGCGGTCCAGGGGGGCGAGATAAATGGCGGCTATCTCCTCCGGTGCGAAGCGGGGCAGGTTTTCCACTTCTTTTAAGGTCGGTCCCAACTCCCGGTTGAATCCCACTTCGCAGAAAAGCTGGGCCAATTCCAGGATGGGGTCGGCCACGGGGGTGAAGCCGAAGGCCAACATGCCGGGCACGCAGACCAGGTCATCCCGGGTCAGGCCCACGGACCAGCCGTAAACCCGGGCCATGGTCACTCCCTGGCAGATGGTCACCCTTTTCTTAAAGACCTGGGAGGGCTGGCGGCATTTGGGCAAGGCAGCCAAATCTTTCACAAAACAGATTCCCAGGGGTTCGGTGCGGACACGCAAGGCATCTTTCAAACCGGCTGAGGCTGATTTAAAATCCATTCTCCCTCCTTCCTGGCCGAATATGAAGCCCATCTCGTTAGATTGACTTTTAGATTGTCAAGATATTAAGGATTTATTCCTAAAGATGCAAGTTCAGGCCTTGAGTTTCCCCCCAGCCCCCCTATAGTTAAGGGATGTGGGGTGAGCGTTTTCCCAAGTTTTCCTGAAAAAACCTGAGATTCGGCCATGGAGACAAGCAATCAACCTTTTCATACCATGAGTCCCCAGGATGTCCTGGAGTTGCTGGAAACCGTACCGGAGGGTTTAAGTTCCATCCATGCTCAGGAGCGCCTGGAGCGTTTCGGCCCCAATGAGTTGACCCCGGGCAAGAAAATCTCTCCCCTCCTGATTTTTCTCCGGCAGTTCGGCAACCTGCTGATTGCCATTCTCATCGCGGCCACCATTATTTCCTTTATCTTGGGAGAAAGCCTGGATGCTTACGTCATCCTGATCATTGTCCTGGCCTGCGCGGTCCTGGGTTTCGTCCAGGAGTACCGGGCTGAAAGGGCGGCTGCGGCCCTGCAAAAAATGGCCGCGCCCGAGGCTACGGTCATCCGAGACGGGCGAGAACAGGTGATTCCCGCTAGGGATGTAGTCCCCGGCGACATCTTGGCGCTGCATACCGGCGACCGGGTGGCCGCGGACGGCCGCCTGTTGGAGCAGTTTAACCTGATGGCTGATGAGGCGGTGCTCACCGGCGAATCTACGGCCGTCTCCAAAGACGTCGCCCCCCTGCCTTCCCCGGACACGGCCATTGCCGACCGGCGCTGCCTGATTTTCGGCGGCACGGTGATTACCTACGGCCGGGGTTTGGCGGTGGTCACCGCCACCGGCATGGACACAGAGTTCGGGCGCATCGCCGGCCTCCTAGAAGAAGTAGCCACCGAGCGCACCCCGCTTGAAAAACGGATGCACACCATCGGCCGGGTGCTGAGCTTCATCTGCCTAGTGGTGGCCGGAGGCGCAACGATTCTGGGAGTTTTCCGGGGTTACGGCTGGCTGGAAATGCTCATCTGGGGCATCAGCCTAGCCGTGGCCGCGGTGCCGGAGGCCCTGCCCGCGGTGGTCACCGGCGCCCTGGCCATCGGTACCACCCGCATGGCCCGTCGCCACGCCATTGTCAAGCGGCTGCCCGCGGTGGAGACCATGGGCTGCACCACCGTAATCTGCACAGATAAGACGGGCACCCTTACCAAAAACGAAATGACCGTGCGCCGTGTGTTTCTTGAAGGCCTGGATTTGGAGGTCAGTGGCTCGGGGTATGAGCCGGTAGGGACTTTCTCGGTCCAGGGAGAAGAGATGGCCCCCGCGGCCTCACCGGTCCTAGAATTTGCCGCCCGTATTTCCATGCTATGCAATGACGCCTCCCTGGAAGAAAGTGCAGGTGCCTGGAGGGTGCTGGGCGATCCCACGGAAGGGGCCTTGCTGGTGCTGGGACGGAAAGCGGGTCTCGATCCGCAAAATCTGAAAAGAGAATACCCCAGGGTCGCGGAAGTCCCCTTTTCTTCGGATCGGAAAAGGATGAGCACCATTCACCGGGACGCGGACGCCTTCCTGATGTGCCTCAAGGGCGCGCCGGAAAGCCTGCTGTCCCACTGTCAACGGGTTCTGACTTCGGAAGGGGAGAAATCCCTGACGTCCCAGGAGCAGCAGCAGATCATGGTCCGCGCTGGAAATATGGCCGCAGAAGCTTTCCGGTTGCTCGGTCTGGCCTATCGCCGCCTGGAGGAGGTTCCCGAGCTTACCCCCCAGGCCGAGGAAGCCGACTTAGTATGGGTGGGGCTTGTCGGCTTGATCGATCCTCCCCGGCCCGAAGCCCGGGACGCGGTGGCCCGTTGTTACCAGGCGGGCATTCGGGTGATCATGGTCACCGGAGACCACCCGGATACTGCCCGGGCCGTGGCCCGGGAAGTGGGTCTAATTTCCGGAGAGCATAATGATCATCGAGTCCTCAGCGGGCATGACTTGAACATCATGGGCGACCAGGAACTCCGGGAAGCCCTGGCAGAGGTGGCGGTCTTTGCTCGGGTAGCTCCGGATCATAAGCTGCGGTTGGTGGACCTCCTCAAGGCTCAGGGAGAAGTGGTGGCTATGACCGGAGACGGCGTCAACGACGCTCCGGCCCTGAAACGGGCGGATATCGGGGTGGCCATGGGCATCACCGGCACGGAAGTCACCAAGGAGACCGCGGCCATGATCCTGGCGGACGACAATTTTGCCACCCTGGTGGCCGCGGTGGAGGAAGGTCGGGCCATCTATGACAACATCAAGAAATATCTGATATTCTTGCTAAGTTGCAACCTGGCGGAAATTCTGGTGCTCACCGGGGCTTTCTTCATCGGCATGCCCATGCCGCTCATCGCCTTGCAGATTCTCTGGGTCAACCTGACCACCGACGGTTTGCCGGCCCTGGCTTTGGGGGTGGATCCTCCGGCCCCGGACACCATGTCCCGGCCTCCCCGGCCGCCCCAGGAGGGGGTTTTTACCGGCGCGGTAACCGGCCTGCTGGCTGTGATCTCCCTCTATCTGACCCTGGTCCTCATTCCCCTGTTTGCCTACTACTATTATGGGAATCCCTGGGGTCTAAAGGGCTCTGAGCAGGTGCTGATCGAGGCCCAAACCATGGTCTTCATCACCCTGGTGCTGGCGGAGCTGGTCAATGTTTTCAACTGCCGTTCCGACCACCTTTCTTTGTTCTCTGTGGGCATTTTCGCCAACAAATTTCTCATCGCCTCTGCTCTGGTTTCTTTAGCCATGATGGTGGCGGTAATCGAATGGGACCCTCTGGCCGCGCTCTTTCATACCACGCCCTTGCGCTGGCGCGACTGGCTGTTGGCCGCGGCCCTGGCTCTGCTCATTGTGCCGGTGGTGGAGGCGGCCAAGTGGTGGATGAGGCGGCGGGGCACTGGAAATTGATCAATGCCTAGTCGTGAGCGGCCGGATCTTCCAGGTGGGTGGTAGAGAAGAAAAGCATGTGACACATTACGTTTTACGTTCCGGGATTATGCTGTGGGTCACATTGAGGAGCGCCGGTCAATTTTCGTTTTCCCCGCTATCCTCAATTCCTTCTCTCTCCTCGATTTCTTCTTTATCTTCGATAACTTCATTCTCCCCGATAACTTCTTTCTCTACCTTACTCTCACCGTCTTCCCAAACTCTCCGTCCTTTGACCACCACCACGGTCTTGCCTGCCTCCGCCCAATTATATAACCATTCCATATAGGGCTGTTCCACGTGGATACAACCGTGGGTCGCCCACTCCGATTTTTCCCCGGGGGCGGCCACATCACCTTCATGAATGGCCCTGCCCCGATAATCGAAAAAAAGGGAATAAGGCATGGGAACATTATATTTACGGGAATGATAATGCCTGACTTTTGATTTTATGACATAAGTTCCTGGCGGCGTGGGAGTCTCGTCATCCCCGGTTAAAATGGGAAACTCCAGAAGCATTTTGCCTTGCCCGTAGGCAGCCCCAGCTTGCTCCTCCTGGTTGATCCAGATTACTTTGTTATATTTTTTCAATACCTGGGCATAAGAATATGGGGGATAGAAGTTGGTAAGCAGGGCAGCGATCAGCAAATAGATATATTTCTTCATCGGGTTAATCGCCAAAAGATTTTAGATGGTAAGAATAGTTTATGGTTCGGCTAGCAAGTTATGAAAAAGGGTGCGCCAGGCGCACCCTAAATTATTTTGTGGTCTTTGTGCCCTTTGCGTATTGGTGGTGCCTTGGTGGTTGGTCCTTAACTCCGATAGCTGGCGTTAATCTTGATGTAATCTTCGGTGTAGTCGCAGGTGTCGTAGTAATCGGCAAAGTTTCCGGCGTTAAGGTTGATGTTCAGGGTAAAGTTGCCGGACTTGATGACCTCCTGGGCTTTGGCTTCCGCGCTTGGACCTAGCCCCAAACCCTCTTGAAACACGACCTGTTCCCCATAAGCGATATTCACCTTTTCCGGATTAAACCGCGCGCCGGAGCGCCCCAGCGCGGCCATGATGCGGCCCCAGTTCACGTCTTCCCCGGCCATGGCCGTCTTCACTAAGGGAGACAGAGCCACGGTCATGGCCGCGTTCCGGGCCTCTTTGGAGCTGGCCGCGCCTTTAACGAGTACCCGGAAAAAATGCCGGGCCCCTTCGCCGTCGGCCACCACCTGCCGGGCCAGGTCGCCCATCACTTGGTTTAAGGCATCGCCTAGGGCCGCCATTTCCGGCCCGGTCTTCTCAATTGCGGGATTTCCGGCCTTACCGCTGGCCAGCAGCAAAACGGTGTCATTGGTGGAGGTGTCCCCGTCCACGGTGATGCGGTTGAAGCTCACCGGCAGGGCTTGGCGCAGCAGGTTCTTCAACACCCCGGGCGTGGCGGCCGCGTCGGTGAAGATAAAGACCAACAGGGTGGCCATATCCGGGTGGATCATACCCGCGCCCTTGGCCATCCCGGCCAGGGTGAATTCCATCCCGGCAATCTTCCCTTTCACCGATGCGGTCTTGGGCCGGGTGTCGGTGGTCATAATGGCCTCAGCCACCTCCGGGAATCCATTGGGTTTGAGATTGGCCGCCAAATCGGGGAGAGCGGCCTTGATCTTCGCCACCGGCAGCGGCTGGCCGATGACCCCGGTGGACGCGGGCAGCACTAGACGTTCTGGAATCTTCAAGAGTTCCGCAGTCCTGGCCGTAGTTTCCCGGGCCGCGTTCAGGCCGGCATCCCCGGTGCAGGCGTTGGCGTTCCCTGCGTTCACTAAAATGGCCTGGGCCTTGCCGGACCGCAGGCGTTGTTTGGTGACTAGCACCGGCGCGGCCTTCACCCGGTTGGTGGTGAAAACCCCCGCGGCCGCGACCGGCTCATCTGCGGCCATTAAAGCCAGGTCCCAAATGCCGGGCTTCTTGATGCCGGCCATGGCCGCGGCGAATTTAAATCCTGGGATAATCATATCAGCCTCTTAAAAATTAAAAACTTACCACAAAGGCACCAAGACACAAAGGGCCGCAAAGAAAATATTTTGCCTTGCAGTTAAACAACCAAGAACTAAGAGAGCCGCCTGAATTAGTCTATTGGTTTTCTTTCTTCATTCTCTCAGCAACCGTTACTAGTTCGAAAGATTCGATTAGATCTTTTTGATGGTCTTCAGCGAGTAGATAGGTAGCCTTCCAAGTGAGAGTAAGAAATAATATGTCCAAACCCAAAAGCCACATGGATGTCGCTATTGGCAAAGCTTGGACCCTAAGGTTCCAGCAAATAAAACTAATACCAATGAGAATAAAATGTAAAACCCATGCACGACAAATTCTCAGACGACTGCGATTATAATCAATTTTGTTCGCCAATGACTGGGACTGTGAACGGATGAATTTTTCAAGTTCCATGGCCAAATTGTGGTCATTAATGTGAGGGGCGATCTCTTTAATGTGTTTAATTTTATCATCGGTGAAGACCCTCCTTTTAGCTTGAGCTTCTACTGTAGATATGAAAATGTCGCGAATAAGACGATCCATAACAATTCCTAAAACATAGACAATAGCTATTAGTGTCCCAATCAGAGCTTTATTGTCGGTCAAGATCATGGTGTCAAATTTGTATTTCAAAATAGCTGATAGAAATAATGCAAGCCATGTGGCTGTGCCGATTCCAACCATAAGAAGCTCTACAAATAGTGCTGTAACATTCATATGCTGAATCCTATTCAGTTACTTTACTTAGCGGATTTGCTCATTTAGAAGGTAATGGCAGAATGAAAATGCCAAGTATATTTTTTAAAGGTAATGGAAGGTTGGGCCCTAATCACCATCATCACTACTTATAGTATGCGGGTTGGGAGGGGGGTGTGGGGGGAGGGCAGGGACCTCAGGTCCCTGGCCCTCCCCCCACAATCATCTTACTTCCCATGGCATTTCTTATATTTCTTCCCGCTGCCACAGGGGCAGGGGTCGTTGCGGCCCACTTTTTTCTGTTGGCGCTCCTGGGGCTGGGCAGGACCGCTGTCGCTGTGGCTGAAGGAAAGGCGTTGGGCTCGGCGTTGTTCGACTTCCACTGCGGTTTCCTGATGGGGCCGCACCTGGAGGTGGAAGAGCGCGCCCACGCTGTCCGCCTTGATGCGGTGGATCAGGTCCATGAACGCGTCATAGCCTTCACGCTGGTATTCCCGCAAGGGGTCCTGCTGGGCGTAGCCCCGGAGATTGATGCCGTCCCGGAGGTGGTCCATGCTCAACAAATGTTCTTTCCAGTGATTGTCCACCACCTGGAGCATCACCATCTGCTGTAAGTGCGCAAAGAATTCCAGGCCGATCTCCGCTTCCCGGTCCGCGAAACGCTGCTTGACCTTCTCCACCAGAACTTCTTCCAGGTCACCATCTATCTCTTCTTTTAAAGAGACCCGGAAACCGAACTGGCGTAAAAACGCGTCTTCCAGGCCTTTCAGGTCCCATTCCTCCTGCACCCGGTGGGCGGTGTACTCCGCCACCAGGTCTTCCACCAGTTCCTCGGACATCTCCAGGAGATCTTCCCGGAGATCCTCGCCCCCCAGGATCTGGCGGCGCTGGGCGTAGATCACCTCCCGCTGCTTGTTCATGACGTTGTCGTATTCCAGGAGGTGTTTGCGAATTTCGAAGTTGTGCCCTTCCACCCGCTTTTGGGCCCTTTCGATGGCGTTGGAGACCAGCCGGTGTTCAATGGGCTGGCCGTCGTCCATCCCTAATTTGCCCATCACACCCTTGATGCGGTCGGAGCCGAAGATGCGCAGCAGGTCGTCTTCCAGGGACAGGTAGAACCTGGAGGTGCCGGGGTCGCCCTGGCGTCCGGACCGGCCCCGGAGCTGGTTGTCTATGCGCCGGGATTCATGGCGTTCGGTGCCCAGGATGTGGAGGCCGCCCCGGTCCACTACGCCTTCCCCCAGGACGATGTCCGTGCCCCGCCCCGCCATATTGGTGGCAATGGTGAGCATGCCCATCTGCCCGGCCTGGGCTACGATTTCCGCCTCCTTCTCATGGTGCTTGGCGTTCAGGACTTCGTGCTTGATGCCTTCCCTTTTGAGGAGGCGGCTTAAAAGCTCGGAATTCTCAATGGAGGTGGTGCCCACCAGCACGGGTTGGCCCCGCTCGTGGCAGTCCTTGATCTCCTCCACCACCGCCCGGTATTTTTCGTCTCTGGTCTTGTAGATGACGTCCGGATAATCATCCCGGATCATCTTCTTGTGGGTGGGAATGACCATCACTTCCAGGTTATAGATTTTCTTGAATTCTTCCGCTTCCGTGTCCGCGGTGCCGGTCATCCCCGCGAGCTTGTTATACATGCGGAAATAGTTCTGGAAGGTGATGGTGGCCAGGGTCTGGTTCTCGTTTTCGATCTTCACCCCTTCCTTGGCTTCCAGGGCCTGGTGCAGGCCGTCGGAATAGCGCCTTCCGGGCATGAGGCGGCCGGTGAATTCATCGACGATGATCACCTGGCCCTCTTTGACGATATAATCCACATCCCGCTTGAAGATGTTCCGGGCCTTCAGGGCCGCCTGCAGGTGGTGCAGGACCTCGATGTTCCGGGGATCGTAGAGGTTGTCCAGGCTCAGCAGCTTCTCGGCGTGGGCCACGCCGTCTTCGGTGACCAGCACCGAGCGGGCCTTTTCATCGATGGTGTAATCCTGCTCCTTCTTAAGCTGCCCGGCCACCCGGTTGAGAATGTAATAAAGCTGGGTGGATTCCTCCGCGGGCCCGGAGATGATCAGAGGGGTGCGGGCCTCGTCCACCAGGATGGAGTCCACTTCGTCCACGATGGCGTAGTTAAAGCCCCGCTGTACGTAGTCCTCCAGGGAGAACTTCATGTTGTCCCGGAGGTAGTCGAACCCAAATTCGTTGTTGGTGCCGTAAGTGATGTCCGCGGCATAGGCCCGGCGGCGCTGGTCGTCGTCCAGGCCGTGGACGATGGTGTCCACCGTCAGGCCCAGGAATTGGAAAACCCCCCCCATCCAGCGGGTGTCCCGGCGGGCCAGGTAGTCGTTGACGGTGACGATGTGCACGCCGTCTCCGGTCAAGGCATTGAGATACGCGGGCATCACCGCGACCAGGGTTTTACCTTCACCCGTTTTCATTTCCGCGATCTTGCCTTCATGCAGCACAATGCCGCCAATGATCTGCACGTCGAAGGGCCGCATCCCCAGGACCCGCAAGGAAGCCTCCCGGGCTACGGCAAAGGCTTCGGGGAGCAGATCGTCCAAGTCCTCCCCCTGAGCCAGGCGTTCCTTGAACCGGGGAGTATATTGTTGTAATTCGGCATCGGCGAGCCCGCGCAGGTGCGGCTCCAGAGAGGTAACCCGGTCCACTATCGGCGCCAGGCGCTTCAGCTCCCGCTCATTTTTGCTGCCGAAAATCTTTTTCAGAATCAGTTCGATCATATATTCTTAGCCAGATAAAAACCCGATAAAGCTGGGCTTCACCGGGGGAATCGCGTCCTTATACAATTAATATTATTATATCATAATACTCGTTAAAATCGAATCAACCTCTCGTCTCGCTTGTATCCAAGTGAAGAATCATGGGAGACGCAAGGTTGCCGTCACCGGTAATTCAATCAGGTCGGTACGCAACAGACGGGTGGAAAAGAAGAGAACTTCCAGATTTTCCACTTCGCTGGTTTTTGGATTGAGACGGGCGATAACATCATCCCCCAGCTCTTCCGAAATTTGCTCAGGGTAAGGGGGGCACTTGTCAATGTAAAGTATATCCGCTCTTCGATCGTATTTGAAAGTTAGTTTTGCGTCCATTTAATTTAAGTGCCTAAGTCCAAAATCATGGGAATCTCATTGCATTTATCCGGGAACTTGAGGCAGTCCTTGCATTCGCTCCAGATAATCTTGGGCAAATCGTCATTGGGGACGATGCGAAACCCCAGGCGCTTAAAAAATTGGGGACGGGTGGTGAGGGCAAAGACTTTTTTCAGGCCCAGGGTATTGGCTTCCTCCACGCATTTTTTCACCATCCGGGTGCCGATGCCCGTTTTTTGAAAATCCGGCAGGACCGCAACCGAGCGAATCTCCCCCAGGTCCTCCCAATAGACGTGGAGCGCAGCCACGCCGATGATGGGGCCCTGGTCTTTCCGAAAGACAAAGTATTCCCGCACCTGGCTGTATAAGTCAGCCATAGTCCGCGGCAACACGTCTTTATCCGCGAACTCGTGTAGCATCCGCCAGATATCCGGTACTTCCTTGATCAGGGCCTTGCGAATCATGGTCAATGGGCAGGGTCCCTTGACAGGAGAGGACCCTTAAGTAACAATTATAGCATACTTTCTCAGGAGAGCTAAATGGCAATAATTGCTCAAGATCAATATGTGGAACTGGAATACCGGCTGCGGCTGGATAGCGGCGAATGGGTCCGGGGTTCGGAGGAAGCCCCGGCCGTCCTCACCTTCGTGGCCGGCTGGAAAGAACTTCTCCCGGCGTTGGAGAGGCGTCTCTGGGGGCTTCAAAAAGGGGATACAGTGGACTTTGTAATCCCCGCGGCGGAAGCCTTCGGCCTTTATGACCCGGATAACGTCCAGGAGTGGAGCCGCAAAGTCTTCCCCCCGGACATGGAACTGAAGCCTGGGCAGCAGGTGTTGCCGGCGCATCTCCCCATTCCCCCGGAATATCCCCTGAGAGTGAAAGAGGTAAAGGAAGATAAGGTAATTTTGGACCTCAATCACCCTTTTTGCGGCCATGACCTGCACTACTCGGTGCATGTGGTGGCTTTGCGGCCCGCAACCCCGGAGGAAATACAACCCCTGAAGCAGTGCAAATCCTGTGCTGAAGGGATGACCTGCGGAAATTGAAATAAATCTCACGCAAAGACTCCAAGGCGCAAAGACGCAAGACTATGGGTAAGCTGCGCCTGAGCCTATTTGTTTGTTCCCATTAAAAAACCGGCCTGGAAAGCAGGCCGGTTTTTTTAGCGAAAAAGGTTCTAAGTTACGTTTCCGTCACGGTAATCGCCGCGGTGGGGCATACCTCTATGCAGCTCTCACAGCCCAGGCACTCATCTTCATTGACCGGGACTGATTTTTCCTCCTGCATTTCAAAGACACCCACGGGACAAACGTTGACACATTCTTCGTCAGCGTTACACTTGTCAGCATCCACTTCCACCCGCCAAGCCATTAAATCTCGCCTCCTTTAATACGGTTATCGGTTTTTGCTATCCGGCCAAAACGATATCTCTTTAGCCATCTATATTTAATATAACCTGAATTTGAGATTTTGAAACCCTAAGGAGGGGATTGCGAGTGGGGCAGACCCTGCGACGCTAATTGCCGCAGCCGGGCAATTGGCTAAGAGAGAATTGCTCCCCGGCCCAGGTTGCCGCGCGCTGCGGCATCGTACCTCTGTGGCCGGGGGCCTCCTCCCGGCAGCCGGGCGGCCTGGCGGCATTCCCGGGCCCGGCGCACCAGCGCGGGGGCCCATAAGGGAGAACCTAGGGCATGGAGGTGGGTATAAGTGGCCAGAACGTTGTGATACACCAAACCTTCCCGCTGGCTTCCCAGCCCTGCGCCCCGGTTCACCTTGAAGACCAGGTTCTCTTGATCACCGGGAACCGGCTGAATCCGGGAATAATGGAATTCATGGCCTTTGAGGATGGTTCCAGTGGGAAAGAAGGGATTGTCCCGGGCCACCTCCAGGATGGTATACCCGTGGCCCTGGGGACGTTTATCCATGATGAATTCATAGGGAAAGAGGCCCACCATGGGAAACTTCTCCCTTTGCTGGGTAACGATGGCTTCGCCCAAATACATGAGGCCGCCGCACTCCGCATAAACGGGGAGTCCCGCTTGCGCTGCGGCCTTGATGGAGTTGCGGAAGCTAAGGTTTTCCGAGAGCTGCTTGGCATGGGTCTCCGGGAAACCGCCGCCGATATAAAGCCCGTCAAGTTGCGTAGGCAGGAGCGGGTCTTCCAGGGCGTTGATCTCCACCAATTTAGCCCCTTGCTGCTCCAGGGCCTCCAGGTTTTCGGGATAATAGAATTGAAACGCGGAGTCCCGGATAATGCCGATAGTTACCGGTTCACCGGCGACCGGAAGAGTTTCCGGAATTGTCGCCACTGGCAGGGGAGGGGCCTGGGAGGCCACCTGCCAGAGGCCGTCCAGGTCCAGGTAGCGCTGGGCCAGGTCCCGGGCGGTGTCCACCGCCTTCAGGGCCTTGGCGTGCTCCTGGGGGGGCACCAGGCCCATGTGCCGCTCCGGGAAGACCGCGCATTTCAGCCGCGGCAAGGCCCCCAGCACGGGTAGGCCGCAATAGTGTTCAATGGCGCTGCGGATCAGGGCTTCGTGGCGGGGACGGGCGATCTGGTTGAGGATTACTCCCCGGATGGGGGTCAGGGGATCGAAGTGTTGGCAACCGAGCACCAGGGCCGCGGTGGTGCGGGTGCGCATAGTGCAATCCACCACCAACACGACCGGGGTGGCCAGTGCTTTGGCAAGTTCCGCGGTGCTGGAAGTTCCCTGCGCGTCCAGACCGTCATACAGCCCCCGGTTGCCTTCGATGAGGAGGCCGTCCGCGTCCTGGGCGTGCCGGGCCACCAAAGCCAAAATCTGGTCCCCCTCCATGAGGAAGGGGTCCAGATTATGGCTGGGGCATCCTGCTGCCAGGGCGTGCCAGGCGGGGTCGATATAGTCTGGTCCCTTTTTAAAAGGCACCAGTCTTCGCCCCTGGGCCCGCCAGGCGGCCAGGAGCCCCAGGGTCAAGGTGGTCTTGCCGGCCCCGCCCCGGAGCGCTGCCAGCAGCAAGCGGGGACAGGACCGACTCATCAGACCTTCTTGGCTGCGCCTTCCTCGTGGGGGATCTCGATGTAGCTCCCGCCGAAGTAAGTGTAGACGCAACGGCCGCCGTCAATGAGATCCTTGATGGCGAACTTGATGTCGTTCTTGTTCTGATCAGGATGCTCTTTGAGCACGGCCTTCTGGACGTCCATGGCCTTCAGGTTTTTCTTGCCCTGGGCCTTGGCCACCATGTCGTAAATGTACTCCGCCAGTTCTGCTTTAGATAGTGCCATTTAAACCACCTGCTTAGAATTTAAAATGCATCGACGTCCGGTAGGTCTCATAGGCCCAACGGTAGTCGTCAATGTGCTGGAAGGTGAAGGGAATTTCACAAATCTCAAAGAACTTTTCCCAACCGATGCGCTCCACCCACTCGCCCACGCGCTCATACTTGTTGGCGCCTTCCGCGTACTTGGTGAGGATCTTGCGGATCGCGGCCACAGTTTCCGGCCACCGGGGCGGATTATTGGGCAGATAGGGCACCGCCAGCTTGGAGAAGATGGGCGGGCTCTTGGAGTTGGAGACCTTGCCGCCCACCAGCAGGGCCACGCCGCCCTTTTCCGAGTCGAAGCAAGGCAGGGCCGGGCACATGGTGTAGCAGTTGCCGCAGTACATGCAGCGCTCTTCGTTGACGACAACGCTCTTCAGGTTCTTGTCCGGGTGGGGGCGGATGGCGCCGGTGGGACAAGAAGCGATGGTGGTGGGAATTTCGCACAGGTGGCGCAGTTTTTCGTGGGCTACTTTAGGAGCCGTGCGGTGGACGCCTAGGATAGCGATGTCGGAGCAGTGCACTGCGCCGCACATATTCAGGCAGCAGGCCAGGGCGACCCTAACCTGGGCCGGCAGCTTGTGGCTGCCGAAATATTCAAACAGGTCGTCCATCACCGCCTTGACGATGCCCGAGGCGTCGATGGCCGGGGTGTGGCAGTGGATCCAGCCCTGGGTGTGGACGATGTTGCTCACCGAGTGGCCGGTGGCGCCCACGGGAATGCCCATGGCCTTGCAGGCATCTTTGATACCAGCGATCTTCCCCTGGTCGGGGGTCAAAAACTCCACGTTGTTCCGGGAGGTGAAACGCAGGTAGCCCTCGCAGAACTTATCAGCGATGTCGCAGAGTTCCTTGGCGAAATCGGTGGTCAGGATACGGGGTGAGCCGGCCCGGACGGAAAAAATTTTCGCCCCGGACTCGCTCACGTGCATCAGCACACCGGGTTCCAGGATTTCATGATATTTCCACTTGCCATAGTTGTCCTTGATGACGGGCGGCAAGAACTTACTATAATGGGGCGGGCCAATATCGGTTATCCGTTCAGACATGTTATTCTTTCCTCCTTATAGAGATCGGCGCTTAGCCAGTAAAGACCTGGTGATGTGGCGTTACAGTTTGATATATTTGCGGCCCGCGGCCTCGGCGTCAAAGTCCTCCTGGTGCCAGAAAAAGAAGGGGTTGGCCCGGGGGGTCTTGACGCTCTGGGGCTGCGGATCTAAACCGATGCCCTTCAGGAAGGCCCGCATGCCCAAACGGAGGATTAACTCGCCCACCCGTTCCCGGTTCTTGCCGTGCTCGGACCACCACTCGGCGATGTTGACGATGATCTCCTTCAGTTCGTCAAAGGGGGCCTCCATGGGCATAAAGGGCACAATGACCCAGCTCATCTGCGCGCCTTCCAGGATGGGGGCGTGTGAGCCTAACAGGAAAGCCGCGCCGGTCTCGGTGCCCGGCCGCAGGGCTTGGGGCATCAGGCTGATGCAGTGCATGCAGTGGTTGCAGTTCTTGTTGTCGATCTTCAGGGTCTTGCCATCAAAACTCATGCAGGCGGTGGGGCACAGGGCCACCACGTCGGCCTGGATATCCACGTTCTTGTACACGGTGGCGCCGCCCCGGGGCTTCAGTTCGCCGCTGGCATAGGCCTTGACCGCGGCCTGGTCGATGCGGATGTCGTCCTTCCAGACGCCGATGACCGAGCAGTCGGCCCGGGCCACCGCGGCCACGCAGTCATTGGGACAGCCGGAGAGCTTCAACTTATATTTGTAAGGATAGGACGGCCGGTGCATGTCGAATTGCATTTCCTGGGTGAGTTGATAACAGGCTTCCATGGTGTCGTACAATGCCCACTCGCACCGGGCCGGACCCACGCAGCAGGAGGGGCTGCGGAAGGCCGAACCGGAGCCGCCCAGGTCCCAGCCCTTGGCTGTCAGCTTGGCGAAGCAGGGTTCCAACTCGGGGGTGGTGGTGCCCAGGAAGATCATGTCGCCGGTAGAGCCGTGCACGTTCAACAGGCTGCTCCCGTGCTCATCCCAGATCTCGCACAGTTCCCGCAGCGCCTTGGTGGTGTAAAACCAGCCGGAGGGCTGGTTGACCCGCACCGTATGAAAATGCTCAACGCCGGGGAACTCTTCCGGCAGGTCCGTGTAACGGCCGATGATGCCGGAGCCGTATCCCAGGACGCCGACGATGCCGCCGTGCTTCCAGTGGGTGATCTTGTCCTTGTAGGAACGCTCCAACACTCCTAACAAATCAGCCACACTTTTTTTCCGGGCAGCGGCGCGCTTCAAATCTTTAACGAAGCTGGGCCACGGACCGGACTCCAGTTGATCCAACAATGGGGTTTTATGCATGAAAACTCTCCTCCCTTGTTAAATGGTCCCCAAAGGGCTTATCCTTTTTTTCACAATATCCACCCTATCTCATAACATCACAAACAATTTGTCAACTAAAAAATATAGACTTAATTTCAGCTAATCATCTCCAGAGTTCCCAAGGCCTTCAGGTCCTCCGCGCATTGGGCCGCGGGCCCCACCACCAACGCCACCAGGGCCTCGGGGTGCAAGTGCTTCCGGGCTGCTTCTTGCGCGGAAGTTAAAGTCACTTCCTGGATGCGTTCCCGGTAGCGGTGCAGATAATCCAAGCCCAGATTATAAAGGTCCATGGACACCACCCGGGAGCCGATGCCCCGGGGGGTCTCCAGACCCAGGGGAAAATGCCCCACGTAATAACTCTGGGCTTCGGCCAATTCCTGGGCGGTAATGCCGCGCTCCCTGACCTCCTGCATCACTGCCTTGATTTCCTTGACCACCAGTCCGGTCTGGGCCGCGGGCGTAAAAGTGGAGATCACGAAAGGCCCCGGCGCCCGGCGGTAATTAAAACTGCTGCGGATGCCGTAAGTGCAGCCCAGATCCGAACGGATGCGGGTCATCAACCGGGAAGAAAATCCTCCTTCCCCTAAAATATAATTTACCAGCCGCAGCGGATAGTAGTCCGGGTGCGATCTGGGCAGGCCCAAATGGCCCATGCGGATTTCGCTTTGGGTCAGGTCGGGCCGGTCCAGGAGATAGATACCGGGGGAGCAAAGCCGCTCCGGGCTCTCAGTATAAGGGGGACCGGCAGGGCCGCCATTGCTCCAGGAGGCCCAGGCCTTTTCCACTTCCTCCTGCATACGGATAAAAGACGCCATGCCCACCACCACCAGGGTGGACTCCTGGGGAGTGAACTGTTGCCGGTAAAAATCCTGGAGGTCTTGAAGGCTGATGGCCTCCACGCTTTCCAGATCACCGGGGGTGGGATGGCCGTAAGGGGCGTCGCCGAAAAAGAGCTTGGTAAAGCGGCGGTTGGCCAATTCCCGGGGATCATCCAGCAAATGGGCCAGCTCCGCGCGGCGCCTCTCCTGGAGCAGGGGAAACTCTTCCAGGGGAAACGCCGGGGTCTGGACGATCTCCCCCATGGTGGCCATCAATTCCGGCAAATCTTCGGCCAGACCCTCCAGGTTGACCAAGGTTGCGTCCCAGCCCCCCCGGGCGGACAGGGCCGCGCCCCGGGCCTCGATATCCGCGGCCAACTGCAACTGCGAGCGTTTTTGGGTGCCCAGGGTGAGAAACTCCGCGGTCCAATCCGCTACCCCCCCCTTACCCGGAGGGTCGGCCTCCGCGCCCCGCTTGGCCATAAAAGTGAGGCTCAGCCAGGGGACCCGGTCGTATTCCACCCCTAGGAGAGTTAGACCGTTAGGCAGAGTAGCCCGGTGAATCTCTGGAATATAATTGTCCATATCTTTTCCCCATAGTGATCAGTAATCAGTTATCAGTGGTCAGTCCAAAATATAGAATGGGTGTGGCCCCAGGCTTTACTGATCACTGATCACTGGCCACTGATCACTGCTTTTAAACCATCTCTCCCAACGCCTGACTTTCCTCTGGAGAGACAGGCTTCAAGACGACCACCGTGCGGTTGTCTTCCCGGAGGTATTGCCGCGCCACCCGGTGCAGATCCTCCAGGGTGACCGCTTCGTAGAGCTTGAACATCTGATTGACCCGGTCCGGGTCCCCGGTTTTCATATCGAACAGGCCCACCATGAGGCCCCGGTAGAAATTCTGAGACAGGCCCCGGGCGGCCTGGGCCCGCAGCAGCTTCTTGGCCCGGGCCAGTTCTTCGGGCTGGATGCCGTCCTGGTGCAGGCGCGCCAGTGCGGCCCAGAGGTCGTCTTCTAGTTGAGCCAGGGATTGGCCGGGCGCGGCAATGGCCGTGAGGACCATGATGTCCGGGTCTTCGCTGGTCCAGGGAGGCGCGGCGATCTCCGCCTCCATCTCCACGGCCCGGCCCGGGCGTACGAATTCCTGATAGAAGCGGGAGGATTTCCCGCCGGAGAGCGCGATGGCCAAAAGAGAGAGGGGATAGACGTCCGGGTGGTCCAACCCCACAATATGGAAGCCCGCGAACAGGGCCTCCACCTGGGCCACCTTTTTCAGCACGGCCCGGCGTTCGCCCCGCTGGGGCGGCTCCTGGACCTTTAGAAGAGGCACAGGCCCAGGGCTGGGGATTTCCCCCAGGTGTTTCTCCACCAGGTCCCGGGCCGTGTCCGGCTCCACGTCTCCGGCGATGACCACGCTGAGGTTCCCCGGATGGTAGTAGGTCTGGTAGTAGGCCAGGCACTCCCTAAGACTCATGCGTTTCAGGTCCTGGTCCCAGCCGATCACCGGCCATTGGTAAGGGTGTTGGGTGTAAGCCGCGGCAAAGAGTTGTTCCAGGACCAACCCGAAGGGGCTGTCCACGGAACGGAGTTTCCGTTCGCTGATCACCACCTGGCGCTCGGTCTGGAAATTTTCTTCATTCAATTTCAGGTTCGCCAACCGGTCGGCCTCCAGTTGCAGGCCCAGCTCCAGGTGCTCCGCAGGCAGGTTTTCGAAATAGGAGGTGTGGTCCCGGGTGGTGAACGCGTTAATCTCCCCGCCTTTGGCCTGGAGGATGCGGGAGAACTCCTCCGGCCCCAGGGTCTCCGAACCGCGGAACATCAGGTGTTCGAAAAGATGGCTGATGCCGGTGATGCCCTGGAGTTCGTGGCGGGAGCCCACGTGATAGTGGAGCTGCAAGGAGACTGCGGGCACCCTGGCGTCAGGCAGGACAAAAATCTTCAGGCCGTTGTCCAAGCGAAAAGAGACTATTTCTATTTCCGGCTGCCAGGCCGCGGGGTCCAGTTTGAGAGCAAGGGGCATGCAAGTCCTCCGGAAAAGAAGTTTCGAGTTCCGAGTTCCAAGTTTGGTCAAAAGAAAAATATTGCGTCTTTGCGCTTTAGCGTCTTTGCGTGAGAATTCTCTAAGTCGGTCCGGGATAGCCGCTCCAGTGTCGCAGCAGCTTCTCGTCCACTTGTACCTTAATCGGGGTCTTTTCCGCAATGGGAATTTTGGCCGGGGGCTCGCCATTCAGGACCCGCTTAGCCAGGGCCGCGGTTTCCTCCCCCAACTGGCGGTAGTCCAGAGTCACCCACAAGAGGGCTCCCTGGTGAAATTCGGGGTTGCCGCTTACCACCATCACCCGGCGCTTTTTCCCCCAATCCAGGATAAGGGGAGCATAACGCGCCGCGCTGGCCGCGGGAGCCAAATAGATCACCCTGGCCCCCTGGGCCCGGAGGCTCTCCAGGCCCTGGCGGTCCGTGGCCTGGTCGCTGCTCGGGGCGGTTAAAGGCTTGATCCTATACGCGGGGGCTTCGTTTAGAAAGCGCTCCTTCAGCTCCACCGCCGCGCCGTCGTTGGGGTCGTAAAGCAGGCCCCAGGCCCGGCGGCCCAACAACGAGGCCCCTTGTTCCAGAGCCTCGCTCAGCGGCGGAGGGGAGGCAATGCCGGTGAGGTTTTCCTGGTGAATCTCCGGCTTTTCCGGCTCATACGCGGCGCCGGTGAAATAGGGATTGGCCACCAACGCGAAGATCACAGGAGCCTTCTTTTCCGCGGGGGCCACCCGGAGCAAGGCCGGGGTGCCTAATGCTATCAGCAAGCGGGGACGCCGGTTACGGACGCGGCGCAACTCCTCTTCCCCTTGAGGCCCGAACTCGGGAACGCAGACTACTTCCAGCTTTCCTTGCCCTAAACCCGCCTCCAGCCCGGCAATGGCCTGGCGCATCCGGGGGGAATCCGGGGAACAAAAGACCATGACACCACCGTCAGGCCCGCACCCCAAAAGGGCCGGAAGCAGCAGAAGCCAGAGGGTCAGTCCCCATTGTTGGCAATACATGTTTGATTCTGGAAAAGAAATAGTTCAAGGTTCAAGGTTAAAAACTCAAAACTTTCGCCCCAAGCTCTTAACTTTGAACCTTGGACCTCGAACTCAGTTGATAAGCTTGCCGATCCGCTGCCAGCGCACGTGAAACGCGCCCGCATCCCAGGCGCGATGGTTGATTAATCCCTTAAACCCCGATACCAGAGCCACCAAGAAGGGTTCGTTGTCCGATCCTTCCCAGGAAAAGTAGATAATCAGAGCCTTGCCCCGCAGCGCGTCCAGGGGCACAAAACCCCAGAACCGGCCGTCATAGCTCTGGTCCCGGTTGTCCCCCAAAAAAAAATAGGAGTCTTTGGGCACCACCACCGGCCCGAAATTGTCCCGGGTGCCCTGGTTGGCGGGCATGAGCACGTTATCGACAAATCTGGCTTGGGGGGTCTGATAAAGCTCGCCGTTGATGTAGACTTTCTTATTGATGATCTGCACCCGGTCTCCGGGAAGCCCGATAATCCGCTTGATATAGTCCTTGGAGGGATCCTGGGGGAAGATAAAGACCGCGATGTCGCCCCGCTGCGGAGTCCAGGTGGGAATTAAGACTTTGTTGGTGAAGGGATTCCGCACGCCGTAGCTGAATTTGTTCACCAGCAGGTAATCCCCCACCAACAGGGTGGGGATCATGGAACCGGAGGGGATGGAGAAGGCCTGGACCACAAAGGCCCGAATCAGCAGGGCCAGGATCACGGCGATGAATAAGGCTTCGCCGTATTCCCGCCAGATGGGTTTTTTCACCCCGGCGTCTTGAGGGCTGTCTTTTTTGTTATTAATTGCCATGAAAGCCATAATTCCCTTGGCTTATATATTTTTTCTAGCGCTTAAGCGCGTTAATCAATGGGCGAAAATTGATCCTTAGTGGCCCCGCAGATGGGACAGACCCAGGTTTCCGGCAAGCTCTCAAAAGGCGTATTGGGAGGAATATTGTTGTCCGGGTCCCCCGCGGCGGGGTCGTAGATATAACCGCAGATTTCGCATTGATATTTCTTCATGGTCTTTCTCCTTTCGCTGGATTAGGCCGGTCCCAATTCCTTTAACAGACAAATGAAAACCGAAAACGGTTGTTCATCCCCGGGACGCGATTTTTCCTGCGGTCAAGGCGTTAATCAAAGCCGGGGCCGCGGCAAAGGAATCCAAATAATAGTCCGCGTTAAGCTCGGGGTTACGGTAGGCCACCAGAGGCACCCCGGAGTTGCGGGCGAATTCTTCATCCACCCAGGAATCGCCGAAATAAATGGCCTCCCGGGGGTCCAGGCCGAAATGGTGGAGAATGCGCCGGAAGGCCTCCGGATGCGGTTTGGGGTTGCTCACGTCAATGGCGGAGACTACCAGATCGAAATGGTCCTCTAATCCGTGGTATTGAAGCACAGCCCTGGTGGTGGTGCTGCGGTTGGTGGCCAGGGCGCTGGCGAAAGTGGGCCGCAAAAACTCCAGGAACTGCCGCAGATGCGGCTCTTCCACCATCATGGGGATGAAAGGGTGGTAATCCAGGGTGCGGGCGAACTGCCGCACCGCATCCAGGTCGGGATAGCCCTGGAAGAGATAGTCCACGGATTCAAAAAATGTGTGGCTGTGCACGTATTCCACGGCCGCGGGCGTCAGGCGCGGCCGGCCGAACTGCTGCAAGATGGCATTATAGAAGGCAATATTGGCTTGCCGGGAGTCGAACAGGACCCCGTCGCAATCGAAAGCTATCAATTTCAGCAAATTATTATCCCGGTAACGAGGCGTGATAATAAGGAGAGAGCGCTCCTCACCCCTTTTTAAGTTACTTGCCAATTCCGGTCTTGTCAATAAAGAATCCTGCCGGGAAAGAAAGGGTGAGGAGGAAAAAACGTTTGCCCGACCTGAGGTTACGTTCAGGAGAGATGGCGCCGGATTTCCTCGGGGATGCGTTTCAGGGACAGCACCTTATGCACCGCGCCTTTTTTAATGGCTTCTTTGGGCATGCCGAAGACCACGCAAGAGGCCTCATCCTGGGCCATGGTATAAGCGCCCTGTTCTTTCATGGCCAACATGCCTTCCGCACCGTCCGCGCCCATGCCGGTCAAAATGACGCCGATGGCGTTGGCTCCGGCGCTCTGGGCCGCGGAATTGAAAAGTACGTCCACGCTGGGGCGCTGATGGTGAACCAAGGGGCCGTCCTTCACCTGCACGTAATACCGGGCGCCGCTACGCCGGAGCAACATGTGGTAAGCCCCGGGAGCGATGAGAGCCCGGCCGGTGAGCACCGAATCCCCGTCCTGGGCCTCCTTGACTTCCAGGGGGCACATGCCGTTGAGGCGCTCCGCGAACGCGGAAGTGAATTTCGGCGGCATATGTTGCACAATCACCAACCCCGGGCAGTTTGGAGGCAGGCGCAGGAGGACATCTTTAATGGCCTCCGTGCCTCCGGTGGACGCGCCGATGGCGATGATCTTTTGGGAAGTTTGGGTCAGGGGCGTAACGGTGTCAATGGGCGGCTCCGAGTTTTTATCAGTATTGACGCTTTTTAGATACCGGATCTGAGCCGCGGCCCTGATCTTTTCCACCAACTGGACTCCCAGGTCGCCCACGGTATAAGCGCTCCCCGGCTTGGCCAGCACCTCCACCGCTCCCAGGTCCATGGCCTCCAAGGCCATCTGGCTGCCTTTGGGGGTCAAAGAGGAGACGATGATCACCGGCAGGGGAAAGTAATGCATCAACTTTTTCAAAAAGGTGAGGCCGTCCATACGCGGCATTTCCACATCCAAAGTCACCACGTCCGGACGGGATTGGACGATTTTGTCCCTGGCAATATACGGATCCGGAGCCACCCCCACCACTTCCATGTCTGGCTCCTTGGAGATCAGATCGGTGAAGATCTTCCGCACGATGGCGGAGTCGTCCACCACCAGAACTTTGGTCTTACCCATGCGTTGCTAACCCTTTTCTACAAATAATTCCATGAGTTCGTCATCCACATCGAAACGCAGGCGGCTGGCCGGCATTTTTTTCTTTTTTTCCTCAGCCGTCAACCACTCAGCCTGGGGAGTTTGTAATTTAAAGGCTGTGGAGGCCTCCATTTTGCTGAGGAAAGCTCCGCCCATCATATTGGCGGTCTCTTTCAGAACGTCTTCCATTTCCGGCTGGTAGATCTCCTCTTCTCCGGTCCCGAGGAAATTGGCGGCCATCTTGCGGGCCAGACTCTCAGGCACCACCAAGCCGATGCGAAAGGATTGGGGACCGGCTATGGCTACCCAGGAGCGGAGATAAGGGGCCCTGGAGGGCATAACTTCTCCCTCTTCCAGACTTTCCGGGAAGAGGAAGTACATGGTCTCCAGTACTTCAAAAGTCACATTCTTCAGTTCCGACAGCATCGGGTGTAATGGCCTCCCCTAAGATTCCGGTCAGTTTTTTTCTGATGGTTTCCGGGCGAAAGGGTTTCTGGATATAATCCTGAACACCGAGGTTCAGGAAGGGGTTGATAACTTCCGGCCGGGACTCGGTGGTAATCAGGACCACAGGGATATTGCGCCACATTTCGTGTTTCTTGAGGGCCTGCACCAGGGCCGCGCCGTCCATTCCCGGCATATGAACATCGGACAGGATGATATCCACCCAGTGATGCTCCAGGACGCCCAGGGCTTCCTGGCCATTGGCTCCTTCGAAATACTCGCCGATGTCAAAGCCGGAAATAACCAGCACCTTGCGGATCAAGGCCCGCATGGTGGCCGAGTCATCCACGATTAGCACGTTGTACGCCATCTTGGTTTCCCATTAGACCGAAAAATATCTGGGCTTCATCCCAGGCGCTGCCAAATTTCATTAAGATTCTTTGCAGGTTCTTCTCCCGCAAATGAAAGTGCCGTAACACTTCAGGATAACCGGTATAGGCCAGGCCGTCCGACCCCAAATCTTGGCCAAACATTAGGGTCAGGATGTCGGCCAGATAAACGAGCAATATCAGGTCATCAGTATAGGCCTCAGGTTTATCCAGATGGTGGTAAGTGATGGCCAGGCGCAGGCGGTCCGGGAAATCCCACATCCGGGCCATCTCGCCTCCTATTTCCGCGTGGTCCACTCCCAGAACCATCTTTTCCGCAATCTGGAAGGAGACGCCTTGTTGCTCTACCGCCTCCATGATTTCATGAAATTTCTGCTCCACAAAGAGGCTCAAGACCACCTTGCCGATATCGTGCATCAAGCCGGCGGTGAACCCGATGGAATGGTCCGGTAGGGAAAGCTCCCGGCTCAGCAGGTCCACCATCAGGGCGCAGCTCACGGAATGCCGCCATAAGCCCTGGCGCTCGGTAAAATAGCCGGGCGTAGGTGCGGAGAAGAGACGGGTGGCCCCGCTGGCGATAATGATTTTCAGAAGCTCCTGGGTTCCCAGTAGCAACAGGGCCTGATGCAGCGAGTGAATCTCCCTCCTCAAACCAAAGTAGGCGGAGTTGCTGATGCGCAGGATATTGGCGGTAATGGCCGGATCGAATTTAACTACCTCCACCAACTCCTGAATGCTTACCTCCGGTTTGTTGAGCAGGAGCAAGGCTCGCTGGGCCACCATGGGAAATGGCGGCAAATTTTTCAATGACCGTAGGACTTGTGGTACTAGACTCATGGCTGCTGTTCCTATAAATATTTAATGACCTGGTTTTGGCCGATAACCTTCACCCATACCTTGCCGGTGGAGATTTCCATATACAAGGTTCGGGCTTGGGTTCCCCCCACGTCCTCACTATCGATAAGCACATTGTTTTTCAAAAAAATCTTCCGCAGGGCCGCATAGTTGCGCCGGCCGATGTTGAAGTGCTCCGGCCCTCCCAAGACCTGACTGCCTCCCGCCACTTTCACCAGCATGCGTTGCTTGGTGGCCCCCAGCTTGTAACATTCCCTGAAAAGAAGGGGAATGCCGGTGTCGGCAAACATACATGGGTTTTGCCGCCCCTTTTCCTCATCCAGAGAGGATTCCGGCAGCATATAGTGGAGAAGACCCCCCACCTTGACCTTGGGATCATAAACCGCCACCCCGATGCAGGAGCCCAAAGCGTGGGTAACTATAAGCTGCTGGGTCTGGTTGCTGATCTTCATGTCAGCAACCCCCACGACCAACTGCATCTTTCGGCCCTCTACTTCCGATAGATGGTCGGCTTGACGTACGCAAATTGATGACTGATGTTGCACAGGCTCTCCGAATGCCCAATGAATAAGTAACCACCCGGTCTTAGGCACTGATAAAATTTGTTTATCAATTCAGTCTGTGTGGCCTTTTCAAAATAAATCATGACATTACGGCAGAAAATGACGTCTAACCCCTCTTTGAACCGGAACTGATCCATCAGGTTGAAGCGGAAGAATTCCACCAGTTGTTTGACTTCCGGTTTCACCCTGACGTAGCCTTCCCATTGCTTGACTCCCTTTTGGAAAAACCGCCGCCGCCATTGTTCCGATAAAGGCTCCACCCGGGAAATGGGATAGATGCCTCGCTGGGCCTGGTTCAATACCTGGGTGTTGATATCCGAGGCATAGATTTTTACTCCCGACAGATCCTTTGCAGCGATGGTGTTCATCAGCACCATGGCGATGGTGTAAGGCTCTTCGCCGCTGGAACAGCCTGCGCTCCAAAAACGCCATTGGGGCGTTCCCCTGCATTTTTGGCGCATCGCCGGCAGGAGCTCCTGGCCTAGAAATTCAAAGTGTTTCGGCTCCCTCCAGAATGACGTCATGTTGGTGGAGATGGCATCCAGGAGATTGACGAGTTCCAAGCCGGTGGAATCCTTGAGCACCTGCTGGTAATAATCCTGGAAACTGGGAAGATTCCTGCTTCTGAGGAACTTGGTCAGACGGGAGCGCACCAGTTCCTTTTTCTGGGGAGGCAGGTGAATGCCGGCGTGCTGATAAACCAACTGGCTGAGCTGGTTGAATTCATTGTCGGTAAGCTCCGGCATTGTCGTGATAATGCCTGGAGCGCACGCCGGCTGTTCTCCGCCGTTTTCCCGGGTTTTGTCCCTGGCAAATGTGACCACTATTTCCTCCCAGAATTAACCGCCCAAGCTCTCCAGCCCTTCCATTTCTTCGCCGGTCAGCACCTTATCGATGTCCAGGAGGATCTTGATGGTCCCTTTGGCCTTGGCGATGCCCAGGATATATTGCGTCTTCAGCTTGGAGCCAAAGGAAGGGGGAGGTTCAATGTCGTCCCCGCTGATATTCAAGACCTCGGAGACCGAGTCCACGACTACGCCCATCTGTACCGACCCTACCTCGCTTTGCACCTCCACGACGATGATGCAGGTGCGTTCCCCGTATTCGGCTGCTTCCAGTCCGAACTTGAGCCTGAGGTCAATGACCGGGATCACCCGGCCCCGGAGGTTAATCACTCCCTTGACGTACTCCGGCGTCTGGGGCACCGCGGTGATGTCCATCATGCCGATGATCTCCCTCACCTTCAAAATCTCCAGGCCGTAATCTTCCGCAGCCAGGGTGAAGGTGAGGTATTTCCCTTCCTTATCTTGAAGGGTGTTGGAATCTTGCTGAATTTGCCTTGCTGCCTGTGCCATTATCTTATTCCTCCTGCTTATTATGCCCCTTGTCCGAGTCAGATTGAGTGTTCGGCTGGACCCACACCCACCTGGGGTGGTCCTTTTCTTCACCTACAGATTTATCGGCGACAGCGCTAGAATTCCTTAAAATGTTCTTCGCCCATGGGAATCACTTGCTCCGGGGAAAGTCCCTGGGGCTGGGGGGAAGGCAGAACCCCCGCGGCCTTTTGGGGCTTCTGGGTCTTGGATTTTTCCAGCGCGGCCCCCATTTTCAAAGGGACTTGTTTTTGCGCCGATAAACTGGGGCCTTGAACCATATAGCCGGCGCCGTTCTCCGCGCCGCCCACGATGCCTTCCAACTGTTTCATGGTGGACTGCAGGTTCCGGCTTTGGGCCGAGAGCTGTTTGGCGGTGGCCGCGGATTCCTCGGCCGCGGCCGCGGTGCTCTGCACCACCTGATCCATGTGGGATACGGAAGTGGATATCTGATCCAACCCGTGGGCCTGTTCCTGGCTGGCCGCGGCGATCTCATCCACCAATTGGGCCACCCTCTGGGCCCCCCGGCTCAGTTCTTGGAACGCGGCCTCCGCCTGTTTCACCAGGTTGGCGCCTTCATCAATCCTGGAGACCGTACCTTCGATCAATTCAGAGGTCGTCTTGGCGGCCGTGGCGGCCCGCTGCGCCAGGGAGCGGACTTCTTCCGCCACCACCGCGAAACCTTTCCCCGCCTCTCCGGCCCGGGCGGCCTCCACCGCGGCGTTCAGGGACAGCAGGTTGGTCTGGAAGGAGATCTCATCGATGGTCTTGATGATTTTAGCGATCTCCGAACCCGCCTGGGACACCGCGTCCATGGCCTTCTGGGTGGACGCCATGGTATCGTTGGCCTTGGCCACCACCTGGGTGGTCTCCCGCATCATCTGGTTGGCCTCCCGGGCATGATCCGCGTTCTGCCGGGTCATGGCCGTCAACTCTTCCAGGGACGCCGAGGTCTCCTTCAGACTCGCGGCCTGCTCCGAAGCGCCCTGGGCCAGGTTTTGCGAGGTGCTGGCCACTTCCGCGGACGCGCTGTGCACCTCTTCGGAGGCCTGCTGCATCTGTTGGGTGACAGTTCCCAACCGCCCCAGGTTGCGCATGGGGAAATAGAGCATCAACACCAGGAGTATGGTCGCGGGAATGATCGCATACAGTAAATTATTTCTCATGGCGGCAATCTGCTCTTGGACATCATTGACATAAATCCCGGTGCCCACGATCCAGCCCCAAGGAGTAAAGGCCTTGACAAAGGAAGTCTTGGGGACGATGAGGTCCTTGTTGTCTTTCCATTGCCACATGTAATCCACGAAACCTTCACCCTTCTCTTTGCAGGCCTTGGCAAATTCCACGAACAGCTGTTTGCCCTTGGGGTCTTTGAAGTCGGTGATGTCCTTGCCGTCCAAATCCGTGCGGTAAGGATGCATGATCATCTTCGGGTGGAAGTCGTTAATCCAGATATAGTCCTTATTCTCCGGACCGAAGCGCAGGTGTTTGATGCGGTCCAAGGCCCTTTTCTGCGCTTCTTCCAGGGTTAGTTCTCCCTTTTGCACCTGAGCATGATAGCGCTCAACTATGCTGTATACGGATTGCACCATGAACTGGATCTGGGTCTGTTTCTCCTTGAAGATCGCCTTTTTCATGGACGGCAAGATCCAAACGAAGATCAAGGCCATAAAGACCACGAAAATGAAGAAAAACTCCCCTAAAATCTTATAGCGGATATGGATGCGCATAACCAAAACCTCCTTAAAATTGGATGAGATGGAAGGGAATCAAGCGCCATCTCAACGTTTTCGTTAAAAAACCTAGACCCATTTTTTCTGAAACATGGCCCTCTCCGAAAAGAGGTCCCTGCGGGAACCGATTTTTTAAGTTTTACGCTTTTTATCCTCCCAAATCGGCAGATTAAGTTCCATGAATTGACCACCTCCGCCTTACTCGGGAGGAAAAATCCTCTCCGGGGTTTGTTCCAGGTAATGCTGGTGATGATCCAGAAGTTCTTTCTTTTTGCCGTTGAAGCCGATGGCTCGGCGCATTGAGGCCAACCTCTCCCGGAAAACAGGCCTGCCGTTGCCATACCGTTTTAAGCCGTTGGCGCCTCCGGTCACCATGGCCATGAGCTCATGCACAATACCCTTCATCTGATGGGATTGGGCAGTGAGTTCCTGGGAGGCGCTGGCGCTCTCTTCGGCGCTGGCCGCGTTCTGTTGCACCACCCGGTCCATGTCGCCCACGGCCCGGTTGATCGAGGCAATTTCCCGGGCCTGTTCCAGACTGGCCTGGGCGATTTCCCCCACCAGGCTGTTGACCTTTTTGGCGGATTCGCCCATATCGTAGAATTTGGTCAGGGTGTCCTGGATCTGTTGGTTGCCGAGCTGAATGTGGCTGGCCGTCTCTCCGATGAGGTCGTCGGTGGTCTTGGCCGCGTCCGCGGCTCTCATCGCCAAGTTCCGCACCTCATCGGCCACCACCGCAAAGCCCGCTCCCGCTTCCCCGGCCCGGGCCGCCTCCACCGCCGCGTTCAGGGCCAGCAGATTGGTTTGGAACGCGATCTCATCAATACTCTTGATGATCTTCTTGATGCTGTCCCCGGATTGGGCGATGGTCTCCATGGACGTCTTGGTGGCCCGGATGGATTTGTGCACGTCCTTGGTCTTTTCGTTGGTCAAAATCACCAATCGGTTGCACTCTTCCGCATTGTCCGTATTCTGTTTAACCCCATTGGCGATCAACTCCATGGAGGACGCGGTTTCTTCCAAGGAGGCCGCTTGTTGCGAGGCCCCTTGGGCCAGGGATTGGCTGGAGGAAGAAACCTGGCTGGACGCCTCGGCTACCTGATCTGCGGCCTCTTCCAACTGTTGGGTGACCCCGCCCAGGGCCTGGGTAATGCCCCGGGACATGAAGAAAGCGATCATTAAACCCAGGACCAGAGACACTAGGCTGAGGACCATTATCTGGCGCTGGGTATTAGCCGCCTGGGCCGCTAATGCCTCTTCGCTTAAGACGTGGCTCTTCACCACCTGCCGGCCTTTTTGCAGCAAGGCCTGCACTTTTTCCAGGTTAGGCCGGCTCTTGCTCTCAAAAATACCCATAGGCTCGTCGGCTTTGTTGATCTCTGACGCGGACTGATGCAGGAGTCGATGCGGCTCCTCAATCTCTTTCAGCACCGGAGCCAGGTCCGGCACCATTCTTTCGGCATCCTTCCGGCCGGGGCCATATAGCCAGAGACCCAAAGAGCATTTATGATCATCCGCTTCCACTTCGAATTTGGCGGTCTTGCCGCTGGCCACGTATGCCAAAAGCTTGGTAGCCCATTTTAAATGGTCCACCTCTCTTTGGGCCAACAATGAGTCCACCTTGTTTACTTGCACCATGCCTTCGGTATTGCTAACCAACCGGCCTATACCCATGAAACTCAACAGGCCGATGCCGGCCAGCAACAGCAAGGTCAGGCCCAGGCCCATCATTATCTTTTTGCCGATTGTCAAGTTTCTCCAGTTCATGTCCTTCTCCCTGGTCGGGCGCGGCCCCTCTTCAGCCCATTCAACCCTTTGCCGGTAGGCCTCTTCGTAGCCGCCGGCTAATATCGGTCAAACAAATACTCCCGTACCTTTTCCCCCGTTAACCTCCTGCGCTTTCCTTTGGCCTGCTCCTTCCTTCAGTCTCGGCTTTTGAGGCCCAGAGATCGTTTCTCCAAAGCCCTGCCGCGGCGTATTAAGTCTCAGTATTTCTAGTCTTTTGACGAATACCCTTCATTAACCACTCAGGCTTGTCCCAGGGTGAAGAGACCGGCCAAATCCAGAATCAGTCCCACCCGCCCGTCTCCCAGGATGGTGCCGCCGGCCAGGCCCTTGATATTCTGCAGGCTCTCTCCCAGGGATTTGATCACCACTTCCTGCTTGCCCAAGATGTCATCCACCAATAAACCCCGGGACTTGCCATCATATTCCACCACCATCACCAACCCCTTAGTGGGATGGGTTTCTCCGTTCTCGGTCCGGAAAAGCCGATGCAGGCGCAGCAAAGGGATGAGTTGGCTGCGCACCTTGATGATCTCCCCCTGGCCCTGCACCGTGAAATAATCCGCGGGCGCGGGCCGTAAGGTTTCCCTTACCGACACGGCCGGCAGGATGTAGCGCTCTTTGCCCACCTTCACCACCAATCCGTCAATAATAGCCAGGGTCAAAGGCATTCTGATGCTGAAGCGGCTGCCTTCGTTAGGCCGGGAGTGAATCTCCACTTTGCCCTGCAGTTTTTCAATGGTTAGGCGCACCACATCCATGCCCACGCCCCGGCCGGAAATATCGGTAACCTTCTCGGCGGTGCTGAATCCGGCCTCGAAGATAAGGTTATCGATCTGAGTGGGGGTTAACTGTTCCCCGGGTTGAACCAGACCTCGCTCCATGCCTTTAGCCAGGATACGGTCCCGGTCCAGGCCGCGGCCATCTTCTTCAATATCGATGACCACGTTCCCCCCTTTGTGATAAGCCCGCAGCCAGAGATTCCCTTCCGGAGGTTTCCCCTGGGCTTCCCGTTCCTTGGGCGTCTCCAGCCCATGATCCACCGCGTTCCGCACCAGATGCACCAGCGGATCGTAGATGGCCTCCACCATGTTGCGATCGATCTCGGTGTCTTCCCCTTCGATGTGCAACTCCACCAGTTTTTTAGATTTGCGGGAAAGGTCCCGCACCAGGCGCACCATCTTCCGCAAGGTCTGGCCGATGGGAATCATGCGCATGGACATGGAGATCATCTGCAATTCCGTGGTGATCCTGGACATCTGCGCCAGGTCCCGTTCCAGCTTGGGGTCGGAGATTCCCAGGACCTTCGGGTTTTGTCGCACCTGGCTCTGGGCGATCACCAGTTCTCCCATCAGGTTCACCAGGTTGTCTACCTTGGCCAGATCGATCTTAATGGTGGGGGCCATTTGGGCGTCTGCCGCGGGTTTCCCCTCTGCCCCCGCCTGGGAGGGCGCGGCTTCAACTTCCGCCTTCTCCTCCGTCAGCTGGTCCACCAGGGCCTGGGCCACCTTTTTGGGGGTGACTTTCCCTTCCTTCACCAGTATTTCGCCCAAGGGGGTAGGCCCGGTTTCGGTCTTTTGCTGCTCCAGGGCCTGGTCCAGATCGGAACTGGAAATCTCCCCCTGGGATACCAAGATTTCTCCTAACTGGCGCTTGGGGGAGGGCTCCCCTGCACCGGCCCCCTGATTCTGCAATTCTTTGACCTGGTCCTTAATGTCCTGGAGATCGAAGATACGGAGAGTCCGATTTTCCGCCAGGGCCTCCTGCAGGTCTTCCAACATTTCTTTCAGCCGGTCCACCCCTGTCAGGGTGAGGTCGATGGTCGCGGCAGTAATCTGCAACCGGCCGGCTCGGGCTTCATCCAGAAGCGATTCTATTTCATGGCTTAATTCCTGGATTTGGGGAAGATTCAGAAACCCTGCCACTCCCTTAACGGTATGGAAAGGCCGGAATACGGCATTGATGGCCGCCAGATCGGTGGGAGCCTGCTCCAGGTGCACCAGGCCGCTTTCGATTCCCTCCAGATGCTCCCGGGCTTCGGTGATAAAGTTGGTGGTCAGTTCCTGGTCTTCCCAGATAAAGGCCCCCGGAGCCGGAGCTGACGCCGGCTCCGGTTCGGCCTCTTCTGGTGCGGGACTTTCCGCGGTTTCCGCCAATCCCAACTCCTGGGCTAGGCGGGAATAAGTCTTCCAATCTTCCCCTTCCGCGGGAAACTTCTTTTCCCGGGCCCAAGTCAGCAACAAGCTGACCCCTGTGCTCAATAATTCCTGGGCTTGGGCCGCGGCGGTGATCTCCTGGAGGATCAGCTTGTTTCCCACCGTCTCCAACTGTTGAACCAATGCAGCCACTTCCGGGGCCGCCGCGGTATCTAGCAGTTTCTGGAGTTCTTCGAGGTGGTTAAGAAAAATCCCCAGGCCGGGGAGGTCCCCTTCCTCCAGCATTACCACCTTGAGGGCCAAACCCTCTAAGCCTTCGATGATTTTCTTGTTATCCGGGGCCTTGGGTGCCAAATATCGCCTCCTGAACGTCTCTTCCTTGAGCCGCCCTTAGCCGGCCAGTTTCTTAAAGATTTGTTCCAGTTTTTCCTGGAGCACTTCCGCGGTGAACGGCTTTACCACGTAGTTGTTCACCCCAGCCTTCACTGCGGCCACCACGTTCTCTTTGAGACCCTCCGCGGTGACCATCAGCACCGGGAGATTTGCGGTTTTGGGGTCGGTGCGAATCTTTTGCAGCAACTCCAGGCCGGTCATGTTGGGCATATTCCAATCCGTCACCACCAGTCCGACAGTTTCGTTCTTCAATATCTGCAAGGCCGCCTGGCCGTCTTCCGCCTCCACTATGTCATCGAAGCCGATCTGCTTGAGGATGTTGCGGACTATCTTCCGCATGGTGGCAAAGTCATCGGCCACCAATACTTTCATGCGAAAATCGATATTTTTATCCATATCGTTCGCCTTAATCCCCCTATCGGCAGACCGGCCTCACATGATCTCGAGCGCCAATTCTCTACCTGCAAGTATGGAGGGGCAAAGGAAATATAGGCTATCTCATTAATAATACAGTGTTATTTTGTCATTTCCTCGGTTTCCAAGGAAACGGGTGGCTATGGCAAACTCCACCTGAATTTGGCCTTTCTCACCAGACTATTCGACTATTCCAGGCAATATCTTTAATGAAATTTTCAAGTCCTTATCCTTTTCTTTCCTTGCTTTTATCCGGCAATTTCCGCAAAATCCGGGCCATGGAGACAACTCTAACCATGGCGCGGCTGTCGGCCTTAAAGGACAGCTTTCCCCCGGAACAGGACGCCCTGCTGGTGGCCGGACCCGAAAACCGGCGTTACCTGAGCGGTTTTACCGCCCGGGATGAAATTCTCACCGAATCCTCCGGGGTGCTCTTGATAACCCGGGAACGGGCCTTCCTCCTCACCGACTTCCGCTATCTGGAATGGGCCCGGCAAGAGGTCTTAGGGCTGGAAGTGTTGATGTATTCACAGTCTCTGGGAGAGACCCTGGCCGGACTCTTAAAAGACCTGCAAGTGCGCGTCCTGGGATTTGAAGAAACCTATCTTACTTATCGGCAATATCAACGTCTGGCAAAAGCGGCGGCGGATGCCGGTCTCAGTGTGGATTGGCAGCCGGTGAACTCCATGGTGGAGACCCTGCGGGAGGCCAAGGCCCTGGAGGAAGTGGCCGTGATCCGCCGGGCTTTGGCCTTAACGGAAGAGACCCTCGTGGAAGTGGCCCAGACCTTGGCCCCGGGGCAGACGGAGGCCCAGGTGGCCTGGGAGATCGAGCGCCGCCTCCGGGAAAAAGGCGCGGAAGGCCTGGCGTTCACCCCCATTGTGGCCGCGGGGCCCAACAGCGCCCAGCCCCACCACCACCCGGGAGATTACCGGCTGCAGGAGGGAGAGCCCATCATCATCGATCTGGGCGCCCGGGTGGACGGCTATTGCGCGGATTTGACCCGGACCTTCATCCTCGGGCCTCCGGATGAGCATTTCCGGAAGATTTATGACCTGGTGCGCCAGGCCCAGAAGCGCGCAGAGCAGGATCTGCGCGCGGGGATGGACAGCCGGGCCGGGGACGCCCTGGCCCGGGATATGATCGCGGCCGCGGGTTACGCCGAGGCCTTCGGCCACTCCCTGGGCCACGGCGTGGGCCTGGCCGTGCACGAGGCCCCCAGCCTCAGCCCTCATAAAGACCGGGCCACGATACTAAAGTCCGGCAGCATCGTCACCGTGGAGCCGGGCATCTATCTAACCGGCTGGGGCGGCGTGCGCCTGGAAGACCTGGCCCTCCTTCACGACGACCGGGCCGAAGTGCTGACCAAGATGGGGTTTTATGAGTGGTAATTGTTTAGTGAGCAGTAAGCAGTAAGCAGTGAGCAGTAAAAATTTGGTAGCCGCAGGCTTCAGCCTCCGCTGCCACCGCCTGAGGCTCAAAGTTCACATAAAAATTCAAAACTTCAGAATATAATCATGGTAAAATGCTCCAGTCCTTGGAGGCGTTGATGGAGGATTGGAAAAACAAGCTTTATTTTAGCGATAACCTGAAAGTCCTCCGCGAGCATATCCCGGTGGGCAGCGTTGATCTGATCTACCTGGACCCGCCTTTCAACTCCAATGCCACTTACAATATGTTGTTCAAGGAGCCTTCCGGGGAAAAGTCTGCGGCCCAGATAGCCGCGTTCGAAGATACCTGGAAGTGGGGGCCGGAATCCGAAGAAGCCTTTGATGAAGCCGTTCTGGCCGGGCCCCCGGATTTGGCCGAGTTGCTCAAGGCCCTGCACCAGGTTCTGCGCGGCAGCAATATGCTGGCCTATCTCAGCATGATGGCGGTGCGGCTGGTGGAGATGCACCGGGTCCTGAAACCCACCGGCAGCCTCTTTCTCCACTGCGACCCCACTGCCAGCCATTACATCAAGCTGATCCTGGACGCCATCTTCAGCCCCAAGAACTTCCGCAACGAAATCATTTGGGAGCGCTCCCAACCCAAAGGCCACGCCAAAACCCGCTTCTCCCGCTGCCATGACTCTATTTTTTTCTACAGCAAGTCGGAAAAATCCCTGTTTAATCCCCAATTCACGGAGCACGCCCCGGCATATCTGGAGAAGTTTTACCGTCATGTGGAGCTGGAAACTGGAAGACGATATCGTTTGGGCGATCTAACCAATCCAAACAAAGAGAGGCCGAACCTTACCTATGAGTTTCCCCCAGATAGCGGCATAGTGCGAGTCTGGCGGTGGACCCAGGAGCGCATGCTCAAAGCCTGGGCTGAAGGGCGGGTAGTGATTGCCGAAGGCGGAGTGGCGCGCGAAAAGAGATATTTAGACGAAATGGCAGGTACCCCAGTCAAGGATATCTGGTACGATATCGAACATTTGCATGGCTCCAGTAATGAATATATGGGCTACCAGACCCAGAAGCCGGAAGCCTTGCTGGAGCGCATCATCCGAGCCGCGAGCAACGAAGGGGACGTGGTCCTGGACCCTTTCTGCGGCTGTGGCACCGCGGTGGCGGTGGCCGAACGCCTCAAGCGCCGCTGGATCGGCATTGACGTCACTTACCTGGCCATCGACCTCATCAGGAAACGGTTGCACGATTCCTTCGGCCGCGAGCTCGCGCCTTATGAAGAAATCGGCATCCCCCGGGACGTGCCCAGCGCGGAAAGGCTGTTCCAGCTAAACCCCTTCCAATTTGAATGCTGGGCCTTGGCCGCGGTGGGGGCCCGTAGCGCCCGGGATAAACGGGGAGCAGATCGGGGCATCGATGGAGTTATGAATTTAAGAGACGAATATAACAACGAATATAAGAGGATTATCCTCCAGGTGAAAGGCGGTCATGTCACCGTCTCTCAGGTCAGGGACTTAAAAGGGGTGTTGGAGCGGGAGAAGGCCGGAATAGGAGTATTTTTGACTCTCAGGCGGCCCACCCGGCAGATGCGGGAAGAGGCAGCCGCGGCTGGGTCCTTCATCGACCCGGCCTTCCCAGAGCAACGGTTTCCCCGCCTGCAAATCTTCACCATCGAAGATATTTTTGCCGGGAAAAAGATCAGTTTCCCCAACTGGTGGTCCCAGGATACCTTTAAAAGAGCCGCCCGGCAGCGAAAAACCAAACCTGAAGAAGCCCAAAATAATTTATTGAAAGAACTACAAGAGCCCTATCGTTCTTAAGGGTCAGGGTTCAGTGATAAGAAATCAGTGATTTTTTTTCCTGACCCCTGACCCCTGACCCCCGATCCCTGGCCCCTATCTCTTCGCCAGGTGAATATATGTGCACAGCCCCTTGGCTACTAGGCGCTCCCCCTGGCGCACTTCGAATTCCCCCAGGGAGATGGTGCGCCCCCGTTTGGCGATGCGGGCTGTGGCCTCCACTTCTCCTTCCTTTACCGCGCCCAGGAAGTTGATCTTCATCTCCACGGTGTTGAAGGTCTCTCCTTCCTTCACCAGACTGTAAAGCGCGAAAGCCACGGCTTCATCCGCCAACGCGGCAATGATCCCCCCCTGGAGGAGACCGATGGAGTTGGCCAAGTCAGGCTTAAAGGGCAGGACGAAACGGGCAAAGCCCTTGCCTAACTGGGGGACCTGGATGCCCACGAATTTGATAAAGGGGTTGGCGGCCAGCCTTTTTCGAATGCCTGCTTCCAGCTCAGGATCCAGGGGTTCGATCGCGGTTTTCATGAGAGTCTCCATTAAAATATTAACCACAAAGACACAAAGGCACAAAGAGAACACCAAGATATTTTTAACTATCCGGCGGTTTTGCCGCCGGACAGTTAATTAATTCCCTTTGTGGTTCTTTGTGTCCTTTGTGTCTTCGTGGTAAATCTTTTATAATAATTCTAAATAGGAATAGGAGATTATACATGAAAATCGCCATCAGCGGCAAAGGCGGGGTGGGCAAAACCACCCTGGCCGCGCTTCTCATCGAATATTTCCGGGCCCAGGGCAAAAAGGTCCTGGCCGTGGACGCGGACCCGGACGCCAACCTGGCCCTGGCCCTGGGGGTGCCTGACCCGGAGAGCATCACCCCTTTATGCATGATGAAGGAACTCGTGGCCGAACGCACGGAATCCCAACCCGGGAAAATGGGAGGATTCTTTAAGATGAACCCCAAGGTGGATGACATCCCGGAGAATTACTCCCGCCAGTTGGACGGCGTCAAGCTCATCGTCATGGGGGGCGTCAAGACCGGGGGCAGCGGCTGTATCTGCCCGGAAAGCGTGCTTTTGCGCACCCTGATTACCCACCTGGTGCTGCTCCGGGATGAAGTGGTGGTCATGGACATGGAAGCGGGCATCGAGCACCTGGGCCGGGCCACCGCCAGGGGTGTAAACAAGCTCATCGTGGTGGTGGAACCCGGACGCCGCAGTATCGAGACGGCCCACCAGGTGAGGAAACTGGCCCAGGACCTGGGCCTGGAGAAAGTGGCAGTGGTGGCCAACAAGGTGCGCCAGCCCCAGGACCTGGAATTCATTAAGGAACACCTTCAGGGCCTGCCTTTGCTGGGGTATCTCCCCTTCGACGAGAAGATCATCGACGCGGACCTGAAAGCCAGGCCGCCCTATGAAACCAATCCGGCGCTGCTGGAGAAGGCCAAAGAGATCGCCGCGCAGTTGTAACTAAAATCAGGGGCAAAAGGGGAAGAAGTGAAAAGGGGAAAAGGAAAAAATTTCCCTGCAACCCTTCCCCTTTTTCCCTTTTCCCCTTTTAACCCTCCTGATATAAAAGCCTGCATGGAAAAAGCCTCTATCCCTCACCATCTTTCTTTTCCTCTCAAGCTCCTGGTGGTGGGGGTTCTCTACTTCTCCGAGGGGGTGCCTTACGGTTTCGTGGTCACCACCCTCGCCTTTTACCTGCGCGGGCAGGGGGTGCCCCTGGAACAGATCGGCATCTTAAGCCTCCTGGGCCTGGCCTGGAGTTTTAAAATCCTCTGGAGCCCCCTGGCCGACCGCTACGGCTCCCGGGCCGCGTGGCTGGTCCCCTCCCAGATCACGATCGTCGTCTGCCTGGCCGCGCTGACCTACCTGAGCAGCGGGCCCATCGGCCTGGCTTTCTGGGTGTTGGTGGGACTGATGTGCCTGGCTTCCGCTACCCAGGACCTGGCGGTGGACGCCTATACCATCGACCTCCTGGAAACCAAGGAGTTGGGTCTGGCCAACGGCGTGCGCAACGGCGCTTACCGCGTGGGGGCCCTGGCCGCGGGTTCGGGCTTGCTCATCGTCAGCGACTGGGTGGGCTGGCAGCCCGCGTTTGTGGGAATCGGCGTAGTGATGGCCGCCTTGGCCCTTACAGTTCTCGTCTTTCGGCCTTTTCACTTGCCCCGGCCGGAGCCCGCGGCCGGAAATCCGGGCGCGGAGAAAGGCCTGGCCCTCATCACCGCGGCCTTCCAGGGCCTCAAACGCCATCCTCATTTCCCGGTCATCATTACCTTTACCCTGACCTTCAAGGCCGGGGACGCGCTCATGGCCACCATGATCAGTCCCTTTTGGAAGGACCAGGGCTTTAGCGGCAGCGAATTCGGGGTGGTCTCCGGCATCTTGGGCGCGGCGGCCACCATTCTGGGAGGCCTCCTGGGAGGTTGGGCCACCAGCCGCTGGGGCATCGGCCGGGGGCTCTGGACCATGGGCATCCTCCAGGCCGTTTCCAACCTGGGTTATTGGGCCGCGGCCCTGCCGGGCATGACGCGCTATGCGGTGTTCACCGTCTCTCTGCCTTTCCTGTCCCAACCCCTGGCCGTTTATCCCATTTATCTCGCGTCCCAGGGGGAGAGCCTCTCTTCCGGCATGGGTTCCGCGGCCTTCATGGCCTTTCTCATGGCCCTGTGCGACAAACGCTTCAGCGCCATGCACTACGCATTTTTCGCCATGCTTTTCAGCTTCGGGGCCCGAGTCTGCGGCTTCCTGGGGGGCTACGGCGCGGCCTATTTCGGCTACGCCAACTTCTTCTTCCTCACCTTCCTGGCCGCTTTCCCCGCGTTTGCTTTGTTACCGTGGATTTTTCCCGTGATCAGGCGGATTGAGGGAGTGAGCAAAGACAGTGATCAGTAATCAGTGATCAGTAATCAGTGAAGACAGGTTGCCTTGGTAAGTCTTACTGGCCACAGGCTACTGATCACTGATTACTGATCACTACTCACATGATTCTATGCTCCGGAAACCACCAAATGAATAAACTACCCCGCATCCTCCTCACCGGCCCGCCTCGCGGCGGCAAGACCACGGTGGTGCAAAAGGTGGTGGCCCGTTTTGCGGGCAAAGACGCGGGTTTTTACACCCGGGAGGTCCGGGAAAAAGGCGAGCGGGTGGGGTTTGAGATCGTCACCCTGGACGGCCAGGTAGCCTGGCTGAGCCACGTCAGTTTTCCCGGCCCGCTGCGGGTGGGGAAGTATGGGGTGAACCTGGAGAACCTGCACCACGTGGGCCTGCCCGCCCTGGAGTGGAAGCCGGGCATCGAACTGGTGGTGGTGGATGAAATCGGCAAGATGGAGTGCCTCTCCCTCCGTTTTGTGGAGGCAATGGAAAGGCTTTGGGCCGCGCCGGTCTCATTGCTGCTCACCGTGGCGGAGAAGGGAGGCGGATATATTCAAAAGGTCAAAGAGAAACCGGATAAGACCCTGATCACCGTCAGCCCCGGTAACCGAGATGAGCTGCCGGAGAGGATTTTGCAACTTCTCCGAAATACTAATGATGGACAATAAGCGCCATCATTCCCAAGCTCCTTTCCAGAGAGATGCCTCACCCCAAAACGCAAAGGCGCATGGTAAGACGAAAAAATCTAGAAATGGAAGCAAGCGGCGGTAGCAAAAGGCATCCAGTCTGAGCGGTTTATTGACACGAATGAGGAGGCCCCCTCCCACTCCTATCCCTCGCCTCCATTGCAATTCAGCCTGCCGGCAAATATAATATCTATAATGTCCAAAGAAAACTGGATCGAAGTGCGCTTCCTGGTTCCCCCGGAGATGCAGGAAGAGGCCGCGTCTTTTCTCACCGAGTTCAGTGGCCGGGGGGTAATCCTGGAAGATGAGAGCACGTCCGCGGACGGCGCGGTGATTCGGGCCTATTTCCGGCCCGAGGAGTTCGGGACCTGGCAGCAGAAGGAACTGCAGGATTACCTGGAACTCCTGCGCCGTCACGACCTTTCCCCCCTGAGGATGGAGATGCTCCAGGTGGCGGAGGAGGACTGGGCCGAGGCGTGGAAGGCCTATTTCAAGGCCCAGAAAGTCACCCGCCGTTTGGTGGTGCGGCCCCCTTGGGAGGAATACCAGGCCGGCCCGGATGAACTGGTGATCACCATCTACCCCGCCATGGCTTTCGGTACCGGCCGCCACCCCTCCACGCTTTTATGTCTGCGGGCCCTGGAGGAGGTATGGGGCCGGGTCCTGCCCCTGGACCCCAAGCCCTGGCAGGTCCTGGACGTGGGCACCGGCAGCGGTATCTTGGCCCTGGCCGCGGCCCGCCTGGGAGCCGGGGTCCTGGCCATCGACTTGGACCCGGAAGCCGTGGCCGCGGCCCTGGAAAATGTGCGCCTCAACGCTCTGGAGGAGCGGGTCTGGGTGGAGGCTACTCCCCTGTCGTCGCTGCGGCAGCAGTTTGCCCTGATTTTAGCCAACCTTACCGGCCCTGATCTCATGGAACTGGCAGAAACGTTGACCGCCCGCCTGTTGACCGGCGGCGCCATGATTATCTCCGGCTTCCTTCTGGAGGACCGGCCTCGGCTGGAGAGCCGCTTTCTGGCCCTGGGTCTGCGCGAAGCCGGATTTCTTACGGAAGAAGATTGGGGCGCTTTGATCTTGCGGCGGCCTTAGAGAGTGAGCAGTGAGCAGTGAGCAGCAAGCAGTGAGTAGGGTCAAGGATTAGGGGTTAGGGATTGGCAATCAGTGGTCAGTGATTAGTGGTCAGAAAATAGAGGGCTTTGAATAACTATAAGTCATGAAATCCTCTCCCCCTGACTTTCAGCGCCGCTTTTTCGCTCCGCCGGCGGCTTTCAAAGAAGACACAGTAATCTTAGATAAAGAAGAAACCCACCATCTGACCAAGGTTCTGCGTTTGGGGAAGGGGGCCAGGGTTGAGGTCTTTGATGGGCAAGGCCGTAATTTTGCCGCGGTGGTGGAGGACTTCGGCTCAGAAAAGGCGCTTCTGCGGTTGGTGGAAGAACTGGCACCCTGGGGGGAATCGCCTTTAGAACTCACTCTCGGGATCGGCCTGGCCAAGGGCGAGGCTTTGGACGCGGTAATCCGCCAGGCCACGGAGATGGGCGTAAAGCGGATTCTGCCCTTCATTTCGGAGCGCTCGGAGCAGGTCACTCCCGAGCGGGCGGCCCGCCGCCATACCCGGTGGCAGCGCCTGGCCCAGGAGAGCCTCAAATCCTGCCGCCGCTCGCTGCTCCCCCGGATCGAGAGCCCCCGGGACTACGCCGCGGTGCTGCCAGGCCCGGAGGTTATAAAACTCCTTTTTTGGGAAGAAAATCTCGGGGGCGGCCTGCAAGCCGTCCTCAGCCAGCCCCGCCCGGCCTCGATCAAGGTGCTCATCGGTCCGGAAGGGGGCTTCTCCCCCCAGGAGGCAGCCCAGGCGCAGGAATTGGGCTTTCAAGTGGTGAGTCTTGGCCCCCGGCTGTTGAAAGTGCCCACCGCGGCGGTGGTCGCGCTCACCCTGATTCAGTACGCCTGGGGGGACCTGGCCTGATGCCGGACCTGCCTTACCAGGACCTGAATAGTTATTTGCGGGAGCTCTTTGGGGAGCGGGTGCAAAAAATAACCCTGGACGCGGGTCTCACCTGCCCCAACCGGGATGGCCGGGTAGGGCAGGGGGGGTGTCTCTACTGCAATGCCCGGGGGTCGGGCACCGGGGCCTGGAGCCAGGGATTGAGCATCCGTCAACAGCTGCTGGAAGGCCAGGCCCGCCTGGCCAAGCGGTACGGGGCCCAAAAATTTATTGCCTATTTCCAAAGTTTCACCAATACTTATGCGCCGGTAGAGCATTTGCAATCGCTTTATCGAGATGCCCTGGCCTGCTCCGGGGTAGTGGGCTTAAGCATCGGCACCCGGCCGGATTGTCTGGATGATGAAGTTTTGGACCTGCTGGCGGATTTAAAAAAAGACTACCTGGTGTGGCTGGAGTTGGGCCTCCAATCCTCGCATGACGCCACTTTGAGGCGAATAAACCGGGGCCATGACGTCGCCCGTTTCACGGACGCGGTGAACCGGGCCGCGGCCCGGGGCCTGGAGATCGTGGCCCACGTGATTTTGGGCTTGCCCGGAGAAGGCCCCGGTGAAATGGCGGCCACCGCGGCTTACCTGGCGGGATTGCCCCTGCAGGGGGTGAAGATTCATCTCTTGTACGTCACCAGGGACTCGGCTTTGGCTTCCCTTTACCATACCGGCGAGTACCGGTGCCTTAATGAAGATGAATATGTTTCAATGGTGGTGAACTTTTTGGAGCTGCTCCCGCCGCAGATGGTCATCCACCGCCTCACCGGCGATCCTCACCCTGGGGAATTGTTGGCCCCGGAGTGGTGCCTGGATAAATCACGGGTATTGAATTCCATTAAAAATGAATTTGCCCGCCGGGGCACTCGGCAGGGTTCGCATTGGCGCCCGGGGACAAATGCGGCTGCCCTTTGAACCTTGAACTGCATAGATAATGAAGTTTCCTGATGCCGTTGCCGATGCAGGAAAAGGATTGGACATAGATAAAATCAGGGGAATATGTTAAGGGAAGATGAATCGTCGTTTAGAGGTCACTGCCGTAAAACCCCTCGCGGAAATCATGGAAGATAAGGAAAACAACTCCCGGCGCCGGCTCTTGCTTTGGGGAGGCCTGTCCCTGGGCATACTGATTCTGGCGGCGGGTTTGATTTGGGCCTTTAGGTGCCGGGATGTTCTTGGGACAGGAGTCTGTTATTACTATGAAGTATTCACCGATAAGGAGCAGATTAAGCAACTGCTGAAAACCACGGGGCCCTTGGCGCCCCTGATTTTCATCCTGGTCCAGACCCTGCAGGTGGTGATCGCGCCCATCCCCGGGGAGGCCACCGGCTTCATCGGCGGTTTTCTCTTCGGGGTGCCCTTGGGGATGCTCTATTCCACCATCGGCCTGACCCTGGGTTCGACCCTGGCTTTCTTATTAGGCCGTTGGCTGGAGGTCCACTTCGTGGCCCGGATCGTCAAGCCCGAGACCCTGAAGCGCTTTGATTTCTTGATGGAGCACCAGGGCGCGTTGGTGGCCTTTTTTCTCTTTATCATTCCCGGATTTCCCAAGGATTACCTTTGTTTCATCCTGGGCTTAAGCCAAATGCCCCTCAAGCTCTTCCTCCTCCTGAGCACGGTGGGCCGCCTCCCCGGCACCCTGATGCTCACTCTCCAGGGCGCCAAAGTCTACGAGGGAGATTATCTCTTTTCCGCCATTCTCATCATTCTCTGCCTGTTGTTAGGGGGCGCCCTCTATTACTACCGGGAAACCCTGTACTCCTGGCTGGAGCGCTGGGACGGCGCGAGAAGGGAGAATAGGGGTCAGGGGCCAGGGGCCAGTGATCAGTAGTCAGTAGCCAGTAGTCAGTAAGCAATGATCAGTAATCAGTAATTCTTCTCTAACCCCAGGCCAATGACCTCTGGTCCCTTTCTTCGCCCGCCCCTCCTTGACAAGCCCCCGTAAAAGTAATAGTTTCAAGGTCATTTATGGGCCTTTCAGCCCACCCATAAATTTTGAAAAATTATAGACAGGCTTACCTAACCTTGAACTTTGAACCTTGAACTCCACCGGAGGAAACATGTCCCCCTTACCCCCCTTGGCGGCCACCGGTATCGGCTCCGTACCCTTCACTGATCCGGAGAAGGCCGCGGCTTCGATCCTGGAGCATCTGCCTGAGGTGCCTTTTTGGCCCCAGATGGTGCGCCTGGGGTTCCCGGAAGAGATGGTGGCTCAGGCAGCCCGGGGTTTGCCGGGGTTAAAGGTGGATCTGGAGGACCGGATAGTGGCCGTGGACCCGGATATTCCCCGGGAAGAGGCCCTGGCTCGTCTTTACGAGGAAGTGTGGTCCGGCGATTTGGCCCCTTTTGCCCTGGAGCCCGGCGAAGCCTCGGGATTTTTCGCGTTGCTGCGGGCTGTGTCCGTCAAATCCACGGGACCAGCCCTGAAAGGCCAGTTATCCGGGCCGGTGACCTTTGCCGGCATGGTCAAGGACCTGGAAGGCAAGCCCATACTCTATGACCAGGAGCTGACCCGGGCGGTCTGCCAGGGGTTGGCCCGTAAAGCCGTCTGGCAGTCGCAGCAGTTCCGGGACCTGGGCAAGGAAGCGGTGATTTTTTTCGACGAACCTTATCTCACCGGGTTCGGCTCTGCCTACCTGCCCATCTCCAAAGGCGAGGTGATGGAAATCCTCGCCCAGACTTTGGACGCGGTGCGCCAATCCGGTCCCGTTACCCTGGGGGTGCACTGCTGCGGCAATACCGATTGGTCCCTGCTGCTGGAGACTCCCATAGATATCCTCAGCTTCGATTCCTACGGCTATTTTGACAGCCTGCGCCTTTACGAGAAGGCGCTCCAGGGATTTTTTGCCCGGGGAGGCTGGCTGGCCTGGGGCCTGGTGCCCACCGGCGAAGATCTGCATAATGAAACCGCGGACAGCCTTTGGGCGCGCTTCCAAGGCCAGGCGCAGCATTTGGCGGTGCCCGGGCTAACCCTCAAAGAGGTTCTCTCCCGGTCGTTGCTGACCCCGGCCTGCGGCATGGGCTATCTGAACCCGGACGCGGCGGACAGGGTTCTGGACCTCCTGGCGGAATTGAGCTATAAGGGACGGGACTGGTTATCCTCATTATAAGGTATGAAGCTTTACTTAAAAATTTCCTGCTACATGGCCTTAAGGAAAAAATGGGGAAAAGGTTAAAAGGGGAAAGGGAAACGAGGTTATCTTGCTGAATTCCTTTTCCCCTTTTTCCCTTTTAACCCGAACTTAATGCCTTCAATGGCTTAGGTAAGTTTTTTCCCCAATACCAATTTTCAGCACTTCAGGGAGTCAACAAATGAAAGTCCGGGACATCATGGTGAAAGAAGTGGCCACCCTGGATATTAATGATGAGCTTAGTCTGGCCAACGACATTATGCGCCTGGGGCGCATCCGGCACCTGCCGGTGGTGGAAGGGCAACGATTGGTGGGAATTATTTCGGAAAGGGATCTCTTCCGCAGTTCCTTGGCCCAGGCTCTGGGTTATGAAACCAAGGCCACCCGAGACTTGATGAAAACCCTGCGCATTAAGGATATCATGGTGCCCGCGGTGGTCACCGTTTCCCCGGGTACGGCTATATGCGACGCGGTGCGCCTGATGGTGGACAAAAAAATCGGCTGCCTGCCGGTGGTGGAAAATGAGGCCCTGGTGGGGCTGATAACCGAAACGGATATCCTGCTGGATTATCTGAAGATTTGCGGCTGAAACCCTTCAACCCTTAGCACAGGGCCAGGAAGCGAATAAAATCCCGGAGGGTGTGTTTGTCAAAAACCAAGCCGTGAGCCCCTTTCTGTTTCTGGAGATGCTTCAAGGCGGCAAAAGCGGTCTGGGCCGGCCGGTAGTTGCGGTGGGTGGTGAGCGCGTCGTACGCATCCATCAGTCGCAGAATCCGGGTCCAGGGATGCTGCTGATGCAGGAATAAACCTTCAGGGTAACCTGAACCGTCCGCATTTTCATGATGCTCGAGCACCAACTGCACCCCCTCGGCAGGCAAGGCGGAGCAGCGCTTTAACATTTGCATCCCAATAACGGGATGCCTTTTGGTCTCTTCCCATTCCTCAGGGGTCAAATTTCCGGATTTATAAAAAATATCTTCAGGGATGCGGGTCATCCCCAGATCAATGAAGAGGGCCGCGGAACCTAACAGCCGACTTTCCTTTTTGGGTTTTTTCAGAAAAAGCATTATGCCCACGGCCAGCAGGCAGACATTCACCGCGTGGTTATAAAGGCTGTAATTCCGGAAGAGAATCTCCCAAACCATCCTCGGTGTCTGTTTATCTTTCAGTAATTCCTCGATAATCTTATCAACTTGGGTAACTGCCATCTCTATGTGCCCCCCCAGGCGGGGGGCGTTGATCACCTGGCGCAAAGTCAGGCTGAGGTGCTCCGTCAGGATGTTGAACTTCCTTTTGCTTTGGGCCGGTCCTTCCATCTCCAGTAACTGCAAATGATTGTTCAAGTAGGCCAGGACGTTTCCTAGGTCCGCGACATGGAAGTACAGGCAGTTGATTTTCACCCTGATCAAGGGGTCCAGCCATTTGGGTTCCAGCACTTCCCCTGTTTCCAAATAGGGAAAATATTTAAATCCCTCCCCTAGGTTATCACTGGTCTTGAGATAGAGGGAAAAGGTCAGCCTTTCCCCAACCATCAGTCCCCGCAGATTCAAAGGAATGTAAGTGGAGATGCCGCTGATGCCAGGTTGGCACTGGAAGCTCTTGAGACCCTGAAGAATGAGGTGGTCCCGGGTCTGCCGCGCGCGCATGGATTAGGAACCTCTTCCAAAGAAGTGGTCTTCGACTTTATTTATCGACATTTTGAGAACGCGACTTTAAAAAATTGAGACCTGGGAAAGGGGATGGGAAACAAGCTTTTCCTGGTAAATTTGTAAGCGAGCGCGTCCTAGCAGGTCAAATGCAAGGCCGCGGCCCAGCGGCGGTTTTCGGCCATCTGATTGATGACCAGGCAGGCCTCCCGAGTGGACTTGGCCACCAACTCGATTCCTTTCTCCTGCAAGTAAATGGCCAGCTCCCGGTCCACGTCCATCCGTCCGTACGCGCCCGCGCCCACCACCAGTACCTGGGGGTCCGCGGCCAGAGCTTCGAAAACATCGGGGATTTGCAGCAGATGGCCCTCAGCCCTCCACCAATCGCTTTTGATGTGCCCCGGCCAGATCAGCAGGTCCTGGCGGTATGTCTTCCCGTCGATGACGATTTGCCCGAAATCATAACTGTCGATATGCATGGTTTCTTTAGCGCCTCCTGCCTCCATCCCGGTAGGGGTCAAAATAGGGCGGTGTGAACCATTTTTCCAGGTTAGGGTCATGATCATACCATTCCGGGGGCACGGGATAATACCATTTTTCCCAGATAGGCCGAGAAGCCAGGACTACTTCCCTGGCCTTGAGGGTCAACAAGCCGTTCCTGCGGCCGATAACCTCTCCCGCCACCTTCACCGTGCTTTTTGGCTGATAAGTGCTGGGACTGAGCCACTCGTCGCTTTCCACCACAAAGGTGCCGCCGGAGGGCACCGGCTTGTATTCATAAAGCTTATCCATGTCCCGCTGGCTGAGCGTCATCAGGCTCCCTTTGCCCAGGGGCTCCAAGGTCATCACCTCGCCTCCAAGGATCACCAACCGTCCCTGGTACTGCTCGGGATGGGCGTTAAGCGCGGCAAATTCCACTGGCGGCCCGGCCTGCTGCTGGAGGCCGGGGGAAATCCCCGTGGCGCAGCCGGTTAATAGGGCCAACGATAAAAATAATAACCATTTTGCATTCATTCTCTCCTCCATTAGCCGATCAGCCGCCGGTGGGAGGGGGATAGCAATCGATGTTGCTTTTAAAAATTTACAAGAAATTTGATAGCTTGCCCGGACTTTTTGTTAAAAGATAATAATCTTTTGGCCAGGGGCAAGATGGCGGTGAGTTTGCCCCGGCTGCGCTTTATGCTACATTGTGGCTATGGAAGAGAAGAAACGCCGTAGCGCAGTTGCGCGGGTGCGACTGGAGAAAGTGGCCGTGGTCCTCTTTCGGCCCCGGCTGCCGGAAAACATCGGGGCCGCGGCCCGGGCCATGTGCAATATGGGCCTCAGCCGCCTGGTGGTGGTGCAGCCTGAGGACCTGGACCGCCAGCGGCTGGCCATGATGGCCACCGGCCCCGGGGAATACCTCCTGGATAATATGAAGGTCCACGAGGACCTGGCCGCGGCCCTGGCCCCGTTTCAATACATCGTCGGCACCACCGCGCGCCTGGGCGGGGTGCGCCTGGAATACGCCACCCCCCGGGAGATGGCCTCCCGGCTGGTGGACATCTCGCAACACAATGAAGTGGCCCTGCTCTTCGGCCCGGAGAACTTCGGCCTCACCAACGAAGAACTGCCCTTCTGCCATGCGCTGGTGCACATCCCCACCGCCGAGTGCTCCTCCTTGAATCTGGCCCAAGCGGTGATGGTCCTGGCCTATGAGATTTTCACCGCCGCGAGCGATAAAACCCGGTTCGTGCCCCGCCTGGCCAACTCCCGGGAGCTGGAATCCATGTACGCCATGCTCCAGGAAACCCTGGTCAAGATCAATTTCATCTCCCACCAGAACCCGGAACACTGGATGTTTAACGTCCGCCGCCTTTTTTCCCGCCACGGCCTAAGGGCCCGGGAGGCCCAGGTTATCAAGGGCATCTGCCGGCAGATTGATTGGTATGTGGGAAAGAGGCTGGAAGGGAAAGATAAAAGAAAGTGATCAGTGATCAGTAATCAGTGATCAGTGGCCAGTAGTTAGTGGTCAGTTGCCAGTTCCCAGTTGCCAGGGAAAAAAAACCTGACAACAGCTCCCACCCTTTCTACTGATCACTGATTACTGAGCACTGGCTGAGACTCACCGCCCACCGCCCACCGCCCACTGCTCACTGACTACTGACAACTGACCACTCCTGACCCCTGACCCCTGACCCCTAACCCCTGCTTTTAAGGCTTATAGTACATCAGCCTCTGGGCAAACGGCGCCACCGCCTCCTCCAGAGCCTTCCGCTCTGCCTCGGTCATGGGCGTGAAGTTCTCCGCGGCGTGGGCCAAGGCCTTGACCTGCCCCGGGGTGTCGCAGCCGATGACCACCAGGCTCACGGTCTGGCTCAGGGCATAGGCCACCAACTCGAAGGTCAATTTCCCCGGCTCCTCTGCCATCCGGGGCAGCAGCCCCCGGCAGAGCACCTTCATGCCGATGACCCCCAACCCCCGCTCCTTGGCCTCTGCGGCCAGAGGCAGGAAGGAGCGGTCGTGCGACTCCGCGGGGTTCACCGGCAGGAGCACCGTGTCGAAATCATAGAGGTCCAGGGCCCGGCGCAGAATTTCCGGGTCATGGTGGCCGGTGACGCCGATGAAGCGGGTCCAGCCCTTCTCCTTGGCTTCCCGGAAGGCCTCCAGCACACCGCCGGGTGCGGTGATGGCCTCCAGGTCCTCTTCGGTGCGCACGTCGTGGATCTGCCACAGGTCCAGGTGGTCGGTGTCCAGGTTTTTCAGGGTGATGGACAGATGGGCCATGGCCTCTTTATAGGTGCGGCCGTGGGACTTGCTGGTAAGAAAAATCATATCCCGATGGCCCTTCAGTCCTTTTCCTAAATAGGCTTCGCTCCCCGAATAGGCCCGGGCCGACTCGAAATACCTGATGCCTGCGGCCAGCGCGGCCTCGATCACCGCCTGGGCTTTCTTATCCTCGTCATAAGTGCGCAATATGCCTTCGCCGCCCAATCCCAGGATGGTGGCCTGATGTCCGGTGCGGCCCAAATTTCGCAGAGCCAGCGCCATGAGAAACTCCTTTTTAAAAGTGAGCAGTAAGCAGTAAGTAGTGAGCAATAGAATAAAAAGTCTTTTACTGGCCCCTGACCCCTGGCCCCTGATCCCTAATCCCTCCCGCCTTGACAGGCAGGGGTTGGCTGTTATGCTAAAAGATAAGATGTCAGAAAGTAAAGTAAAGTCTTCCTCCCCTTATCCGGGCTTGGCCGGGGCCCTGGAGCAGGCGCCCAAGTCCGCGTGCGGCGTCTATCTGTTCAAGGAGGCCGGGGGGCGGGTGTTGTACGTGGGCAAGGCGGTAAACTTAAGGAACCGCCTTCGCTCCTATCTTCAGAATCCGGAGCGCCACGATCCCAAGACGGATATGATGCTGAAGAAAGCGGCCCGGGTGGATTTTCTCCTCACCAATACGGAGCGGGAGGCCCTGATCCTGGAGCGCAACCTTATCAAGGAATACCGTCCCCGCTTCAACGTCATGCTCCGGGACGACAAGAATTATCTTTGCTTGCGGCTTAACCTGAAAGAAGAATACCCAACCTTGCGCTTTGTGCGGCGCTTTCACGCGGACGGCGCCCTCTATTTCGGCCCTTATTCTTCCGCGTCCATGGCCCGGGAAACCCTGAAGGTCATGAAACGGGCCTTCAAGCTGCGCACTTGCAAAGAAAGCCGCCTGGCCCCCCGCTCCCGGCCTTGTCTGGAGTATCAGTTGGAACAGTGTTTAGCCCCTTGCGCGGGCATGGTGGACTGCGACTCCTACCGCCAGGCGGCCCAGGAAGCGGTGCAATTTCTCAAAGGCCGGGGCGGAAATTTGGTAAAGCAGCTTAAGGCGCAGATGGCGGAGGCCGCGGCCAACCTGGAATTTGAAAAGGCCGGGACGCTCAGGGACCGGATCACGGCCATCAGCCAGACCCTGGAGCGCCAGGACATGGCCCGGCCCAACTTTATGGACCAGGACGTCCTGGGCGTGGCCCGGAAAGACGGCCGGGCCCTGGTGCTGGTGCTCTTGGTCCGGGGCGGCCTGGTCAGCGGCAGCCGGGAATATTACTTTCCCGACTCCCTGCCGGAGAGCGAATTGCTCGCAGGATTTCTCAAACAATACTACACCGCGGAAAGGCCGCTGCCGGATGAGATTCTCCTGCCCTGCGACCTGCCGGAACGACGGCTCCTGCAAGAGGTCTTCCAAGAGCAAAAAGGGGGGGCAGTGCGGCTGGTGGTGAACAAACCTATAGGGGCGGGTTTAAAACCCGCCCCTACCTCCCCGGCTCTTCCCCACAAAACCAACCACCGCACCCGCTTGTTGGCCCTGGCCGCGGAGAACGCCTGGGCCGCGTGGGAGCGGCGGCAGGTAAAGGTGGAGCCATCTGACGCGCTCCGGGATTTGCAGGCGCGGCTGCATCTGCCACAGCTTCCCGAGCGCCTGGAATGCCTGGATATTTCCAACTTGCAGGGGAGCCAGTCGGTGGGCGCGCTGGTGGCTTTCACCAACGGGGCGCCGGACAAATCCGGCTACCGGCGCTTCCGCATCCGGGAGGTGGCGGGCCAGGACGATTACGCCATGCTCCGGGAGGTGGTGCAGCGGTATTACGGCAAAGAAGGGCAGATGCTGCCGGACCTGCTGGTGGTGGACGGCGGCCAGGGGCAATTGAACGTGGTCTTGCAGGCCCTAAAAGAAATGGGTCGCCTTTCCTTCCCGGTGGTGGGCCTGGCCAAGGCCGCGGTTCAGGAGGGCCGGGAGGTCCGGGACCGGTTGTTTTTTCCGGGAAGGAAGAACCCCCGCTTCCTGCCCGCCAATGCCCCCGGATGGCTCTTGCTGCTGCGCCTCCGGGACGAAACCCACCGTTTTGCTATCACTTATCACCGGGGCCGGGCCCGGAAGGAGATGCTGCACTCTTTGCTGGATGAGATACCCGGCATCGGCCCGAAGCGGCGGCAGCGGCTGTTTCAGCAATATCCCGACCTGGAAGCGTTGAAACAGGCCAGTATAGAAGACTTGGCGGCTATACCAGGCTTTAATAGCAGGGCAGCGGAGGGATTGAAGAAACGGTTGGAAAAGCCAGAATAAAATAAAACTTATGGGATTGGGGGAGGGGGTTTGGGGGAGGGGGTAAGGG
>Ga0233422_10000025_pt1 | contig 85622 bp, 127 predicted proteins | sample Watercolumn_Mata_2_FD_182724 | JGI IMG/M metagenome (GOLD analysis project Ga0233422, IMG submission 182724) | Freshwater microbial communities from Lake Matano, South Sulawesi, Indonesia - Watercolumn_Matano_2014_110_MG | ecosystem: Environmental > Aquatic > Freshwater > Lake | place...
ACCAGGACAGGCTACAGGACAAGGACAGGCTACAGGACCAGGACAGGCTACAGGACCAGGACAGGCTACAGGACCAGGACAGGCTACAGGACCAGGACAGGCTACAGGACCAGGACAGGCTACAGGCTACAGGACTATAGGCAATAAAAAACCCTTGCCTAATCGGTATATACTATCAGACAAGGGTTTTAAGGGTTTAGCTATTGATTAGTTGCTTTTCCTTGATTAGGTTTTCTTGGAGCCAAAGGAAGAAGGATATGTCTTGTTTGCTTACAGCAATTACCCTCTCAATCCCCTTTATCCGTTTTTCCAGGTCCGCTTTGACCTTGATTAATTTGGACTCTAAACTTTTGTTTGACATGGTATCTTCCCTCCCCTCCCCTATACAAGCTTTTTGAGAGAGAAGATCTTATTAACCTCAATAACCATATACCCTACCCATTTCTCCGGCCAATAAGGAGCGTATTTACTCCCTTTGAAACTCTGGTTTTTAAGATCGCTTAATTCTGTTTTTGTGGTACTCGGTTTAATGGGGTATACCGAAGACACCAAGGAAGCAAGGTCGTTGCGGGTATATTCTCCCTTCGCAATTTTATCAAAAAGATATCCGATCCTCTCTTTTTTGGTGTCCCCCACGACCTTTGGTGGAGCATATTCCTGGGACACCCGTTTTTCCTTAACCCTTGTTTCGTGATCTATGTTTTTCATCTCCCACACGGGGACCACCTGCACAGGTTTTTCCCCTTGGATAAGTTGGATAATTTCTTTTTGGGTATAGTCCATTTTAATAACCTCTGTTTTCTTCATCATGGTCTTTTCCTTCCTTTTTGATGGTATATACCAATTATCAAGGGTTGGAGCCCTAATCCCTTTCCGGTATGGGATTAACCTAACATGGGTTAAAATCAATTATCGAAAGCAAGCAAGGATTTTGCTTCTAATGATAGATGGTAAAGTATCAACTATCAGATAAGCTGTATGTGGGGAAATTCCAATTTTCTTAATATATACCGAGACTCTCACGCAATAGTACATTTCCATTTTTTATACTCCTTAATTTTGAGTTTTGAGTTTTTAGTTTCAACATATATTCTTTTCATAGACTTTGTCAAGCTTTTTTTTATCATTTATATATTTTTTTTACTTCATTAGTCTATCTATGCCTTAACTTGTTTTTATCATTAGTATTTTAATCATTATTCCATATTTACAATATGAGACATTATCTTTTTTTGTTAGGGTTATAATCAAGGGTATATACAATCTATTGATTTTATTATATCAGGTTTTTCCCCTTGACTTTCTTATATCCGTTTTATTTGCTTTATCTATACTTGGTATAGAACTTGCATATAGCAATTTTAGGGCCAATTTTTTCTTACTACAATTTTGTAATTTGGCATATAGATTGCATAGCAGTTTTATAGCCTTTGACTATACAATTTTGTAGTGTGAACTTAGTTCACAGTTTTACAATTTTGTAATTTGGCATATAGATTGCATAGCAGTTTTATAGCCTTTGACTATACAATTTTGTAATCTTACAATTTTGTAATACTGTGAACTTAGTTTACAGTATGCAAAGTATATACCAAATTTTGATTTTAAGCTTGACTTTTTTCTGTCTTTATGCTATACTACTGCTATTCTTTTGATAGCAGTTGACTTGTAAACAATCTTTACTGTCATTTATTTGACTGTAAACATTTTTTACACGTGTAAACATTTTTTACATTGCTCTTTGACTTGTAAATATTTTTTACTGTCAATTTTTTGACATGTCATTTTTTTGACATGTCAAGATTTTGACAGTTTGAGAGACTTTTCTACAAAAAGTGATTTTTAACAATTTTGCGGGAGATTTCTTCCAAAACCCAAAGAAAGGAGCGTTCTTATGAAAGTTAAAACTGTGGCAGGATGGAGTAGAGAGCTTGACTCCATCTTCAAAGATGATGATGGCAAGATGTTTAGACTCCATCATTCATCTGTTGATGGGTTTGTCAACGAGCAGTCCGTGGTACTCGAATCTGCTCTTGGCACTTGTGAGAAAGCAATCTTTTATCCCTGCACTTTCGAAAAAGCTTATGAGATCAATGGCACTGACTTTTACCAAATAAAATGAAAGGAGCGTTTCACATGTTTTTCAACATTTCCAATCATCCAACTTCTCAGTGGGGCAAAAAGCAACTGGAAGAAGCTCAGAAGTTTGGGGAAGTGGTAGATGTACCTTTCCCAAACGTTGATCCCCACATTAACGATGTAGAAATGGAGAATCTGGCGAAGACATTCTGCCAATCTAATCCAGAAATCATAAATGCGTCTGCCGAAGATGTGTTTCACGTGATGGGAGAGACTGGCTTTATCTTCGCTTTAGTAGTTCTCTTGGGAAGGCAAAGATGTGTCCATTCCACTACACAACGAAAATCTTTAGAGAAAGATGGCGTAAAGACTTCCATCTTTGAGTTTGTCCAGTTTAGAAGATTCTAAAAACCGAAAAAATAATTTCTGGAACATAATTTTCTATTGACATTATCTATATAATGTGATATAATACTACTATGAAAATCGAAAAATTCCAAAAAAAGAAAGTGAGATCACGATGTTTTACTTCCAAGCAGAAATTAGTTCCAAGCGTTTATTCAGATACAACAAGCCAAATCATCAAAGAAACTTAATCCCACCACCAAATTTCAAGTCTAAAGAAAAACCAAGAATGTCTAAATTCCATTACATAAAAGATGCACCATTCAATGAGAGCAAATGGGATGATGAGTTGATCTCAATGCTCCAAAAATACTGCAACTATAATCCCATTCAAGCTGTTATGCTCGTAAAGTATGGGGCAAAGAAATGATATGCAGATCAATAACAGAAAGGAACTAAACTATGGGAACAAGATTTAAAGCAGAATCATACATTGGCAAAGATTACGGATTCGGGTACTTTAAAGGCGTACAAATCGTGGCGTTTGATGAAGTAACAGGAAAAAGGAAATACTATTTTGACTTTGGACCAAATCTCATTTTCACAGAAGATGGTGATTTTATAGAACATCCCACAAGACCAAGAAGAAAAACACCATGCTTGAAACTATGGAGTTCTTTCTATCATTACAAGACAGGATTCAATAAGAAGGATCGGGAAACGTTCGAGAGAATGATGGAGAGTGCTAAAATTCGGGAAATCATGATGAATAATGGAGGAGAACTATGATTCCAAATTTAGAAGATAAGATCAAAGAGAAGTTCCCGCAAGAGTACAAGAAGTGGGATGAGTGGAATTACAAAATTTATTCGCCTTTATCTTTTGATGATTGGGCACAGGTAGAAGTCCACTTAATCAATAAGAATGGAATAAGGCAGAAACTAATCTTTCCATTAGGAGGAAAAGTATGAAACCAAACTTTAAGCATGCCTGCACCAGATGTATTCTCCACTCAAAGTTAGGGAGAATGGCGGACATTTATACTTGTGAATGTGGAGATAGTATAACGGTTTTATTTAGAACTGGAAACAAGGATTACAAATACTCATCTTTCGCCTATAACAAGGAAGAGTTGGAAAAAGATCTTTATTTTCACAAAATAGGAGTAAGAGATAGAGCAGTGCTTAAATTCTTGGGATCATCTTCTGTTTGGAATCTGTTAAAACTTAACAGATAGAGAATCTTTCCATTAGGAGGAAAAGTATGATAAAAATAATTCAGGAGAAAAAGACAGAAAATCCGACTATCTGGAGACTGTACGAAACTACTTGGGACAGGTCAAAAGCTTTGAAATTCTATCTGAGGAAAGGCTACAAGTATTTTGTAACTTGGAAAGATGTAAACGGATGGGGTTTAGAATGTGTTTGGAGAGCAGCTTGGCAAGATGATGATTCTTACTCTTATATCGACCAAAGGAGGAAGATATGAAAACTTGTTTTAAATGTAACCAAAAAATTGATTATGTGAATGAATTCGATCAAGGGTGGAAACACTTCAGAATGTATGTAGGAGAAGATGGGGAAATCCAATATGATGAAGTGGATTTCTCAGTAGAAGGGAATATAGAAATCGCATGTCCAAAATGTCATCAGACCCTTTTTACCAATGAAGAAGAAGCACAGAAGTGGTTGCTAAGTTAGTCTTTTAACTTGGAGCAGAAACTTATAGCTTCTGCTCCAAGTTAAAAGACTAAAAGAAAGGAGTAAGGAACAATGGCCGACATTATTATAAAAACAGATCGCAAGTGGAAGAACTTCAAGTATGGGTATGAATTGCCCAAAAAGTGGAGGAAAGAATTTGACTGGATGAATGATGAAGAGTATGAGGTAGGATGTTTCCTAATTTATAGAAACTGGGCTTATTCCCTATTAGATTTTTTACGGGTTGAACATAACTCCGATTTAAAAGGGTGGCATGGTTATTCTTCGGATACTTATTTTTCTGGAGTAGTTATCAGACTGTCCGAGGATGGAGAACAGTACATGATAGGAACTTATTTCTCCTAAACTATTTTTATGGAATGAAGTTTTTCTCTTGACATTATCTATCGGTTGTGATATAATGTTTTTATAAAATCAAAAAAGGAGGAGAAGATGCTTAAACTTTGTCCTAAATGCTTAGATGTGGTAATGGATGAAGATGAGTATCAATGCCCATTTTGTCAACGAAAAAGAAAAGCCCATTTACTATTATTAATAAGGAGGAAAAGGAATGAAAGACTTAACTTTCAGATGGATATGTTGGCCGATCATTTGGATTTCCCTCTTTGCTTTTTGGGGGATTGTGATCGAATTAGCTTATAGAGCTATTCCATAGGAGGATTAGGATTAAAAATAGCGATAACGGGAAATTTCGGAAAAAGGCAAGACATTAAGGAATATCTTTATGATATTCTACAATAAGGAGAATAGTAATGCCTATGCTTTTTAGAGAAGGAAAACCAGGCAAAAAAATAAAAAATTTGGGATGGTTATTAAGACACACAGAGGAAGTGATCAAAATTCATATTTCCCAAAGATCATATGGAAGAGGGGCTATGGTTGTTTATCTAGAAAACGGGACTTTTATGGTAGATTGGGAAAGTTATGAATTGTTAAAAATTTGGTTAAGGAGACCTTCAATGAAAGGAATTCCCATTCATGAAGTAACATAAAGAAAGGAGAAAAAATGTCCGAAAGATTACTTGAAATAACAGAAAGGTATGGGGAACGGGAAAGGAATTTGTATGTAACCTCATTCTATGGTGGAAAAATCAATGGAAAAATGATACAACTTTTCACACCTGAAACTGACCATATTTCCTTAACATACGATCAGGTGGACATTCTTTTCCGAGTTTTAAGGGATTGGTTAAGAAAATAAAGAAAGGAGAAACCTATGTTTTATAAAGTGGTAAATTCCTGTCGCGGGAGAGAGGACAAACAAAAGTATTTTAGTGCCTTTGCTTATAAAGGAAATTACTCTGATGATGCAAATTATACCCTATGGTATGAAAAAGGAAAAATAACCAAAGCAAAACCCTGGACTTTAGGAGTATTCTGCTTCAATAGCCTAGAAGGAGCTTTAATTTTCATGCGGTCTGGAAGAGGGGATAGAGTATTTAAGGTAAAAGGATATGATAGGAAAATATTGCCCAATTTTGTTCCTTCAAGAATTGATGATTTTAAGGATTTCTATGAAGGCAAACATAAACCTTTTTACAAACCCCCAAGAGGGACAGTATTGTTTGGAAGCATAAAATTAGAAAAATTGGTGAGATGGAGAAACATAAAAACATGATAAAAACATACCTTAAAAAAATGCACTGGAGCATAATTTTCTCTTGACATTATCTATCGGTTGTGATATAATGTTTTTATAAAATCAAAAAGAAAAGAAAGGAGAATTACCATGAGTAAAAAGAAACATCAAACTGAAACCCCCGTTGAAGAACCCACCAAAGAAGAAATCCACGTTGAAGAAGCCTCTAAAGAATGTCCCGCTGAAGCTTGCGAAGAACTGCGGGCTTTATGGACAAAAGGAATCTACGGCTGTTTTGATCCTAATTCGGATTCTTGTAATTCCTGTTGCGAAGATTTTCCTGAACTAGGGGAAATCTGCAAATCAGGAACTACGAGCAAAGCAGCAAGGAGAGAGGCAAAGAAAACCGCAGAGATAAGAACAAAAGTTCCAGGGAAAAAAGGGGAAAAGATCAGATACATGGAAAATTTGATCGAGGAAGGATGTTATACAAGAGATCAGATTGTGGACATGTATGTAGAGAAGTGGGGAGGATCTCCTCTAACTCCTAAAACTCTGCTATCTGATGGAAAGAATCCTAAACAATTAGGAACTCGTTACAATCCCTTCGGCAGAGTCATTGTTCAAACGGGTAAAGTTTTAGGATTTGCCTCATGAGGGACTGCTTTGACCCCCAATCATCTATTTGTCGGGCATGTGTCCTCACAGATAATCCAGATGAGATAGTTATGTTTCACCTATCTCATCTGGAGGTAGATCACGGTATAAAAGTGATTGAGGATGAACAAGGTATAATAAAAGTAGATCCTTTAGAATTTGAACAAAAAGGAGGATACCATGGAAGATAAACTTGACAAAAATTCCTTGATCGAAAAAATCCAAAAGCTGATGAACCTCAGCAATGGAACTAGCTTTGGTCCTGAAGCTGATGCGGCAAAAAGAAAAGTGGCAAAGCTGATGGGGGACTATGCTATCTCCATGAGTGAAGTCCTTAATTTTGAAGTACCTGATGAAGTCTTTATCAGGATGGATGTAAAAGGCATGACTTTTGAAGATTGGGAAGGAACTTTAGCTCAAAGTATTGCTTTTTGCTTTGATTCCAGAGTAGTTGTATCACAAACAAAAGGACTGATCATTCATGGAGTAAAATTATCTGAAAGAGCCCAAACTTTCTTCTTTGTCGGAACTAAATCTGATCTGGAGTTGTCCACTCACTTCTTTAAATTCCTTCGCAGAACTGTAGGAAAAAAAGCTGATTCGGCTTTTATGAGAAAGGATGATAGAACGACTTACGCCATGAGTATGAGCATAGAATTAGGAAAGAGGTTAGAGGAACTGTACAAACTCAGGAATGAAAATGCCTCTGCTGAAATAAAAGCTTTGGTTATTGTGAAGAAGAATGGAGCAGAGGATATGCTGAAGAAACTGTTTCCTGATGCAAAATCCCGTGATATAAAATTAGGGGGTTCAAGAGAAGCATGGTTTAAGGGGCACGAAGATGCAAAGAGTATCTCTTTGCTAAGACCAATTGCTGACAAGGGCACAAGAGCGGCCCAGATCGAGGGGTAAAAAATGACAGGAAAAGAGTATCAAAGATTGAACGACTTGGTTGAGGAACTTGAAATATCAGCCAGGAGAAATTTGGCTGCTGTTGATGGTACCGATTCCAAAGAGTACAAGGCCATGTACGATACTAGGGCAAAAGCTTATCAAGATTGTGCCGAAGCCCTTAGAAAGGTTTTGAGATCCTTAAACGAATAGATTGAGAGGTAAAATGGATTTTTATTTATTTAGGGAATTTATTCTCATGATTTGGATGGTCCTTGTAACAATATGGATAATCCGTCATAAATAAGGAGGGAGTATGCAAACACAATCCGAAATTCGGAAATTGTACAGATTGAATTACTGGGAAACTGCAACCTGCCCCACTTGTGGGGTAATTCTGCTGACCCAGTTTTTTGATGAAAGAGGATGGATATTCTATTGCTTCACTTGTGAAAAGGAAGTGAGGGGATAAAGGAGAAAAAAACAAATGTCCAAGAAGAAAGACCTCTATTGTAAATGTAATTCGGAGTGGCTTAACGCATGGAGAAAATTTGAGATAAGGTATAAAACAAAAATAGAAATGCACGATTATTGCCCCAAGTGCCGTTTTTATAAATGGGCTTTAACTCCAAGGCAAAAAGTGAACTGGGACACGATGGTAAAAAAATTATCTTGACAAATTATATAAAAAGTGATATAATTGTATTATCAAAAATCAAAAAGAAAGGATAGAGTTATGGAAAAAGAAGAAAGACTAGAGATTCAGAGCAGGTATCCCAAGTTAGATTTCCCTGATCCTGTTCTGGAACCGGTGTGGAAGGGGAAACGGCCTACTGAATTAATCAGTGGTCGTTATGCAATTTATAACCAAAAGGATAACTCTTTTTACTCCTTCTGTACAGATCAGTACAAATTGGTCCATCATGAGGAGATTGTGAAAATGGTTGAGGAGACTGTTAAAAAGTTTCCTGAATATGGTGAAGCAATCATAACCCCAAGACTGTACAAAGATGGGGCCAGGATTGCAGTAAAAGCAACCTTTCCTGATGTAGAGTTTGAAGTTAGGAAGGGAGACATTTTAAATCCTACAATGGATGCCTTCAGTTCTGTTGACTGTGGGAAGAAGTTGCTTTCTAGGCAGGGAGTTTTTAGGGTTATTTGCAGCAACGGAGCTATGATCGGGGAGATTTTGTCCAAGTATTCAAAAAGACACCTGCTTTCCGTTGATCTTGAGGAAATGGAAGAATCTTTGAAAGTGGGTATGACTATGTTTTCAGAACAGCAAGGACTTTGGAAACGATGGGTTGAGACAAAAGTTTCCTTAGAGAAATATGAGAAAATCTGGGAAGTTCTTCCCTTCTCTACTGCTGAGAGGGAGAAAATCGAAAAGCTTCCCGAAACACAAACCCGCCTATTGCTTCCTGATGCAGTTCAGAAGGACAATCTGAGTGTATGGGACCTGAACAATGTACTTACCCAGTTTGTGACCCATGAATTGAAGTCCGAAGAAAGAAGAATCAACATCGCTCCAAAAATTGCAAGAGTTATGGAGACCATACATTAATGCTGATAAAAACAAAAGTGCCTTTATTCTCACATGTTTCCAGTAGAAACATAAAAATAGGAACCGAGGGAGAAGTATTAGGAACAAGGCTTCTAAAAGAAGATCCTTGCAGAATGTATTTGGTAAAATTCAAAGGGGTGAGTTGGCCTGAATCAGTAAGGGAAGATGAGGTAGAAATATATGTTCCCAACAGATGAAATAGCAGAATACTGGGCTAGGTCTGTTTCTTTGGAACGGCAGATAGAAATATGTAAAATGTTCAACATCCAAACTTTAGGGTCAATCTTGTTTGACCCTAAAGTGAGGGAATATCTACGAAAGGAGAAGGAAAATGAGTAAAAAGGACACCGCATTTTATATCAAGATGGATTCGGATTTGAGGGAGAGGATGCAAATCCAATCTGATAGGCACCAAATTAGTCAAAGTGCTTTGGTAAGGATGGCTCTTAATGACTTATTGGAGAAGTTTGAAAAAACCCAAAAACAGAGGAATTCACTTGAAGAAGATTCCTAGAAAGGAGAAAATATGGTCTGTCCAATTTGTGGGGTTATCCTGACAAATCCACAAAAAGTTTTAGGTTTAAAAAATCAGGAAATGAGAAGTCTACATCTACAATTTGCCCACTTTAAACCCCTTCTAGTGGATCTTTATAACTACCTAATCTTAAAACAAAAAGATCCAAAAGCACAAGACTTGTTATCTATTTGGAACTGTTTAATCGGAGCAGAGAACAGAGAATGGGAGGGAGAAGAACAAAAAAATGGGAACCTGTGAATATTGCTCCTACTATATCAATTCCTCAAAGAGAATCTTTCTTGAAGAAAATGATAAGATAAAAAGTAGATGGTGTAGTATGATGGGGGAACTTGTAAAAAATAATACCAATTCTTGTAACAGATTCGCTCTAAACAGATACCAATGGTGTAAAAAAGAAGTAAGGTGGGTAGTATTAGAAGTTTGCTCCTACAAAAGAGTAACAGACCAAAATAGTTGTAAAAGATGTAGGCAAGGAGCAATTATATCGGAACTAAGAAAATCCCGAAACAGGGAAAAACCAATTTTGGTAGCAAGGAGAAAAGAACAGAATATCTAACTTGGTTAAAACAAAGGGAGGATAAATGAAAACAATAGAAGAATTGAATAAAATGTCCGAAAAGGAATATATTAATTTCTTACAAGACCATTTAGAGGAAGTTCCTACAGAAGAACTCCAAATATTAATAGCACAAGGCTGTTTAGAACTGATAAAAATAATGAAAATGGGGGACAGTTTCAGACAAGAGATAGAAAGATTTTCCCAAGAAATAGAAAGAAGGAAAAATCCTTTAAAGTTCAATCTGTCCGAATTCGTGGGAAAAAAGGTTACTGTCCAATGAAAGAGGACATTGAAAGTGCGGCGGCTGTTTTATGGGGAGATTGGAAAACTTGGGAAGATGATATAATTGAAGAAGAAAATCCTGAATCTTTTGCAATAGCACAGGATTGGCTAGATCATCTTTCCAAGGAAGCCAAACAACTATTAGAATTAGTCTTAAAACTACCTGATGAAATGTTCACCACTTCAGGTAAAATAAAGAAGAATGAGTTGGTGAAAGTTTTACGGGAAGAATTCAAATGGAAGTTCGAGACTATAAAACTAACTTGGAAAGAATTGCAGGAATGGTTGTAAAATAATTTTCAGTTTTTTGAAAAGTATGATATAATATAAGCATAATGTTGATAAAAATAATAGATCCAGTAGAAAGTGTAGTCTCGGCTAGAGATGCAGGAATAATAAGACCGATCCTATCTTTTCCAGCAGTATTCTACAGAGATGGTTTGTACAAAAAGGAGAGAGTAGAATACCAAAAATCTACTATGACCAAATCAAAAGATGGGTCAATTTATTATTTCTACACAGGATTTTTGGACAGGATTAAAAGTGTACTAGCAAGTAGAGGAATTCCTTGTTTTATAGAAGGGACAATTCCTAAACTTCCTGTTTATCCTCAACCCATCACTCTTAGGGGTGATCAAGTCAGACTTGTACAGTCCATTTTAGATGGGCAAAGAGGGACAATACAAGCAGCTACGGGAACAGGAAAAACAGTTTTAGCAGCGTCCATAATCCATTCATTCAGAAAACCTACAATTTTCATTGTTCACACCCTAACTTTGGTTAGACAAACTGCGGAAGAATTCAAAAGGTTTGGGCTGAAAAACATTACTTCCTACACAGGTGAGGAGAAAGATTTATCAGGTGACATTGTAGTAGGTACAATACAATCCTTTCACAAAGTACCACACCTACTATCAAAATTTGATGTTGCGGTAGTTGATGAATGTCACCATATAAGCACCTTCACAGGAACTTATGCTAGGGTCCTAAGAAGATTACCTTGTACAGTAAGAATAGGACTTACTGCAACTTTACCGACAACTGAGGAAGCAAAAATGACAATAGAGGGATTGCTTGGACCTAACCTTGATACCTTCACTTTAGAAGAAGGTATCAGTCAAGGGGTTTTAGCTAAACCAATCATAAAATTAATAAAGATTCCGATTAATTACAGAGTAAAGGAATTGACAAGATACCAAGATGTTTATGATGCTGGAGTTGTTAATAACAGATTAAGGAATGAAACTGTAATTAATACGGTAAAACCTTACATTGATGAGGGAAAAACTGTCCTGATTTTACTAACCAGAATAGAACATGGGGAAAACCTGAAAAGAATAGCTAGAGAAAAAGGCCTACAGCCTTATTTTGTTCAAGGGTCTACCGAATCAGAACAAAGAGAGGATATAAAATCAGCCTTTAAAAACAAGGATATTAAACTTGTAATTGCTACTGTGGTATTTAAAGAGGGAGTAAACATTCCTTCCTTAAATGTAATATGTAATGCCGCAGGAGGAAAGTCTGAAATTGCTACCCTGCAAAGCATAGGGAGAGGATTAAGGACAACTCAGGATAAAAAAGAGGTTATCCTGATAGATTTCTTTGATCCTAGCCATTATTACCTCGTAGATCATTTTGGTACCCGATTATGTCTTTATTTCGAGGAAGGATGGTTATGAACCTCTTATTATCTGGATCTTTATACAAGGTGAAAAATCATGAGAAAAATAAAAAAATGTCAAATAGAAAACTGTCAAATTCCTCACTTAGCAAAAGGATATTGTCACAGACATTATTTTCAAATGAGAAATCAAGGAAGAATAAAAAATAGAATAATAAAGGAAAAGAATGAAATAATTTTTGGTAGATTTTTCTGCATTATGAAACTCTATAATATAGAAGGGGAAGAAGTGGGAGAAACTTATTTTGATTTTGAGGATTATGAGAAGGTGAAAGACATAGTGTGGTGGAAAGATTATAAAGGTTACACAATATCTTATAACAAAGGTATGGATATGGCCCGTTATTTATTGGAAATACCCGCAAATAAGTTTCCTGATCATAAAAATAGAAAACCTTGGGATAATAGGAGAAAAAATATAAGGGAATCTACCTATTCAGAAAATAATAGAAATAGGAAAGTCCCGTCAAACAACACTTCTGGGCATAAAGGAGTAGGACTTAATAAGAGAACGAATAAATGGACAGCTTGTTTATGGAAAAACAAGAAACATATTCATTTAGGATATTTTAACTCTAAGGAAGAAGCTATAAAAGCAAGGATAATCGGGGAAAAAGAGCAATATGGTAAGTTTTCCACTACAAAATTTTGATATAATAAGATATTTAGAGGATAAAAGGATAGACTATCAAACAGAGGGGAAAAACACAACACTAGGATGGGTCGAAGTTAACTGTCCATTTTGTCCAGATCCTTCCCGACACCTGGGCATTTCTCCGGATAAATTAATATCTTGTTGGAAATGTTCCGTTAAGGGAACAGTTCTAAAATACATCCAAGAGGTTGAGAAATGTTCCTATAATTATGCTCAAAAAATTGTAGATAAATACCAAGATAGGAACATAAAAGTACCGAAAGAAAGAAGAACCTCTGATCTTGTAAAGTTACCAAGCCTAGCAACACCTTTACAATCAATGCACAGAAATTATCTGATAAAAAGAAAATTTGATCCAGATTACCTAGAAAAGAAATATGATTTGCTTGGTTGTGCAGAGGTTGGAGATTACAAATTTAGAATAATAGTACCTGTTTATCTTCACAATAGATTGGTAACTTTCTTAGCAAGGTCTATTTTTGAAGGATTAAAAGAACCTTATAAAAATGCACCTGTGGAAGAATCAGTAATACCCATAAAGTCAGCAGTTTATAACCTAGATTCGGTAAGAAACAATGTGGTTATTGTTGAAGGTGTTACTGATGTATGGAGAATAGGAGAGGGTGCAGTAGCTACATTTGGTAAAAAGTACACAAAAAATCAGTTGGTACATTTTTCTGGAATAAAAAGAGCCTTTATCCTTTATGATAGTGATGCCCAAAAAGAAGCTGATAAATTGGCTTATGATCTTTCAGCCATTGTAAAAGAGGTAGAAATTTTAACTTTGTCGGAAGGTGATCCTGCTGATTTGTCTGAGGAAGATGTAAAAAAACTCAGATCGGATTTGTTTTTGTGATTTTTAATTAATCTCTACTCTAACCATAGCAGAAATTAAAAAGGTTTGCTGATGGATTTAAACGATCTTCAAAAAGACATAGTTTCTATCACGTTTTTAAAAGAATTGCTCATATTGCAAAATAGATGCATGGTTTTCTATAAAAAATTTTAGAAAATTTCTCTTGACAAAAAATCAGAATCATGAGATACTATAAACAATCTGCCGTGTGTCACTCCTTTAACCAATCTTGCTTTTCAGAGCAAGTAACAGGGAGCAAGTTTCCTTCCTTTCTTTTCTTGCTCCCTGTTCTTATTTTATTAGGTAAAAGGTGATGAGGTTAGTATCTATGGTAGCTTCTCAAGGTAAAAGAAAGTAACACAAAGAAAAAATTGATAGCAAGGTTCAACACAAAAATTATAACGTTTCACCTCAAGGTTCTTTATCTCTTATACGTAGTATAAGAGATGTAAAAACCATGATGTTGCACTATAATATTTTATGTTTCACCATGCTATTAGTCTTCACCTAAAGGTGAAGACAGTCTGAAAGGAAAAACCATTGGATTTAGTAAAAAGGGACAAAACAAAACCCTTGTTTATTAGAATCAGGCGTCCTTTACCTTCCCCAACATTTGATAGAAGCCTTTACAAAATAAAACCACCTGAATATGAAGCTCCCGCTCACATTCAGGATATTTTTGATTTTTGGTACAGTCTAAATCTAAAAAAACTTCCTAGTAAAACCTCAGTATCTTACAAAAATGCCATACAGTCTGTGGAGAAAATTCTAAAAGGAGAATTCTTTACAGGTAAAATAGCGGATTATCCTGAATGGGCTAATCATAAATTTCCTAAAGAAGATATGTTTTTATCCATAGAAAGATTTGCAATATCAACCAATGATCCAGATTATTATCCTGTGGATAAATCTTACCACAAAAGTATTACTCTTAATTACTTCCTTTACAATCCCTATTCAAAATTCCAAAAAAGTCTGTTTATCTATTACCTTCAAAATGAACCTACATTAAGGGTTATGGACAATAATCCTACACTAACAAGTTACCTTATAACGATCTATAAAAAGGAGGTGACTTCCGAAACTGTTACTGATCTAAGCAGCAATAACAAGGACAAATTTATCCAAGCCTCATCACAATTAAAAACCTTTTTTATCAAAAATGTTAGTAGGTTGCGGATGGGAATATCTATTACAGAAATGAAGATGGCTAGATGGTTATATGAGGCTATTTTAGCAGATGTAAAAGATGCCTACAAAATAAAACCGGGATTCTTTTGCAGTAAAGAAACCTTTGAGGTAAGATTGCCACTTTATCTTAACTCCCAAGGAGTATTGAAATGAAAAAAATATGTGGTAATTGTAAACATTACCGAAAGTCTGTTAGATATGAAAAAGGGTACTGTTTCGTTACCACAACCTCAAAAGGGATAATGTTGACAAGGACAGAAGAGGAATCATGTAAATATCTTTATAAACCTAAGGAAAAAAAATGAAGGATGAATGTAACATTTCTTTGGATCTAGTAAGTAATTATGAAGGATGTAAACTAATATCCAGACAACATAGAATGGCAGTAAAAACACACAAATGTGAGGAATGTGGTGAAGATATTTTACCTGGAGAAAATTATGAAAAGATAGTGGGTAAAATAGATGGTCAACTTTTTACTGTAAAAACCTGCTCTTCATGTTTATCAATGAGGAATACTTTCTTTGATTCCTATTATTACCACATGATATGGGATGATTTGGAAAATGAAATCGAGGAAACATATGGGAATGTTTCTGAAGCCTGTATGGTAAAATTAGATAAAAAGGCTAGGGAAAAGGTTTGCGAAATAATTGAGAGATATTGGGAAAAACACTATGATGAGGAGGAGGAATGATGGAACTATCAAAAGCACGGCTTTGCCTAGACTGTGAATGGGTAGATGTTTATCAAGATTGTCCTAAATGTGGCTCAAAAGCTACTCATCTTTTAGTGAATTTTCTAAGCGAGGAAAGGTTATTTGTTGCTAAAGAGGAGGAAAAAGGTGAATGACAATATTAGCAAAAAGGAATATTGATATTACCATTGAAAAGAAAATTGCTACTGCGGCCATTATATCCAAAAAATTCTTACAGGAGATAAAACCGGTTTATGACTCCAACTATATTAAAGGTATACCTTTTAAGATTATATTACTTAGGATTATTAATAATTATAAAAGCTTCTATAAAACTCCTAACCTTTGTTTCTAAAACCTATTCCTGTATAAGAGGTAGAAAATATGAAAATTTGCTCCATTGAAGGGTGTAATAACAAATTTTATGCAAAAGGATTGTGTGTAAACCATTATATGCAAATTAATAGATGTGGAAAAATTCTTAAAAGGACAAGATTTGATCCTAATGAAATTATCATTGATAATAACCATTGTAGGATGAAGCTTTATAATAGGAAAGGTGAAGAAATTGCAGAAACTATATTTGATTTGGAAGATTATAATAAGGTTAAAAATATAAAATGGCACAGAATAAATACAGGATATGTAATGTCAAACAAAGAAATAGGACCTGTTTCATTTACAAAATTCATTCTGAATCTCCACAAAGAAAAGGAAACAACAGTGGATCATAAAAATAGAAATAAATTGGATAACAGAAAAGAAAATTTAAGAATTTGCACTCAAATGGAAAATATAAAAAATAGAGGTATTTCAAAGAATAATACATCAGGGTTTAAGGGAGTTTCCTTTTGCAAAGATATAAAAAAATGGGGAGCTTTTATAATGTGTGATTATATCCCTATTTTTATAGGGACATTTTCTACTAAAGAAGAAGCCGCTTTAGCTTACAATGAAAAGGCTAAGGAATTACATGGAGAATTTGCTGTATTGAATGAGGTAACCATATGACAATATTAGCAAAGAGGGATTTAGATGTCACCGTAGAAAAAAAGATAGCCACTGCTTCTATTATTTCTGAAAAATTTTTACAGGAGATATTACCAATCTATGATCCTAATTACATAAAAAACAGTTTTGTAAAAATAATCTGTCATTGGTGTTTACAATACTTTGAGGAATATGGAAAATCTCCTAAAACAAACATAAAAAATATTTTTGACCTTGAAAAAGGTGAACTTTCTCAGGAAGAAACAGACATCATAGAGGCTTTCCTTGTTCACTTATCAGAACAGTATGAGGAAGATCAAGGAATAAATGAAGATTATATTTTAGATTCCGCACTAAAATATTTCAAAAAAAGAGAACTTGAAATAATTGCGGATAATATTGCCAAATTATTATCAATAGGTAAAGTTGATGAGGCTGAGGAGCAAATAAGGAACTACAAAAAAGTAGAAAAACTTACCACAGGATGGTATGATGTATTTGATGAAAAACAAGTTAGGACTGTTTTTGATGCTAATCCAGAGGGACTGTTAAGATTTCCGGGGGAACTGGGCAGAATGATAGGCCCTATGGAAAGAGGTTGGGTTATAGGGGTGATGGGGGCCTTCAAAAGGGGGAAAACCTGGGTTCTGATAGAACTTGCTACTTTAGCTTTATTCCAGAGATTGAAAGTAGTATTTATATCCCTTGAAATGAATAAGGAAACAATGAACGCAAGATTTTATAAAAGATTGACAGCTTTTGGAGAAGGGGCAACTAAATGGATTTACCCTGTGTTTGATTGTCATTTCAACCAAGTAGGGGAATGTGGTGATCCTAGAAGAAAAAACAGAGAGAGGTTAATAGGAGAGAGTGGAGAAATTCCCCCTTATTCTGAAGATTTAGCCTACAGACCTTGTACTGAGTGCAGAGGTACAGTAAATTACAGGGTAGCTACATGGTTTCAGGCTGTAGAAAGACCTCAATTTACTATGGCAAATACTGTAAATCACATTAAATCCTTCAAATATCAATATGGTTCAAATATCAGAGCTATGAGTTACCCTAAATTTTCTGCAAATATAGAAGACATAAAAAGGGACTTGGATCTTTTAGAGCAAAATGATGAATTTATTCCAGATGTTATTGTAATTGACTATGCTGGTATTTTGAGACCAGAAAATCCAAAAATGCAGAAAAGAGAACAAATTGATGATACTTGGAAGATTCTTGGTCAATTAGCTTCAGAAAGGAACTGTTTAGTAGTTAGTGCATGGCAGGCTAACAGAGGAGCTTTGTACAAGAAACAGATGGATCAAGAAGGTGTGTCTGAGTGGATAGGTATTTTAGGTCATGTTGATGTTTTCTTAGCAATAAACCAAACAAAGGAGGAAAAAAGACATCATTTGGTCAGAATAGGATTATTAGGTCACAGACACAAGGAATTTAATGAGGAAGAAAACTGCATAGTATTACAACAACTTAGCTTGGGTCAAGTTAATTTAGACTCAGAAAGGACATGGGACTTTACATAATGGAGATAAGAGACTTAGTGGACGTAAAAGACCTAATTATTAATGGAGTTATTATTCATAATAAAGTGATTGAAAGGATAACTAATTACAAATATTCTGATGGTCTTTGGTTCTTTTTTGACAAAAATGGTAATGCTATTATTTTAGCAACAGGGCAAATATCAATCCTAACAAAGGAAGGAGAAAAATAATGGGGGATATGGCAGATTGGATAAATGAAGATTTTGATTGGGATGATTTCAACAGTCCGGATCATGATACCTTCTGTAAATACTGCCATAGAGGTCCTTTTGACTGGAAACTAACTGATAAAGGTTGGCGTTTATTTACCCAGGAGAGAGAAATTATTCATTCATGTAAGGCTTATTCTAAAAAAAGGAGAGGAAAATGAAAGAATTTTGTGAAGGTGAAATTGTCAGAGTAAAATTGACAAAAGAGAAGGTAATAGTTTTAGATAAACCTTCTTGTTATTCAGGACATAAAACTTATAAAGTTAGAGATACCAGAAATATTACCCGATATTTTTTTCCTTTTGAACTTGAAAATATACCAAAAAAGAAAGGGGTAAAGAAGTGATCATAGCTAAAACTTTTTATTTTGATTCAGCACATAAATTGCCGAATTATGAAGGTAAATGTAGATTTTTACATGGTCATAGATTCCGATTAGATGTTGTTGTAGAGGGACATGTTAATCCTTTAACAGGAATGGTTATGGATTTCTCATACCTGAAAGAAGTAGTAAATAGTAGGATAATTCAATTATTAGACCATTGTTTGTTAAATGAAATCCTAGAAAACCCTACAGCAGAAAACTTATTATTTTGGATAGCTGATGATCTTAAAAACCTACTACCTGATCTAAAAAGGCTTAGGTTGTATGAAACACCCGATTCTTATGCTGAATTGGAGGTAAAATGAAAATTTTCAGTATTTTCCACTCAATAGATGGGGAATGTAATCTATGGGGACAGGGAACATTCAGCACTTTCATACGTTTTTCAAATTGTAATTTAAGGTGCTGGTACTGTGACACAAAATATGCCCAAGAAGAAAGTTCTGGAAAGGACATGAGTGTAGAGGAAATTTTTAGACAAGTAGAATTTTATGGCTGTAAAAAAATCACAATAACTGGAGGAGAGCCTTTACTGCAAGAAAGGGCAGTATACACCTTAATTGATAGATTTTCCGCAGCTAAATACAAAATAAGTGTGGAAACTAATGGAACTCAACCTATACCTACTATATTCAGATGGTTTAAGGATTTATGTTGGGTTGTGGATTATAAATTAGATTACCAAAATAAGATGAATTATTGGTCTTTTGCTAATTTAACAAAAGATGATTTTGTAAAAATTCCGGTGGAAGATTTTAAACAGTTGGCTGAGGCTGTATTGGTGAGGAAGAGTTTGATAGATTATGGGTGTAGAGCCAGATTTTTCCTAAGTGCAGTTAAACCTAAATATTCAGATCAAGCTCTAGTTGAGGATGCAATAAAAATAAAAATGTTTGATTTTGGAATAAATGTTCCATTACACAAGTATCTTTGGTCAGGTTCTAAACATGAGAGATAAGGGAAAAAAATTTTTTGAATTTCCGAGGAAAAATAATTTTCGGTTTTTCAAAAAATATGCTATATTAGTAGTAGAATAAAAAAATGTCCTTAGAGACAAAAAAAATCAAGGAGGCTTTATGAAAGAAATTGGTTTAATTGACTTAACAAAGTTGAAAGAGGCAATCAAATCCCTAAACGATTCCGGTCTTATTGATCCTAAAATCAAGAGTGTAGGGAAAACTAAGGAACAACTAATCGAAGACTTCACCAACAAGATGGATGACTTGATTGAAAATCATCCAGACAAGACAGACAAAATTCCTCAAATGGTAGCTGATATGTGGAATTTTATGTATGGTACAGATGATGCTCCTCCATCTACTCCTGCGGAACCTAAAGAAAAAGTAGAAGCTGCGGAACCTCAAGAAAAGGTAGAAGCTGAAGCTCCGAAAAAGGAAAAGAAAGCTAAAGAACCTAAACCTCCGAAAGAGCCCAAGGAAAAGAAAGAGAGAGGTCCTGGAGAAAGGATAATTTGGCTAAAAAACAAAATTGCTGAAGCTAAGTACACCAAGAAAGAATTGGTGGAAATGTATCTTGAACAATGGGGAGGATCTAAACTTACTCCAGCTACTGCTTTAGCAGATGGAAAAAACCCCAATCAGTTAGGAACTAAATATGACAGGTTCAAGAAACTTATCCTTGTCAATGGGGATGGAGTTATGAGTTTCGATACATTGGCTCCTGTTAAACCTAAACCTGTTGAAGCTCCTGCTGAAGCTCCTGCTGAGGCTCAATAATGAACAAAAATGCCTTGGTGGTAATATTTGCCGGTTTTCTTAAGGAAATTGGTGAGGATCTGAACAGGAATGGTCTTGTTGATACTCCAAAAAGGATGGCTGAAATGTATGAGGAACTTTTTTGTGGGTATCAACAGGACAAAAAACCTAGGATCATGACTGTTCCAAATGGAGAAGATGGAATTCTTTATGATGAAATGCTCATAGATCAAGGTTACTTCTTCTCCCTTTGTGAACACCACATGCTTCCCTTCTTTGGTGAATACTACTATTCTTACATTCCTGACCAATTAGTTTTAGGAGCAAGTAAAATAGGAAGAATGGTAGATTATTATTCTGGCAGACTTCAAGTGGCTGAAAGACTTGTGAATCAAATTGTAAATGAATTTGAAGAAGTCTTAAAACCTCAAGGTCAAATTCTTGTAATGAGTGCCAGACATCTTTGCAAAGAGATGAGAGGATTGAAAAAATTCAATTCCCCCTATGAAGCAATAGCTACCAGAGGTTTGTTTAGGACTAATGATGGGGGATGTAAAGATGAATTCCTTGCAAGGATCTCGAAAGGATAACTTATGTGTTCTATAAGTGGATGTTTAGTAGATTCCGCAAAAATAGATTCCTTTTATTTAAGGGACATTATCAAAAAAGCACAAGAAAGAGGTAGAGATTCTTGCGGTATTTATATTGATGGAACTCTCTATTCCTCTATAGAAAAAGGTGTTATTCCTAAGATACCGATTAGTATTTATGAAATAGCTATAAATAATAATAGGGCCGAACCTACTACAGAATATGTAGAAAACAAAACTGATAAAGATGTCCAACCTTTCGTTACAAAGAGATTTGTAGTTGCTCATAATGGTACTATTGCAAATGACAAGGAACTAATTAAAAAATATTCCTTGAAAACAGAATCCAAAATTGATTCTGCTGTAATAGCTCCATTATTAGAAAAAATTTGGAACGGTACTGTAGAACATCTTATTGAGGTACTAAGAGATGAGATTGTAGGATCCTATGCTATGGCAATATGGGATAAGAAAACTCATACTCTATATTTAGCGGTGAATTACAAACCTTTATTTATAACATTTAAAGGAGATACTATCTATTTTTCCTCTTTAAGAAAATATCTAAATACCTATGATAACAAAATAGTGCAAGTTCCCCCTTATTCTCTGTTGGTATTGAAAGGAGGACAACTAATTCAACCCCATTCTCTTTGGAGACCTGCCCCTGAAAAAGATAAAAAGGTATTAGTAATATGTTCAGGTGGATTAGATTCTGTAGTAACTGCAACCTATTTAAAAGATCAAGGATATGATGTTACTTTAGTCCATTTTGTTTATGGATGCAGGGCAGAAAAAAAAGAAATTCAAGCTGTAAAAGATGTTTCAGATTACCTTAACATGTCCTATCTTTTGGTTCCTCTTGACATCTTCAAAACTGTTATCGGACATTCAAGACTTACAAACACAAAAGATCAATTAGCAGATGGAGAGGCTTCCGCTGAACTTGCTTGGGAGTGGGTTCCTGCAAGAAATTTAATAATGTATTCCATAGCTACAGCACTTGCAGAATCAAGAGGAGTAACTTACATAGCTTTGGGAAATAATCTTGAAGAAAGCGGGGCCTATCCTGATAATGAGATGATCTTTGCTCAAAAATTCAATGACATCCTACCTTATGCTACCAATCTACAAAACAGGGTAGAAATGTTACAGCCTGTTGGAAACTTAATGAAACATGAGATAGTAAAAATGGGGTTAGAACTTAAGGCTCCTCTACATCTAACTTGGTCTTGTTATGAAGGTAGAGATTTGCATTGTGGGGTGTGCGGACCTTGCTATATGAGAAAAAAGGCTTTTATAATGAATAAGGTTGAAGATTGCATAAAATATGAAAACTAGGATCTTTTTAGATTCTGGAGCTTATACAGCCTTAACCAAAAACACAACTATTAATCTAACCGATTACATAAGATTTATCAAGGCTAATTTAGAATATTTAGAAGTTTATACCAATCTTGATTGTATTGGTAACGCCGAAGAAACTCTGATCAATCAAAAAGTTATGGAAGATTGTGGATTAAAACCTCTTCCTTGCTATCATTACAATGAAGATGAAAAGTATTTAAGATATTACCTTGATAATTATGAGTATGTAGCTTTAGGGGGAATGGTAGGGGGAAGAAAAGAATCCTTACTCTCTTGGTTAGATCAATGTTGGAGAGTTATCTGTAAAGCTCCTGACTTTATCCCTAAAAATAAGATACATGGATTTGGTTTGACTTCTCCTGAGTTGATAGCAAGATACCCTTGGTATTGTATGACAGAAGAAGACCATTCAATATTGACTAGATCAGGATGGAACAATTTATCAAATTTAAAAGTAGGAGATGAAATTCTGACTTTCAATTACGGGAAAACAGAATGGCAGAAAATAGAAGAAATTCCTATATTTGAAGTTCATAATGAAAAGTTATACAAATTATATAATAGGAATTTTAAAACCATTGTTAGTGAAAACCATCGTTGGGTAGTGTCTCATTGGCAACATAGAGATGAAGAATATAAATGGAGAACAACAAAAACCCTTTCATTTAATGATTGTATTAACCGTGTAGGAATGGATTACAATTTTCCCACAGAATCTAACATATCAAATGAACAAGTGATCATTTTATCTTGGTTTTGGACAGATGGTACTATAAACAAAAGAAAAAGATATACCAAAAATAATGTAGTAATATATCAATCAGAAAAAGCGAATCCTGAAAAGTGTAAAATAATAAGGGAAGCCCTTATAAGGAGCGGAGAAATATTTTGTGAAAGTATAACTGAAAATATTATTTCCTTTGAATTGTACGGGGAAATGTCGGATTGGTTATTATCTATTGCACCTAATAAAAAACTACCCGTTGATTTACCCTATAAATTAACAAAAGAACAAACGGAATTATTTATTAATAATTCCGTTTTAGCAGATGGGACTATTTCAGGTCTAAAAAGAATAAAAGGGTTTGAGATTAAAGTCAAAAAGGAAATTAAAAAGGAAAATTTAGAAGTAATAAGGATAATGTGTTTATTGTTAGGTATACCCACCTCTGTTTATGAATACAATAATTATAAAGGATTAAGGTCTTCTTCTATAAAACATATCTATGTAAATAAACTAAAAAAGGAAGAACAAATTTATTCAGGAAAACTATGGTGTGTGAAAGTCCCTTCTGAAGCATTTTTTGTAAAATGTAATAACCATATTTATGTTACAGGTAATTCAGTTGATTCTAGTTCATGGGTTCAATATGGAAAATATGGAATGGTCTTGATTCCTAGAGGTTCTTTCTCTGTGCCCCCATGGAGATTATTTATGTCAACTAGAAGTTCCAAGATAGGTAAAGATGGAGAGATACACTTTGATAATTTGACTAAACACTATAAAGCTTTAGCTTTAAACTACATTTCCTCTAAAGGATTCAGCTTGGGATCATCTGAATTTAAGAGAGTTCACAATCTTTATAGACTGAAAGATAACGAAGCTTGGGCTGATATTAAAGAAAAAATTGTGGAGATCATTTTAGAAAAAGGATTGAGGAACAGTCATGAGTTAAGGGATCAATTCAATACCTGTTTCTTCCTTGATCTGCAAAATAGTGTACCTGAATGGCCCTGGCCTTGGAAGAAAGGAAGAAATGATTCTCTACTTTGCAGGTAATTTCCCACAGTTATCAGACATCAAAAAGGAAAAAGAGTTCAAGGAAAGATTGCCGGAGTACAATAGATTGATTTCCTTTTATTATCTAAATGAATGTGAAACGGTACTTAAACTTGTAAAAGAGAAGGAGGAATATTTTGCGGAGGAAATCATAGAACCCGAATTTAAGAAAACAAAACAGAAAGGATTTAAAATATAAAAAGAGGGTAAGAAAAGTAAAAGGAGGATGGGATATAAATAGAATCTCTTGATGCAACAAGGGTAAATAACATTGACCTGAGACTTTGTTATAAATTTTATTTATAGGATACCCCACCTGCCCTCTTTAAGAAAACAAAACAGAAAGGATTTAAAATTTGAAAGCCTATAAATGTGATGTTTGCCGAGAACTCTTTTTGGGAGAACCTTTTTCTAAAGCAAAAATCCAACAGATTTTGTCCTCTCCTTCTCCTGCAGCAAAAGAATATGTACTTGACTTATGTAAAAGATGTTTTGAAGAATTAATAATACCAAAGGAGGTAGACCATTGAGAATCATAAGAGATCAACTTGTTAATATCCTAGCTTCACTAAAACCTGGGTTGGCTAAAAAAGATTTAATCCAACAAATGTCCCATTTTATCTTTACAGGACATGACATCTGTACCTACAATGATAGAACCTGTATAATTTATCCTTACGAAACAGATTTCAAATGCTCTGTAAAAGGTGAGGAACTTTATAAGGTTCTCTATGGTGTAAGTGAAGATGAAGTGGACATGATTGTAGAAAATAATTACCTAAAAATAGGTTCTAAAAAACTGAAGGCAGGACTTTCTACCTTGATTGATGAAAAAGAAAAAGTGGAACCTATGATCAATTCAATAAAAAGGAGTTTAAAGAAATTAGAATTTGAACCTTTGCCTACAAACTTCCTAGATGGTTCATTTCTCTGTATGTTTAGTACAGCTAAGGACATGACAAAAGGAGTTCTGAATTGTGTTTGTTACCATGATGAAAATATATTTTCAACCGATTCTTTAAGGGTAAGTCATTTTAAGATGAACAGACCTGTAAAATTCTCCTTGATCCATTTCAAAAATGTAATTGATATGGTAAAATTTCCTATAGTTGAGACAGCACTCGGAACATCTTGGATACATTTCAAAACATCTGATGGTGTCTTGTTTAATTGCAGAGTTTTACTTGAGGAATATCCTGAACATATTGAAAATTATTTCAATGTAACAGGTAAAAAGATTTCCTTGCCTAAGAAACTAAAAGAAGTAATTGAAACTGTTACTGTTTTAGCAGAAGGAGAAATTGATACCGAAAGAGTTATAAAGGTAGAAATTGCTAACAACGAAATAAAATGTACTGCAAAAAAGGAAAGAGGATGGATTGAGAATTCTACAGAAATTGAATATAAGGACAAACTTATAACCTTTTATATCAATCCTATATTCTTTGCTCAAATTTTAGATAGGGCAACAGACATGGTTGTGGAACAAAATACAGCCTTGTTTGTGACTGAAACCTTTAAACATGTTATTTCTTTATTACCCATGGAGGAATGATGAAGGTTTGTTCAGTAGAGGGATGCAATAGAAAACATCATGCAAAAGGATTATGTGAAAAACATTATATGCAAATAAGGTTATATGGAAAAATTTTAGAGAGGACAATGTTTGACAAAAATGAGATAATCTTTGGTAAGTTTTTCTGTATTATGAAATTGTATAATTCAAAGGGAATAGAAATAGGGGAAACCTATTTTGATTTTGAGGATTATGAAAGAATAAAAAAGTACAAGTGGTGTATTAATTCTAATGGGTACGTGGTGTCTTATATGAAAGGCAAAATAATATACCTAACCAAATTTTTACTTAATCCTTTAAAAGGTGTACAAATTGATCACAAAAATAGGAATAAGTTAGATAATAGAAGGAGAAATTTAAGATTAGCAACTCATCAACAGAATCAAATAAACAAAAACCTATCAAAATTTAATAAATCAGGGTATTCGGGTATATTTATTTCTCATGGAAAATGGGTAGCACAAATAAAGATAAATAAAAAGACAACACATATTGGTACTTTTGCTTCAAAAGAAGAAGCTGTATTAGCTAGAATAAATAAAGCTTCAGAAATATATGGAGAGTTTATTCCTTATGAAAATAAAAGGATTTTTTCCATCAGATGATTTTACTAAATTAAGAGTAGATTCTTCTCCTTGTTCTCTTTGCAAGTTATTTAAAGGATGTGATTCCCCTAAAATGCAACCTTCAGGAGAAGGTAGAAAGAAAATTTTAGTTATTGGAGAAGAACCAGGAGAGGAAGAAGATAAGCAAGGGATACAATTTGTAGGCGAAACAGGTAGATTTCTTAGAAGAAGTTTAGGAAACCTGGGTGTTGATCTTGATCTTGATTGTTGGAAAGACAATGCTATAAGATGCAGAAAACCTGGAAATGAAACACCTAATAAAAAAGAAATACAATGTTGTAAAGAACATCTTGATAGAACAATCAGAGAACTACAACCAGAACATATATGGTTGTTTGGAGGTAGTGCAGTACAATCCTATTTCATGAACAGGTTCACTAACACATCAATAACTTTATGGAGAGGATTAAGATTCCCCGATCACAGAATAGGGGCCTGGGTGATGCCTACATTTCATCCAAGCTTTATCAAAAGAAAAGAGGATGATAAAATTGTACAAAATGTTTTCAAATCTGATCTTCTGGAAATGGCACACAATCTAACAATAGAACCATTAGAAAAAAGAGTAAATGTTTCAGAGTATTATCCCAATGTTATAAAACTAAAAACCTTTGATGAAATCATAGCAGTTTTGAATGATGTTTTAAACAAAGACCGCTTAATCACCTTTGATTATGAAACAAATTGCCTTAAACCTTTTGATAGTAGGGCTAAAATAGCTTCCATAGCCTTTGCTGTTTCTGAATTTAATTCCTACGCTTTCCCTTATGAATACAGAGACTATTGGAAACCTAGAGAACTAGATTATTTAAAAATGAAATGGGTTCAGGTGCTAACTCATCCAATGAAAAAAGTAGCACAAAATATACCTTATGAAAATATGTGGTCTATTATGAAGTTTGGAGTAAATGTTGAATCATGGCATTCCTGTACTATGAATACTACTCATTTACTTGATAACAGAAAGGGATTTACAGGATTAAAGTTTCAATCTGCTGTTAGGTATGGCGCAGATGATTATGATAAATCTGTAAAACATCTGTTAGAATCGAAAGAAGGCAAATTTAATAGAGTAATGGACATACCTTTAGATGATCTGTTACTTTACAATGGATTAGATGCTATCTTTACTAATTGGTTATTTTTAGACCAACAAGAAGAGATCGGAGATGATAAGAAATTAAAATACACCCATGATTTCATTGTGGAAGGCTTAAAAGCTCTATCAGATATACAAATCAACGGTATAAACATAGATACAGAATACTATCTAAAGGAATATAAAGAGATTGAAAGTAAGGTAAAACAATTAGAAAAGGAGATAAAAAGTATAGAAGAAATAAAAACCTTTGAAAATAATAAAAAAAGGTTAATCAATTTAGATTCCGACTTTGACAAAAGAGAGTTATTCTTCAAACAGATGAAATTACCCTCAATTAAAAAGACAGTCGGTAATTTAGATTCTGTAGATAATTCAGTTATTTCTAACATAGATCATCCTATAGCTAAAAAGATGTTGGAGAGAGATAAGTTAGAGAAAACTAGAGGTACTTATCTTGCTCAATTTATGAGGGAAGTTGAAGAAGATGGTAGGATGCACCCATTCTTCAACCTTCATACGGTAAAAACAAACAGGTCTAGTTCAGATAGACCTAATTTTCAAAACATACCTGTAAGAGATGAAGAAGCTAAGAGGTACACAAGGAGTGGAATAATACCCTCGCTAGGAAATCAAATACTTGATTGTGATTATGGATCACAGGAAGTTAGAATTTTAGCTTGTTATACAAAAGACCCTGCATTGATAGAATACATAAATGATCCCACTTCTGATATGCACAGAGATCAAGCTATGGAAATATTTCTACTTGAAAAAAGTGAGGTAGATAAAAAAATAAGATTTTATGCTAAGAATAACCTAGTGTTCCCTCTTTTCTATGGCAGTTATTACATTTCTTGTGCTAAAGATTTATGGAAGAATTGTCTTGATTTAAAAACAACTGAGGGCGTAAAAATTAAAGATCATCTAGCAAAAAGGGGTATTGTAAGCTATGTTCAGTTTGAAAATCACATAAAAAAGGTGGAGGAGAAATTCTGGAAAAAATTGCCCAAAGTTAAAGAATGGCAAGAAGAAGTGATAGATTTTTTTGAAAAAAATCAATATATTGGAATGTTTCATGGGTTTAAATATGCAGGAGGAATTGCTACTAGAAATGAGATAATTAATGCCCCTATTCAAGGTACAGCTTTCCATTGCTTATTGTGGTCTCTTATCGAAATAAATAAAATCATAAAGGAGGAGAAATTAAAGACAAAAATAATAGGACAGATCCATGATTCTATAGTATTTGATTGCTTCCCCCCTGAAAAAGAGACTATAAAAAAAATAACTGAATTTATTGCGACTGAAGAAATAGCAAAAGTTTTTCCTTGGTTGATAGTTCCCTTAATGATCGAATGGGAAGAAACTGAAGTAAACCAATCTTGGTATTACAAGAAGGAGGTAAAATGAAAATTAAAGAGATTACAATCAGTAAGGGGTTTAAGATGTCCAAAAACTATAATTCAGTAGATGTATCAGTATCTATGACAGCCCTTTTGGATGAAACCGATAAGGAGATAGATGTTTATGATGAATTATCTGAAATAGTTGATCAAAATTTAGAAATTGAAATCAATGACCAAATTACTAAATTAGCTAAGTTGGCTAAGGAACGAAAATTTGAATGATAAAATAGAATATAACCAAAAAAAATTTAATCACCTAAAGAAAAAGTATTGGGCTAATTTAGGAGAAGGGTTCATAGAATGTAAGAAACACGAAACCCTTTTTAAAGAAAACGGAGAATTTTGTCAATATTGTTTAGATAAAACAAAAAAAAAAAGGAGAACTAATGCCCCTGCGGTGTGGAAGGACACACTTGAGCACAGACATAGCACTGGCTACTCAGTTAAAGAAGTGAGTCAGAATGCCAGCAAGCAGGTTTCGAGTCCTGCCAGGGGCAATAACAACTAAAGGAGGGGTATGTTAAAGGATAGAATGATGAATAAACTTTTATGTTATTTGTTTCATGGAAAATATAAAAAACTAATAGCAGATCATTACTACTACTATGTATATTGGTGTTCAAAATGCAAAAAAGAGAGACCGACTTGGATATGAGAGAGTCCTGCCAGGGACAATAAAAGAAAGGGAGAACTAATGCCTCTAGCTATTGATTATCGCCCAAAAACTATTGAGGAAGTTATCGGTAATGATTCCATAAAAGACAGTTTAAGGTCAGTATTCTCTAGGGAAAAAGATTTTCCTCATGCCTTCTTGTTTCACGGATCTTCAGGAACCGGAAAGACTACCTTTGCTAGGATAATAGGAAGTCTTCTCGGATGTAATGGACAAGATTTCATGGAATATAATACCGCTGAAGCAAGGGGTATTGATACAGTAAGAGAAATAGATCAAAATTGTAGATATGCTCCTTTAGATGGAAAATTTAAGATTTATCTGTTAGATGAAGTACATAGAGGAACCCTAGATTTTCAATCTTCTTTATTGAAACTCCTAGAAGATGCTCCCTCACATGTTATCTTCATTTTATGTACCACAGAACCGGAAAAAGTTTTAAGGACAATAAGAACAAGGTGTATGATGTTCCAAACTAAGGGGTTACTAATGCACCAAATGACTGACTTATTGAAATCAGTATTAAAAAGTGAAGGATTAGAAGGCTATCCTAACTCTATCATAGAAGAAATTGTAAAGTGTTCTGAAGGATGTCCTAGACAAGCCTTAGTTTTACTTGATTCGGTAATAGATATTCTGGATGAGGAAAAAGCCTTAGAAGCTGTTACAAGTTTTAAAACTCAGGAAGCTTCAGTTATTGATATTTGCAGATTACTGATTGCTAATGAGAAAGGTAAATGGAAGAAGATGAAAGAACTCATCAAGGTAATTGATGAGGAACCCGAATCAATAAGGTATGCTATCTTAGGATATTTTACTAAGGTTCTTTTAGATGGAGCAAATGATAAGGTTGCAACAATAATGGAGATATTTTTTGAAAATTGGATGTATTCTAAAAAGGCAGGCATGACTTGGGCTTTGTACCAAGCTTGCAAATTTAATTAACTCTTGCCCCTGCGGTGTGGATGGACACGCATGGACTGCCTAATATGCCCCATTCAGTGGGAGAGCATTCCAACCGTTCGATTGACGTTAGGCGGGCAGACGGTTAGCAGGTATTGAGTCCTGCCAGGGGCAATAGAGGAAAAACAATGAAACCATATAATGAGCTAAAGAAAAGAGTAGAAGATATAATTTGGTCTTTTAGGTTTGTATCTACTTCTGGAGTAGTACCCATATATTTGGTAAGGGAATTACTTGAAGAAATAAAGGATAGGGATAAACAAATAGAAGACCTAAAGTCCTGCCAGGAGCAATAAAAAAACAAAATTTTCAGTTTTTTCAAAAATATGCTATAATATAAATAAGAAAGGAGTAGACAATGAGTAATGACTTAATAAAAGATACCAAGCTTGACTTAGGCAATTTAGATGAAAATGCTTTAGAACAAGCCTCACTTTGTGCTGAATGGTCTACGAGATGGGCTACAGCTTGTTTGAAAAGAGATCAATTAAAAGAAAAACTTACAGTATTAAGAGCCACTTTAGATGATAAAATAAGGAAGGAAGCAGGTTCAGAAAAACCTACAGAAAATAAGATAAATCAAACCATATTACTGAATGAGGAACATCAACAGGTGTCCCAAGAATTGATTGAGGCTCAATATGAAGTGAATCTGTACCTAGCAGCGAGAGAATCTATGGATCACAGAAGAAAAGCTATTGATGCTTTGGTAGAATTATTTAAAGCAAACTACTATGCAGGAAAACAACCTTACAAGGAAATGTCTGAAAAAAAGTCAGAGGAGGTACAAAATGAATCCTTAAAAACTAGTTCAAGATTAGTGAGGAGGGCTTAGTGGAAACTTTTTTATTTTATTTAAAAATAGGTATACTTATAATGTTAGGTGTCCCTTTGTTGTATTTTATTATAAGAATAATAAGTTCCGCTGTTTTCAAATCTTATTATCAAGAAAAGAAAGATTCTGAGAAAGGAAAATAAATTATGCCATTTGATAGAAAAAGCATAAACTGGAAAGATGAGCTAGAAAAAAGACAGAAGGAAGCTTATAGAAGCAAAGATGATTCAGGCAGGTTCAAGCCTGTATTGAAAGCTCTGCCTGATGGATATGAAATCTGGAAGTGTACTGAAGGAGAACATTTAATAGATGTAATTCCTTATCTTGCTTCAGAAAATAATCCTAATAACACACCTGTAGGAAATCCCTCTTTTAAAGCTGATATTTGGGTACATTCTAAAATAGGACCTAATGAGGACAATTATGTTTGCCTAGCTAGGACTTTAAAGAAAGACTGTCCCATCTGTCAACACAAAAATTATATCAAAGAATCTCAAGGATTAGATGAAAAAGATCCTATGGTAAAATCTTTGAACCCTAGCAGAAGAATTTTCTACAATGTTTGGGTTCATGACAACGAAAAAGAAGAAACAAAGGGACCTCAAGTATGGGAAGTGTCACAGTTTTTGTTTGAGCAACCTCTAATCAACCAGGCACAAATTCCTAAAATTGCAGGAGTTAGCGTAGGGGGATCAGAAAACTACACTAACCCTGACACAGGCAAAATGATCTCTTTTACTAGGAAGGGTAAAACTCAACTATCTACAGAGTATGTTTCCTTCCATTTTATTGCCAGACCTAAACCTATCCCTGATGAAATTCTTATGAAGTCTTTATGTTTAGATGATTTCATAACTATCCCTACTTATGAAGAAGTCTACAAAGCCTATCATTCGGAGCAAGATCAACAGGATGAGGCAGAAGCAACAGAGAAATATGAACCACCTGCAAAAACTGAAGAAAAAGACATCCCTGACTTTCCTATAAATGAAAGAGAAGCTAGGAGACAAGCGAGATTAGCCTCAAGAGAAACCCAAGCTCCTCTAAATCCTTGTCCTCATGGTCATAAATTCGGTAATGACATTGATGCCTATGATGAATGTGTAGAATGTACCAGGGTAGAAGATTGTGAAAAGGAAGCTGATATTATCAAGATGAAACAAGAGGAAGAACTAAAACAAGAAATTAAAAAAGAGGAACCTAAGAGACCTCTATCAAGGAGATTAGGAAGGTGAGCTTAGTAAAAAGGAACAAAGAAACCCAAAGCATAATAGATAATGCACAACAATCCGAAATAGAGGCTGATCTTTCTATCATAAACAGAAAGATCAGCACCGAAAGGGTTGTTTCAACCGGCTCCACCTTACTTGATTTAGCAATATCAGGTAAGGTGAGGGTCGGTGGGGGAGTTCCTGGGGGAATTATCGTAGAAATTTATGGTCCTTCAGGGTCAGGAAAAACAGCTATCTTAGCAGAATTATGTGCCTCTGCTCAAAACCTAGGGGGAGAGGCTTTATTTGTAGACCCTGAAGCTAGATTAAATCAAGAGTATGCTAAGATTTATGGTATAAGTCTAGAGGAATCACAATTTGATTATAAACAACCTGACACTGTAACAGAACTGTTCAATGAAATCATCTTCACCTGGAAACCTAAAAATGATAAGGTTATCAATATAATAGCTTCGGATTCTCTAGCCGCTCTGTCTACCAAACTAGAAATGGAAGATGAAGATAAGATGGGCATGAGGAGAGCTAAAGAATTCTCTCAAGGACTTAGAAAAACTTGTAGGATCATAATGAATAATCATTGGTTAGTAGCTTGTACCAATCAAATAAGACAGGGAGATGGGGGAGAGACTACACCTGGAGGGGAGGCTGTTAAGTTTTATTCCTCTCTAAGAATAAGAATAGGACCTTCTTTTAAAGGTTCTAAAATTATAAAGAAAACTAAGGTAGATGGGTATGCTAAAGAGGTTGAAAAGGTTGTAGGAATTGTAAGTAATTGCAAAATAACTAAAAGTTCTGTAGATGATCCCTTCAGAGAAGTATCTATTTACATCCTTTTTGGGTACGGAATTGATGATATTAGAGGTAATTTACAATATGTAAAAGATATGACAGGTGCATCTATGTATGATTGCTTTACCAAAGAATGGAAATCTATGGACAATGCTATCAAATACATAGAAGAAGGAGGATTAGAACAAAAATTGAAAGAAAGAGTTTATGAGATATGGGACAAAGTTGAATCTTCTTTTGTTATACAAAGAAAGAGAAAGGAAAGATAATGACAACTTTGGTAAAAAAAAATGATGATGAAAGCGTAGAAACTTTAATAGAAAGAGCTAGGAAATTTGAAGTTAAAAGAAAGTCAAAGAAAGACATAAATGAAGAAGATATAGAAGTAGCAAAAGAATGGATAAAGGATAAAATTTCCTTCAATCAAATAGTTGGAGCCTACAATTCCACTAACGCCTTAAACAGAGTAGCCAGGTCATTAAAAGTATTATACCAAAAAGGTGAACTAATAATAATTGAAGTAGGGGAGAGTGATGGAAGATAAAACGGCTCTTATGATACTAAAAAATGAAGGTTGGTTAGAAAAAGATAAGTTACGAAATCTTACACCCTATATTTATGTACGTAGTAAAAACAAAGTACAATTAGATGGAGACTTTACCCCAAATGAACTCAGAGCTATAGCTTGGTGGGTAGAAAACAAATGAGACCCTTAATCCTAGAGAAAGGAAAGATAAATGAAAATAAAACATTATGCAGTGGGTGTATCACTTTTATTTTTAGTAGGATGTGCTGGATTTAGTAGGTCGTGTTCATCTTTTAGTGCGGGAACCTTCGGATCAAATTGGATAATAGTTCAATATGATTATAAAGGGAACCCGATTAATTGTTGGAAGCTACAAAACGTTAGTGTGAGCAACGAAAGAAATAGTGATGGAATATATTGGAAAGATTCCTCAGGACATTTAGTTCATATTTCAGGTTGGTACAATAGAATCCAGGTAGAAGGAGACAGGTATGAAGAGGCTGCAAAATTAGTAGGGGTAGAACTTTCAAAAATAACAAACGGCAAATACGGGAAATAAAAGATGAAACATTTAAAAAAATTAATGGAAGAAATCGTTGAACAAAGAGAAGAAATATTAAAAGCTTTTATATCCAAATATGATTGCCAACCTAATGAATGTGAACAAATAGTAGAATATAATGGTAATACAATGATATTTTATGTTAGAAAAAGGAAAGATAATGAAATGTCCTGAATGTGGTTATGATGGGATATATTATGATCCAAAGTTAAGACTTTGGAGATGTAGAAATTGCGGATGGGCCAATGAATAAACCGTTAATCCTAGTAGACAGTAACTACATCTGCCATGTAGTTAAACATACTATGGGACATCTGACTCATGAAGAAATGCAAGTGGGTATTATTTTTGGTTTCTTCAAACAGATCCTATCTTTAGCCAAACAATTTAACTCAAATCAGTTTGTGTTTGTTTGGGATTCTACTTATTCAAAAAGAAAAGAAATCTACTCTGAATACAAGAACAATAGGAAGAGGAAGCTGACTGAAGAAGAAAAGAAATTGAACGGGTACGCTTATAATCAATTTGACTTGCTTAAAAATGAATTGTTAAACAGGGTAGGTTTCACAAATAATTATTGCTTTACGGGGTATGAGGGAGATGATTTAATAGCTTCCATATTAAATTGGAACTTCAAATTAGAAAATATCATAGTTTCTTCCGATAATGACCTTTATCAGTTATTAAAATCAGGAATTAGAATCATAAGCACCTATTCTATCACTAAAAAACATCTTTATACCTTTGCAGATTTTGTAGAGGAGTGGAATATTTTTCCTAATTTATGGCCTACGGTAAAAGCTATTACAGGATGTTTAGGTGACAATGTTAAAGGATTGCCTGGAGTAGGAGAAAAAACTGCTATCAAATATCTGACAGGTAAACTGGCTAGTGGCAAAACTAAATCCCTGATATTTGCTAGAGAGAATGATATATTACATAGAAACATGCCTATAGTAGAACTTCCTTTTACAGGAACACCTAAAATACATTTAAAAAATTTTGATACCTTATATCTGAAAAACTTTTTGGAAGTTTTTGATAAGTATAATTTCCAATCCCTAACCACCAAAGAGGCTATGAATCAATGGAAGAAGCACCTGGAATTAGAATAATTGCTAAAGAGTTATTAGATCAATACAAAATCTATGAAGGAACTAAAAGCAAGATCAGAAGGTCCGATGAAGGGAAAAGGTTAGATAAATTATTCAAGAAATTGGAAAAGGTACTAAATAGAGATGAAACAATCTATCAAATATGAGGAGAAATAAATGGCTGATGGAGAGACTAAAATAACTTTTGGTAAGTTTAAAGGAAAGACTGTAGAGGAAATACCTTCTAGCTATTTAAAATGGTTAGCAGAGCAAGACTTTATGGATAAACCTAGCAATTACAATCTGTTAGAAGAAGTGGAGCAAGAGTTAGAATGGAGAAGTGCTTTTGATAAACATTTTGAGGAATAAAAATGGTAGAATTGGTTATCAGAAATAAAAGACAAGGCAGAGCAATACAAAGCAAACTCGCCAAAATGACAGGAGGAAAATCGGTTGGTACGATAGAAGGACAAGATATTTCGTACCTTAATAAGCCTTGGTCTGTAGAAGCAAAACACAGAAAGACCTTTATTGGCAACAAGTTTATGGAGCAAGCAGAGAAAAACGCTCCAAAGGAAAAGACTCCTATAGTAATCGTTCACACCAAAAATCAAAGAATGATGAAGTCTTTAGTTCTCATCAGATTAGGAGATTGGATTGACTGGTACGGAAAACTTGAGGGAGAAGGAGATTCCAATACAAGTAATACAGAAGATCAGGCAAATGATGATAGAGTTTAAATTAACCTTAGCTGACATGGCAAGAATTTTAGCTATTATAGATAAGGATAAAAAATGATAAATTCCCTAGAAATTGAAAATTTTCAATCCCACAAAGATAGTGTCATAGAATTTAATAAAGGCCTAAACATTATAACAGGTGCCAGCGATTCTGGTAAATCTGCTATAATTAGAGCTTTGCTTTGGGTTATCAACAATAAACCACTTGGAGATGATTTTAAAAATTGGGATAATCCTGAAGCAATAACTAGGGTTGGTATTGAGTTTGATGATGGTGAGTTGTCTAAAGAGAGAGGTAAGAGTAACGTTTACATTACACAATCGGGAAACTTAGAAGCTTTTAGGTCTGAGATTCCTGAAGAAGTTCAAGAAATAACCAAGATAACTGACTACAATATCCAAACTCAACACCAACCCTACTTTCTATTACAAGATTCCCCAGGAGAAGTAGCTAGAAAACTGAATGAACTAGTTGGGCTGGATGTAATTGACAAATTATATAAAAATATTAACACCAAAATTACTTCTACCAAATCAAGCATAGAACACACAAAAAGTATCATTTCTGACCTTGAGAGTGACCTTGAAAAATATGCTCATATAGAGCTTATTTCTGCTTTGATAGAAAAACTTGATGTATCAGTCAAGAAAAAAGAGATCGTTGAAATCCAGCGTGTTTCTGTTCGTGGTTTGTGTGTTTCTGTAGCTGATTTGAACTCTAAAATTGAAAATCAGAAAAAGATTTTAAAAGCTGAAGCAAAAATGAAGGTATTAAAAGAAAAACTGGTGAAACAGGTTCAATTAAAGTATCATTACTTTTCCCTACATAAAATAATTTCTGACCTAGAAGAGATAAAAACCAAAACAAAGAATGAGAGAGAATGGTTGACTGTTGAACCCCTTTACAAATCTCTAGGTGAGAAATTGGATAAAAAAACGGAACTAGGGTATAAAGCAGATGAACTTGAAAATTGGAAAAACAACCTAAATTTGGTTAATGCAAGTATAGAATATAACAAAAAGGATTTAAAAACCTACCAAACCGAATACATAAAACTGTTAAAGGAACATAAAATTTGTCCAATCTGTCTATCCCCAATAGATAATGAAACTTTAAATAGAATAACATTTGAAGGATACCTAGATGAAAATAATATTATTTCTGATTATACTTAGTCTTACCCCCCTTAATACGATAAGTTCTACCTCATCCAAAAAGATAGTAAAAATAGAATATAAAGGAATTGCTAGTTGGTATGGTACTAAATTCCATGGAAAAAAAAGGGCTGATGGTAAAATTTATAACATGCACAATATATCAGTAGCCCACAAAACGCTACCTTTAGGAACTGTGTTAAGAATAACTAATCTAAATAACAACGAAACCATATTAGCGAGAGTGAATGATAGAGGTCCTTACATAAAAGGTAGAATGATTGACTTGTCTTTAGGTGCAGCTAAAAGATTAAATGCAGTAAAATTAGGATTAATTCCTGTAACGATAAGGATACTTTCATGATCATATTATGTACTGGAGATTGGCACATAAGAGCAAATAGGCCAGAAAATAGGATTGATAATTACAAGAAATCTCTGTTTAAAAAATTAGAATGGATATTAAATCAGGAGTTTACAGTCCTCCAACCTGGTGATTTTTTTGATTCCCCTATGGCTCCTTATTCCTTAACCTTAGAAACAACGCAATTTCTAAAAACATTTTGCTATACACCTATTTATACAGTTTTTGGACAACATGATCTAAGATACCACACTTCAAAAGAAAACTCCCCATTAGCTCTCTTGAATGAAGTAGAACAAGTAGAAGTGATAGGAATAAAAAATATTATGGATATTTCAATTTATGGATGTTCATGGGGAGAAGAAATCCCGAAGATAACTACCAATAGCAGAATAAACATTCTTTTGATCCATAAGATGATAGTAGATGAAAAACTATGGGCAGAGCAAGAAGGACACACTTGGGCTAATCACATTTTAGCTAATAATAACTTTGACTTAATAGTTTCAGGAGACAATCACAAATCCTTTATTGTAGAATGGGGTGACAAAATCTTGGTTAATTGTGGGTCATTAATGAGATCAAGAATAGATCAAAAAGACCACAAGCCTATGATTGTTACTTATGACACAGATACAAAAGAAGTTGAATACCAATACATTCCCGTTAAACCTATTGAGGAAGTTATGGATTTGAAGGAAAAAGAGAAGGAAAGAAATGAGGAACTAGAAGCTTTCGTAAAAGGATTATCACAGCAAAAAGAGATGGGATTAAATTTTGTGGAATCTTTGTTCCAATTTATAGAAGATAACAAAATTGATAACTCAATCAAAACTTATATTGAGGAGAGTTTGTAATGGCCTATGACATTGTTAAAGAACTAGATTCTTTGTCTAAGGAAATAGATAAGGCAAAAAGTAATATTGCACAATTTGAGGGACAAAAAATCCAATTAATGAAACAATTAAAAGACTTAGGGTATTCTTCAGTTGAAGAAGCAGGAAAAGATTTGACCAAAATGGATAACCAATTAATAGCATTAGGTGAAGAAATAGAAAAGGGGTTTAAAGAATTAAAGGAAAATTATGAATGGTGATCTTCAAAGAAAGAAAAAAGTGTGATTATTGTTGGCAATTTGTTTACTCTGAAGACCTAAAAAAGATAATTTTAAGAATACCTTTTAAAGGTTTCCCTTTTGAAAACCATTATGAAACGAAATCTATAAATGTTTGCAGTAAATGTAGAGGAACTCTAACGGGATTATGGAAATATGATAGAGGAATATAAAAAAAGATTGGCAAAGGAAATTGCTCAAAGGGATTTACTGAAAGAGCATATCATTAAAGAAAAAGCTAACTTAGAGAAATATGAAGAGGATCTAAAAACGGGAACTAAGGCAAGGGCTATTGTACAGACCGTGGCAGAACAAGTGCAAAAGAAACTAGAATACCATATTTCAAACTTAGTATCAATGGCACTCGCTTCTGTATGGGAAGATCCTTACAAATTCTCTATAAATTTTGTCCAGAGAAGAAACAAAACTGAGTGCGATTTAATCTTTTCCAAAAATGGAAAAGAGACTGATGATATTGTAAATTCAGGAGGTGGAGGGGTTTGTGACATAGTTTCAAACATAGCTTTACCTGTTGCTTTATGGTCCATCAAAAAATCTAGGAATGTGATGATATGGGATGAACCTACAAAGTTTCTACACAATCCTACTTACCAAGAAAAAGCTTCGGAAATGATAAAGAAACTATCTGAAGAGCTTAGACTTCAAATTATAATGGTAACCGATCAACAAAATCTACTAAATGCCGCAGATAAAGTAATAACTGTAGAACAGAAAAACGGGGAATCTAAAGTTTCTCCCTAAGTAATTGTATCAATTCATTAACTGATTGGGTTAATTTTTGGATTTCATTATCAGCAGGTTGTAAACTCAATATCCTACTCTGATCATCTCTCCCTCCAGAATACATGGTGTTATAACAAATACAAGAATGATCGGTTGACCTATCAATAGTTTTAATTTCATTAGGAGTTCCTTCCAAATAACACATGTTGTTACAAATGCAAGACTTATTCATATTCGTACCTTTTATTGGTAGTTTATTGTGTATAAGTTGATTATAATAGTATTGGGAAGATTCTCCTAAAACGTTCATCCATTTACAATAAACATCAGGAGGAGTAAAAATGCTTCCGGTAAAATCAAAACTAATAGAGTAACAGGATACATCACACAAATTTCCATACCATCTACAATCTTTACACTTATCGGGTACACAATCTAAAAAGTTTATAAAACCATTTCTGATATGAGGTTTGGTTATACCTTCACTTATTGAACCTATAGAATTATCACTTAATCTAGAATTGTATTTGTTGAATCTGTGGCAAGGATAAATAAGACCATCTACGCCAAATCCCACATAAAATCTTCCTGCACCACATGGGAACTGCCTTTCTTCCTTGTGCATGTACAAACTTTTGGCATTATTGTCTAAATGAGTTATGTTTAAAGGTTTGCCCCTTTTTTGAGTTTCAATCATGAAGTCAGATAAATTCATTAAATTTTCTTTAGCTTTTTTTAAAGCCTCTTCAGTCCAATCATACTCAAATACAGGTGAAAACATTTGAGTAGTTATTCCCATATCATAATAAAACTTAATACTCTCAAAAAGTTTATCTACAGTATCAGGAGTAGGGGCCATTCTTGACCGAATGAATGGTATTTTCTGTAATGTATAGGGAAGATATTTTAAAATTGCATCATAACTACTTCCTCCATTTATTGTTGGTCTATATTTATCTTGAACTTCCTTTATGCCATCAATAGAAATCAAAAAATAAGCTCTTGTTTTGTCCATCCAATCAACAACTTCTTTACTCCATAAAGTCCCGTTAGATGTTCCTCCTACTGTTAATCTTTTTTTCTCTTTCTGAGCCTTTTTTACAGCATATTCAGTAAGATTCCTCATCAAATTGAATTTAATAAAAGGTTCTCCTCCCCACCAATTTATCTCTATTTCATTTGATTGGGAAACTTCATCTCTAAACAACCAATCAATAATCTTTACACCTTGATTAAAAGTTAAATCTCTCTTGCCTACTCCATATGTGAAACAATTTTTAGAAGCCATTCCTTCAGCTATGTAATTTCCAGTTCCCGTAGTGATATTATAAACAAAATCCTCATCACGTTCTAAAATAATTTCCTTTATGTAGGTACTGTTAGACAAAGATTTTTGACTTAACATTTCTGTTTTTCTTTTTAAACAAGTATCAAAAAATGCAAAGAACCTAATATATTCAGGCACTCCCCCTTCTATTCTTACTCCCTTGCAGTCTTTATAATGTTCCAATTTATAAAAAAATCCCAATTCTTTTAGATAAGTACAAAGTAAAGATAGACTGGAATTTTCACTCTGAGCTATTCTTATGACATTATTATAAGAACCTTCAGCATCAAAAAACCCAGCAACCCATCCTCTTTTAAATTCAGTAGTGTCCAAAGTAGAAACCAAAAAATCAAAAAATTCCTTAGTGTTGTTTCTAATAGCATTTAAACCTTCAAAACAGAAAGGGTGTTGTGTAAATCCGATCTCTTTTGAAAATTGTACAGCTTGATCTATAGCTTCTAAATCCTTTAAGACAAGTCTACATCTATAATGTATCCTGTTTCCATAATTATATTTCTTAGGTGTTCCATCTCCTGCATACATACCACTTAACCAACCCCGTTTATAATCTAATGATTTATCAGGTGTAAGAACATTATTAAATAAATATCTAATTGTCCCCCCTACTTTAGCAGGAACATAATATCTTCCATTAAACCATCTATGGTCAGGTGTACATCTAGTAGTTCCCTTATCCGTTATTATAGTTATTATAGGAGATAATCTTTTTGATATTCCTTTTACTTTCGTTTTTATTAATTTACAAAATTTATTTTTTTCTCTTTTCTCAAAACCCAAAACATCATCTCCAATGTCAAGGTTTTCTATTTTGATTGTTGTAAAATCAGGAAGTAATACACTTGTGCCAGCAACATGACAATATTCACATTTCAAGTTACATCTTTCAGTTAGGTCAATACTACACCTATTGATTGGAAAGTCTAATTTTTTCATCCCTTTTATCCTTATGCTTTTTGATTTTATCCTTGTGATACTTTTTCCTATCATTTGGAATTGTTGCATCTGTCTGAAAAACATCCTTTATTTGGATAACTTGAACACATTTATTATCAATAACATAATCCTTAATAACTATCATGTCATATTTCATAGGTTTGATTTTTTGTTTTTTGGTTTTAACCCCTGTACCATCCCAGGAAGCAACAACACATCTCCCCATAGTTTCCCTATCATAGTATCCTTCATTGTCTAATACTATATAGGAGAAAATAAAAGAATCATCTATCATAGAACTGAAAATATGTATCATCACTTTAGAAAACCAAGTCACCCATTCATGGCCAACATATTCAGGATTTACTAAATAAGCAACAAGCCACCCACTTTTGCATACTTGAATAGCATGATTAGGAGTTCTTATAAATGAAGTTATCATAATAGGAGTAGGTGTACCATTTACATTTATTAATCCCCCTAAACAATATTTATCCGACCCTGAAATATCACCTGTAATTGAAGAATAATCAATAGAATGAGTATAACTTTGTGATTTTTTGGTCCAATCCGGAATAAACTCAGGTCTAGGTTTATAAAGATCAACGACCCTAACATCATCACTAAAAGCTGACCCTTCACTAACATAATCCTCATCTAGTAATTGTAGAATGGGCATTACATATCTCCTATTTGTATAGCATCCATTTTCCAAGATTCCCCATAACAAGTAGAATTGCAAGTACAGGTTTGATTATAACAAGTAGAATCACAACTACAGGCAGAATAACCATAACAGGTAGTATTACAAGTACAACCTGTACCATACCAAGTAACATTACAAGTACACCCTTGACCATAACAAGTTGAATAACAGGTACAACTGTAAGGAACCTCATTATAACAGATCAGATTGCAAGCACATGACTCTTTTACATCTACATAACAAGTAGCATAACAGCCACAACTAGAGGCAACATAATCATAACAAGTAGCATAACAAGAACAACTTTCTCCATAACAGGTACTATTACAAGAACAACTTTCTCCATAACAGGTACTATTACAACTACAGGCAGAATAACCATAACTAGTTGCATTACATTGACAGGATTGAGAATAACAAACTAAGTCACATACACAACTTTTTAGAGCCATTTTAGTTATCCAAAATTTAAAGAAGCAGTAGCATAATAATTTGTGCCATCAAAATACATACCAACAATATCAATATAGGCAGCAGTAGTAGTCAAAGTTGGAGCAGTTCTACCTACCCACTTGACCGAACTAGGCCAAGTTACAGTTTTACTTCCCCCCGAACCTTGTATTAATTTTAAGGTCAATACTGCTGGTGAAAGTGGATTTGTAAAAGTAAAAACACAAGGTGCTCCAGTTAATGTTATCCTCTGTCTATTTCCTAACTTCCAATTTATCGTTTTAGCAGAGCCACTATTACCATTATTCAACTCTTCATCATAAGCAAAAGTTTCCTTCTCAACTAATCCTCTCATTGACCCGAAAACAAATTTTGACATCTCATCCTCCTTATGTGGTCTGCCAAGGACCCACACCTGATTCAATCTTCCACCATGTAGCAGTTACTAATTTCAATTTTAAAGAAGCAGGACCTAGTTCACCACTACAATAAATTTCACCCCCTGCAGAACTATCTTCAATGGTATCTGAATCAGCAGCATCAATATGAATTTCTCCACTAGGTATCTTAACAAATTCTACCCAACTGCCTATCTCTCCTGAAGCAACTGAAGGTAGACTAAAAGTTTTAGAAGTGGTTGTATTCATTACAAATGTTTTGCCAAAATCATTTAAGGTTACTGTATAATTGTCTGTTTTTGCTTCCACAACAAGTTGTTGAATACCTGTCATTCTATAACTCATAGCACCATCAGCAAAATTACTATATCGTGGGGAAAAGATACTATGCTCTATCCTAGTCAACGGAGAAGTAAGTACAGCATCTTTTATAACCACTGTGGTCAGTCCTGTACCAGAACTATAAGAAGAAGAAACTACTTCAGAATAAACATTACCTGCCGCTATGACACACTTCAATCTTCGATCTCTTAGGTAAATATCAGTATGACAACCTACAGCAGTAAAAGAGGTGGAAGAGACATAAGTTTGGGTAAGAGATGGGTTGTGCCACTGAGAAGGATTCAAAGAGGGAGAGGCTTTCAAGGTCCCATCTTCATTCATAGACACATCTAATCTCTCATCTAATGTTGGCTTGGTCCCTCTAGCATTAGTAATTTCAAGTCCTATTCCCGAATTGGCTATAAGATTTTCTATCCATTCAGTTCCAGTATAAACGTACCAGAGTCCTAAATCAGTTCTCCAACAAGGTTGACCCGCTATTGGAGCAGGATCAGTAGGAAAAGAAGTGCCTGAGAAAGAACTTCTTAATACTTCAGCATGGTTCCTTATTATAGCATAAAGCTCTGAAAACTTAGTTACTCCACTCTCCGGTAAAGTATCATCATAATTTTGTGCCATTTTATCACCTCGTTATTCCTACATAATCTCTTAAATAAATTATAGCTCTTCCCATAGCTTTCACCATTACCCTTAAACCATCTATCGCATTTTTAGCACTAGGAAGGTCAGTAACATTGGGAACATTAGCTGTTACCCAATTGTCCAAATCACTTTCTGTCCAAGTAGCCCAACCTGGGATGTTTTTTATTTTAACTTCAGCATCCCTATAAGAAGTTTCAGCAGTATTTATTGCGGCAATCCTAGCAGCTATTATAATATCCACTTCAGATTGAGTTTTTCCTTGAACAACCCCTCCTACTATTCTATAAAATTCAATATCTACACCCATTGTAGGAGTAAATTCCACTGCAATTTCATCAACATCTAAAACAGTCTTATTGATGGATGACAAAGATTCTAAATTACTTGCTCTATAAGCTCCCTGCATGTATTATCTCCAATATCTTATTCCTCTATAAGCAAGTGTGTAACTTCCAGTTCCTGCCCCTCTACGATAATAAATTGATGTAACTCCCCCAAGTGGAAGAAATCTTCCTACAGTATAATAAAGTTCCTCTGAATACCCCCCTGGTAAATAGGCAAGATCGTTCACCCCATCTAAAGAAACCTTTATAGAGGGATTATCGGTAATATTTATTCCGGTTAACCAAGCCTCTAGTTGGGAAAGCCCAGTAGGTACATAAGTAAGTGTTTGACTTGTATAGGTAGTAGCAGTTAGTCCAGTAGCTATGACAACATATGCAGTTTTGAACCATTGTTGTATTATATTCCCCCTTATTAAAGGTATGGTTTGAACAATATTAGAACTGGCATCCGTTATGAATGTTGCTACCAATCTATAAGAGGAATAACCAGCGGGAATATTAGCAGCAGTTATAGAAGTATCGAATCCTACATCAATATTACCACTGCTAGTTCCTCTAATCAGATGTAAATAATAAATAGTGTTGGCAGCTATTGAACCGCTAAATAATCCCCCTTGATTAGTTCCTGCAGCCCAAGGACTTACATCAAGTTTTTTGGTTAAGGAAGAAGATAGGGTCATTACATAAGTATTTGTACTATCTGTACAAGTTCCTGTTGCTAATGTGATGTCATGATCACTATCAGCAGCGTGGGAATATTCAAGACCTATGATGTAATTGTTAGGAACAAAAATAGATCCACTTTTATAAAAATTAGTACCATTAATAATACCATTAACATCCAAAGTATAAGATGGGTTATTCCTATTAACACCCATTCTCTTATTAGCTTGATCCCAAAACCAATCAAATGATCCGAATTGCCAAGACATATTAATATCCTGTGATCTTTAAATTAACTTCCCCAGAAATTTTAGTATCAGAAATATCAAGCAAATCAATATGAAACCCCGTTTTGCTTTCACCCGAAACAATAGGAACTATTGCTTTAGTTGCACCTTTTATGGTAGCTTGAACAACAGGAGCTACACGCAGATTGTATCCATAATTAGCTAAAATTACATCTGTTCCTGTCTCTCCAGACACATGAAAATTATTTAATTCAAACTCTACATCAGGAACATCACCAGCTATATAAAAATGCTGTAATTCAAATAAACCTGTAGAAGTAGGCAGTTTAACTCTAAACTCAGCTTTTAGATAACGGAAGACTTCTTGATCTATCCCGAAATATTCTCCAGAGGCAGAATAAGTAATATCATCACTACTGTATTGGTAATACATTTTAGTTTCGGGTATCATAGTAACATGATCATCCGTATCTGAGGGATAAGTTAAATCTGTTCTATCCGGATAACTTAAATCTGTAGCACTAGGATCCGAAGCATCAAAAACGTTGGATAATCTTATTCCTATAGTTCCCTCTTGCTCAAAGTCAACACCATTAGATAAATAAGAAGCCCAGTCTGTATAACCATACTGAACAACAACAGCAGGAATTTCTCCACTGTAAGACATATGGGTAAAAGTTCCATCAGGACCTCCTAATTTAGTTATTTCATCTTGAACAACTATAATATTAATGGAATCATCTATTCCACTTAAAGTTAAATCAGCACTAGCAGCAGTACTGGAATAAAGATTTGAGGAATCAATAGCTTTGATTAGAAAACGAAAAGTACCATCCATTTCGGCTTTCCAAGTCCACTTATCCTTGGAAATCCCTGTAACTAAAATTGTAGATGTTTCCCAACTAGCTCCTTTTCTTATTTCATACCCCCATAAATCACCGTCCTCAATATGTGTCCATTTAAAACTAACAAATTGTCCATCTTGAATAGCCGCAAATCCTGTAACATTAGAAGGCGGATCTAATTTACCTTGAGTTAAAATTTCAGACCAAGGGGCATCAGTTAAAGCCGTTTTCTTGTTTAAAACATTTACAGTCACAATGGAAATAATATAATTCCATCCTGTTTGTACACCCCTTATTCTGAATCTACCACTTTTATCCGTACCTGCAAAAATAGGGTTGCTAACATCGGCTATATCAGTAGTATAAAATGGAGAAGATTGTCTGTACCATATTTCAACATGGTCGAAAAAACTATTTTCGGGTACTGAATAATAGACATCAATACAATCTACTAATGTGCCATCCGAACTTTTTATAATCAATTCATCTAATTTTATATTTTCTACATCAGGAAGAGGATCTAATGTTGAATATTCTAAGGTAGTAATTACTGGAGTTTCATCATCTACAGAATAAAGGGAGTGATTGTATTCTATGCCAGATATGGTACATTTAAAATCTTGTGACTTTGTTATACCTACAACTCTAAAAGGTTTTGCTTCAGTATCAGTTTCCCCAAATGCAAAAGGATCATACTTTTGAGGAAGTGTAGTAAAAGGTGAGGTAAGTGTCAAAACACTTGTAGTACCCGGCTCTGTAAGAACTTGCCTTTCTACTACAGTATTATCATATAACCTAATCAATATAGAATAATAAGTATCATAAGTCATGGTTACTTCTTGATCTAAAGTCACAGTAGAAGTGGTAGCACTTATTATTCTACCCCCATAACCCCATTGAGGTACATCATGTTGAACTAGTACCACATCACCAACAGTACAAGCTATGGCATCTACATCAACATCAAAAGTAATTGCCCTGGTTAAGTGTTGATTGTAAAGTAACCTTAATTTGGCTATTCTGTAAGCTTCCGATTGTTTGGTTATTCCTATAAGTTGTAATAAAACTTTATTGCTATCATTACCTATCTCATCATTATAAACATTAAAGGTTTCCCTTTGGTAATCATTTTCGGAATTGAGGTATTCCACTTCCAATTCTGATGTTCTATCTTCCATAGGTAGGAATACCTCTTGAAAAGTATCCATGTAAATATTGGCTACGGAAAATAACTGGGAAGGATTTGTAGGTTTATCAACAAAAACAGAATATTTAGTACCTGTAGCTACAATCATGGCCCTACTCATTTCACAGACCTTCATGACTGCATCCCACATTGTAGTTAAGGCATCAAACCCTCCGTTAAAAGTGAATCTACTTTCAGTACCCCCCTTACCATCCGGAACAGGAGTATCACAATAAAGAGCCCATTCATAAAAGGCATCAGTATCTATGTATACAGGATCAAATCCATCATATCTGATCACATTCAAATCGTTATCAAAAACAGGCTGAGTTAAAATATCATAAGCTACCCAAGCAGGGTTGTTGGAGAAAATTACTGCCCAACTTATTCCATCATAAACCCTGATCAATGCTCCCTGCACTATACACGAAAAATCAAATGATCCTGATATTTGTCCAGTTGCTAAAGCCTTAACTCCTACTAATACTTGTCTTGGATATTGAAAATCATCATAAATTATTTCTGATATTGAGGACACATACATAACATCCCCATATTTAGAACTGGTTTGTTCTGCGGAGGTTTTCGATATTTTTATCTGATATTGACCTTTGCTAGGAACAGAAAATTTCACAACTTTAGTTATAGCCATAGATTTACAATCTGTATAACTACCACTTGCATAACTAACCCAAGTAGTATCCCCTACTTTCCTAGCATCAACTTGAAACCCTACAGAATGATAATTCATATCTCCATAATCATTATCAACTGAAAATAACCCTCTAGGGAATATAATCTTTACTTCCAAAGCATCAAAATAATCCCCTTGTGTAGTATAAGTATAAGAACTACCTCCTTCAACTTGAATAGACATAGAATATTCAACTTTAGTATCATTGAAATTCTCAATCATAGGTTGATCCATGCTACCTAAAACATCTTCCACAATTATATTATCATACTTGGTATAATCTTGATCATTTATCTTTATATCACTTATACCATATATAGGACCTAATCCTAAATGAATCAAAACATTCAAATAATTGGAGTCAGGAGTTCCTGGGTATCCCCCTACCAATTCTGAAACTGTCTCACATTCTTCTATCCGTGCAGGATACCCGCCCACTACATTTAAGATATAACCAGCGGCATTATAATTAGATGTAGCTGCATTTAACGCAAGAAGAGCCGCATTTGTTTCAACTAAAGCAAGTTGCCAAATGTTCCGGAGTACCTCATTAAACCCGCCCCCTGACATACTATAAGGATCATATGAATAACTATCGAAATAAGCTTTGTAGGCTGCATCAGATATGGCTTTCTTATTCTCATAATTAGCTAAAGCTTCACTTCTTACTGTATTGAGCCTATAATATTCAGTTTCTTCTTCTCTCGGACCTCCTCCCTCACCACAATAAGTAGTAAACACTCTCTGGGCAGCTACCCCTGCCGCACCTGGCTGACTTTCTATATTACCTGATATGATATTACCATGTACTTTGCTATATCCATAAAATCTAGGAATCATTCCTCCCTCTTGTTGAGTAGTCTGAGGACTCCAAGAAAAAACTTGAGAAGTATCATAACCTTCTCCAACTCCCCCCATAGAACTGCCATAGCCCCCTGGTGCAGAAGGGGGAGTATAACTAATAGGTTTAGGGGGACCAATATTAAACCCTCCGATAGAAGGTAATTTGTATTCTATAGGCAATAACATATCAACTAAAAAATTACCAACTATACTAATACCCATACCTATTAACGCAGCAGCCAAAGGTCCCACACCCCACCATTGACCAGAATAAGCCATTACTACTATAGCTACAACCGCTACAACCAATTTCAATACCATGTTCCAATCATTATTACTACTACCGAATACAGGAACAAAGGTTATACAATCTTTATCTCTCACTTTATAAAGATCAAGAGAATCATTGGGCAATATTTTCCCATTTAAAGAAGTAACTATATTTACATCTCTAGGAATAAGTTCATCTCTCAATTCCTTAACAGATTGTCCTCTCATAGGAATTGATCGAGTTTCCTTATTTCTTCTATTCAAAGGATCATTTACTTTAACTATCTGAAGCATATTTATAAAACCCGCTTATTCTATTCTTCCAAAGTAGATGATTAAGTTTCTCTATAGCCACTTGCTTCTTTTCAATACAATGAATAAAACTATTTAGATCAGGTAAAATTACCCCGATATGAGTAGAATATAACCCTTTAACCTTAAACGTTACAGCACAAAAAGGTTCTGGCTTGTCAATCTGTATCCAATCAATTTTCTTTTCTTCTACTACAGCATTTATCAAACCTTTATTATCAGGAGAGATAAGATCCTCTAAAATAATTCCTCTTCTCCTATAAACCTCCATCAATAAACCATAACAATCAAAAGTATTAGGTCCTCTAGCTCCATATTCAAATTGTTTATTAAGCAAATCTAATAGCATTACTTTTCAATCCTGGAAATCCGCCAAATCTTTTAGTATTACCTAATGTAGTACAATACTCAAATGTTTTATTACAAGTAGCAGAACTGCCTGAATAAGCACATTCAGCACCTTTAAATATCCAATTACAATGACCTGCTATGTATCGAATCAAAGGGAATCTTCTTCTAAACGGAGAAGGCGCTCCAAGAGTAAATACGGCTTTTGAAGCTGACATAATTACTGAAATAACCACAAAAGACATATCCAAAGATGAAGTATCCTCAGACAAATAATCGGAATTTACTACATGAATATCTACAGTAGAGCCTACTGCTCCATCCAAAGGTTCCAAATAAGCTTGGATTATTCTAGTAACATTAGATAAGGTAAGTTGCAAAGTAGGCAACTCTCCTTTTCCAGAATCAGAAACAGAATCTATATCAAAGGGAAACCTACTATAAGTAGTTCCATTCCACTCAATATCAATAACATTCCTTACAAGATTTAAAACTACACCACTGGTAAGAGTCACATCTAACAAAAGTAACCAAGAACTAGTAGAGGTGAGTTTATTCTTTTCTATTGCCAATACAGCGGGTAATGTTTTCATACTTGCATAAACCCCATTTCAGCTTGATAATAATGGGCAGTTGCCATGTAAGTTATGGTGGGTACAGGATCAAATCTTACTATATAAGTTGTGCTATCATCAGGATTAGTCCAATTAAAAGATTCAGATCCTCCCCTTACCGCGGTTATAAATGCCCTAAGCAAAGCCACATCAGAAGTATTTAAATTTTTATAAACCACGTTAGACCATTTCTTTCTATCTGAGGTGAATCTAGGTCTAGTTTGAACATACCCACTCTCAAAATCACTTTTAATAGTAGAATCTAAAACATCCTCTTTTATTTCCCATTCAGGAGGTCTACTTAATGTAGGAAAATCAGACATTTGCTATAGCTCCTCTCAAAACTCCACCTTGTCTAATATCTTCAAGGATAACACTTATTACATACTTCTTACCATCAAACTGAGTTTTACCTTGTTTAGCAGTTACAGGTTGACTAGATTTATTTTCTAAATTTATCTGAACATTGACATCCCTTTGTCCTAAAGCTTTCATCTGACCTGGGGTAAAAACTCCTTCATTTTTTCTAATTACAGACAATCTCTCATCTGGACCTACCCCTGAATGGTATCTAGGAAGCATATCAATATATTTTTTAGGAATGATGTCTTGACCCATCACCCCTCCTTTATGAATCCGATAATACTCTCCTCCTATGCCTCCTCCTATGCCTCCTCCTACACTTCCTCCTGCACTTCCTCCTGCACTTCCTCCTGAACTTCCAAAATATGTACCGACTATTTGTGCAAGATATTTTAGAAAGACTTTTACAGTTTCCTGTGCTATAAATTGGGTCATCATTTTAAGTAATTCATCCAAAAATTTCCTAAATATATCTAATAACGATGTTTGTCCCTCCGCTACCCGTTTTTGAGATTCCACAATCTGTTTATTAGCATCTAATTGGGCTTCCTGTGCTGCAATAGCCGCTATTTGTGTATCAATAATGGCCTGCTGTTTTCTCTTCTCCGATTCAGAAAGAGAGTTATTACTACTAATTAAATCCCTTTGATTTTGTAAGGCTTCTTTCTGATTAGCTAAGGTTTGTTTGTCAAGTTCTATCTGTTTTAATTTATCTTCAGCCTTGTTAATATCAGATTCTTTGCTTATATTAAAGGTACCTTTACCCATAGAATAAAGCATATCGGATAAAGCCCCGCTTAAAGAATCTCCTACGCCTTTAACTATATCAACAATACCTTCAGCAGTAGTTTTAGCCTCTTCTAACCACCTTCTTAATCCTTCCCTTACAGTTCCCATTAACCCTTCAGTCCTGTAAATTTCTTCCAAATCAGTAGCTAACTTCCTATGAATCCCCCTCACTTTATTTGCATAGTCTTCTTCTAATGCTATTTGCTTATTTTTATTTTCCTGAACCTTTTCTAAAAAGTCATTTTGAATTTTTTCCTGTTCTTCTACATTCTCTCCTGCTTTTGCCATTTTAGCTTGAGAAAGTGCATAATAACTAATTAATTCCCTATCTAATAATTCCTTTTTCTTATTAAATAATTCCGTTTCCCTTCTTACCTGATCCTCATAATAATCTCTTGAAGATACTTCTTTTCTTCTAAATTTAAAATCAGCTAATTCTTCCTCAGCATCTATTTGTCTTCTTAAACTCTCGGCTTCTCCTTCTCTAACAATTCTATTCAGATTAGCCTCAGTGGTCATAGCCTCAATAATTCTATTTATATTTTCAACCCTATTCTTAGTAACATCATCATCCAAATCTATTCTTTGTTTATTTTCAAACTTCAACCTTTCAGTTACTATCTTCTCCATATCAGCCTTTTCCCTAGCTGCTGATACTTCTAATCTTCTCTTCCTTTCCAAAGGATCAGTAACCTTTTCTAATTCCTCTCTCTCCCTTGCGTAATTATTCCTTATCTCATAAAACTCTTCCAACAATTCACTAAAGAAAATATCTCTACCCCTTTCTCTTAAATCCTTTTTCTTTTCTTGATATTCCTCTTCAGAGATTGTCCTGTTTTTGTAAGAATTTTCTAGAAGTCTTTCCTCAGTGGCATAATCATTTTTAACTTGTTCTAATCTAGCCCTACTTTCTGCCTTTTGTGCTGATCTTAAATCAGCAAGATAAGATTTGTATTTTTCTTTATCTACAGAGGGGGGAGGTTCCTCTCCTCCTCCTTTTTTCATTTTCTTATTGAATTCTTCCTCTTTTTTCTTTAATGTTATTTGTTGTTCTAAAAAACTTATTTTCTTTTTAACTATATCCAACGCACGGGCATCATATCCTGCTTCCACTCCTGTTTGAGGCTTACCTGTAATAGTAGATGTAGGTCTACCCTCACTTTTAAATTTATCAAACTTTGAAAATTTCTCATAAGTATTGACATACTCTTTTAAATTATTAAGCTCCTTCTCTTGTTCTTTCAAAGAAGCACCATACATTTTTACTTCAAATTTACCTAACTCTGAATCATAATCTTCCTTCATAGCATTAAGTAAAGACATAGCAGAAGCAGCAGCAAATAAAGCAGCAGTTAATGGATTTATTCTAGCTATTAAAGTAGTAAATCCAGCAGCGAGAGAAGGAATAACAGATAGGCCTAATACTCTAAAAGAAGTAATTGTAACATCCAATATGGCACTTAATCCTGTAAATCTAAATATCAATAAACCTAATCCTACCAACAATCTTCCCATTATCACAGTAGCTAATATTTCCACCAACCTAGTATGTTCTGCTAACCAAGAAGTGACCTTTAAAATAACCCCTAAAAACACCTCAAGTATAGTAACTACAGGTTTCAAAGCTGTCCATATATTTTTAAAAGCGTTTACCAAAGAGGCAGTAATATTATAAGCAAATCTTCCTATAGACCCTAACTTATCTAATTTATCTGCAAAAGTTCCTGTAGGATCAATGGCAACTAGAACACCCCTAGCAAAATCAATTAATCTACCTGTAGCCTTTTGAAGATCGGGACCTAAATACTCATTAACAGCTTTACCCACTTCTTTCAATAAATTTAAAAATATTATCCATTGTTGAGAAGGGGGCATAGCCATAATAGCTGAAGCCGCAGTAAGACCTCCAGCAGATTCAGCTATATCCCTAGTTAATTGTTTATAAACGGTACCATAAGTCAGCAACAATTTTACAAGTTCTCTAACTTCTCCTCTCCCCATACCTTTTGTAAGTACGTTAAACCATCCCATTACGATTTCACTATTTTCATTTACAGCTTTACTTAATCCCTCCATTATAACATCTAACTGAGCAAATAAAGTTTTCTTAGGATCAATTTTGATCTGCAATACATCCAATATCTTTTTAAACTTATCTGTATTCATAGCTTGTAACATTGTAGATGTTACTCTAGAAACAGCAGCAATATTTCCACCTAAATTAGACATAGCTACAGACATAGCTAATAATTGATCTAAAGAACCTCCAAGCATTTTACTAATAGGGCCCATATACTGTAAAACTTTAGCAAACGATTCAGGTCTAGCAATACCAACAGCTTGTGCTCTCAATATTTTCTCAAAAATTAAGAGCATTTTTTCAGCATCAGTATTAACTTCCGTCAAAGTATCCTTAAAAGTATTAAAAGCACCAACAGTAGCAACAGCCCATTGATTAATATCTATTTCCTTAAAAGAAACTCTTAACTTGGCAACACCATCTACCATGCCCTGAAGTACACCATAAGGCAATCCTGCTCCAGCGAACGCTTGCATTGATTTACTTAAATCTTCCAAAGTAACAGGAAACTCAGTGGTAGCTCTTCTCATTAAAATAAGAAGACCGTCTATTTGTTTTTTCATATCTGAAGTTACTTGGCCCGAAGTAGCACCCCATCTTAAAAGACCTGCTCTAGCTTCTTCAATCTGATTAACATAAGCGAGCACATCTTTAAAAGATTGTATAGGTAATTGAACTCCTGCAAAAAGAGCAAATTTAGCTCCATACCATCTGGCTTGAACTGCAAGGAGTTTCTCCATATCAGTTATAATATTCTTTAAACTCCAATCATAGGTAATAAAACCCCTTCTACTTTCTTCAGTAGATTTGGTTACCTTTTTCATTGATTCATTTACTTGATCAAATTTAGATTTAATATCTTTGGCAATCCTGTCAAAGGTACCATCTATCTTTGAAGTAAATAAAATACCAAGTGATAAATCTCGGCTAGGCATCTGTTAATCCTTCTTTATTGGCCCATTTTTTATAATGCCCCATCATTTTGTCTGTCAAAGTCTGCTTTTCCTCTTCACTCATATTGTTATACTCTGATGGGTCCTTAAATAACATCCGGTTTTCTTCTTCCCTCTTCTTAGATTCCTTTTCTAAATCTACCCCAAACAGTGAAGCTCCTAACTTATAATAATCTAATTTTTGTTCCTCAATCCCCTTAAACAAAATACTAATCTGCCCTACTGTAAGTCCTCCTTCTCTATAGGACTTACTGAAGACATCTTCAAGTCGGTATTGGGAATAGTGTCTAAGGATACTGGTGATAACTGTGCTGGCAGAAACACTTTCGCCAGTTTTTTCAGGAGGTCCTTCGTTTTTTTTTCTAAGGAAGCATAATTAGCTTCAAAAACTATTTCAATAATATCTAATAATTGATCATTGGTAATATCAGTTAAAACTTCCTCGTTTTCATCTGATATAAAAGTCATTATTTTACCAATATTGTCTGAAATAGTATCTTTTATTACAGATAAAATTTTAATATTATCTTCATCTCTTACAGATTGTACCTCAAAAATAGCTGAGGATATGTTGTTCGTGAGTTTAGACTGATCTGCAATAGATAAAGGATAGATTTTTATTTTCCTAAGTTTTCTTATTCCGATAACAGCTTCCTTGATTTGAGGATTCAATAATTCCAAATCATTGTCCATCTTTTTTCTCCTTATTAATATGATTGGGGGTTCAAGTGCCTCTTTCGAGGCACTTGATTAGTGAGAGGTTTAGGTAAAAATGATACGACCCATAGGCTTTGCATCCCAAACGGCACTGCCTCCTGAAACAGCACTATCAGCCCTTTTAGCTTCAAATACTATAGGAACGGCCGCAGCATCTTCAGTCTTAAGGTCTACTTCAATTCCTGAAGCAACTTGGGCCCTAGGAAACACAATAGTCATGTAGTTAGAGCCACTAGGAAAGGTATAAACTGCCTCCATTCTGAGAAAAGCGGGGGTAGTTAAATTGCCCAGTGCAATCTCACCAGAATGGACAGAAGTATAACCTGAAGTAGCATCAATGCCTCGGGTAAAAGCCAAGTTCATCGGGGTTATTTCTTTGAATGAACATTCTAGAGAAGCGGCCTCTCTTAATGGAATAGTAGTATCTTCCATAAGAGGGAATCCCGATTCTAATTTCCAAAAGTCTACTTTAGAAGTAAACTTTGTATTAGCCAAAGCTCCTATAGAATTAGTAGAAGATAAGGCGGGATGGATATTAGAAATGTTGGAATCGGCAGCACCAACTCTAACCTGAGCCAATCCTAAAGCAACGGTAGTGGTATCCTTAGTTAATGGTCCTGTAGGCATACAATATCACCTCCTTTCTATATAAGATGATTCTGGATTGCTTCAGGTTTTTCTGATTGTAATTCTAACGTATTAGGAAAATAATTCAATATGTTCCAATGCCCACAAGTTCTTGATAGGCATCTAATTCTCACAGATCCATGTATGAATATCTCAACTGGGGAATGTTCTAAAAGATTCCCTTCTCTATCTTTTCTCTTACCAAATACAAAATAAAATAGCCCATTATTTTGTCTCTCGATTATCTTCTTTCCACATTTCTCACAAAAGATAAAAAATTTCTTATCGCCATTCAACAAACCGCCGCCCATCTGAGCCTCACATTTATCGACTTTAATTTAGTATTATCTCCGGCATCAGGATAAGTAGTCTCTATTATCTCTTGAGGTATCATATATCCAATAACAGTCCAAGCTTCACTTGCAGAACTTCTATAAAGAGGAATTCTTGCCCAACAGTCAGTTCGAGAAGTATCTATCAAATATCCCATGACCTTATCTCTAAGTTGTGCAAGTTTAAATCCTTCAGAATCCTGTTTGGTACAACAAAATATTTCAATACTAAAACTAGATAAAGTTTGCAGTTCAATATCACCAAATATAATACTAACCCATTTATCTACTTCAACACCTTGCACTTTAGGAGTAGTCAAAGTCTTATCAAATGTAATGGGATAACCTTCGGTAGTATAAATATTATCCCTAAAATATTTCTTTACAGAATCCCTTACATTTGCTTCTCTTGCTGTAATATCTAACGCCATTAGCTTTCCTCAATTTTCTTCACTAATTCTACTATAGCAGGAAAGAATGTTTTTGTCAAGTAAGTAACAGCCCTTACCTCATTTTCATTCTTTCCATCATAATCAATTTTACATAAAGACAAACCGGATATTAAGTCCTTCAATTCCTGTATACTAAATTCAAGAATGGCTACTATTTCTCTATTTTCTATTCCTAATAACTTCATGCCCATTTTCCTGCTATGAATTGTAAAGCTCTTTCCCCTAAAATAGGAGATTCCCTAAAAGCAAACTGATTAATAGAATGTGTAAACACGGGTCTTTTAGGGTGAATTCCCCCTTTTCTAGAACGATAATCTCCGCCGTATTCTAAAGTATAAGCATATTTGGCAATCTCATAGAGTCTAGTACCTGAATATCTAGGACTTGCCCCTATAATCCCATTGGGAATACCTGCCATATATCCATCACTAACCTTAAAACTGGATAGAGCAGCAATCAAAGCTCCTCCCAATTTCCAAAAATCTGATCCATATCCTTGTTCTGCTTTCCATTTACCATATCTCTCTTCATATCTTTGACCTCTAGCACTCCATCTACTCACCCAATATTGAGATATTATATCTTGCCTAACTCTAGTAACAAATTGCCGTGACATCTCTCTAGGCAATTCATCATTTTGGTACCTAGTAGCTACTTGTACTTTTCCTATAGCATTGATAATTCTTCGCCTAGTCAATTCATCTATTTTTATTTCAATCATAATACCTCATTCAATACTGCAAAATCCTTATGTAATTCTTTAGCTTTTATATTATAAGCCAAAGCAGCTTCTTCTTTTGTAGAGAATATTCCTAAATAAAAATAAGCTCTATTACAACATATTTGAGATATCCACTTATCTTTATAAGGGCTAACTCCTTTATATCCAGAAATGTTATTACTTTGTACATTTATATTTCTATTATTTTCTGAAATATTACAGATCCTTAGATTATCTCTCCTATTATCCAATCTATCTCTATTTTTATGGTCAATATACATCCCCATAGGTACATCTAAAATAAATCTTGATAAAAGTATTTTTTTTACAAGAACTAAAAACATACCCACTACTTAATAATCCCCATCTTATGTCTTTTATTTTACCATAATCAACAAAATCAAAAACAGTTTCCCCTATTACTTCACTTTTTACATTATAAAGTTCCATTCTACATAAAGAATCCTCAATATAAATCTTATTCCTACTTCTTACAGTTCTTTCTTTTATCTTACCATAATGATATATGTGCATGTAATGTATTCTACAAAATCCCTTACTACAACTCTTATTAAAACATCCTGATACAGAACAATATTTCATAATATTTCACACCTGTAAAACAAATCCATTTAAAATAGGTATACCCTTTAAAGATTCTATATCAACAGGATAAGCCATGTTATCTCTCATCCTAATATCTGACCTGTACATCCTTGGAGAAATACTATACTTTAATTTACCATACTCCTTCCTCAATTTGTAAAAAGAAAAATAATCAAATTCTTCATTCTCTAATAGAGATGGAAAAGCTGCTAATAGTTGTGGAGAAAAATACTCATTAGCATACATAAAAACTTTCCAATCAGTCTTAATAGTAACATTAAAATATCTGCTATCTTCCATTCTCATGTACCTACCTGGAACTTTATCAAAAGATTCTACTAGTTTTAAATCATCCACCCCTTCTATAGGTACAATTATCAAGGTCACTTTCATAATAAATTTTCATACACCTTATCACATAAAGATTTTAGAAACTGAAGGGAATCTGACATATCAGGATAATCAAAAAAACTGTCATCATAATGAACAAAAGGGATAGAATCTTTCCACCAAAAACTTAATTCCCCATCAGCATATCCACCTAAATCAGAAATATTATCAACCTTTAGACTCATAGAATCTAAAACGCTGAACTTGGGAAATAAAAATAAAGTATGAGTATCTGTGTCAAAAACCCAGCGATGGGGAATAAATCCTCTAGTAAGTTGCTCCAGTTCTTTCTGTTGCATTTCTTTATAATAAATCCCTTTCATCAATTCTATTACCCCATTAGGAAGACATATAAAGCCTTCTTTCCCGATTTTAGGTAAGAAATCTAAAATCAAATGAGGTTTTCCTAAATGTTCCAGACAATGAGAACATATTACAAAATCAAAAGGGGCTTCTTTTAATAACTGTTCTTGAATTTTAAAATCCTCTAAATCCCCTACAATAGAAACAGAACCCTTGACTTTTTTTAGATTATGGGCATCAGATTCCCTAGAATGAACATCTTGAATATCACAATAATGGGTAACATAATCTCCTGCCCAAGGACCCAAAGCTCCCCCAACATCTAAAACCTTATCAAAATTATTCTTGGATAGGTAATCTAAGACTTTATCTTTATGATAACCTATTTTATTGATTTGATGAATCATATTTTTCTCAACACCATGTCAAAAGTTTCGCTAGTCCACGGAATGGTACTGTGCTGTACTATTTCAAGATCAGGGATTTCTTTAACTATATTTCTCATAAAATTAAAACCCATCTTGACTTTATGAGAAATATTTCCTCCATCCTCCACTTCAGGGTATCTTCCTCCTTCAACATCAGGTAAAAGCAAAACAATGTATCCCCCTGAAACAAGAAATTCCGTCCATTTTATTAAACACCCTCTAATATCTTCCTCACTATCCAAATCTTCCAAAGCATGACTACTGAATACAAAGTTAAACTCTGAGAAGAAATTTAGATTTTCAAAATGGGTATTCATAAATATAGAGCCAGGACTTATTTGTTCCTCACATAAAGGTTGCGGGGACATATCAACATAATAGATACAGGTAGGTTTTAACAAAGGACAACTTCCACATCCCATATCTATTCCTCTACCTTGTAGAAATTGTTTTACATATTCCACATTTTTTTCAAATAGAGGTCTTACTGTATTATTAACTTCCTCTACTGAATTAGGCATACTTCCTCCTACAATTCACCGGTGATGTTGTAAACCTTACCTCTTTCAATAACTTTCTGAAAATATTTCAAATGATTGTTTGCCATAATCTCAGAAGTGAACCTATCTTTAAAAAGATTATAACAAGCCATACGGTCAATATTATCAATCTGTTTGTAAAAATCTAAAGCCTTGTCAATAGAGAGTTCCCTATCCTGTTCTGAATAAGTATCATATTCATTGATGAACCCATGAACTCCATGACTTATGATTTCTCCCCCTTCAAAATTCATAGCCGAAGGTTCATCTTTTTTACCCCATCCTATAATAGGAACACCGCAAGCTAAGGCTTCGATATTGACAATTCCAAACATTTCATGATAACGATCCCAATTTGTACTTATAAAAGCTTTGGCATTTTTTAACACCTTAAACTTAATTTCATCATCTACAGCCCTCAACCATATGATATTTTTATTATCTACATGAGGGAAAATTTTATCTTGCGAATAGGGATAATGATAAGCTGGTCCCATAAGAACAAGTTTAACTCCTGCTCTCTTTGCAAAATCTATAGCTATGTCAGGAGCTTTCCCCATATCCATTCTACCAGTCCAAACAACATAATCCTTTGCTTCTTCAGGTAACGGTCTATCAGGGATACCGTAATAAATAACCGTGCTTTGGTTAGCATTTAGACTATTCAGTTTCTTAGAATAAGCTATTACATTTTCATAAAACCTTCCGAAACTGAAATAAGGTTCTAGACTGTAGTTCCAATCCTCTCTTATTTCGTGTGATATAAATCCAGAAGCCATGTAACTATGAATATAATCAAACTTACCATTCTTACCTTCATAATCTTTAACAGCTTCCAAATAAAGATCCTTATTATCTGACCAAGGAATAGGAATTTGAATGTATTCAAATCCGGGCAAGTTACACCCCCCTACAGAAAATACAACACACTCATGTCCCTTCTTTTTAAACTCTTGAATTAGATACCAAATCTCCCTTTCAGCACCGTAATAACAACCCTCACCGAAAGGATGAGCATACCCTAGAATAGCAATTTTCATAAGATTGTCCTCCTACCTTTCATGAATTTTTCCATCTAGTACCATAATATCTACAGTACCTAGATTAAAGAAATTGACAGCATCTTGCGTAGATTCTACCATAGGTTCCCCATTACCATTAAAACTGGTATTTAACAAAATGGGAACTCCGGTAATCTCATTAAATTCCTCAACTAATCTGTTATAGTGGAAATTGGTCTCCTCATTTACTGTTTGTATCCTAGCAGACCCATCCATATGATTTATTTCAGGAATAATATCAGGTCTTTTAACAGGTGCAGTAAAAAGCATGAAAGGACTTTTCACATCAAAATCAAACCAATTGTTTAGTTCCTTCTCTAGTATAACAGGGGCCAAAGGTCTGAACCATTCTCTATTCTTTATCTTTGAATTTATCCTTTCTCTGTTATCATGGTTTCTTGGATCAGCTAGAATTGATCTGTTTCCCAAAGCTCTAGGACCAAACTCAGCCCTCCCATTACACCATGCAACTACCTTTCCTTCAGCTATCTTACGAGCAATATGACCATAATTTATATCCCCTTCCATAGGTTTATCTGGACCTAAAAAACATATTTCAGAATCAGAATACTCAGGTCTTTCTTCTCCTAAAATATGATGGGCAACATAAAGAGCCGATCCTACTGCTCCCCCATCATCCCCACATCCAGGAAATAAATGCACATTTCGGAATTGTGTCTCTTTCAATATCCTTGAATTAGTTACACAATTCAACATTGATCCCCCACTGAGGCATAAATTTTTTGTAGTCATAGGACCAATATTTCTTACACAATGCAAAATAGATTGTTCAAATAGTAACTGAATGGTTGCGGCTATATCTCTGCCCTTTTCAAAATCAAATTGGCACCAAGGAAATACTTCAGGAGATCCATGCAAATCGGTCCATAGATTAAGATACCATTGATGATAATCTTGATCATCAGGATAAAAGCAAGCCTTTACATAGGAATCTAGATTGTCCATTACTCTAGGAATCACTTTTCCATATGCCGCAACTGCCATAGTAGAACCTGCTTTAAATAATTGATGACCTACCCCAAGATATTCAGTAAAATATCCATAAGCCACACCGATCATTAATCCAGGACAATGTAAAGAAGTTAATTTCTTTCCTTTACCATAAGCTATTAAGGAATTATTCTTATTGTTTGCCCCACTGGCATCTAAAGAAAAAGAATAAGCTTCCTCAAAAGGACTTGTGTAAAAAGCTGAGGCAGCATGACAAAGCTGATGTCCTATGTAATATCCTTTTACGTTTTTACCTCTAAAATTAATATCTAATTCCAGACATTCATTGTCATAAACCCTGTTCCAAAGACAGTCTATTTTCTCATTACCTTGAAAGACTTCCATTTGATGGAAACAAAAATCTTTATTCCAATCAGACAGTCCTATATAATCAATGTCATTATGTGTGATTCCAAGATAGCCGAACAAATAATCTAAATCTTTATTAGTAACCCCATGGGAAAACTTATGTCTAGAAAGTCTTTCAGAACTAATGGCCCCGATCAACTTTCCATCTCTTATTACACAAACAGAGCCATGATGTCCATAATGTAAACCAAGGACAATACTCATAATAGAGCCTCAATCATCTTCATTTGATAATTCTTCATTTTAGGCCCCTCTACAGTATAAGCTATACTACAATCAGGACACCACTTGATGTCACCTGGAAAATCAGTTATTATCATGTGTCCACAAGGTCCTACTACTTTAATATCTTCAATATAAGGTGGCTGATTGTAATCAATATTATCACAAAAATACATATCCCTACAAAAAGGGCAGACTGTTTTTCCATCTACTTTCCTCTTTTCCAGAGTAACAAATCTACCACAAGACAAACACATAATCCTAGTATTATCCATTACCTTATCCTTTCTCCCCAAAGTTGTTTGTGTCCGATTTCAGTATGAAACCATTTCCAATTGTCTTTTCCCATAAAATATTCTTTTTGAGGAAAATTAAGATGAATATCATCCATTACAATTAAACTCCCTATCTTTGAATAGGGTTCATATAATTCCCACTCTATTATCATTTCCTCTAGATCATGAGTAGAATCTTGGAACAGAAAATCCCAAACTCCTATTTTTGGCATCCAAATAGGCAAAGTATCCCAAGTAAGTCCTTCTACAAAAGTAACCTTTACCTTGTTTAAATTTTTCAATTCTCTTAATATTTTATTTCTTTTATCAATAACTTTACCAAAGTCATTCCATCCTTCAAAGTCAATATTTTTCCAATCTACTAAATGACCATCTATGAGATATTTTTCAGTCACCCCATAGGGTTCACCCATAGTAATAGGAGCCTTACCTGCATCAAAAGTATACAATTCACCCCCTTCTGTCTTATTCATAGCAATGGCAATCTGTTTAGCACCTAACCCTTCAAAAGTACCAAGTTCAATAGACACTCTAGGTTTATAAATTTCTATCGCCTGTACTATCATATCCATATTTGCAAGATCATGATTCCAACACATTAGAAAATTAACAGCCACACTTTCTGCTGTAGCTTCTCCTACCCTAGGCTCTATAGTGTTCCAAATATTTTCTAAAGTTGACACTTTACTCCTACCCCCAAAAACGAAAATTGTCCCAGTATTCATCGTTATTGAATTCTGCTACTTCCTGTTTAACCATACATTCATAAATATCTACTGGCAACCCTAATTGCCTTCTCCTTATTATATGCCTAAGCCATTTCTTTTCTACAGCTATCCTATCTCTATAATCATCCTTTTCATAATGAATAATATCATAATTCACATTTTTAGTATTTTCATACCCTATCAAAACATGGTGAGGACTATTCACCCATCTTAATTTAGGAGTTTTTCTAAACATTCTACATTGGTAATCAGGGTATTGTCCTATCTGATGACTAATAATAGGCCATCCATCCTCTCCGATTATAGCATGAGGAGAATCTTCATAACGAATTACATCCACTGTTTTCCTAGAAAAATGTAGAGCCATTCCTATCTGAAAAGCTTCCTCATTGAATTCTGAAAAAAACTTTTTAAGGTCTGGACTCATCCTTTCATCAAAATCCATTATAAAAATTAATTCCCCATGAGGCACATAAGACAGGGCAATATTAGATTGACAAATTTCCATATCATGATACCAGTCAAACCAAGGGTGAATATAAACATCCACCTTCTCAAATCTCCTCAGTTCTGACACAGTATGATCATGTGAATTTCCATCAATCACTATTATCCTCTTTACAAAAGGTTCATCATGAAAATCTCCAACACATCTTTTTACAACTTTTTCCTCATTTGTACCTTTCATTAAAATTATCATTTATTTTCTCCTATTAATTTATTAAGAGATTGTGCTACCAAAAAGGGTGAAATGGAATCTATACAAGGTGTTACACATTTATTTTTTTCAGTCACACCCCAACAATTACTAGTAATAGGACACACCTCTAATTTATTAGGTTCTAAGAAGATCATTAAATTAGGATCACCTTTAGGACCTGTTACTCTAGCAGGGGCAGGTCCAAATAAAACAACTAAAGGTATACCTATAAGTCCTGCTAAGTGAGAGGGAAAACTGTCAATTACTATAGCCCCTTGTGAATGTCCCATAATATAAGCTGTTTCTCTCCAAGAAAGTTTACCTCTAAGATCAATAGCCCCATTACATGTTCTATCCATTCTTCCCCCTATCTGAACAACAGGATAGGGAAGCTTCTTAATTACCATACCCATATGTGAATATGTTCTATATTCAATACTACCGCCAGTAGTATGTACAACGATAAACTTATTAGGCAACAAACCCAAAATTTCCTCAGAAGGAGGTTTAGGATCAATGAACATTTTATCAGGTTTAACTCTACAAAAATAAGGATACATATCATAAAGTTTTGTGTCCATATTATTCCATCCCCCTGGTAAAATTTTATCTCCATGTGGATTATACACTACTTCATAATCATTTACAGTATCCTTGTTCCAACTTAATATATTGTCAATATAGGGATTATTCACTACAATATCATGGTATATTGATTGAGTCATATAATCTATGGATTTGTTATGCTTCTCCTTTATTCCTTTAAAACATTGGGTACTCATCAAAACATCACCCGCTGAGGAATGTTGAACAAACAAAACTCTAGGTTTTTTAGATTTAACCAATTTTATAGAAGACTTAGATACAGAATTTAAAACTTCATTTATATTACTAACTCCATCTAACCATTCTTTAGCCTTATCTGTTCCCGCTTTTATGTATTCCTCTCTAGCCTCTTTATTGATAAGCATGAACTCCATGCCTTGTACCAATCTATTAAAATCACAAGCTCTAGTTTCTACAAAAGAAGGTCCTCTCTCTGTAATCGTGGGAACATAAGCTAAATTTGTACTAGGTACTAAATAACCTACTCCCTTATCTAATAATTCTGTTTGTGCAGTAGTATTTGCAGCTATTATGGGAACTCCGCATAACATAGCTTCTAACAAAGTCCAACTTAAACCCTCATGAGTAGAAACATTTACAAGACAATCTATTAAATTATAAGCCTCTACCATCCTTTGTGTATCATACACAACTTGTTGATGTCTTACAACAACATCCCCCATCTTCCCCCCACAATCATCAATGTATTGAGGAAGATTATAAACACCATTCAAGTTGGTATGTAAGTACAAATAAATATCAGGAAATTTTCTTTTCAATAAGAAAAAAGCTTTTATTAGTCTTTGCGGGTCCTTTCGGAATTGATTATTTCCAAAAAACCCGAATATAAAAGCTTCAGGATTTATGTGAGGAGCTAACTGCTGTCTGATGTGTATTCTTTTATCTTTTGAATAAGGAATAAATAAGTGGGAATCATATAAAGGGGGTCTAAAATAATGAATTTTATCTAACATAGAATGGACAAGTTCGTACCCTTGTTTAGAATAAACCAATGGAACATCTATAGCATTTATCCAATTAAGCCAATCTTTTCTTACATAAAAAAGATCATAAGGTATTAAACATATCCAGACAAAATCTTTTGATTTTTTTATCTCTAGTATTTCATTAAACAAATTGACATATTCCCAAATATCTATTCCAACAAAGAATAAAAAATCAATAGGTTGTCCCTCTAATATTTTTATTAGTTGGTATTTTCTTTGAGATTCATCTGAACCTCTACCTTCTACAATAGGAATAGAAGTATCGGGAGAGAAAGGATCAATATTTATGCTGTCATTGGTGTGAGTGAATACAGAAAAAGAAAATCTATCCTTGTCAAGAGTATTAACCAAAGCTCTCAACATATGGGAGTTTCCAGAAAAACCATATGGGTGTTGACCTACAAAAAGAACTCTCTTCATTTTCCCTCCAGGGAATTATTCTCTAGTATCTTGAGATAATTCAACCATATAGATTCCAGGAAATATCCTTTTCTTTATCACATCCACCTTGTAATATTCCCCTTCTTCTGGTTGAAACCTATCATTCACTTGAATATCCAAAGTATCAGAAAGATATAAACTTAACCTATCTACGCTTATATCTCCAAAATCTTCGGATCTCAATCGGGAATCTTCAGTATGAATCAATAAAGCTCCTACCTGTCTTTCTATGGTTTCCCAAATTGGGGCAGTATGGTATTGATCATCTGTAAAATTCCCAGCAGGTCTTAGTATCTCACCACTTATAACATTTACCTTTAAAAGTTTGGTTTCAAACTCTACTGGTGAATTTGCAAAGCTTTCAGGATCCTTGTTAGCCACTAAAAACTGATCCCCATTGTCAAAGAGAAGAATATCTCCTTCAACAACTTGGGTATTGTAGGCTAGGGAAGCTTGATAAACAAATTCTCTATCAAAGGGAACTCTCAGGGCCGTACTTATCTCATAGACACAATACTCACCTGATATTAAATTTGTATTTTTTCTCTTTATAAGATAAGTAGACCCGACATCCCTAAACGCTTTTTCAATATCGGATCCTATGGACATCTCTAATCAGTATCAGTTGGACTAATTATAACCAACTGATCCTCATCATAAGAAGTTTCTCTACCCATATCATCATAAGAAAATCCAGCATCTACCTTATGACCAAACATTTGGGTAGCATTGACTTGTGCAAACTCAAAAGTATTCTCTACTAAGGCCTTCTCAAAATCATTGTCCATTTTTTCAATTAATTTGTCAAAATGTTCAAATTTTTGCTGAAGATTTATTTGTTTAAATTTGAAAGAGGTAGCACTTTCAGTCCATAAAGAAAAGAACAAATGCCTTTTAGTTCTTTCCTTTAACCATCTTATTTGAAAATCAGATGTTACTGGAAAAGCGAAACCTGTTTCTCTTTCAGCATTATCTACCGCATCGGAATAATCAGCATCTTCCAAATTAGAAGATAACCCTTTTATTTCTCTTGTAATAAGGGTAATGGCTTCAGATTCGGTCATTATTTATTCCTTTTTGCAAGGCCTTTTTTAGTCTCAGGTTCCTCAATAGGTGCAGAATCCTCTATAATTCTGACAGTATTCCTACTAAGATCCTTTAATTCATCTTTTATGGGCTGAGGAAGGGGATCAGTAAATACTGTCCCCTTCTTCAGAAAAGAATCCCCACTTATTTTTAAATTAACTAATAGTTCAACTTTCATGTTGATTGTCCTCCTTTACTAAACAGGCTGTACCTCCACTACAATATTAACGTTAGCCATCTTAGTGGTAGGAGTTGTACTGCCAGAATAAGTAGCAGTCCAAGTAATAATATCTCCTATCGCAAAAGTATTAGCATCTTCATCAATAACAGGAGCGGTGATACCAGTATCCCCTGCTTCAGAATAGGTTGTTTTGTGCTGTGCTGTTTCACCAGACACATGAGCAATTATAGGTTTTGTGGTAAAAATAGTAGTTCCATTAATCATAACATCCACGGTTACTGTAGGAACAGAACTGTCATTTTTACCAGCAGTAGAAACAGAGGCTATGACATTTCGGATCTTCCCTGGAAAATTAATAACACCTAAAGCCAAACTTTTCTTAGTGGCACTAATTTCTCCAGAAAGAGTCCCGATCAAAGGAGTCATAAACTCCCGATTTATTTGCCTTCTGAAGTCCGGTGTAGGAAGTGGACCTGTGTACCCTCTATTAGTAATAGTCATAGGCACCTCCTTCCTAGGTAACGGTTAGAACATAGACAGCATCCCGATTTTTCAATACAGGTAGACCTTTATTTTGAACACGAATCCACATTCCATCTGGGTCCCATTCCTCATGCTCATCTACATACATTCCATAATTTCTTCCTAAACCGAAGGGAGCAGAAAAATATTCTGCAATAGGAACACCTTCTACTTTAGAAGCAAACATGGAAAATAGATTAGTTCCGAGAAATTTCTTGGTCATGGTTACTTTATCTTCTCCTGACTTAAAACTAGCTGTAGGAGCAGCAGAAACAGTAACCGTCCCAGCCTCAGTATCCACAGAAGATATGGTTTCATCTTCATAGGTTCCAGCAGAAATATCATGGAATCTCAAAGTTCCACCAGCCACAAAATCTGTAGATTCATCTACATAAACAGTGGTAGTAGATGACCCAGTAACAGCAGCAGTTAGCCACCCTGTTATTTCATAAGCCTCATCATAGATCAACAGATTAGGAAGCTCTAACAAAGCTTTTAAAACAGAAACAGGCCGAGCAAACAAATCACCATTACCAAAAGCAGATTTTTGAAGCAAAGTCTGAATACTAGGATCCAACACCATCAACTTCAGAATTTCTGAGGTACACATAGCATAATCAATAATAGCACCACAGGAATTCATGAGAGTTATTTTTGCATCCATAATATCTTCAACAATATTTCTATCAGAACCTGAATTCCATTTCCTAGCAGCAGCTAAGGTAGATAAATTAGCAGATGGAATGCCATAATCTACTGAAATTTTCACACCTTTAGGAGCAAGATAAGAAATGGTTCCTGAAGTCAACATTTTGGAAAACATCCACTCCTTCCTACGATCACACCTATTTCTCATCATAAAGGTGTTTTGTGCCAGTTTAGCTTGGGCATTTTCATAGGTATTGAGTGTACCAGGTTTGCGAAGGTTATTAAGAAACACTTCATCTAGATACATTTTTTCTTTCCAATAAGCAGCTACAGCAGAATGACTAGCAATCCCGCCAGGAGCTACCGACTGGGCAGGAGCACCAGGAGCCGCAAAAGGAGTCATGCCCCTATTGCCCACCTGACTTTCCCACATAATGGTATCAGAATCAGCATTTCCCCCTCCCCCAAACAGATTCATAAGAACAAGGTTAGGGGCGGTCATGAAAGACGTAACAAGAGATTGTAAATTCTCTTGTCTCAAATCCGGAATATCACTTTTTCCACTTGGCATATTTATTCACCTCCCTTACTTAATAATTAAGTACCTGCCCTCTAGAGTAGCACTAAGATCAGTCCTAGAAGCGGCATCTATATTGGTCAACAACCCATCATACAAAATAGCGTTGCTCCGGATCATAGGAGCTAAAGCACCTTTAGCTTTTTCCCCTAATCCCGTATCAACAGTGGCACCTAAAATACCCACAGCATCACTATAGATGTTGGAACTATCCCCGGCTTCTACACAAACAAAACCATTTTGAGCTAGAGTAAAAGTACCAGAGATAGTGGCTGTAACAGTTATAGCAGCTATGTGGACATAAGTAGTCCTGTCAATGGCTGTAATAGCCCCCAAATTTTCTGCGGCTGAGTTATCATCATCAATGATAAGATCATCACCCACAACAAATTTGTAACTATCTTGCAGGACAACATTGACAGTAGTACCACTCGGGGTATCAATCAAAAATGCCCTTCCTACCTGATTAGGATCACCGTAAGCAGCGGTAGTAGGGTTATAAGGAACATATTTGTTATAATTACCCGCAGCACTTTTGTTAAGAGCTAATACAGTACCCGCCTTTAATATACCATAACCCGCAGCCAAAGTAATATCTGTGATGAGGGCCTGCTCCGGTCTGCTATAGAAAAGTCGCCTGTAATTAGTTTCGATCTCATGCTGAACATATGGAGTTTCACCATAAAATGGACTCATAAATTTCACCTCCTTTTAAGCGGCTTTTTGCCCAACTTTGCCCAACATTTTGTTGAGCCAATTTTTATTCTCCTCAGCTAATTTAGCGTCTTCACCATCTATTTCTTTAGAAGTCCCACCAAATCCCTCAACTTGTGAAGGGATTCCTAGCCCCTCCCAATCTTTGATTTCATTAGCAACCGCCTCAGAAAAAGATGTTTCATCCAAAACTCCTTCTTTCATGAATTTTTCATAGCTTACCTGGTTTTTAACCTTACTGTGAAGTCTTTCAGGAACAACAGATAGAGCTTTGGCCCAGACAATTTCAGCCGCTAACTTAGCTTCCTTTTCCTTACGAATATCTTCATTCTTTTGAAATTTCAGATTGGTCTCTTTAAGAGAATCAATTTCAGCTTTCAAAGAAGTAATGATCTCGGTAAACTGAGATTCTACTTCCTTCTTGGCTTCCTCCTTAATGGTTGCTACAAATTTTTGATATTCCTCAGGGTTTTCAGTTTTCATTTTCTCCAAATCAAACATACTATTCACCTCCTCTTGTTGTTTATTATTTGAATCAGATGAATCCGACCTAGCGTATTTAAAAACTTCTACATCAAATTCATCTCCTTCATCAAACGCTTTAGCCTTTGTATTTTTATCAGCACCAAAAACACAGACTGATACCTCTCTGTACTCCCATTTCCTAAATATAGAACCAGGTCCTGAAAATTTCCTACCATTTACATCCACAGATGTCCCTTCTTCCACTTCTTCAATTACAGAAGGTTTAGCTGTAATAGAAGCTTCGTAAGGAAAACCTTGTTTAGACAGTTTTTGGAATTCTTCAGAGAAAGGAGTATCAACGAAGGTGACATTGTTATGGACTAATTTGAAATCATCAGTAACTATAGGCTTTCCTGTAAATCCTATTTTTCTAGTAAGATCATGTTGATCTAATACAGGATAGGTTTTCTTACTCAGTTCCATTCCTTGTAAATCTATAGCCAATTTCCCCCACCAAAAATGATTAATATCTTTACCTGAATAAGCTATAATATCAACGTTGCCCTTACCTATTTCACTCTCTTTAAAAGTTACAAGAGCTTCAGGATCTACTAATTGGAAAGTTCCACTTTTAAATCTTTTAACCTCGGTTTTCTTTTCCAAATACATATCACCTCCTTCCGAAAATTTACTATTAGCTATTCTGATAGCCTTTGGAGCACAAGTTTTATCACTACCCCCTTTAGACATACAGTCTTTATAAACACCATTGGCAACAGATACCCATTTCTTCTTCTGATCAGAAGACAGTCCCTTTTTGTGTTTATCCACATCTGAAACAGACCATTCTAACTTCATAAATTTACTCCCAATTAGGTATTAAATTTATAAATTCTTTTTTATATTCTAAATATTTCGGGGAATCTATTAAATCTATAGAAATATTAGGATAATCTTTTATAAATTGATTAAATCTACTCATTGTGGATTCACATTTTCTTCCTTTAACTTCTATAAACTCACCGGTATCATGAATAAAAAAATCTGGAAAATAAGTGAACCCATTTGACAAGGGAAAATGTAAAGGTTCATACTCTACATTTAAGCCCAAAAATTTAAAAATCCTCATCATGTTTGCTTCCCATGTAGAACGAAAAACACCATTTAAATCTTTTCTAAATCCTACTTTTCCAAATTTAGATTTATAAGCATTTTTATTTTTGTGCATAGGATTGTTTTCCCCACATAAATCAGGTCTCCTCCGTCCTACTAAAAATTTTCTTATTTTTTCTATAGATTCCAAAGAACATGTTTTTCCTCTAGAACTTAAACCGATCTTAATTTTAGTTTCATCAGAATGTTTACGACCTTTTGCTCTATCAGAAAGAGATTTCCTTTGCTCATCTGTTAAATTCAATTTTCTTCCTTTATTTTTATCTAACATTCCTAACCTTCGTTTTTCCTTTTCTTCTTCAGACCATTTCCATCCTTTATGACTTTTAGATAAATTTATCTTGTGTTCCTCAGAAAATTTCTTACCTTTTTTAGCCTCAGAAATCTTATCACCCCAAGTTATAATTCTTCCTTTCTCATGATGATAAACTCCCTTTGGCATTTTTATCACCTCTGCTTTCTTTCATACTGGAAAATTTTGAAAAAGTCAAGTTATTTTTTTCCTAATTTACTTTTCATTTTTAATTCTTCAAACTTTATACTCAACCATTCACTTACTGAAACTGTCCAAATATGAAAACAATCAGGATTAGTACACTTCAACCTAGTATTATCTAAGGCTTTCAACTTTTTTTCTCCGCATAGTTTGCAAATCACATTCATCCATACAACCCACTATCCCTCAAAGTGTCCGGTGTCCCATTCGATTAATGGCTTACCTCCCCAAGTTTCCCACAAGTCATGGTATCTTTTTACAAAAGATGGAGGCCAGATGTTGACATAAACCCCGTTTTCATCAAACAGAAGAAGGTCAAAGGCCCTCCCAGTCTGGTGAGCGGATATTTTTTCATAGCCATCCAGCTTGGACTTTTTTGCATCAAATAGTCTTCTCTGTTCCTCTGCCGACCTCTTGGCATAATCAATGGCTACCCTGAATCTATGTAATCCTAGTTTACGCTCCTGATCAATCAGAAGAACAAGGCGGGAAATAGAAAGGCTAGTTTCTGATCTGGTCAATGGACCTCCGAGTCAATTTTAGGATGAAAGATTTCTTCTCTTTTATCTCCGTTCAAGTCCTCAATTTTTAGAGGTGGGATATAAGGCATAATCCGCCCGCAATAAGGGCAGGGATCATAAATAGTCTTATGCTTAAAAATGTTTCCACAGGATGGACAGCAGGTGGTCATTTTCCCTTTTCCCCCATGTGCCTCATTAGGAGGTTTTCAACACGGTCCATCTTAGTCATAATAGCGTCAAATGCTTTCTGTTGCCGATCAGATTCCCGCTCGTATATTGATCGGTCTAATTTTTTATCCTGTAGATTGCAAATTTGATTTCTGGTATCATTCAGGAGATATCCCCCAATTAACAAAAGCAAACTGACCAATATTGAGACTATCCAGGTCCAAGATACATATTTAAGCTCTCTTTCTGGTGACATCAAAGGGAACCTCCTTATTTATATTCATTCTCTGGAACAATATCACCGAGTTGCACTCGGCTCCCAAACTCCTTAAATCTTTCAAGTGTAGGCGGTCCAAGCCGGAACCCACATCGCTCCCCAGGGAAACCTTCACGTGGGCCGTCATTGGCAATTATAATAGCGTTCAGGCTCGGATTCGCCCGCATCTGAGCAAGAACCTTATCAACCTCTTTCCACCACCACACAGCTATTTCTTCGGATCTCTTGGAAGGTTCAATAAGGCTTCCAGCCCCGTCATCAGGCATCTGCCCCCCAATAGCTACCGCATGGGCCAGGGCGTACCAGCAAACTCCATCACTCCAGTTAAAGCCAGCCCGCCTCATCTGATCTGGTAGGGTATCCATGTCGGCTACGATGATACTAGTAAGGGGAACGGGCTCAGGAACAGGGATAGGATTAGAACCAAAGAATTCAGACAAGGCTTCAAAGCAACCAGCCTTTGCCTCTGCCCTCCACTCCTTTTTTAATTCCGGCAAATATTTTGAAATAAGAGGTTCAAACTTCCTAATAACAGCCTCAGCCAAAGAATCAAAAAAGTTTATATCATATTTTTTTGGCATACTACTTCCCTCTCCTTACTGGAATACAAGCCTCTCCTTCATCTTTTAAGAGATTCTTCATGTCATCCCAGGAGATAAAACATTCTCCACCAAATCCCCATTTAGGCCCCCAGGAGTTGTGGAGGCGATAATACTGGCCCTTGACACTAATTCCATTACAGAGGATAGCATGGCCACCAAGAGCATGACCAGTAGCATGAATAAATCCCCGTTTATCTACTTCTTCCATTCCCTCAAGCCAATTTATCCCCAAAACGCACGGCCCTTTCCACCCTACTGCCATTGCTAAATCATCTTCCCCAAACGCCCAACGATATTCTGGATACCAACCTTTTTCAGCCCCAGCCTTGATAGCCGCTAAAACTGAAGAGCCTTCATAATTCTCACCTGGCCATTCATCAAGCTGTTGTGCTCTTTTATATAGAGCCATACCTACCTTGTTGGTAATATTTGGAACAATAACAGGTCGGGCGGCAGCTTCCCCCGCGACCGAGAAACCCGTACAGGCCCCCACATTGCCCTGATTTAGAACCACTCCGCAAGACCAGGTATAGGACCTTCTTTGTGTAGCCGCAATCAAAGGACGGATTGGGAATTTTCTGCTCCGCTTATCAAACTCTGGAAATCTTCCGTATTTCATCTGCCCCTCACTTTATATCGTATGGAAACCCAAACTTCTGTTTCCTGGCAACCTTAGTATTAGGCTCTCCATTATCCGCCTTCATAGAGCCGAACCCAAAAATAGAACCCAATGCCTTAATAACTGAATCCAAAAATCCGAGAGTATACCATGGTTTATAGGCAAAGGTCTTTTTCTCAGGACTCAGGGCCACAGCTTGATAACCCTTAATTGTAATATCTCCACTTGCAGTTATGACTATTGTAGGCTGTAAAGAGGCACACCCTAAAAGACTGATAAAAACTATAAGAGCGATTAGCTTTTTCATGGCGCACCTACCACCCCAGGGTCTTGAACATCAGATTTTCCTTTTTCATGTTCTACAATCAAAACCGGACTATCAAAAACCGGCCATTTTGGTATATCACCTGGCCGTGCGGCAACATCCTCCTCAATAATCTTTGCATAACTCAAGGCGACCTGGACATATTCCGAACAAAATAACTGTTGTAGATTTACGCTAACCCTACCCAGGGCATTTTTTATCAGGGCTTTAAAATCATAAGAAGTATCCTTCAGGATCATGGCACACTCAGTTACTAAATCCCTCTGATGATCAAACTCAGCCCTTAGAGGATACCACCAAACTTTCCCAGGATACTTGGCCAGCTTGTCAGAAAGAAATGCAGGTTTAACTCCCTGTCCAACTGCCTCCAGGATCCAGACTCTATCCGCTCCATGTTCATCTGGGCCAAACCGGAGAACTAGACCAGCATGGTTGTATTTGGTATATTTCTGGATTATCCAGCCGATAACCGATCCCCGGCTTTTATACAACAGGACATCTCCAGTTTTCATCAATGGGCGGTATTTATGATATAGTGTTAAATCATTTGGCATTTTCCACCTTCCCCTTGTCTTCTTCTAAGAAGCCTAATAGTACATACATTAACGCAATAATTGATTCCTTTTTTTTAAAAACTAATCTAATAACGGTGTCAACTTCAGTATCACTTTTTCCACAATTATCTTCTGGTAATAGATCACCGGGGTTATGGATTTTACATGAATTATCTGCAAGTGAAATTGTCTTTATTGATTTGTCCTCAGTAAGATAACCAGGATAGATAGCAATATCTCCATGACCAAATTCGGCTACCATTATATTATTGTCCTCATAAAACATTTTTCACCTTCCTGGCCTTATACTGCCAATATTCCTTAATGGTATTGGTTGGCACGTTTGGATTTTTGACGGCCCGATATTTAAGGAATCCGATGATTCCTGCTGTTATGCTCCCGGTCCCAGTTACAGCAGTCCAGATGGTCGAGATCCAGTTCATTAAGATTGTGTGATTGCTAAACCACTTTTGAAGATACCTATCATTTAATAAAAGCATAAACCATCCCTCTTTTTCTGATAGAGGGATGGTTACAACATTTTCGGCTGCATAAGTCCTTAAAACTACTATCAAACCAAAAGATACAAACAGAGACAAAAAACAATACAAAAATATATTTTTCCTCATAGTTTATCCTCCTCATCCAGTAGCTTCTACTTCTACAATCACCTCACTATCTACACTTCCCCAAACATATCCAGCAGGATAGCTAGGGCTATAAATGACTAAATAAGCCTCTTCATCTATTCCTGCTGTAATAGTTTCCCCACTGAGAAATATCCTAATTTCTCCAGAAGCATATCCAGATTTACACCATCTTATAGGGTCGGTGTCACCATTGCTAGATACAACTTTATGATTTCTTATTGAAAAAGTAGCACTGGTAAAATCATCTAAAGGATAAATAACACCGTCAGATTTTAACAAGAAATTATTAGAATTGCTATGTCTTGGATAAAATTTTTCCTTAGCCATCTTAACACCTTCTAAATAGAGTGAATAGTCCTTTTAGAGGTTAGGGATTCCATTTCATTAACAGGAGTTATAAATCCTGTAGTTCTAATAGGTGTTATGGAAACTATAGTAGTTTCGGTTAAATATCCTGCTAATCCTGGCCAAATATCAGGCCAATAATTGTCCATCCAGTATTTAATAGGAAAATATTCACTTGGAAAATACCCATTAGCCATTAATCACCACTCAAAGTTACAGCAGTCCTATTCCCATCATCATCTACAGTAGCGGAAACCCTATTTTTGGAATCAGCTACATCTCTAAAGGCTACAGAACTTGTACCTCCCCCAGAAGATTTCCCAGCTAAAGCAGCCAACAAAAGCCTCAAAATCTGTCTAGCTGTCAAAGCACCTTCTACTACTTCATCAAAAACTTGATCAGCTAGAGAAATAACCGTAAATGAAAAAGCAATACCTCCTAAGTTGCCACTTACTGTAGCCTCAATATAAATAGTGTAAGATTTTCCCAACTCAAACCCATTTCCCGAAGTACAAGCAATCTGTTCGGTATAAAATCCAGTAGTGTTAGAATCATCTAATTTTCCCATAGTTCCTGTCAAGATTGCCGTTGCTGTTTCATCCTCATATATTCTGTAAGAGGGATTACCAGAAGCATCAGTCAAAATCCCTGTATCCGGATCATGAGTACAAATGGAGAAAGTCAAATTATTACTTAGTTCCACAATAGACTGACATCCCATTTCATATCTCCTTCAGTTCTGAAAATTCTCCGCAAAACTCTTCACTATCACATACTCCCCATACTCCATAATAGTAACCGCTCACATTTATAAACATAGGTTTATGCTTTCTACAAAAACCTATTTTATCTTTACCAGGAACAAAAGGAACCAATTTAATAGATTCATGATAATTATCCCACCATCTACAAGAACCACATCTAAGTTTCATTATAAGAATGTCCTTCCCATCCAGGAACAGGTGCAAATTTTTTAATTAACCATTTTAAAGGCAATTTTGCTAAATGCCAATTATCCCCCAACCATAACCATCTTGAATATTCTCTAGCCCTCTCTTGTGCATTTCCTGACAATACATAAGGAAAACCAAATCCATTTTGAGTACGAAATAAATGGGAATACCATGTTTTCTTATTTACTACCATTTTTCCGCCCGATAGCCAAGATTTGCAAGCAATTTCAGTACCAAATTGTCCCCAACTACCATGCTTCTCATCCATTCCTTCTAAATCGTAAAATCTTCCCCCTATGCATGAATAAACCATTTCCTATAGTAGACATTACATCAGCTATATCCGTTTTAGATTCCGGTCTATCATCATATTGTCTCCAATATTGAAAGTGCATGGTACTATCAAATCTAGCAAAGTCTGTCCTTCTATTCCATCTAGGCTTCCAGATTATTTCTCTTTCAAATTCAACACTATCACATTTTTCATTATCTTCCAACTTCTCTCTACCAACATTCTTTTTGCATTTTGTAGGCTCAGGTCCTTGATACCACCTATTTCCACACTTTTTGCACACCCAATCAAACCCATAAAGATTATACATCCTAGGTATTACAGTCCAGTCATATTCACAATCAGCCATAAGTTTTACATCAAAACCCTCATCTACTACAGTATGGGCATCCAATTTCATAATAAATTTTGCTTTAGATAAACAAGCTCCTTCATTAACAGCAGCCCTTTGTCCTATTGATTCAGTATGATGGATAAACACTACATTTTTTCTATCAGGTATTGGGGGATCAGGCCAATACCCATCAAGTATAACTATAACCTCAGTCTCAGCCCTAGCCTTGTCTAAAATATCATTTATAGTTCTTCCTAGAAATTCTTCATTCCTAGAAGGTATTATGACTGATAAGTCCATTTTTTATAAGTATTCTCCATGGAAACCCATTCTCTGTAAATTAGGTCTGTAGATAAATGGGAGGTTCTAACACTACCATAATACTCACCAGGTCTACCTTTGTAAAACATATGGGACCAATCTTCATCCTTATCCCAATCAATATCAAATTTATCTTTATTATTCCAGATCGGAGTGCCTGGAAAAGGTTGATATATTTTTATATCCAGATCATCTAAATCAACTTCATCTAAGAACCTTCTAGTCTCATCTATAGTTTTCTTAGATTCTCCGGGCAACCCCATTATAAAAAATCCTTTCACCTTCAACCCTACATCCTTCATCATAAAAATGGCTTTACGGATAGTAGAAGAAGTTTCCCCTTTATTTATAGTTTTCAAAATTTGTTCTGATCCAGACTCTATTCCCATACCCACTTCAACACATCCTGATTCTGCTAACATTCTAGCAAAAGATAACCCATGCTTTATCAAAACATCAGCCCTAATCAAACACCTGAATATTATACCTAACCGTTTCAGTTCAGAACAAATGGTTTCAGTTCTCTTTTTATTAAGTATGAAAATATCTTCTGGAAAAGCTAGAGCATTATACCCAAAAGTAAAATGTAAATCCCTTATTTCTGATATTACATTTTCAACACTTCTGTATCTTATTTTGGTATAATTTTTAAAACAGAAGGCACAATGATAGGGACATCCTCTACTACTAATCATTGTCATGCAAGGAATGCCGTTCAATTTATATTTATAACTTTTTAAATTTATAAGAGAATAGTCTAAAGGAGGGTAATCATCTAGGGAGTTATCTTCTCCCCCATCTATAGATTTTACCTTACTAACAAAAGCTGTATTCACAACAGGTTCTCCATCTCCTCTCACTACACAATCAAAATCTGCTTTATTAAAATAATGGTTAGATTTCAATAAAACATGAGGTCCTCCTATAATTATCCTAGTTGGAAAATTTTGTTCCCTTATTAATTCCAAAGCAGTCAAAGCATAAGAATGTTCAGGAGTTGTAGGACCCAACCCATAAGCATCACAATTCATTGGAATATCTACCATGTCCCCATCATGAATAATAACATCATGTCCTGCCCTTTTTAAAACAGTACCTACAGACATCAACCCTAAAGGGGGAAATACTTTATCTTCTAATAAAAAAGGTGAAGGACATCTTATTAAACAAATTTTCATTTCATATTTCCTATTGATTTTTGATACCAATGGTTTTGTTCAGTTTTCCTAGTAAGATTATGAAACAGATTAAAAGGGTTGTAGTCTACATCCCCACAAAACTGACCATTAGGAAACATATAAAGAGTTTTCCTTAAATTAGCATCTTGAATTGTGACAATGCCTTTCTCTAAAGCCTCAGACCAAGTTCTCTTCCAATAAGTATCACCCTTATTTGGATAAGTCTTTCCCACAACATCTTCCCTATATCCCCCTAATTTCCAAAAAATCTCTTTCTTCATTATAAAATTATTTGGGTGAGGAGGCATTTTTGTACCTCTCTCTTGTATTCTGGATTCCAATAATCCATATTTTCTCAATTCATCAAAATCTTGAGTAAAATTCCCTTCTTCATCAATAACACCAAATTCCCTATGGAATCCGGCTTTGTCTTCCTTAAGAGTAAAAGCTGCCATCATAGCATCTTCATTGATAACATAATCAATATCAGTCATTAAAAGAAATTCACCTTTAGCCAACTTAGCCCCCATATTTCTTGCAGGCTCCACATTCCATTCTCGGTAGTCGTAAGTAGGAATTATATGAAAATTTTCTCCTAAATTGTGATTTGGAAAAGATAAGGGGGGATCAGAACCATTGTCCATGAATAGGACTTCTACATCCTTAGGAAGACCTCCCATCTTTTCCCAAAACAGAATGTGTCTCCTAACCACTTCATGACTATTAAGTACAGCCACGATTATTGATAATTTCATATTTACCTCTCATATTTACATATCTTATTTTTGGAGATTTGTCAAGTATCAAAATTCACCATATTTATTACTTTATAATTTCTCATCTTACGTTATGTGGAAATGTTTGAACTTGTTTTTCCATTATTCTTACAAAATCTTTTCTTCTAGGATAAAAACCTTTTAACCAACCTGGATTAGTTTGTCCTAATTTATTTGTAATGTACTCTGCCAAAGTGCAGGCATATCTAATTTTTAATCTATTTCATCTTCATCCTCCTTTATTAAATATCCATTTATTCTTTTTGGTAGCCAAAACAAAACATGATCTCTCCAGTTGGGTTGTTCTGGAACATCCTCTTCATAAATATCCTTATACAACCATTCTCTACTCACAGATCACAACCTCGGTAATAACTGTATCGTTCGGATTCCCTGGCATACCTTGTACTACAAATTTTATATAAGGTAGAGGAGGAGCAGTAAAGGAAGTTGCTTTAACAGTTTCACCAGATAAATTATACATGAGATCAGAAGTTGCTTCAGGTTTAGCAAAATGAGAATCTACATCATCATGACTCACCTCATAATATAATTTAAGCTTAGGAACACTGGAACTTGAAATAGCCTGGAACCAAACTCCTATATTCCTATCCCCACTTATGCGAAGTGCCTCACTTCTCAAAGTAGTTTCTCCACTAATTAAATGGGAATCAAAAACCGTTTCTTTGTAGGGAAATCCTTTATCATACCTTTCCATTTACTTCACCTCCTTTTTCCTTTTAACTAATCCTTTATTTTTTGGGGGTTCCGCTTCCTTTTTTTCTTGAACTGATTCCTGATCTAATGTAGAAATCAATTCAGGATAATCTTCTTCTTCAGTAGCATGTTTCAATCTCATTTCCTTATAATTATCACCTAAACCCAAGTTAGAAGCTATAACAGAATTAGGTATACCTAGAGTGTCATTAGTAGAACCATGTTTGACACCTAGATAAGCCCTAGCTCTTGCTTCCGCATCAATAACCTCAGAAATGGGGAAGGATATATTTATAAGAAATTCTGGTCTTTCCTTGACATACTCAAAAACAGGCTTTCCGTTTTTAAAATCTACTGCTTTTCTCACTCTAAAAAATTCAGGGAAGTTGCTTATTTTCGATTTTAAGAAGAATATTGACTTATAAAAATCAAATTTTAAGAATCTTTCAAAATAAGCTACTTCATCTGAAATCCTATCAGACATAGGACCTCTACTGGCCTTAACTGAAGCAAATGTACCTTTAGATTGTCCGGTAGATATGTCCTCAGGTTCATTTAGTCCAGATGTTACCATATGTAAAATATCCGTATCAGTTTCAGATATTTTAGGAAGTTGTGGATTTTTAACTTCAATCTCCATACCTGGGGGAAGTATTAATGTACCTCCAGGTGTCTTTTTTGCCATTATCCCTGTTTTTCTCTTATCTTCATCTGTAAGAGAAAGCCAAGTTCTAAATGCCTTAGGCTCTATTATCCTTATTACCCATAAATAAGCCCCACTAGCCTTTTTATGGTCTATTTCATATTTTTTCAAACTCTCATAATAATTCAACCATTCAATAGTAGTTCTTAAATAAGAGGCATTTCTCTTAGTAATAAAGGATTTATCCCAAGCAATTATAAATCTGTTGAATCCCCCAATACTTTTAAACTTAGAACTCTTGCTGCCCTTCAAATACTCTTCGCTATAATTATTATCCTCTTTAGCTACATCCATCAATTCGGGGTAATAGGCAACATAAATAGAGGGAATCTGCATGTAATTATCAGAAGTCTTTATTGTATAAAGGATGGGCATTAGAGTTTTGAAAGGATGATAGATTATACCATCTTCATCTAAAGAACCCTTTACAATGGCGGGATCAATAAAATCAATTTCTATGAACTTTTCGCTATTGATAGTGGCACATAAAAAAAGCTCACCTTCAATAAAAGCTCTGCCTACATATTTAGGCCAGAAATTGTACAATCTATTTCTTGGGTCATATTCAAATTCTTTTAAAAAATCCTGTATCTGTCTAACTTCAGAGGTTATACTGAAATCCTTACCAGTAAGTCTTCCTACCAAACCTCTTACAGAAGTATTGAATTGAGGATTTTTGTTGAATTTGTCCCAACACTCTGCTTGAAGGTCTATTCTTTTTTCTGGCTCTTTATTCAGCTTACTTACAAACCCATCAGAGTCTTTATAAGTGCCTTCATCAGAATCATATTGCCAGGTCATAGTAAACTGAATGTGGGACAAATCTTCATCTGTCAATTTACTAAGTGCTTTTTGTGCTAAATCAAATTTTGTGTCCATAGTAAAAATCTCCCGATTTTTACTAAATATTTCATAAAAATTGGAAAAAGTCAAGTTTTTTATGCAGAAATTCGAGAATTATCAGGAAAAAAATCTCCAAACCACACTTTTTTGTCTCTAGAACGGAAATTATCCACTGAAAGTTCTCTTCCCCCGTACATAGCCCACCCAGTTGCGAAGACAGCATCATCCTGAATACCATCTTTTTCACTTTTTTCTGGTGATCCGAACCATCTTTTATCAGTATCATGATAAAAAATGTTCAACTCCTCTTTAAGGATGTCTTGCTCTTTACTACCCCATATAACTATAGGTGCAGACTTAAATCTTCCGGTAGATATAGCCATAAACAGTTCATTAAATGCTGCCCTTTGTTTATCATAAGTAGGATACACTGGATCAAACTTTATAACTTGTTCCTCACACCAAGGTTTCAAATCCCATAACCCCCACCGCTCACCTGATATGCAGTCAATACCATCATATTCAGCATTACAATCTAATATGTGGGATTTTATATCTTCCAAAGAATTTGAATCTATTAATACCAAACTGAGTACAACATAAAGGTAATTTGGGACCACCCCTTCAGGAATAAAAGGATTAGACCTGCTACCAGGAAGTCCTTTAGCTAAACAAACAGAAATAGTCCTAGCACTAGATTGTCCTGTCCCTTTCAATGGATCAGCCCTATCAGTAGCATGTAGTATAACCCAATCGGTGTCAAATGTTCTAGTAAGCTTAATAAGGTCATCCATAGTAGCAGACTTAGGAAACCCATGTATATCTGATAAAGAATAAATCCCAGTTACAGGTTTTAATCTAGGTATGATCTTATTTATCTTATCTTCAATAGGTATACCTTTTATAGCTACTTCATTGATAAGGACATTCCTTTGTTTCAACAAAGTCATTAACTCAGAATGGTTCCCTATAACACCATCACATCCTAGATAATTAATAGCTTCTACCATTTCTTCAGAAAAGGCTTTAGAACTAGCAGAACCCCAGGTGTTAAGAAAAAATTTCTCAAAGTCACCCATAGGAAACTTAGCTCTGTAATCATCTAATTGGTCTTGATCCATGTTAGGATTCCAGTAATCCTCAGTTATTCCTTTACTGGAAAACCTGTAATCGAAGTAAAGGGTCTTAGTTTCCCCCTTAATATAGTTGTTGTAAAGGGAATACAATATGTGGTTTTTAGCTGATACAGTGGAATCAATCACACCCAAGGCGTTAGGTATGTTACGGGTAGACCCATCAAGCTCAACAAAAAACTTAGGATTCTTCATAGCAAAAATTTCAGAGAAGGTATAACCAGTGATATTAGAAACGATACCACTAAAGGATGTAATAGGCATTATCCTAGAACCTATATTGCCTTTTTCATCCCTCATCCTAATTTCCTTCTCTTGCACATTCCTTTTACCAACAAGGTGAAGGATCTTTGGAGAGTTTAGAACAATGTCTCTTATAATATCATAGTGGACAAATTTGATCTGGTCTTTACTATTAGCACCTAAAACTATCAACTGCCTCGGCCAATTCATAAACTTCCATAGCTGGATCAAGCAAGCATCCAGTGATTTACCTTCCCCCCTCATCCAACAAAAGACAATAACTCTATACCTAAACCTACCATTTTTCATCCTCAAGGCATTTCTATAAACCGATTTTTTATCTTCCCACATCCCTCTAAATGATCTACCAGTCTTAGGATTAGGTGTGACAGGTAGCTTATTCATTGGTGTCCATACAGGAATATCAGACCCCTCAGGATAAATAGGTATGCAGACAAAATCCTCACACCATTTAATAAACCCCTCAGGACCATCTCTATAATCTGTAGGTTCATAAACAATATAAGGGGGAAAAGCGTCCTCTACAGTTAAAGTAGGATCAGATAAAGGTTTTACCTCGATATTAAATGGCATACAGAATGAATCTCCTTCTTTTTCCCTTCTTTTTTAAGCTTCCTATCAGACCTAATGCCTCTAACCATAAGGATAATAAAAATTATAAACCCTATGATTTCCATAATATCACCCCCAATACCAAGATACAAAATAGTATCCATCCTGACATTAAAGACCAATACATCCTCTCATTCACCTAACTACCTTCTTCCTCTCTGGCAGTTCAGAAATCCTCTTATAATGATCCCTAGAACCATTATTTTCATCACCTAAATCAATTTCACCTTCTTGAGGAACTCCACGATAAAACAGGTCTAAATCCCTACCAATCATCAATATTGTTTTAAGTGTTTCCCTAATCTCTTTATAGATAGGATGAATCTGTACAATACCCTTATTGGTAATATTAACCATATCCCTAACACCTGCCTCTACAATCTTCATCTTACATAAATAAGAATATAAAGGCATTAAGTGCATACCTACCTTGAATAAACTACCTTCATCCATGTGTTTATAAACCTCAATCATAGTCTCACACATGTTGTTAATATAAGCAACTTGTACAGCACATTTTCCGCTTTTAATATGCTTGCATCTATCATAAAGAGAACAATCTTCCCCGCTACAATTATCAACAGAATCCCATCCCATGAGAGAAAGACCATCTTTAATTTTCCCCTTATCCAGAGAAGTAGAACCTATGTTAATCAGATTACCCATACAATAACCACCCCCTTTAAAAAAGAATATACGCTTAGAAGTTTAATTGTCAAGAGAAAAGTGTACAGACCACAATTTAAACCTAATCCTCGTGAGTAGAAAAAATTATGGGGAGAATACCATTTCAAATATGAGTAGAATCAGGAAAAAAATTATGGTTAGTACCCCTTTTAGAAGCACTACCCCGCCCATTTTGAGATAAACTCAGGGGTAGCTAACATTTAATCTCATCTAATATACTTTATCTATAATTAGTATGGTTAAAGTATATTAAATGACAGTATAATACAATATGTATCATTATATCTCATTATATATCATTAATATATAATTAGTATATGTATATGGTATTAATGTATCATGTATGACATTAGATTGCATTATATACTTTGTATATGCAAAATCTATACCAATTAGAATTTGCCCTATAACCCCTATCCCATCCTCTATCCCTTGTATATACTATACTACAGGCTACAGGCTACAGGACCAGGACAGGCTACAGGACCAGGACAGGCTACAGGACCAGGACAGGCTACAGGCTACAGGACCAGGACAGGCTACAGGCTACAGGACCAGGACAGGCTACAGGCT
>Ga0233422_10000026_pt1 | contig 85313 bp, 97 predicted proteins | sample Watercolumn_Mata_2_FD_182724 | JGI IMG/M metagenome (GOLD analysis project Ga0233422, IMG submission 182724) | Freshwater microbial communities from Lake Matano, South Sulawesi, Indonesia - Watercolumn_Matano_2014_110_MG | ecosystem: Environmental > Aquatic > Freshwater > Lake | place...
GCCACGATAAAGGCCTGGGTGTTTTTCCCCTGGGGACCCCTCTCATTACAGGGCCGGCAGTGTTAACCACCATACTGATGATGCGGGACAGTTTCGGAGCCCTGCCTACTTTTGTATCTCTGCTTTTAAATATGCTCATTTCCTGGTTCACGCTTGCCCAGGCAGATGGAATTATGAAGATTACAGGCGCAAGCGGCACGCGCGCTTTTTCTAAAATAATGTATATTCTGCTTGCGGCAATAGCCGTGATGATGGTAAGGCGCGGCATTATGGGGGTTATGCTGAGATGATGCGCAGTGTCCTGACCTTTATAATGGCAGGAGGCAAGGGTGAGCGGTTGTACCCTTTGACCAAAGACCGGACCAAGCCGGCAGTGCCCTTTGGCGGGATATACAGGATTATTGATTTTACTTTAAGTAACTGCATTAATTCCGGCCTGCGCAAGATTTACCTGCTTACCCAGTATAAATCCGCGTCTTTACAGAGGCACATACGCTTGGGATGGAATATCCTGCCTTCGGAATTAGGTCAGTTTATTGAAATTCTCCCTGCGCAGCAGAGGGTGGGTGAGTCTTGGTATCTGGGAACCGCCGATTCGGTTTATCAGAACCTTTACAGCCTGGAAATTGACCATGCGGATGAAGTCTTGATACTTGCCGGAGACCACATTTATAAAATGAATTATTATACGATGATAGATTTTCACCGGGAACAGGATGCGGATTTGACAGTAGGGGTGGTTGAGATGGATAAGGCTAAGGCCGCGCACTTAGGCGTGGTGGACGTAGATAGCGCCGGCAGGGTTATAGGGTTTCAGGAAAAGCCGGCAAAGCCTAAAACAATACCCGGTAACCCCGATAAAATATACGCCTCTATGGGCATATATATTTTTAAACGCCCGATTATTGAGCAGGAATTGCACGAAGACGCCAGGAAACGCAATTCTACCCATGATTTCGGTAAAGATATAATTCCGCAGATGGTGAAGAAAGGCCTGAAGATTGCCGCTTACAATTTTATTGATGAAAACAAAAAAGAGGCAAAATACTGGCGGGATATCGGCACCATTGACGCCTATTATGAAGCAAATATGGATTTGGTGCAGGTTGACCCGGTATTTAATCTTTATGATAAAGATTGGCCCATAAGGACCCTTCAGGAGCAATTCCCCTCAGCTAAAACGGTTTTTTCAGGCGAAGAAATTACCGGAAGGGTTGGCCTGGTGCTTGATTCTGTTGTCTCCAACGGTTGCATTGTAAGCGGAGGAAGGGTGCAGCGTTCGATACTTTCCCCGAATGTCAGGGTAAACAGCTACTCCCAAGTTTATGACTCTATTCTTATGGAAGGGGTTAATGTCGGCAGGTACGCCAGGATAAAGAGGGCAATAATTGACAAGGATGTAGATATCCCTCAGGGTATGGTTATCGGATATGATTTGGAAGAGGATAAGAAAAGGTTTTATGTAACCGAGTCTGGAATCGTGGTAGTGGCGAAGGGAACTGAGATAGAGTAGGATGCGTAAATGATTCGCAAAGCTAAAATAAAAGACATAAAAGAGATACAAGGGCTGATTAATTGTTTTGCCAAATTGGATTTGATGCTGCCGCGCTCTTTGAACGAATTATACGAGAACCTGCGCGACTTCTGGGTGGCTGAAGAGAATAAGAAAATCATCGGTTGCGCTGCCTTGCATATCTCCTGGGATGATTTGGCGGAAATAAAATCCCTGGCTGTGCTAAAGAGCAAACAGGGAAAAGGCATTGGAAGAGAATTAGTGTCGGCGTGTTTAAATGAGGCAAGCGAACTCGGGGCGAAAAAAATATTCGTGCTCACCTATAAGCCGGATTATTTTAAAAAATTCGGATTCAAAAGAGTCAGTACCTCTAACCTGCCCCACAAAATCTGGGCGGAATGCATCAACTGCTGCAAGTTCCCGGATTGCCAGGAAGTTGCCCTTCTAAAACAATTGTAAAAATAAATAGTTATCGAGGAGGAAATCTATGGATTACCTATTAACCGAGGAACAGAAGATGGTGCGGGAACTCGCCCGTAAGATTGCCGAAGACAAGGTCAGGCCGGTTGCTGCAAAATATGACGCATCGGAGGAATTCCCCTGGGATGTGCTTAAAGTCCTGGCGCAATCGGATTTATTTGCCATATTCGTGCCTGCGGAGTACGGAGGCACAGGCGGAGGCGTATTGGATTTGTGCCTGGTTACCGAGGAATTGTCGCGTGCCTGCGGCGGAATCGCGGTCTGTTACGCTGCCTCAGCATTAGGGACATTCCCCATCATACTCTTTGGTAATGAAGAACAGAAGAAGAAATACCTTCCGGATTTAGCCAGCGGCAAGAAGATAGCTGCCTTTGGCATAACCGAGCCTGAAGCAGGCTCAGACGCCTCAGCAATAAAGACTACAGCTAAGAAAGAAGGGGATTATTATATTTTAAATGGACTAAAGCATTTTATTACTAATGGCGGGGATGCCGAGATTTATACCATAATTGCCATGACTGATAAGACAAAGGGCGCAAGAGGCGCTTCGGCATTTATCGTAGAAAAGGGGACCCCTGGATTTACCTTTGGCAAGAAAGAGGAAAAATTGGGCATCCGCGCTTCATCAACCCGGGAGCTCATATTTACCGACTGCAAGATTCCCAAAGAAAACCTGCTTTCTAAGGAAGGGATGGGCTTTATTGTGACCATGAAGACCTTTGATATGTCGCGTCCGGGAGTAGCTGCGCAGGCCTTAGGCATTGCGCAGGGAGCGTTGGATGTTGCGGTAAAATATGCCAAGGAGAGGCAGCAGTTCGGAAAATCCATATCCAGTTTTCAGGGCATACAATGGATGCTTGCTGATATGGCAACAGAAGTTGAAGCAGCGCGCGCTTTGGTCTATTCCTGCGCCAGAGAAATAGACTCTGGCGTAAAAGACGTGGCCAGGGATTCTGCAATGGCAAAGATGTACGCTTCTGATGTAGCAATGAAAGTTACTACTGAGGCGGTGCAGATACTCGGCGGTTACGGCTATATGAAGGATTACCCTGCGGAAAAATATATGCGCGATGCCAAGATTACCCAGATATATGAAGGCACGAATCAGATTCAAAGAAACATTATTGCCCTGCAGTTAATTAAAGAGACGGCAAAGTAAAAGGGTCAATAGTCGATAGTCTATAGTCGATAGTAAATACTATAGACCATTGACCATAGACTATAGACCCGACTGTCTAAATTCTATTAATATGAACATAATCGTCTGCATAAAACAGGTTCCGGAAACTACAGAAGTCAGGATTAATCCTGAAACTAATACCCTGATTCGCGAAGGCGTAAAATCCATTATCAATCCCTTTGATATGTACGCTATAGAGGAAGCAGTGCGCCTTAAGGAGAAATTTGGAGGTAAAGTAACCGTGATAACTATGGGCCCTCCGCAGGCAGAAACAGCCTTAAGAGAGGCGCTGTCTTTAGGCTGCGATGAAGCAATACTTGTTTGCGACCGCGCCTTTGCCGGAAGCGATACCTGGGCTACAAGCTACACTTTATCAGGCGCCATAAAAAAAATCGGCACCTTTGATTTAATCCTTTGCGGTAAACAGGCATCAGACGGTGATACTGCGCAGGTAGGGCCTGGCATCTCAACGCACTTAGACATACCCCAGGTCACTTATGTAAAAAAGATTGACCCAGCCCTTGCATGCAAGGGCTGGGTGCGCGTTGAAAGGATGATGGAAGAGGGTTTTGAGATTATTGAGACTCCGCTACCCTGCTTACTGACTGTGGTAAAAGAGATAAATGAGCCACGCCTTCCTTCACTTAAGGGGATGATGCGGGCAAAAGCAGCAAAGATTACAACCTGGACGCAGAAGGAGCTCCAGTTGGATGAACAGAATATCGGCCTTTGCGGTTCACCTACGCAGGTAATAAAGATATTCACCCCTCCGCAAAGAACAGGAGGCCAGATTCTGCAAGGGGAAGCATCTGATATCGCGAATAAATTAGCAGAACTGCTCAAAAACGAAATTTAAAAATATGTCTATATATATTATTTCAGAAAAATGTACTGGCTGCGCCTTGTGCGTAAAGGTTTGCCCTTTTGACGCTATCCGCATCATGGAAAAGAAGGCGTTTATTGATTTTGGCAAATGCAACCTTTGCAGCGCATGCGTGCCCGCCTGTAAACTTAAGGCAATAGTGCTGGAAAAGCCAGAAACTGCGTGCGTATTGCCGGATATCAAGGACTATAAGGGCATCTGGGTATTTATTGAGCAGAAGAACGGCAAGGTCCAATCAGTTTCTTATGAGCTCCTGGGAAAGGCGCGCGAACTGGCAAAGAAACTCAGTTGCCAGGTCAGTGCTGTATTAATCGGCAATAACTTAGATGACCAGCTGGATGAGTTAGGCTGGCGCGGCGCGGATAATATATATCTGGTTGAGGCTCCTGAGATAGCCAATTTTCAGGATGAACCTTACACAAATATACTGGTTCAGCTGGTGCAGAAATATAAGCCTGAAATTCTGTTGTGCGGGGCAACTGCTATCGGCCGCTCTTTGATTTCGCGCGTGGCAATTAAGGTGAGGGCGGGGCTGACTGCCGATTGCACAGGCCTGGATATTGACCCTGATAAAAAGATACTCCTTCAGACCCGACCTGCCTTCGGCGGAAATATCATGGCCACCATTATCTCTCCCAATTACTGTCCGCAGATGGCCACGGTGCGGCATAAGGTTATGCAGCCGATGGCCCCTGATAAACACCGCAAAGCCAAGATTATAAAAGAAAAATTTGACGCCAGGCTCTATGCCTCGCGCACAAAACTCCTGGATATAGTTGAAGAGGTGGAATCCCTGATAAATATTGCCGAAGCGGATATAATTGTCTCCGGCGGCCGCGGCATGGGAGGCCCGGAAAATTTTAAAATCTTAGAGGAACTCGCCCATGTTTTAGGCGCTGCAGTCGGCGCTTCCCGCGCAGCAGTAGATTCCGGCTGGATGCCTTATTCGCATCAGGTAGGCCAGACCGGAAGGACGGTAGCACCCAAAATTTACATTGCCTGCGGCATCTCCGGCCAAATCCAGCACCTAGTGGGTATGCAGTCTTCAAAGATTATTGTCGCTATCAACAAAGACCCCGAAGCCCCCATCTTTAAAGTGGCTACTTACGGAATCGTCGGAGACCTCTTTCAAATCATTCCTGCCTTAACCAAGAAATTCAAAGGACTGAAAGCGCTTTCTTAAAAGCGAAATTTACCCTTGAAATTGCATAAAAAATAAGGCAAATTTAGAATAGGCATAATAAGGGTCAGATTATGGAAAATCCGTCTTTTGAAGAAAAAAGGGCTTTTCCCAGGTTTCCTGTGACCATTTCATTAACTTACCTTGACCCAAATTCCAATAAGGTATTAGAATCAGAGACGCACGATATCAGCGCGCAAGGCTTAGGCATATTTACAGACGAGGAATTACCTCCCGGTATATATATAGACATAAATCTGAACATGCCTGACAATGGCGAAAAAATCTCCCATAAAGGCAAGGTAGTCTGGTCAAAAAAGATTTACCCCCTGAAATACCGCGCAGGGCTCAAATTAGAAGAGCCCAAAATAAAACCAATCTCGTTAGTCCTGCGTATCATAAATTATCAAAAGAAGTATTAACCTCCCACCATCAAACTTTTCCTATTTCCACATTCTTTAGCATTATAATTATCTCTTTTGTATATTAATGTTAAAGAATGTAAAGAATTTCCTTGACAAAATTAATTTTTAAGGTATATTGGATGTAAATGTTAATCGGCGGGACACATCCCTTTTAATTGCGCTGAAATAGCTTTGACGGGAAATGTCCCGTAACTGTGGAGAATAATAATGAACGGCGGTTTGATGACAATTGAAGACTTAGCAGAATACCTGAAAGTTACGCGCAGGACTATCTATGAGTGGTTAAAGCATAATAAGATACCCGCGGTTAAGCTTGTGGGCCAGTGGCGTTTCAAGAGAGATAAAATTGACGCCTGGATTGATAATAAATCTTTACATTAACAGGCACCCCGCGCTTATCGGAATTGCGCGGGTGTTGTCCTCGTGGACAAGGAGAGGGTTATGTATTTTAAAAAACTTGAACTCGTAGGCTTTAAATCGTTCTGCGAAAAGACTATTTTACGCTTTGAGCCAGGTATTACTGCTGTTGTTGGTCCGAATGGCACCGGGAAGTCAAATATCTTTGACTCGATACGCTGGGTGTTGGGAGAGCAATCGGCAAAATCCCTGCGCGGTTCGGATATGCAGGACGTCATATTTAACGGCACCGACGCAAAAGAGCCGCTGGGAATGGCTGAGGTCACCCTGACTTTTGACAATGAGAAAAGGTTCTTTAATGTTGACCACCCCGAGGTATCCGTCACCAGGAGGCTGTTCCGGTCCGGAGAGAGCGAGTATCTATTGAATAAAACCTCGGTGCGCCTAAAGGATATCTTGGACTTATTGATGGGCACGGGTATCGGCGCAGAGAGTTATTCCCTGGTTGCGCAGGGAAAGATTGACCTCGTTTTGAGCTCAAGGCCTGAAGACAGGCGCCTGGTTTTTGATGAGGCCTCCGGCATCACCAAATATAAGGCGCAGAAAAGAGAGGCGGTGAGGAAGTTAGAAGAGACTGAGCAGAATCTTTTACGGGTTAACGATATCATTACAGAAGTAAAACGCCAGATATCCAGCCTTGAGCGCCAGGCTAACAAGGCGCGTAAATACAAGGAGGCGTTTGAGGAGTTAAAATCCAAAGAGATGAATTTAGCCGCCTTACAGAAGCAGGAACTTCTTAAACAAAAAGATGAACTTATAAAGCAATTAAGGGAATTGGAGTCCAGGGAAACTGCGCTCATAAATATCATTGCCGAGCAGGAGTCTAAGATTTCAGACCGTCAGGCACAGTTAAAGTCTTGGGAAGAAAATATAATGGCTATAAAAAATCAGCTCTTAAACCTGGAAAATCTGGCCATAAGAAACAATGAACGCATCGGCTTACATAAGGAAAGACTCGCAGAATTAACTCAGGATTTAAAGAATTCCCAGGCCCAGGCGGAACAGGTAAAAAACAGGCTTATCCAGGATGAGGAGAAATTGAATAATGTAAAAGAGGAATACGGGAATATAAGGAAAAATACTGAAATAAAATCGCGACTCCTTGCAGAAAAAGAGACGCAGATTAATGAACTTGCATCCTCCATCAAGAAATCATTAGAAACCGTCAGCCTTTCAAAGAAACAGATTCTTGAGCTCGCCGCTACAATCGCGCATACCAAGAATGAAATCTCGGATTTTAACGCTAAACAGCAGATTTATCTGGCGCGCAAAAAGAGGCTTGAGATTGAAAAGGCAAAGGTTTTCCAAGAGAGGGTTTCTACCGAAGATAGCCTGAATACCGTCACTAAAGAGGCCGAGGGTTTAAAGAAAATAGTTGAAGACATAAATCTTAAAGCCGGCGCCATAAGAAGGGACTTAGAGCAAGAGGGCCTGGCTTTAGCCGGCATTGATGCGGATATCCTGGAATTAGAAAGGCAGAGGTTAAGCCTGGAATCCCACAGAGAATTTCTCAAGAATTTAAAAAGCAGATACGAAGACATAGGCGAGGCCTTGAATGCGGTTATCTTGCTGGATAAACTGCCGCAGGAAAATTTAAGCGGATTAGTGGTAAAGATTAAAGAGAAGCTCAATGCCAGCGACGGAGGTGTCAAATTATCGGGAGAGGCAAAACCAATTGAGTTAGATACCCGTAGCATTGATGAAAAAATTAATAGATTGCAGCAAGATGTAGGTATTTTAAAAAATGAAAAAGCCGCTAAGGAAGGCCGTATTGAAGAATTAAACAGACAAATCTTGGCGCTTCAGCAGGAGTTGCGCGGAGAAGAGTTGGCGTTAGCCAATAAGGAGACATCGCGCCTGGCCACCTTAGAGCAGTTCAATAAAATAAAGGAAGAGGAAGATATAATAGTTATAGAGTTACAGGATGTGCACAAGGAAATATCCGTGCTGGAAAAGAATATGAGGGTCTTGCAATTGCGCTTATCGGAGTTAAGTAACGAACAGCGCCAGATAGAGGATTTGATATCGCAGGAGGAGAAGAGCGTTTCCGAAAACAGCAAATCAAGGGAAGGGGTTCTGGTCATTATCACCCAGACAAAAACCGAGCTCGATAGCCTTAATAAGAAAATGCTCTCGGATGAGTCTACCTTAAAGATATTAGAGGATACCTATAAACAGGACCTGGAAAGCCTGGCTAATATTGAAAGGCAGATTAATGAAGCCCAAGCTAAAAAAGAATCCCTAGAGATTGAGCTTAAAGAGGCGCAGTCGCAGGTTAATCAATTCAGCAGGGAAACACAAGAGCAAAATAATTTACTGAAAGAGGCGCAAGAGAAATACCGTAAGGACAAAGAGGACTCAAGCGGAGTAGTCAGCAAAATAGAATCCGATAGAGTTGAACTAGACGCCGTAAAGAGCCAGTTATACGAACTGCAGATGAGCGGGAAAGACATAGACTACAAATATTCAAGCATAAAAGAGAGGATACAGCAGGCTTACAAAGTAGACTTGGAAAGTATAGAAAATACCGGCCAGGATATTGACGCAGATACTGTTACGCAGGAAATCGAAAGGCTGAAAGAAAAGCTGGATTCCTACGGCACGGTAAACCTCGTGGCGATTGAAGAATACGACGAGTTGAAAAAGCGCTATGATTTCTTAATCCAGCAGCAGACAGACCTTTTAACCGCCAAGGAGTCTTTGCATCAGGCGATATTAAAGATTAACCGCACCACCAAACAGATGTTCCTGGAGACCTTTGAAAAAGTGCGGGAGGAATTCCGCAATTATTTCCGGATGCTTTTTAACGGAGGAGACGCGCAGCTCTTCCTGATTGACGAGCAGGACCCCCTTGAGTCGGGAATTGAGATTATCTGCCGGCCTCCGGGAAAGAAATTACAGAACGTGCTGCTGCTTTCGGGCGGAGAAAAATCCATGTCCGCGATAGCGCTGATATTCGCCATATTCAAGGTAAAGCCGTCGCCATTTTGCGTATTGGACGAGATAGACGCGGCGCTGGATGAGGCTAACGTGGACAGGTTCTCAAGAATCCTGCAGGAGTTCGCAAAGGCCTCCCAGTTTATCGTGATTACGCACAATAAAAAGACAATCGTCAATGCGAATGTGATGTACGGAATCACAATGCAGGAATCCGGCGTATCCAAGATTGTCTCGGTTAAGTTTGCTAATGGCTCCGAGAGGCAGGATAAGAAAGCCGAGGAGGCGGTAGTCTAACAGCAGGTATTATTCTTGCCCTTATGCTTTGCCTGATAGAGCGCTTTGTCAGAGGCGGTGATTAGCTCGGCAGGCAGGTGTCCATCCCTGGGGAAGGAGCTCAAGCCTAAACTGGCGGTTAGTTTTTTGTGGGGCAGGATTTCTTCGTGACTAAAGGCATGTTTTTCGATATCAATCCTGAGGCGTTCGGCAATCAGAAAAGCCTCTTTTTTTTCTGTCTGCGGTAAGATAATAGTAAATTCCTCGCCGCCGTAACGGCAGACATAATCCATTTTTCGCGATTGATTTTTAAGCAAGGTAGCCAGTTCTTTTAATATCTTATCCCCCGCCTGATGTCCTAACATATCGTTGTAGATTTTAAAATCATCTATATCCAGCATTATCAGGCTTAACGCGGCTCCTGTTGCCTTTGCCTCCTCCATCCCTGTTTGGAGAAGGTATTGGAAGTATCCGTGGTTCCATAGTTCAGTAAGAGAATCCATATGCGCCCGCATCACCGTTTTTTCGTAGAGTTGCGAGTTTTCTATTGCCAGGCCTGCCTGGTTTGAAAGCATAATCAGCATACGCAAATCGTCTTTAGTGATTGGCTTTTTGGTAATGAAATTATCCGCGGCGATTATGCCGTTTACCTTATCCTTTGCCCGCAGGGGCGTTAAAACCAATTCCTCGCTCTTTAGCATCTGTACGATGGGAGACTGGCTATAGCTTTGTATGGTTTCCCCGGTTAAATGTAAAGGCATGCCTTCTAATGCCACAAGGGTGAGCAGGTTTTCGTTTTTTTCGCGCAGGGAAATCTTTAAATGCTGCACCTGGGCGCTAAAGCCGGTTTCCGAATTAGAGAATTTTTGGGCGCTGATAAGGTCTTCAAAATCCATTTTTTCCTGCTCTATCTGGGTCCAGATGCGGTTTGCTTCCTCGCCGGTTTCCGGTCCGATACCCATCTTGCCTTCGATTATGCCTTCTTTTTCATTGACCAGAAAGAGCAATGCCCGGTTAAAACCTAATCCTGCATGCGCGGTTACGCCCGTAAGAATAATATAGAGAATCTCATCCAGCTTCAAAGTGGTGCGCATAGCATTGGAGATTTCGTAGAGGATGCTTAGCTCGACTTTTGCGCGTTCGAGGTCTTGTTTGATTTTGGCTATTTCTTCCATAATGGTAAAATGTAACACATTTTAGGGCTTATGTCAAGGCTTACAGCGGGTCCTGCCTGCCGAGCCACCTCGTCGTGCTCAGCTTACGCTTGCGCGCGGCAAGGTCTTCGTCTCGGCAGTCACCCGCTGTCAGCCAGAAGCTCACGTTAGATTTTAATTCTACCTGCGTCTATTAAGGTAGAAAGGGGGGATTTTTTATGAGGGGATTTTTCGTTTGACAGATAGGTATTAGTGGGTTATAATAATTTTTCTAAAATGGAGGCAGTTATGACTACAATAGAAAAAAAGGCATTAAAGGACGATGCGCGTAACATTTCAGACAGGCAGAAAGCCCTGGAATTGGCCCTTTCCCAGATAGAAAAGCAGTTCGGCAAGGGCTCGATTATGAAATTGGGGGGCCAAGTCAAGGCAGATGTAGAGACTATTCCTACGGGCGCCCTTACCTTGGATTGGGCTTTAGGCGTGGGGGGCTTACCCAGGGGCAGGGTTATCGAAATATTCGGGCCCGAGGCTTCAGGCAAGACCACAATTTCCTTAAGCGCTACAAAGGAGATACAGAGAAAAGGCGGGGTAGCCGCGTTTATTGATGCTGAGCACGCCTTTGACTCTACTTACGCTAAAATAATCGGGGTTAATCTGGATGACTTATTAATATCTCAGCCGGATACGGGAGAACAGGCCCTGGAGATAGCTGAAACATTAGTGCGTTCAAACGCCGTGGACCTGGTGATTATTGACTCGGTGGCAGCGCTTACGCCCCGTGCAGAAATTGAAGGAGAGATGGGGGATTCTCACGTGGGCCTGCAGGCGCGCCTTATGTCCCAGGCCTTGCGTAAACTTACCGCAGCAATAAGCAAGTCGCGCACCTGCGTAATCTTTATCAACCAGTTAAGGGAAAAAATAGGGGTGATGTTTGGTTCGCCTGAGACAACCCCCGGAGGAAGGGCGCTTAAATTTTATGCGTCGGTAAGGTTAGACGTAAGGAAGATCGCCACTCTAAAAGAAGGAGATAATGTTATCGGCAACAGGGTAAGGGTAAGGGTAGTGAAAAATAAGGTGGCTCCTCCGTTTAAGGAGGCGGAATTTGAAATCCTGCATAATGAGGGGATTGCCAAGACAGCTGCTGTTTTGGATGCAGCGGTAAACCTGGGCATTATTGAGAAAGCCGGGACATGGCTATCCTTTCAGAATGAGAAAATTGGACAAGGAAGGGATGCCGCGATAAGAGCCCTGAAGGAAAAACCCAAATTGCAGGAAGAGCTTGAAAAAGAGGTCAGAAAAAGGATTGGCGTCGGTTAGTATTAGGAGGCACGATACTATGAAAACAAAAAGTATAATTTTCGGGTTAGGTTTTTTATTGCTCGGGTTAATCATCGGCGTGGCTGCGCATAGCCAGGGTGTAAAGCCGCAGACCTCTTCTATTCTTGAAGGTTTTAGAATAGAGGAGGGGGTAATTAACGTAGCCAGCACCGCAGGTAAGGCAGTAGTCTCCATAAGCACTGAGCACACCGCCAAGATTGGAGGCATGAGGAGATATTATTTTAGCCAGCCCTTTGGAGGCACTCAGGGAGAGGATGAATTTTTTCGCAGGTTTTTTGACGACTTCTTTGGCCAGATGCCCGAAAGAGAATACAAACAGATGGGCCTGGGCTCAGGCGTTATCATTGACCAGGATGGTTACATTTTAACTAACGAGCATGTGATAAGCGACGCGGATAAGATAACTGTAACACTCTCCGATGGAAGGACGTTCAAAGGCGAAATCAAAGGTAGGGATACGCGTTCAGACCTGGCCATTATCAAAATAGACGCCCGGAATTTACTGGTGTCTTCTTTAGGTAACTCTGATGACTTAAAGATAGGCCAGTGGGTGGTCGCCATAGGTAACCCTTTTGGTTTTGCCCTGCAAAACCCTGAGCCTACGGTGACTGTGGGCGTAATCAGCGCCCTGCATCGCTCTCTGGGAAGGATTAGTGCGCGTGACAGGGATTATAGTGACCTTATCCAGACAGACGCAGCTATAAATCCGGGAAACTCCGGGGGGCCTTTAGTTAATCTTAAGGGAGAAGTGGTGGGTATTAACGTAGCCATATTTTCCACCAGCGGCGGTTATGAAGGGGTAGGGTTTGCCATACCCGTTAATAACGCCAAGCGGATTATCTCCAAGCTTAAAGAAGGGAAAAAAATACTCTACGGGTGGCTCGGGGTAACGGTGCAGGATTTAACCGATGATTTGGCAAAATATTTCGGCTTGCCGGATAAGAACGGCGTGTTAGTGGCTAAAGTTTTAGAGAACGGCCCTGCCCAGAAAGCGGGGATGAAAGAAAGTGACGTGATAAAGCAGTTTGATAATAAGCCGGTTAATAATGTAAAAGAATTATTGAGCGCGGTAGCCAAAGCTGAGGTTGGCCGTAAGATAAAAATAGCGGTCGTTCGGGATAAGAAGGAATTAACTTTAGAGGTGCAGATTGGCGCTCGTCCGGAAAATCTAGAAGAAGAAACCGCCTCAGTCGTATCAACGGAGAATTGGCGGGGGTTAGAGGTAGAAGAGATAGGCCCTGAGAATGCACAGCGCTTTCGGCTGGAGGAGAAAAAAGGAGTAGTAGTGGTTGATGTTGGACCTGACACCCCTGCGGATGAAGCAGGAATGATTGCAGGGGATGTAATTTTAGAGATAAACAAACAAACTGTCGCAAATATATCTGATTATGAAAAGGTAACCAAAGGGTTAAAGGGTAATGCCTTAATTAAGACATCGCGCGGCTATTTTCTGGTAAAAGGTGAAGAGTAATCAAGAGACGCTTCAGAAAGCCAGGGATTATGCGTTTCTACTGCTTAAATTCAGGTTGCGTAGCGAACGCGAGATTTACGCGCGCCTTAAGAAGAAAAAATTTGACGAAGAAATAATAAAACAGACCGTATCCTTCTTAAAGAATAAGGGATTTATAGACGATAGCGTTTTTGCCAAAGCCTGGATTGAATCGCGGCTTAAAAAGCCTCTGGGCTTAAGAAGAATAAGGCAGGAGCTGAATTTAAAAGGCGTAGATAAGGAAATTATAGACAGCCAAATCAGCGAAGTAAAGAAGGATTATCCCGAAGAGGAACTGGTTAAGAAAATTGCCCAGGAGAGGCTTAAGAAGCTAAAAGGTATTGAGCCGCGCTCTGCCAAAAGGCGGGTATACACATATCTTTTACGCCGCGGTTTCTCTCCCGAAACAATTATTAACGCGTTAAACTAAAATTATGCAGGCGCACGCCTTAAGAAAGAAATTCCTGGATTTTTTTAAAGCCAAGAAGCATAAAATCGTAGACAGCGACACCCTCGTCCCCAGGGACGACCCCACGGTTTTATTCACGCCCGCAGGGATGAACCAGTTCAAAAAGGAATTCCTAGGGTTTGATTCTGGTTTTAAGCGCGCTGCTACCTGCCAGAGGTGCCTGCGTACGGATGATTTGGATAAAGTCGGGAAGACTAGCGGCCACCATACCTTCTTTGAGATGCTGGGAAACTTTTCCTTCGGGGATTATTTTAAAAAAGAGGCGGTCTCCTGGGCCTGGGAATTTTTAACTGAGGAACTTAAGATTGAAAAAGATAAACTCTGGGTTTCAGTGTATAAAGAAGATGATGAGGCATATAAAATATGGAAGGATCTGATAAAGGTTCCTGCTGAAAAGATTATTAAATTAGGGGATAAGGAAAACTTCTGGCCTTCTGAAGCAAAAGAAAAAGGGCCTAACGGCCCCTGCGGCCCTTGTTCAGAGATTTTCTTTGACCAGGGAGCAGAGGTAGGGTGCAAAGAGCAGGCTTGCGATCCCTCTTGTGACTGCGGAAGGTTCGTGGAGGTCTGGAATCTGGTATTTACGCAGTTTAACCGCAAAGACGGCGGAGTATTAGAGCCGCTGCCTAAAAAAAATATTGATACGGGGATGGGCCTGGAGAGGCTTGCCGCGGTTATGCAGGGAGTGCCAAATAATTTTGAGACAGACTTATTTAAGCCACTGGTAAAAGAGATAGTGTCAGGTGTCAGGTGTCAGGTGTCAGGTCAAAAGGAATTAATTTATGCTATAGCCGACCATATACGCGCCATAGCGTTTGCAATATACGACGGAGTTTTGCCTTCAAATGAGGCAAGGGGCTATGTTGTCAGGAAATTAATCCGTAAAAGCACCCTGCATTTAAGGGCATTAGGGTTTACTCACCCATTTTTGTATAAACTGGTTCCTGTATTAGCCCAAATAATGCAGCCTTTTTATCCTGAATTGCAGGAGCGCCAAGAGAATATCTCAGAGGTTATCCTGGCAGAAGAAAAGGCTTTTGTTTCTACGCTGAATTCAAGCGGAGTTTTATTTAGCGAAAAATTCCAGGAATTCATAAGAAAGCCAGACTCGCAACAAGTGGGAAGGATTGCCTTTCAGCTTTACGATACATACGGCATACCTTTGGAATTAACCCGGGATTGGTTAGAAAAAAATAGCATAGCCATTTCAATGGAGGCATTTAACAAAGAACTTTCAGAGCAGAAAAACCGCTCTAAATTACAAAGCGCAATGAAAGGCGAGGTATTTGGCATTAAAGGCTTGGATTACGGAGTAAAAGAGACCAAATTTTTAGGTTATAAAGATTATTCTGTCAAGGCAAAGATAATAAAGCTCATACAGGATAATGCTGAAGTAAAAAAGATAGGTAAGGATGACCAGGTAGCGGTTATCCTGGATAAGTCGGTTTTTTATCCTGAAACAGGAGGACAGGTCGGCGATACCGGTGAATTTGTAAAAGGCAAGAATGTGTTTGAAGTTTTAGATACCAGAAAAACCGGAAAGGTAATCCTGCATATCGGCAGGGTAAAGTCAGGGAGCTTTAAAAAAGGCGATTTTGTAGAACTAAGGGTTAATGCGGGGCGCAGGCTCTCAATAGCCAGAAACCATACTGCCACGCATCTTTTGCAGGCAGCTTTAAGAAAAGTGCTGGGCGCTCATGTTAAGCAGCAGGGTTCGCTGGTTGCCGAAGACAGGCTGCGTTTTGACTTTACGCATTTTAAGGATATAAATAAAGAGGAGTTGGACAGGATAGAAGAGGTGGTTAATAATTATATATTGAATAATTACGAGCTTACTGCTAAGCAGATGCCTTTATCAGCGGCAAAGAAAGCAGGCGCGCTGGCATTTTTCGCGGAGAAGTACGAAAGTAAGGTGCGCGTGGTTTCCATCGCGGATATATCCAGCGAATTGTGCGGAGGAACACACCTGGATAATACAGGGCAAATCGGCTTATTCAAAATAATCCAAGAGGGCTCTGTGGCAAGCGGGATAAGAAGAATAGAGGCTGTAACCGGTGTTTTTGCCTATAGTCTGATAAAAGAAGATGAGAAGATAATCGCTGATGCGGCGTCTATCCTGAACGTTCCTAAGGCGCAGATAGTGCAGCAATTGCAAACGCGGCTATCGCGGATTAAGGCATTGGAGAAAGAGGATAATACGCAGAAATTAGAAATGCTTAAAGGCTCGGTAGATAAGCTGATTCAGGATGCACAGGTTATAAAAGATATGAAGCTAGTTACTAGGGTAATGGAAAATCTGGATATGGATTTACTGCGCAAAGCCGTAGATTTGATAAAAGAAAAAACTGACAATGCAATTATTGCCCTGGGTTCTCAATCCGGCAGCCGGGCATTGCTGGTGATGGGTATTACGCAAGATTTATGCGCAAAGGGCTTTAATGCCTCGGCATTAGTGCGGGATATTGCAGGCGTTATCGGAGGCAGCGGCGGAGGAAGGCAGGATTTTGCCCAGGCAGGAGGCACTAAGCCGGAAAACCTAGAAGCAGCGTTTAAGAAATTAAGCAAAATGATTGTCAATAAATGAAAATCATCCGTTTTACCAGTAAAGAATTGGAGAAGATTTACAACCGCACTTTCCTAAAATACGGACGCGTTGAAGAGCGGGTAAGGAAGATTATTGAGGATGTGCGCCTCTTTGGTGACGAAGCCCTTATAAAATACACCAAAAAATTTGATGGGGTTAAATTATCCCAAAGGCAGCTGCGGGTCTCTGAGATAGAGATTAGCGGCGCTTACCAGAATATCAGCCCTAATTTTGTATCAAGCCTTAAGGTCATCATTGAGAATGTAAACAGGTTTTACCGCAAAGCCTTAAGAAAATCCTGGAGGATAAAAGACCCTGACGGGGTACTGCTGGGCGAAAACTACACGCCCCTGGAAAGGGTGGGCGTATATATCCCGGCTGGAACCGCGCCACTTGTCTCTACTGTCTATATGACAGTCCTGCCGGCCAAGATTGCCGGAGTAAAAAAAATAGCTTTAATCAGCCCTCCTGATAAAAACGGCTTTATAAACCCGCATATACTGGTTGTAGCAGACCTTTTAAAAGTGGATGAGATTTACCGCGTAGGCGGAGCGCAAGGGGTAGCAGCCCTGGCATACGGGACAAAGACAATACCCCGCGTGGATAAGATTGTCGGCCCGGGCAATATCTATGTAAGCGAGGCAAAGAGGCAGGTCTTCGGCCAAGTGGATATTGATATGATTGCCGGCCCCACGGAACTGGTGATTATTGCCAACCGCTACAGCGACCCCAAATTTATCGTTGCGGATTTACGCGCGCAGGCAGAGCACGCAAAAGGCTTAGCTGTCTTAATTACTAATTCTAAAAGCCTGGCTAAAGAGGTGAAGGAAGGGCTTGACGGGAACAGCGGTTTTATTATTTTGACCAAGAATCTGGAGCAGGCAGTTGACATCACTAATAAAATTGCTCCCGAGCACCTGGAAATTATGGTGAAGAACCCCCGCAGGTTGCTTAAGGGAATAAGAAATGCGGGAGCGATATTTTTAGGCCCTTACAGCCCTGCTGCAGTAGGGGATTACGTTGCGGGACCAAGCCATGTCTTGCCGACCCTGGGGACTGCAAGGTTTTTTTCAGGGCTATCGGTGTTTGATTTTATAAAGAGCAACCATATAATCAGCTATTCCAAGAAGGCGCTTGAGAAGATAAAAGAGCCGCTGGAAAAGATTGCCGGCATCGAAGGGCTGAATAAGCACTTGGATTCAGTGGAGGTACGATTCCAATGAAAAATAGAATAGCCAGAGTACCAAGAAAGACAAAAGAAACTGATATAACGGTAAAATTGAATATTGACGGCACTGGAAAATCTAGGATAAATACCGGCATAGGTATCCTTGACCATATGCTGGAATTATTCGCTTTTCACGGATTATTTGATTTAGATATTGCTGCTAAGGGAGACTTGAAAGTAGATATACACCATACGAATGAGGATGTCGGTATTGTATTGGGTGAGGCTTTTAAAAAGGCCTTAGGAGATAAAAGGGGAATCCGCAGGTTCGGTTCTGCTTCTGTGCCAATGGAGGAAGTGGTAGCGAATGTGGTTATCGATATTAGTGGAAGAGGCTCATTACGCATTACTAAATCAGATACCATTACATCTGGCGTAAAAGATGATAAAGAGGGGTACACAATTAATGATGCAGAACACTTTTTTGATGCATTTGCTAAACACTCGGGAATGAATTTGAATATTAAAGTTGATTCCTCAATCATGAGTTATGATTTACATACAACCCTAGAGCCTGTATTTAAAGCCTTAGGCATTGCTTTAGACCAGGCCACGCAAATTGACCCACGCAGAAAAGGAATTCCTTCTACAAAAGGTAGGATTGACTAGAATGATTGCAATCATTGACTACGGTATGGGCAATATTCACAGCGTGCAGAAGGCATTGCAGCTATTCGGCGCAAAGACACTGGTTACCAATAAACCCGAAGAAATTCATAGCGCTGACAAAGTAGTCTTGCCCGGAGTCGGAGCATTTGACGATGCTATGCGGGAATTAAAAAAAGAGGGTTTAATATCTGTATTAAATGAGTATATAAAGGATAAAAAGCCCTTTTTAGGAATATGCCTGGGTATGCAGCTTCTATTCGAGGAGAGTGAAGAGGCTGTTGAATCAAAGGGGTTGGGAGTATTAAAAGGCAGGGTCAGGAGGTTCGAAAAATCAAAAGGCCTCAAAGTGCCGCATATGGGCTGGAACCAATTAAAAAAAGGCAAAAATGATGAATGTTCTCTCTTGAGAGACGTTCCTGATAATTCTTATGTATATTTCTGCCATTCATATTATCCCGAGCCAAAAGATATTAATTTGACCGCCGCAACTACGGATTACGGAACAGATTTTACTTCCGTTGTCTGGAAGGATAATATATATGGGGTGCAGTTTCACCCGGAAAAAAGCCAGAAGACAGGTCTCAAGATGTTAGAGAATTTTGTTAATTTATGCTGATTATTCCTGCCATAGATTTAAAAGACGGCTGTGTGGTAAGATACGTCCAGGGCAGATTAAATAAGAAGGTGTATTCAAAAGACCCTCTTAAGACTGCCAGGCATTGGATAAAACAGGGCGCAAAGGCGCTACACATCGTGGATTTGGACGGCGCTTTCACAGGAACGCCGAAGAATTTAGGCATAGTAAAGGCGATTGCAGAAAGCGTCTCTGTTCCGGTACAATTTGGCGGAGGGATAAGGAAAATCGAGGTTATAAAGCAAGCCCTTGGCTTCGGAGTCCGGCGCGTTGTCCTGGGCACAAAAGCAGTTGTAGATAAAGCCTTTTTAAAAAAAGCGTTTTCTAAGTTTAGAGATAAGGTTATCGTAAGCCTTGACGCAAAGGATAATCTTTTGTCTATTAAGGGGTGGCAGAGTAGTTATAAAAAAATTGATGCGAAAACATTCGCCAGGATGTTAAAAGCCCTGGGTTTTAAGCAGCTCATCTATACCGACACGTTAAAGGACGGTACGTTATCCGGGCCGAATATAAAAGCAATAAAGACCCTGTTAAAAGAAACCGGTTTAAAACTGATTGCCTCCGGCGGCGTATCCAGCCTGGAGGATATATATAAACTTAAGAAATTAGAGAAGCAGGGTTTAACAGGAGTAATTATAGGCAAGGCCCTGTACGAAGGTAAATTTACCTTAGCGCAGGCCTTAAAACTTGCAGGAAACGGAAAGGGGGAGGTATGGTAAGAAAATGGGTCATTTTCTCTGTCTTGCTTATTTTTGCGGTATCGCTTAGCGGCTGCGCTACAGCGCGCAAACAAAAGGACTTGGAAATTCAAGGACTAAGGAATCAGATTTCAGTTTTAGAATCCCAGGTTAAATCTAAAGACGAAGAGATTAACAGCCTGAAGGATGCTTTAGCGAAAGCTGAGCAGGAAAAACAAGTACCGCAGGCTCCTCACAAGAAAATGGGCAGGAAAAAGGTAATCGGTGAGGTAAAATCCCGGCCAAGGGCAAAACAGATTCAGATGGCTTTAAAGAATGCAGGATATGACCCAGGGCCTATTGACGGCAGGATAGGAAAACAGACTTGTGACGCCATAAAAGCATTTCAAAAAGCGCATAATTTAGCCGTTACCGGAAAGCCTGACAGGCAAACCCGGAATTTGTTAAGCGAATATCTGTATAAGAAAGTAAAGTAAGTGAGGACTTAAGTTATGGAGACAGCTATTGCTTGGCTAATCGACATAACTTAATGTCCGAACTTATCCCCGCTGATTCGTTTTGCATTCGCAAAAGCGAATCAAAACGGCGGGGATTAATTCGCGCATATAACTTACGTTCACTAACGTTCCGTAAGTTATGCGCTCATTAAATGCTGACCAAGCGCATAATACCCTGTCTTGATATCAAGGAGAACAGGGTAGTTAAAGGCGTAAAATTTTTGGGATTGAAAGACGCGGGTGACCCTGTGGAGGTAGCCAGGGTTTACGACGAGCAAGGTGCAGATGAGCTTGTATTCCTGGATATCACCGCCAGTTTTGAAAAACGTAAGACCCTGGTCAGCCTGGTCGAGAAAATCGCCAAAAATATATTTATGCCTTTTACCGTCGGGGGAGGCATAGCGGATACCTCGGATATAAGAGAGCTTTTAAATGCCGGGGCAGAGAAGGTATCCATTAACACCCAGGCGGTAAAGTATCCGGATTTAATTAGCGATGCTTCCAGGAGATTCGGCAGCCAGTGTATTGTGGTAGCCATTGACGCAAAAAAAGAGAATGACATCTGGCAGGTATACATTAACGGCGGAAGGACCCCCGCGGAATTAGACGCTATTGAATGGGCAAAGCAGGCAGCTGGTTTAGGAGCGGGTGAAATACTTTTAACCAGCATGGATTACGACGGGACAAAGGACGGCTTTGACATAGAATTAACCAGGGCCGTGGTTAATGCAGTGAATATCCCGGTTATTGCCTCAGGCGGAGCAGGCAGATTAGAACATTTTTACGAAGTATTCACCAAGGCAGAGGCTGACGCAGCCTTGGCCGCTTCGATTTTTCACTACCAAGAATATTTAATAAGGCAAGTTAAGGAGTACCTGAAGGAAAGAGGGGTTGCGGTCAGATTATGACAAAAAAGATAAAATTCAACCTGAAGAATTTAAAATTCGATAAGCAGGGCCTGATACCTGCCATAATACAGGATTACAGGAATAACCAGGTTTTGATGCTCGCATTTATGAACAGGGAGTCGCTCGCCAGGACCCTAAAATCAGGGAAGACCTGTTTCTGGTCGCGCTCCAGGAAAGAATACTGGGTTAAAGGCAAAACTTCTGGAAATTACCAATTCGTAAAATCCATAGCCTATGATTGCGATATGGATGCGCTTTTGATAAAAGTGCGTCAAGCGGGAGTCGCCTGTCATACGGGAAACCGTTCGTGTTTTTACAGAAAGATAATTTGAATGTATTATCCGTCATTAAAGGAATTTTTGAGGTTATCTAAAAAAGGAAACGTTATCCCGGTGTATAAAGAAATTAACGCTGACCTGGATACGCCGGTATCCGCATTCCTAAAGATAAAAAAAGACGATTACGCATTCTTATTTGAATCCGTCGAAGGCCAGGAGAAGCTCGCGCGGTATTCTTTTTTGGGGAGCAGCCCGTCTTTAATATTTAAAAGTAAGGCCAGCCATATCGAGCTCATTTATCCGGTGAATAAGTCTATTAAGCGCTTTATCACGAAGCTTTCTCCTCTGGATGAAATTAAAAAGCTGATGAAGAATTTTAGGGCTGTCACTGTAGCGGGCCTGCCGCGTTTTTACGGCGGGCTGGTCGGTTTTATGGGATATGATATGGTGCGGTTTTTTGAAAAGATACCGGATAAAAATCCCGACGACCTGAAACTGCCGGATTCCGTCTTTATTTTAACCGACACCATCCTTATCTTCGACCACGTTAACCACACTATAAAAATTGTGAATAATATTGTGTTGCCTGCGAGAGCCTCAAGGCTATCCGGGGCAAAATTGACGGCTATTTATCGCAATGCAGTAGAAAAAATAGAATCTATACAGAGGGATTTTATGAACCCCGCCCTTCCTACTATTGGAGAATTAAATAAAATAAGGAAGGGCGGGGTGAAACCCTTAATATCATCGAATTTTAAGAAAATAGAATTTCAAAACATAGTGAAAAAAGCTAAAGCCTACATAAAACAGGGGGATATTATACAGGTAGTTTTGTCGCAGCGTTTCAGGTTAAGGCTTGAACGCGATTGTCTGGAAGTTTACCGCAACCTCAGAAGCCTGAATCCTTCTCCCTATATGTATTTCTTAAAGTTAAAAGATATAGCGTTAGTCGGCGCATCTCCTGAGATGCTGGTGCGTTGCGAAGGCGGCCTAGTCCAGACACGGCCCATTGCAGGCACAAGGCCGCGGGGAAAAACAGAAGAAGAGGACAAAATCTTAGCAAGCGAACTCTTAAACGATAAAAAGGAAAGGGCAGAGCATCTTATGCTGGTAGACCTGGGCAGGAACGACCTAGGCAGGGTTTGCCGCACCGGCACAGTTGGGGTTAGCGAGTTTATGAATATAGAAAAATATTCGCACGTAATGCACCTAGTAAGCGAAGTGCGGGGAAGGCTCGACGCTAAAAAATACGATATTTATGATGTGTTAAGGGCAACTTTTCCTGCGGGCACGGTTTCCGGAAGCCCCAAGATACGCGCTATGGAGATTATCGATGAATTAGAGAATTTAAGGCGCGGGCCATATGCAGGATGCGTGGGTTATTTCAGTTTTTCCCATAACATGGATACCTGTATCACCATAAGGACAATAATTGTCAAAGGCGATTCCGCTTATATCCAGGCAGGCGCGGGCATAGTTTCCGATTCTATCCCGGAGAAAGAATATTTTGAATCGGTGAACAAGGCTAAAGCCTTAATTGAGGCGATTGCAAAATAGTGTCAGGTATCATGTATCAAGTGTCAAGAAAAGACTTGATACTCTGACACATGACACCTTGACACAAACTTATCTAAAGGAGGAGCAATAAATGGCAGTGCATATACGCTTGAGAAGAATAGGCAAGAATCCAAAAGGAAGACTGCATTTCAGGGTTTCGGTTTTTGATGAACGAAAGGGAAGGGATAGCCGTTCCATTGAAGAACTGGGTTTTTATAATCCTTTTACCGGGGAAGCAAAAATAAAAAAGGAGCGGATTGAATTCTGGCTCAAAAACGGCGCCCAGGTTTCGCCGACAGTCAAGAGCCTGCTTAAGAAAGGAGCAAAAGATGCCGCAAGCACAGCAAGCAGTTAATCCTTTAATCAATTTTTTTCCCCTAATACTGATATTCGTTATCTTTTATTTTCTGCTTATCAGGCCACAGAAAACAAAGGAAAAAGAGCACCGGAAGATGCTCGCCGGCCTGAACAAGAACGATGAAGTAGTTACATCCAGCGGCATCCACGGCACTATAGTCAATGTGAAAGACAAGACAGTGATTTTAAGGATAGACGAGAACGTAAAGATAGAAATAGAGAAGAATTGTATTGCTTACATAAAGAAGCCACAAGGCGCTAGTTAATTATAGCGGGTGGCTGCCGAGACGAAGCCCTTGTCCGCGCGCAACGAAAGTGAGCACGGACGAGGTGGCTCGGCAGACAGGACCCGCCAATGTTAAATGGAAAGAAGGGTTATTTACAAGACGATTCTTATCCTTGCAATTTTAGGCATCTGCTTATATTTTACCTTTCCCTTAAATAAAAGGATAAACCTAGGCCTGGATTTAAAAGGCGGGATGCATCTCTTGCTTAAGGTAGATACGAGCCATCTCACAGGCCCGGCAAAAGAGGGTGCCGGAGACCGCGCAGTCGAAGTAATCAGAAACCGGATTGATGAATTTGGCGTAAGAGAGCCGTCTATCCAGAGGCAGGGCGAGGATGAAATCGTCGTCCAGTTGCCGGGAATTACCGACAGGCAGCGCGCTATAGATATAATCGGCAAAACCGCAATGCTGGAATTCAAGCTGGTTTCAAATGACCTGGAAAAGTTAAAACAGGCGATATCCGGGACAGTTCCCGAAGGTTATGAGTTAAAATATGCGCAGGAAGACAATGAGCCGGTGCTCTTAGAAAAGCAGGCGGCCTTAACCGGGGATGCCCTGAGCAACGCCTCTGTGCAATTCAGCCAGAGCGAATTTAATGAGCCGGTGGTGAGTTTAAAATTCAATGCAGAAGGCGCAAAAAAGTTTGCCGAGCTCACCGCCAATAACGTGGGCAGGAGATTAGCCATTGTCTTAGACGGAAAGGTTCAGTCAGCGCCCCGGATAAGAGAGGCTATACCCTCAGGCGAAGCAGTGATAACCGGCCGTTTCACACCCGAAGAGGCTCAAGACCTTGCGCTTATTTTAAGGGTGGGCGCGCTACCTGCACCGATGCATATAGAGGAAGAGAGGACCGTCGGGCCATTACTGGGACAGGATTCCATAAATAAGGGAGTTAAAGCCAGTATTATCGGCGGGGCGTTGGTTTTTATTTTTATGGCTGTCTATTACCTTTTAGCGGGGATTATAAGCGATATAGCGCTGATAATGAACCTGCTGATGATTCTGGGAGGATTAGGGATTCTTCCTATTCTATTCCCCGGCGTATCCGCAACCCTGACATTACCCGGTATCGCTGGTATAGTACTATCCCTGGGTATGGCAGTGGATGCTAACGTGCTTATTAATGAGCGTATAAGAGAGGAATTGGCAACCGGGAAGAACCTGCGCGCTGCGATAACAAACGGTTATAATAAGGCATTCAGCGCGATTTTTGATTCCAACCTGACCACTTTAATCGCTGCTTTCCTGCTGTTTCAATTCGGCACAGGCCCAATAAGAGGTTTTGCTGTGGCCTTAACCATCGGCCTTATTGCCAGTATGTTCACTGCTATAGTAGTTACCCGCACCATATTTGAGCTGCTCTTGCATTTCGGCCTGATAAAAAATTCCCTGCCTATGCTTCGGCTCATCAGGGAAACCAAATTTGATTTTATCGGGAAAAGAAAGATTTTTTACGCCCTTTCGTTAATTATAATAATAACCGGCCTTATATTCTATTTTAAGAAAGGCAAAGAGGCCTATGGCATTGATTTTGCCGGCGGCCAACTGCAGGAGTACAGTTTTAAGACGCCACCTTCCATAGACGAGCTGCGCCGGGTTTTAAAGGAGGCGGACTTAAGCGAAGCCTCGATTCAGCAGTTCAAAGAAAACCCCCGCGTTGTGCTTATCAAGACATCGGCGGACAAGAGCCAGATTTTAACGGATAAATTAAAGCAAAGATTTCCTGAGCAGGATATCCAGATGCTCAGGATAGAGCGCGTAGGCCCTGTGGCAGGTAAACACCTGAAGACAAAGGCAGTTTACGCCCTTATCTGGTCTCTGGTCGGTATTTTAATCTACGTGGCTTTCAGGTTTAAACACTTCAATTTTGCCATAGCCGGCGTAATCGCCCTTATCCATGATGTCCTGGTGACGCTGGGGTTTTTAGCTATCACAGGCAGGCAGATAGACCTGTTAAGCGTTACTGCTTTTTTAACAATCGCAGGTTATTCTATCAATGATACGATTGTTATCTATGATAGGGTCAGGGAAAATGCCCGGCTTTTTAGAAGCCTGAGCCTTTATGAACTGATAAATTTAAGCGTTAATCAGACGCTCTCCAGGACAATCCTTACTTCCGGAGTCACACTGCTTGTAGTGGTGGCTATTTTCTTTTACGGCGGAGAGGTATTAAGCAATTTTGCCTTTGCGCTGTTGGTAGGTTTTATCTCAGGTGTTTATTCTACTATTTATATTGCCTCGCCTTTAGTTCTTGCCTGGAGCCGCAAAGGCTCAAAGTAAAATATTCTTAGTAAAACGCATATGTTTAAATCGCTTAAAATTTATACAGGTTTAGCCGTTGATTTAGAAAGTATCCTCTCTACTTTAGTAGATTATGGATACGCCCGGCACGATGCTGTATCCAGCGAGGGAGATTTTTCCCGGCGCGGAGGCCTTATTGACATCTTCCCGAATTCCTTTGAGCTGCCTATACGCTTGGAGCTGGATAACGATACGGTGACCTCGATAAAAACCTTTAACCCCTCTACGGGCGAGCCGCTCTGGGAGCATAAAATAGTAATTATCCTGCCCATAAAGAGACCAGGCGCGGCAAGAAGAATGCCGTTTACTGAAGATTTCCCCCTTTCTAACTTCGTAGATTTAAATATCGGCGATTACGTGGTGCATAACCAGTATGGCATCGGAAGATTCCTGGGTATGGATAAAATAAAGGTGCAGGATAAATATAAGGACCATCTGGTTATTGAGTATGACCGCCAGGAGAAGCTGTATGTGCCGGTTGAGTCAATGCACCTCGTGCAGAAATACATTGCCTTTCATATAAGAAAGCCCAGGCTTTACAGGTTAGGGAGCAAGGAGTGGCTCAGGACAAAAGAAAGGACAAGAAAGGGAATACAAAAATTAGCCTGGGAACTCCTCAGTTTACAGGCAATGCGGTTAAGTTCAGAGGGGTTTAGTTATTCCCAGGATACAGACTGGCAGAAAGAATTTGAGTCCTTGTTTCCTTATCAGGAGACCCCTGACCAGGTAAAGGCAGCTGCCGAGGTAAAAAAAGATATGGAATCGCCAAAGCCAATGGACAGGCTCCTCTGCGGGGATGTCGGTTACGGCAAGACCGAGGTAGCAATGCGCGCTGCATTTAAGGCAGTGATGGATAATAAACAGGTAGCATACCTTGTGCCGACTACAATCCTGGCAGAGCAGCATTATCAGAATTTTAGCGTACGGCTCAAGGATTTTCCCGTTAACATCCAGATACTCTGCCGTTTTAAAACAGATGCGGAACAAAGAAGGATAACCGAAGATTTAGCCCGTGGCAGTATTGATATAGTGATTGGAACCCACAGGCTGTTATCCGATGATATAGCCTTTAAAGATTTGGGCCTGGTAATAATTGACGAGGAGCAGCGTTTCGGAGTAAAGGCAAAAGAGAAACTGAAAAAAATAAGGTTGGCTACGGATGTTTTGACATTGACGGCAACGCCCATCCCCAGGACCCTGTATATGAGCCTGATGGGCGCAAGGGATTTGTCGGTAATTAACACTCCGCCGCAAAATAGGTTGCCTATCAAGACTATTGTGGTAGAATATGACGAGGATTTAGTGCGCCAGGCGACCTTGCGGGAAATAGACAGGAACGGCCAGGGCTATTATTTACATAACCGTATCCAGGATATTGAAAAGGTCAAAGACAGACTCGCAAGAACCCTGCCTTCCCAGGTCAGGATGGCTATAGCGCACGGCCGGATGCATCCTAAGCTGCTTGAGAAGGTAATGGCTGATTTCCTCCAGGGCAGGATTGATATCTTAATCTGCACTATGATTATAGAATCCGGGATAGATATCCCCAATGTTAATACCATTATTGTGGATAATAGCCACGAATTCGGATTATCCGACCTGCATCAGCTGCGCGGCAGGGTAGGCAGGTTCAACCGTCCGGCCTATGCCTACTTTATGATTCCCAAAAACGAAATTCTGGATGCGGACGCAAAGAAAAGATTGAACGCCATCCAGGAATATTCGCACCTGGGAGCCGGTTTTAACATCGCGATGGAGGATTTGGAGATCAGGGGCGCGGGCAATCTCCTGGGCATAGAGCAGCACGGTTTTATTGCCGCGGTAGGCTTTGACCTTTATTGCCGGATATTAAGGGAGGCGGTGGGTAACTTTCAAAAATCAGGAGTCTTTAAAAATGAGTAAAAAGCTAAAACTCTTTATTTTAATTTGTGCTCTTGCCCTTTGTGTTTTACCTTTTACCTTCACTTGTTTTGCCGAAGACAAAATCATCGCTATCGTCAATAGCGATGTGATTACGCAGAAGGATTTAAATGACTTTATCGGGTTTATGAGAATGCAGTTATCCGCGGATTTTAAAGGGAAGGCGCTGGAAGAGAAGATTCAATCAATGAAACAGGATTTATTAAACAGGTTAATCGAAGACCGCCTTATTTTACAGGAGGCAAAGAAGAATAACATAAGGATAGACGAAAACAGGGTTAAGGCAAGGATAAGCGAAGTTAGGGGCCGCTATGCATCAGATGCGGAATTTAAAGAAGATTTGGCAAAACATGGCCTCACACAGGCAGATATGGAGTCCAGGTTTAGAGAGCAGTTGCTTATGTATGAAATCGTGGAACAAATGGTGAGGAGTAAGATTATAGTCAGGCCCGAGGAGGTTACAAGTTTCTATAACAAGAATATAAAAGAATTTGTATCCGGGGAAGAGCGCGAGGTAGAGACTGTAGCGTTAGAGAACGATGACCTCGCCAGGATAGTTTCTTATGAGTTAAGGACAGGGATAAAATTGGTAGATTTAGCCGCAAGATACCCTCTAACGGTCAATAAGCTCAATGCGAGGAAGGAGGAATTGAGAAAGGATATCGCAGATGTGGTATTCAAGCTGGGCGTTTCCGAAGTATCAAACCCAATTAAAATTGACGACAAATACTATATCTTTAAATTGGAGAATATAATACCCTCCAGGCAACTTAGCCTATCGGAAGCCCAGGATAAAATATATGCTTTCCTATTCGAGAAGAAAATGCAGGAAAAATTGACAAAATGGTTAGATGAAATCAGGCAAAAATCTTATGTTAAAATCTCACAGGATTAAAGTGGGTATCACGATGGGGGACCCTTCCGGGATAGGCCCGGCTATAACGCTTGCAGCAGTCAACAGGCTTAAGGGCTTAGCGGATTTTGTAATCATCGGGGATAAATGGGTTTTAAATCAGGTGTCAGGTGTCAGGTGTCAGGTGTCAGGTGTAACATTTATAGATTTGCGCAATGTGACCCGTAAGAATTTTTCTTTCGGCAAGATTAAAGCCGAATACGGTAGGGCATCTATCCAGTATTTGGATAAGGCTTTAGAGCTAATAAGAAGTAAAGAGATAGATTGTTTAGTCACCTGCCCGATTTCTAAAGAGGCGATAAATAAGGCCGGGTTTATTTACGCAGGCCATACCGAATACCTGTCAGAGCGCACGCATTGCCGGGATTTAGTAATGATGTTGTTAAATAAACGCTTAAAATTCAGCTTGGTCACAAGGCATATTCCGTTACAAAGCGTATCTTCAAGAATAAGCCGGAAAGGTTTATATAAAACTATTTTATTGACAATTTCATCTCTAAAAAAGTTTTTTTTAATCAGGGAACCGCGTATTGTAGTATGCGGTCTAAATCCGCACGCCTCGGATAATGGGCTTATCGGCTCCGAGGAGAATAAGGTCATCAAACCGTTATTGCAAAGGCTAAGGAGGAGAGTAAGGAATTTAACCGGGCCTATTTCGGCAGATGTGGCTATTGCAAAGGCAAACAGGCAAGAATTCGATTGCGTTATTGCGATGTATCATGACCAGGCTTTGATACCCTTAAAACTATACGGAGATTTTAGCGGCGTAAATATTACCCTGGGCCTTCCTTTTGTGCGCACTTCCCCTTTGCACGGCACTGCTTTTGATATTGCACGATACCCCTCCCGCGCTAATCCCCGCTCCTTAATTGAGGCAATAAAACTTGCCGTAAAATGCGCATCAAACCTAAAAAAAGATTAGGCCAGAATTTCCTTATTGATAAGAATATCCAGAGAAAAATAATTGATTCCCTTGAATTAAAACCTGCGGATACCGTATTTGAAATAGGGGCGGGGAGAGGAGAATTAACCTGCCTGATTTCTCAAAAAGTCCACAGGGTCTTTGCCTTGGAAGTTGACCCTGGCCTTTGCCAAGCCCTGAAGGATAATTTAAGCGCTTTTTCAAACGCAACAATAATCAATCAGGATGTACTGAAGTTTAATTTTAAGGCGCACCTTAATAAAATAGAAGGCAAAATAAAAGTTATCGGCAATATACCTTATTATATATCCACCCCCATAATTGAGCGCTTAATCAAGTCCAGGGATAAGATTGACACTGCTTTCATTACCGTGCAAAAGGAGTTTGCCGCAAGGATGAGCGCTCTGCCGGGCTCCAAGGAATACGGCGCATTTAGCTGCTTTGTGCAGTATTACGCTGAACCAAAGATTTTATTCACCATTAAAAGAACCTCTTTTTTTCCCGCGCCGAAAGTTGATTCCTGCCTGGTGAGGTTAAATATAAGGAAAGAGCCCGCGGTTTTCTCGCGCAATGAAAAATTGCTCTTTAAAATTATCAGGGGAGCCTTTAATAAGAGGAGAAAGACCCTCAGGAACAGCCTTAGCAGTATAATCCCCCCCAAAAAGCTGGAATCCTTCTTCGATAAATACAAAATTGATAGAAATACCCGTCCGGAACGCCTCTCGCTGCAGGATTTTGCCAATCTCGCTAATACATAATCCTTAAAAATTCTTTAAAAAAACATTGACAAAATCAGAATCTTAATGTATATTTATTTATTTACATAACTCCCAACACAAGCATTTTCAACGGTTTTCTTATTGGGTAAGAAGGATAACGAAGAATTTCTTTAAAATTCTCCAGTGGTGGGGTTTTGTTTACCTTAGAGATATGGCAGAAATTAACATTAAGAAGATTATAAGTTTATATAATAAGGGCAAGTCCGCTGCAGAAATAGGTAAAGACTTAGGAATTCCCTGGCGTAAAGTAATTTATCTAATGGATAAACATGGGATTAAGCGTCGTTCACGTAGTGAAGCTATTTATTATAAACATAATCCTAATGGAGACCCATTTAAAATCAAAAAGCACTTAACGCCCGTTCAAGAACGTCTAAAAGCTTTGGCACTAGGACTATATTGGGGAGAGGGCTCTAAATATAATCCCATTTCAATACGATTAGCAAATTCTGACCCATCTTTATTAAGAATATTTATTAAGTTCTTAAGGGATATATGCGGTGTAAATACTCAGAAGATTAAATTGTGGTTGACAGTACATACTGATGCACCAGTTGAAAAAGCAGAAAAGCACTGGAGTTATCAACTGAGCATACCTCTCTCGCAATTTAGTAAAACAGTAGTTATTAATAACCGTGGGAATGGAACTTATAAAAACAGGTCTCTTTATGGAACGGCTACTGTGTGCGTACATAATATGAAACTCAGACAAATTATACAGGAATGGTTAAATGATTATGCCCACGTAGCTCAGTCGGCAGAGCACATGCATGGTAAGCCTGAGGTCACCGGTTCGATTCCGGTCGTGGGCTTTGCTACGAAATCTTAAAAAAGTTTTGTTATATGCGCGAAATCATCAGCTTAGAGTGCACGGTTTGCAGAAACAGGAATTACACGACGACGAAAAACAAGAAAAAACACCAGGACAGATTGGAAATAAGCAAGTTTTGCCCAGCCTGTCATAAACATACCCCGCATAAGGAAATAAAATAAATTTAGGGGCGTCGGTTAATGGCAAACCAACGGTCTCCAAAACCGTGACTGCAGGTTCGAATCCTGCCGCTCCTGCGGAGTAAAGATTCGAACCTAAGGGGGTGCGGGGGAAAAGAGATGTCCCCCGCGTTTGGGGGAGAACATTAGGAGGGGGCTTGCCCCCTCCTAAGGAGTGAGCGAGAGCGAACAACAGGTTCGAATCCTGCCGCTCCTGCGGTTTTGGTTTAAGAAGCCTATGAACATAATCAAAAAACCAATAAATTTTATAAAAGAGGTAAGGGCGGAATTAGGGAAGGTAGCCTGGTCAACGCGTCAGGAATTGATGGGTTCAACTATCGTAGTCATCGTAACAACCGCCATAATGGGGTTATTTATCGGACTGATAGATATCACACTTTCAAAATTATTAAGTTTACTTTTTAAGTGAGGACATAAGTTATGGAGCAATATATCAATGATAACCTAAGCGACATAACTTATCAGTCCGAACTTATCCCCGCTGATTCGTTTTGCATTCGCAAAAGCGAATCAAAACGGCGGGGATTAATTCGCGCATATAACTTACGTTCACTAACGTTCCGTAAGTTATGCGCTCATTAAATGAAGAGCTGGTACGTTGTGCATACGCAAACTGGTTCGGAAGACAAAGTAAAAACGGCTTTGGAAAATAAAATTATTGCCGAGGGAATGCAGGATTTTATCGGCCGCGTGATTATACCCACGGAGCAGGTTTCCGAGGTGCGTTCCGGAAAAAAGAAGATATCCAAAAGAAAATTCTTCCCGGGTTACCTGCTCGTAGAAATGGAGCTGGACGAGAAGACATACCTTTTTGTCAAGACCGCTCCCGGCGTAACCGGCTTCATCGGCTTAGGCAAAAGACCCATGCCGCTGCCTCAGGAGGAAGTGGACAGTATTATCAAAAGGACAGAGCAGACACAGGTAAAACCTAGCCCCAAGATTGTCTTTGAAAAAGGTGAACAGGTGAGGGTGACAGAGGGTCCTTTCCTGAATTTTAACGGCACTATTGAAGAGGTGCATCCTGAGAAAGGCAAGATAAAGGTCAGCGTCTCGATTTTTGGCAGGGCAACCCCCGTAGAATTAGAATACTGGCAGGTCGAAAAAATATAAATATGGCGAAAAGGATAACAGCGCAAATTAAATTGTATGTTCCCGCAGCACAGGCAAATCCTGCTCCGCCTGTCGGGCCTGCATTAGGCCAGCACGGCGTGAATATTATGCAGTTCTGCAGACAATTCAACGAGCAGACCAAGGGTAAGGAAGGCTTAATCTTACCGGCGGTAATCACTGTTTACGAAGACAGGTCATTCTCATTCGTTATTAAGAGCCCTCCTTCTTCGGTGCTCCTGAAGCGCGCAGCAAACCTGGCAAAGGCATCGGGAACAAGCGGCAAGGAAATAATCGGCAAGGTAACCAGGAAGCAGGTGGAGGATATAGCGAAACTCAAGATGCAGGATTTAAATACAGCGGATTTGTCGCAGGCGATTAAAATTATAGAGGGGACTGCTAAGAGTATGGGTATTGCCGTAGAGGGATAGAACTTTATGAAGATGCGCAGCAAAAGATACAGGGAGTCTGAGAAACAAGTTGACAGGAGTAAGGACTATCCGTTAAAAGACGCCATCGCAATTCTTAAAAAGATGGTTTCTCCTAAATTTGACGGCTCCGTAGACCTGCATTTTAATTTAGACGTAGATACCAAGAAATCAGACCAGATGGTGCGCGGCACGGTGGTTTTGCCTCACGGCACCGGGAAAAAAGTAAGGTTGGCGGTTTTTTGCAAAGGCGAACACGAGCGGCTCGCCAGAGAAGCGGGCGCAGATTATGTGGGCGCGAACGAATTGATAGACAAGGTTGCGGGTGGATTCCTTGATTTTGACTGCGCCATTGCTACCCCTGAAATGATGAAGGATTTAAGCAAATTGGGCAAGATTTTAGGTCCCCGCGGCCTTATGCCCAGCCCTAAAACCGGGACAGTAACAAATGATATAGCAAAGGCAATTGAGGATGTAAAAAAGGGCAAAGTCGAATTCCGGGTAGATAAACAGGGCGGGGTTCACCTGTCAGTCGGAAAGATTTCTTTTAGCGAGGACAAGTTGTACGATAATGCCTCCAGGGTTATCGAGGCCCTGAATGAAGCAAGGCCTGCTTCCGTAAAGAGCAAGTTTATAAGGAGCCTTTCAATATCGTCTTCGATGAGCCCGGGCCTACAGATAGCAATATAGACTATTGCCAGTAGGGACTGTCCCCGCAGGGGACTGTCCCACGACAAGATAAGCATTGATAGGGGCTAAACAAAAAGGTAAGTTGTATGAAGAAAATCAGCCTGTTATTTAAAGAGACGTCGGCGAACCGCATTAAGAATTACTTAAAAGATTCAAGCGCCGTTTTAATTGTAAAATATTCAGGTTTATCCAGCCCGGACTTAAGCGCATTGAGAAAGAATTTAAGAGCCTCAAACGCTACCCTGTTTGTAGTGAAGAACTGCATTGCCAAACGTGCCTTCAGCAATTCAGGAATAGAGCCCTTTGTCAAGAGAATAGAAGGCCCCTGCGGCCTGGTATTCGTTAAAGAAGAACCGGTAGCAGCATCGCGCATTTTATGTAATTTCCTGAAGGACCACCAGAATTTGGGGTTAGAGGGAGGTATTTTAAAAGACAAGGTTCTGGAGAAGAAGGATATTGAGGCGATGTCCCGCCTGCCGTCCAAAGAGATATTAAGGGCGCAGGTAGTTATGGCATTAAATTCGCCAATATCAGGATTAGTTATTACGCTAAACCAGGTGTTGGCGAAATTTGTTTATTGTTTGGAGCAAATAAGGCAGAAAAAGGCAAGTTAGAAAATAGTATCAGGTATCATGTATCAAGTGTCAAGAAAAAGCTTGATACCCTGACACATGATACTTTGACACAGGCGTATCTAAAAGGAGGAATAGAAAATGGCTGAGAAATTAGAAGAACTAATCAAGTCAATTGAGAGTATGACGGTCTTAGAGCTTTCGGATTTGGTTAAGGCGCTGGAAGAAAAATTCGGAGTAAAAGCGAATATGCCGATGATGGCTGCTCCTGCTGCCGCTGGTCAGGCGCAAGGCCAAGCTGGCCCGGCTCAGGAGGAAAAAAGCACATTTACCGTAGTATTAGCTAATGCCGGCGCAAATAAAATCGCGGTAATAAAAGAAGTAAGGAGTATGACCAGCCTCGGCTTAAAAGAAGCCAAAGACCTGGTAGATGCTGCGCCAAAGCCGGTTAAAGAAGGCGCAACAAAGGAAGAGGCTGAGGAGATGAAGAAGAAGTTAGAGGCAGCCGGCGCCACCGTTGAACTGAAATAACAATGATTAAGCGTAAAAGTTTTGCGAAAATTAAAGAGGTTTATGACCTGCCCAATCTTTTGGATGTTCAGCTTGAGGCTTACCGGGAATTCCTGCAGATGGGTGTGGCTGTCCAGGAGAGGAAGCGGCAAGGCCTGCAAGAGGTCTTTGAAGATATGTTCCCGATTGAGAATTCTAACCGTTCCATTAAGTTAGAATTCATCAGTTATTCTCTGGGAAAGCCTAAATATAATATTGCTGAATCTAAGACACGGGCTTTGACTTACGCAGCCCCCTTAAAGGTAAAATTCAGGTTAACCACTCCCCGCGAAACCAAAGAGCAGGATGCTTACTTTGGCGAAATCCCCCTGATGACTGAAACCGGCACATTCATTATTAACGGCGACGAGCGCGTAGTGGTAAGCCAGCTTCAGCGCTCACCTGGCGTTTCCTTTGAAGAAGAGGAGCATCCCACGGGTAAGAAAATATTTTACGGCAGAATTATCCCTTATCGCGGTGCTTGGCTTGAGTTCAAATACGATTTATCGGAAACCATACTTGCCTACGTTGACAGGCGCAGAAACTTCCCCGCCACCCAGATTTTAAGAATCCTCGGGTTTTCCACTGACGCTGAGATTATCGCTGCCTTTGGAAAAGAATACCCGGAGATAGCCAATACCCTCAAAAAAGACTATACCAAAAACAAAGAAGATGCCTATCTTGATTTTTACCGCAAGATGCGGCCGACTGAGCCGATTACCAAGGAGGCAGCTGAAGGCTTATTTTACAGATTATTCTTTGACCCTGCAAGGTACGACCTGGAAAGGGCAGGCAGGTTCATCTTAAACAGGAAATTAGGGATGGATGTCTCCCTGGAAAAAAGGATCCTTGATTCTGCCACGGTTATTAAGGTAATAGAATACCTGATTAAGCTTAAAGAGGGAATTGGTAAAATAGATGATATAGACCACCTGGGGAACCGCCGCGTAAAAACAGTTGGCGAGCTGGTGCAGAACCAGGTAAGGATAGGCTTATCCCGCGTGGAGCGTTCAATAAGAGAAAGATTAAGTATACTCAGCGAATTCGATAATCTCAATGTCCACTACCTTATAAATTCAAAATTATTATCCAACCAGGTGCGCGATTTCTTCGGCCGCAGCCAGCTCTCCCAGTTTATGGACCAGGTTAATCCTTTGGCTGAGATGACCCATAAAAGAAGATTGAGCGCTCTGGGGCCAGGCGGCTTATCCCGCGAAAGGGCTGGTTTTGAAGTCAGAGACATACATCCCTCTCATTACGGCAGGGTTTGCCCTATTGAAACTCCAGAAGGTCCGAATATCGGCCTCATCGCCTCACTGAGTTCTTATGCCAGGGTAAATCCTTTAGGGCTCCTGGAGACGCCTTACAGGAAAGTGGAAGAGGGGCGGGTTACCAGAAAGATTGAATATTTGACTGCTGACGTTGAAGAGGATAAAGTTATTGCGCAGGCAAATGTCCCATTGGATGAAGACGGATACTTTGTAGAGCGCCAGGTTTCCTGCCGTTATAAGGCTGATTTTCCCAAGGTTCCTCCCAAGCAGGTCGAATATATGGACGTTTCTCCCAAGCAGTTAGTTTCAGTGGCAGCTTCTTTAATCCCTTTCCTTGAACACGACGATGCCAACCGCGCGCTTATGGGTTCAAACATGCAGAGGCAGGCAGTGCCGCTAATGATTACTGAGCCTCCGCTCGTCGGAACTTTAATAGAAGAAAAGGTTGCCCGTGATTCCGGGACAGTAGTGGTGGCGCAAGAACCGGGAAAGGTAACCAGCGTGGATACTTCCTCAATCAGCATCGGCAAAAAGATTTATCACCTTAAGAAATTCCTGCGCACAAATGCGGATACCTGTTTGAACCAGAGGCCTTTGGTTAAGTTGGGCCAACGCGTTGAAAAGGGCGAGATTATTGCCGACGGGATAGGCACCAAGAACGGTGAACTTGCCTTGGGAAGGAATGTCTTATGCGCCTTTATGCCCTGGCGCGGTTATAATTTTGAAGACGCGATACTTATCAGCGAAAAGCTGGTTAGAGAAGATACCTTTACTTCTATACATATAGAAGAATTTGAAATTGAAGCCACTGAGACGCGGCTGGGCAACGAGGAGATAACCCGGGATATACCAAACGTAAGCGAAGAGGCTTTAAGAAACCTGGATGAGACGGGCATAGTCAGAATCGGCGCTGAAGTCAGCCCCGGGGATATACTCGTCGGTAAAATTACCCCAAAAACAGATTCCGAGCCTTCGCCGGAAGAGAGGCTCCTGCGTGCGATATTCGGCGAAAAAGCCGGAGATGTGCGCGATACCTCTATGATTGCGCCTCCGGGCGTAGAAGGTGTCGTGATAGATGTCCATATATTTTCCCGCAAAGAGCGCGGCAGGAAGTCCAAAGAGGAAAAGACCAAGGAACTGGCTAAAATCAGGGAACTAAAGGCCTATTATAAACAAGAGATAGAATTTGTACAGACAGAAAAGACAACAAGGTTAGCCGGGCTCTTAGGCGTGGATAAGAAAAAACTGGAAAAGATGGATTTTAGCGATAACGAAGAGGCAAAAATACTCGCTGCTTCTTTTGACGAGCAAATCCAAGAATTATTAGCCGAAGAAGAGCAGGAGATTGAGAAGGTGCGCCGCGGGGATGAGCTGCCAGCCGGCGTCTTAAAGAGAGTGGTGGTTTATATCGCTACAAAACGTAAGCTCTCCGAAGGAGACAAGTTAGCCGGAAGGCACGGAAATAAAGGAGTGGTAGCCAGGATACTGCCGGAAGAAGATATGCCTTACCTGCCTGACGGAACCCCGGTTGAAATAGTGCTTAACCCCTTGGGCGTTCCTTCGCGTATGAATGTGGGTCAGATTTTAGAGGCGCATTTAGGATGGGCGGCAAAGGCCCTGGGTTTGTATATCGGCTGCCCTGTGTTTGACGGCGCTAAGGAAGATGAGATTAAAGAAATGCTTAAAAAAGCCGGGCTTTCCCAGGATGGAAAGATTGCGCTTTGCGACGGGTTTACTGGAGAGCCTTTTGACCATAAGATAACCGTAGGGTATGTTTATATTATGAAGTTAATCCATCTTGTGGATGAAAAAATCCACGCCCGTTCCATCGGCCCTTACTCGCTGGTTACACAGCAGCCATTAGGCGGGAAAGCGCAGTTCGGAGGCCAGAGGTTAGGCGAGATGGAGGTCTGGGCTTTAGAGGCTTACGGCGCAGCTTTCAGTTTACAGGAGATGCTCACGGTAAAAAGCGACGATGTCTCAGGCAGAACGCGCATCTACGAAGCAATCGTGAAAGGAGAACAGAGGTTGACGCACGGAACTCCAGAATCGTTTAACGTACTAATAAAAGAATTACAGGGATTGGGTCTGGATATTCGAACAGAGAAAGCGAAATAGCTATGGAAGAGATAATTTCCTTCGACAATATTTCTATAAAGATTGCCTCGCCGCAGGTGATAAAATCCTGGTCCCGCGGAGAAGTAAAAAAGGCAGAGACCATCAATTACCGCACGCTTAAGCCTGAGAAGGACGGTTTATTCTGCGAAAAAATCTTTGGCCCGGTGCGCGACTGGGAATGTAACTGCGGCAAATACAAAGGCATAAAGTTCAAAGGCATTACCTGCGACCGCTGCTGGGTAACCGTGGACCGCTCTGCGGTAAGGCGCGACCGTATGGGCCATATTGAATTAGCCACTCCCGTGACGCATATCTGGTTCTTCAAGGCTGTGCCCAGCAGGATGTCGGCTTTGCTGGACATCAGCCTAAGGGATTTAGAAAAAATAATTTATTACGAGGAATACGTCGTAGTTGACCCGGGCACCGCCCCCTTAAAGAAAAAAGAACTCTTAAGCGAAGAAAAATACCAGGAGGCATTAAACAAATACAGCGCAAATTTCAAGGCAAAGATCGGCGCAGAGGCAGTAAGAGACTTATTAAGGGACCTGGACCTGGATACGCAGTGCCGTAAATTGCGCCGCAGCCTGGAGAAGTCAAAAGACATATTGAGTAACCGCAAGGCCCTGAAATCCTTAAAGGTTATCGAGGATTTTAAGAAATCCGGCAATAAACCCGAATGGATGGTGTTAGAGATATTGCCGGTTATTCCTCCAGACTTAAGGCCCCTGGTTCCGTTAGACGGAGGCAGGTTTGCTACCTCAGACCTTAATGATTTATACCGCAGGGTGATTAATCGCAACAATCGTTTAAAAAGGCTTATGGAGTTAAATGCCCCTGAGATAATCATCCGTAATGAAAAGCGCATGCTCCAGGAGGCGGTGGATGCGCTTTTGGATAACGGAAGGCACGGTAAACCCGTGCTTGGCGCAAATAACCGGCCGTTAAAATCGCTCTCTGATATGCTTAAAGGCAAACAGGGCAGGTTCAGGCAGAATCTTTTAGGCAAGCGCGTGGATTATTCCGGCCGTTCAGTAATTGTGGTCGGACCGGAACTCAAACTCCATGAATGCGGCCTTCCCAAGCAGATTGCCTTGGAATTGTTCGAGCCGTTTATTATCAAGAAACTCAGAGAAAAGGGCTTTGTGCACACTATAAAAGGCGCGCGCAGAATGGTAGAGCGCGGCAAGATCGAGGTCTGGGATATATTGGATGAGGTAATCAGGGACCATCCGGTGCTGCTGAACCGCGCACCCACCCTGCACCGTTTAGGGATTCAGGCGTTTCAGCCTGTCTTAATTGAAGGCAAGTCCATAAAAATTCATCCCTTGGTGTGCACTGCCTTTAACGCAGACTTTGACGGAGACCAGATGGCAGTGCATGTTCCTTTATCCCTGGAATCGCAGTTAGAAGCCAAGGTCCTGATGCTCTCTACAAATAATATATTTTCTCCTGCTGACGGCAGGCCCATATGCACGCCTACGCAGGATATTATCTTAGGTGTCTCCTATATAACCAAGGAAAAACCCGGGGCAAAAGGGGAAAACAGGCTCTTCGCTAACAGTGAAGAGGTTCTCGTTGCCTACGAGGATAAAGCAGTTGACCTGCATGCCAGGATACGCTTAAGGATAGACAAGCTCTTTGATTTAGAAGAGAAGAAACTCCTGCCCGGAAAACAAATTATTACCACTACCGTAGGCAGGGCCCTGTTTAACCAGGTTTTACCCAGAGAATTCGGTTTTGTAAATAAGGAGTTAAATAAGACTAACGTGGGCGATATAGTGATTGAGTGCTACAAAAGGTTCGGCCACAGCGCCACTATTGCCTTGCTTGACGATATGAAGAAGTTAGGTTTTGAAATGGGGACACTGGGAGGAATCTCCATCGGCATAGATGATTTACAGATACCCCAAGACAAGCAGGAGGTCTTAAAGGAAGCCAAAGAAGAGGTAACTAAAGTTGAAGAGCAGTATCACCGCGGCATAATCACGGATAGCGAGCGCAAATCCAAGGTTATTGATATCTGGACGCACGCTACTGATAAAGTCTCAGATTTGCTGTTTAAGGGGATGGACCCCTTTAACCCCATAGCAATGATGGCTGATTCCGGAGCAAGGGGTTCAAGGTTACAGGTGAGGCAGTTAGCAGGGATGCGCGGTTTAATGGCAAAACCGTCTGGTGAAATCATTGAGAGCCCTATTACTGCTAACTTTAGAGAGGGATTGAATGTCCTGGAATATTTTATCTCTACTCACGGAGCGCGTAAAGGCCTTGCTGATACGGCGCTTAAGACTGCCGACGCAGGGTACTTAACGCGCAGGCTTGTAGACGTGGCGCAGGAGGTCATCATCAGCGAAGAGGATTGCGGCACGCTTAACGGCATCACGCTTTCTGCCATTATTGAAGGGGATGAGGTAGTGGTAAGTTTAAAAGACCGTATTGTAGGAAGAGTAGCCTTAGATAACATTGTAGATATTATCACCGATAAGGTTATTGTAGAAGGAGGAAGCGAAATTACCGAAGAAAAGGCGGAGATGATAGAGAAGCTGGGAATTGAAAGAATACGCATCCGCAGTGTCCTGACCTGCGAATCCGGCAGGGGTGTCTGCACTAAGTGCTACGGCAGGAACCTGGCTACCGGCAGGCTGGTTGAGTTAGGGGAATCAGTGGGAGTAATTGCTGCGCAGAGTATCGGCGAGCCTGGAACCCAGCTTACTATGAGGACATTCCATATCGGCGGCACTGCTTCCAGGGTTGTAGAGCAATCATTCGTAAAGTCAAAGAATAAAGGAATAATCAAATACCATAATCTGAGAGTCACGCAGAAACACAAGGAATTTATCGTCTTAAACAGGAACGGTTCTGTAAGCATAAATGACAAACAGGGGAGGGAGCTTGAACGTTATACCATTCCGCAGGGCGCATTCCTCGGCATTGCTGACGAAGGCGAGGTAGCAAAAGGGGTTGCCTTTGTGCGCTGGGACCCTTATACATCCCCTATCCTTACAGAAGTCAAGGGTGCGGTTAAATTTGAAGACCTGCGGGAGAACGTCACCGTTAGGGAAGAACTAAACCCGGTTACGAAATTAACCGAGCGCGTGGTGGTAGAGCATAAGCAGGAATACCATCCGCAGATATTAATCCTGGATGAAAATAAAGAAGTCCTGGGGATTTATCCTATTCCCGTCGGCGCGCATATCCTGGTAAAGGATGAACAAAGGGTGAATGCGGGAGACCTTTTAGCGAAAATACCGCGTCTGGTCGTAAAGACGAGGGATATTACCGGAGGCCTTCCCAGGGTTGCCGAGCTGTTTGAAGCCAGGCGGCCGAAAGACCCGGCAGTGATAAGCGAAATCGACGGCTTCGTAGAATTCGGGGAGACCAAAAAAGGCCAGCGTGTCATTATCGTCAAATCTCCGACAGGAATGCAGAGGGAATATGTTATACCCCACGGAAAGCATCCCAATGTCTATAAGGGAGACAAGGTCATCGCCGGCCAGCAGTTAACCGATGGGCCAGTGGTATTACAGGATATCTTAAGGGTCTGCGGAGATAAAGTATTGCAGGAATATCTGGTTAATGAAGTCCAGGAGGTTTACCGGCTCCAGGGCGTGCGCATAAACGATAAGCATATTGAGTTAATCATCAGGCAGATGTTAAAGAAGGTCCGGATTGAAGACCCGGGGGATACGGATTTCCTGGCTACGCAGCAGGTAGATAAATGGAAATTCCAGAAAGAAAATGCCCGTGTAATTAAGAAGGACGGCAAACCTGCTCAGGCAACACCGTTGCTTTTAGGCATTACCAAGGCATCATTAACCACGGAGAGTTTTATTTCAGCAGCAAGCTTTCAGGAGACCACGCGGGTCCTTACCGAGGCTGCGACTTCCGGTAAAACCGACGAGTTATTCGGCCTGAAGGAGAATGTCATTGTCGGGCACCTCATACCCGCAGGCACGGGTTTTCGCGACCATTTGAATATTGAAGTGGTTAAACAGGCAAAGGAAAAGGAATAGAAATGCCGACTATAGCGCAATTAATCAGGCAGGGAAGGATATCTAAGAAGAAAAAGACAAAATCTCCGGCTTTAAAAGCCTGTCCCCAGAGAAGAGGTGTCTGCCTTCAGGTGCGCACGATGACGCCTAAAAAACCCAATTCCGCGTTAAGAAAGATTGCCAGGGTGAGGCTCACTACGGGCATAGAGGTTACGTCTTATATACCCGGGGAAGGCCATAACCTGCAGGAGCACTCTATAGTCTTAGTCAGGGGAGGCCGCGTAAAAGATTTACCGGGAGTCAGATACCATATAGTAAGAGGCACGCTGGATGCAGCGGGCGTTAATCAGCGCAAGAAATCCCGCTCTAAATACGGAGCAAAGAGGCCGAAATGAGAAGAAGAAGGGCGCAGGAAAAAGAGACCTTACCAGACCCCAAATTTAACAGTAAGGTTGTGGCAAAATTTATAAATATGGTAATGGTTGAAGGGAAAAAGTCGCTTGCAGAAAAGATGGTTTACGGCGCATTTGAAACCATAAAAAAACAGCTTAATGACCCGGACATCATAAAGGTTTTTCACAAGGCGCTGGAAAACGCCAGGCCGCGATTGGAAGTAAAGCCCAGGCGCGTGGGCGGAGCCACGTATCAGGTTCCGATTGAGGTGCGCCAGGAGCGCGGGACATCCATAGCGCTGCGCTGGATACGGGATTTTGCCAAGTTAAAAAAAGGCAAGTCTATGAAAGAAAAATTAGCAGACGAAATTATTGCGGCTTATAAAGGTGAAGGCTCAGCCATAAAAAAGAGGGACGACACCCATAAGATGGCAGAATCTAACAAAGCATTTGCGCATTTCAGATGGTAAGAAAAATAGCGTTAGATACAATCAGGAATATCGGGATTATCGCCCATATAGACGCGGGTAAGACCACCACCACCGAACGCATACTTTACTATACGGGCAAGACCTATAAGCTCGGCGAGGTCAATGAAGGGACCGCTACTATGGACTGGATGGTCCAGGAGCAGGAAAGGGGCATTACCATAACCGCGGCTTGCACCACCTGCAAATGGAGGGATTTCAATATAAATATTATTGATACTCCGGGACACGTGGACTTTACTATAGAAGTAGAAAGGTCGCTAAAGGTTCTGGATGGCGCGGTAGTGGTCTTTTGCGGGGTAGGCGGGGTAGAGCCGCAGTCAGAAACAGTATGGCGCCAGGCTGACCGTTACGCAGTGCCCAGGATTGCCTTTGTGAATAAAATGGACAGGGTTGGCAGCAATTTCTTTGATACGATTTCCCAGATGCACAAAAAATTAGGCGCAAACGCAGCAGCCATACAACTCCCTTTTTATCAGGGAGAGGTCTTTGAGGGGGTAGTTGACCTCATTGAGAAGAAATTAATCGTATATAAAGATGATTTAGGCATGGAATTCGAGGTAAAAGACGCTCCTGCGGAGATGTCCGCAGAGGTTGCTAAATTCCGCGATATATTGCTGGAGAGGCTCTCGGAAGCAGATGAAAAGATGCTGGATAGTTTTGTGCATGGAAAAAAGATTGGCACCTCCGATATTAAAGAAACCATACGCAGGACGGTTATTCAGAATAAATTTGTCCCGGTTTTATGCGGGGCAGCCTTTAAAAACAGGGCTGTGCAGCCGCTCCTGGACGCTATCTGCGATTACCTGCCTTCTCCGAGCGATGTGCCTGCGATAAAAGGCACGAATCCCGAGACAGGAGAATTCGAGGAGATTAAAGCCCAGGATAAAGCTCCTTTTTGCGCGTTATGTTTTAAGGTCACCACCGACCCTTACGTGGGAAAGATTAATTATATCAGGGTGTACTCGGGGATTTTAAAGTCCGGGGACTATGTTTATAACGCATCCAAGAGGCTAAAGGAGCGGCTCACGAAATTGCTCAGGATGCACGCCAACCGCCAGGAGATAATTGAGCATATCCATACCGGAGATATTGCGGCAGCAGTAGGATTAAAAGAAACCAAAACCGGGGATACGCTTTGCACAGAATCCAATCCTATCCTGATTGAGTCAATGCGTTTTCCCGAGCCGGTAATCCAGCAGGCCATTGAACCCAAGACCAAGCAGGACCAGGAAAAATTGGGTTTTGCCCTGCATAAATTAGCCGAGGAAGACCCCTCGTTTCGCGTAGGTTATAATCAGGAAACAGGGGAAACCATAATTTCCGGGATGGGCCAACTGCACCTTGAAATAGCGATTGACAGGATAATGCGCGAGTTTAACGTGGAGGCGCAGGTGGGAGCGCCTCAGGTAGCATACCGGGAGACAATCACCAGAAAAGTCGTTTCTACCGGAAAATTCATCCAGCAGACCGGAGGCCGCGGCCAATACGGCCATGTAGTCATAGAGATGCAGCCTCAGGAGATACCCGGGCAAGGTATCACTTTTGAGGATAAGATTAAGAGCGGGGCTATACCGCGAGAGTTCATACCGGCGGTAAAACAAGGGGTTATGGGAGCGGCAAAAAGCGGGTGCCTTGCCGCTTATCCGGTTACCGATGTAAAGATAACATTGATAGACGGCTCATTCCATGAAGTTGATTCATCGGAAATGAGCTTCCAGATGGCAGGGGCGATCGCTTTTAACGACGGGCTGAAAAAATCAAATCCGATTTTACTTGAGCCGATTATGGATATGGAGATCGTTGTCCCCGAGGAATATATGGGCACGGTAATCGGCGATTTAAATTCCAGACGCGCAAAGATTGTCTCGCTAAGCACGCGAGCAAACGTGCGCGCTATAAGGGCGTACGTCCCTTTGTCCGAAATATTTAACTATGCTACGGTCTTACGTTCTTTGACGCAGGGCCGGGCGTCCTATACAATGGAGCCCTCATTTTATGCTGAGGTGCCTTCACATATATCAGAAAAAATTATCGCGGGTTTTACGACGGGCGCGGGTTCGAGAAAAACTTTTTAAATAAAAAGGAGGTTTTGGTATGGCTAAAGAAAAATTTGTAAGGTCTAAACCTCACGTAAACATCGGGACTATCGGGCACATTGACCACGGCAAGACGCTTTTGACCTCTGCTATTACGCACGTATTGGCAAAGTTAGGCAAGGCTCAAGCCCGGGAATACGCTGATATAGCCAAGGGCGGCGCGGTAAGGGACGAGTCAAAAATATTGACCATATCCGTTGCGCATGTAGAGTATGAAACAGATAACCGCCACTATGCGCATATAGACTGCCCGGGACACGCCGACTATATCAAGAATATGATTACCGGCGCAGCCCAGATGGACGGGGCAATACTCGTGGTCTCAGCAGCAGACGGTCCTATGCCCCAGACCAGAGAGCACATCCTTCTGGCCAGGCAAGTGAATGTTCCGGCCATAGTGGTATTTTTGAACAAGATAGACGTGGTTTCTGATAAGGAATTGATTGACTTAGTTGAGATGGAAGTAAGGGACCTGCTTACAAAATACGGTTTCCCCGGCGATAAAACGCCTATCATTAAAGGCAGCGCCTTAAAGGCAATGCAGGCGCAGGGAGACCCTAATAATCCGGATTGTAAACCCATTCTGGATTTAATGAAAGCGGTTGATGAGTTTATACCTCTTCCTGTGAGGGACCTGGATAAACCGCTGCTTATGGCAGTGGAAGATGTTTTCAGCATCGAAGGCAGGGGAACAGTCGGGACAGGAAGGATAGAGCGCGGAAAGGTTAAGATAGGCGAAGAAGTAGAGTTGGTTGGTTTAAGGCCGGAGGTAAAAAAGACAGTGGTTACCGGCGTGGAAATGTTCAGGAAAATCCTGGATGAGGGCCAGGCTGGCGATAACGTAGGCCTGCTTTTAAGGGGCGTGGAAAAGAATGATATTGAACGCGGTATGGTTATAGCTGCGCCTAAGTCCATCACCCCGCATACTAAGTTTAAAGCGCAGGTTTATATCCTGACCAAGGAAGAAGGCGGAAGGCATACGCCGTTCTTTAAAGGTTACAGGCCGCAGTTCTATTTTCGCACCACGGATGTTACCGGAAGCGTTACGCTTCCCCAAGGCGTGGAAATGGTTATGCCCGGAGATAATGTCAACCTGGAAGTAGAGCTGATTACGCCTATTGCTATGGAAAAGGAATCCCGTTTTGCCATACGCGAAGGCGGGCATACAGTAGGCGCCGGGGTGGTTACAGAAGTTATAGCTTAGAAGATACATGCAAAAAATACGCATAAAATTAAAGGCTTATGACCATCGCCTTCTGGACCAGGCAGTGGTAGAAATCGTAGAGACCGCCAAGCGCACCGGCGCAAAGATATCCGGGCCGGTTCCGCTTCCTACGAAGAGAGAGGTTTATACGGTCCTGCGTTCTCCGGTCATTGATAAGAAATCGCGCGAGCAATTCGAGCTATGCACGCATAAGCGCCTTATCGATATATTTGAACCGACAGCCAAGACGATAGACTCTTTGAGAAAATTAAACCTACCGGCGGGCGTTGATGCGGAGATAAAATAACCATGGCAGGAATATTGGGAAAAAAAATCGGCACCACGCAGGTTTTTAGCGAGGAGGGCAGGTTAGTGAGCGTAACTGCTATCGAGGCAGGGCCTTGTCCGGTCCTGGCGATAAAGGAAAAGAGCGTCCAGATAGGGTTTGACCTGGCCAAAGAATCCCGCGTGAAAAAGCCTATAGCGGGTTTTTTCAAGAAAATAAACATCGCTCCCCGTAAAGTAATTAAAGAGTTCTTAAGAGAGCCTTCTAAAGAATACAAGGTGGGCGAAGAGCTGAAGGTAGATTTATTTAAGCCCGGAGATTTTGTAGACATTACGGGTATATCTATCGGTAAAGGGTTCCAGGGCGGTATGAAGCGCTGGCATTGGCACGGCGGGCCACAGACGCACGGCTCGATGTCGCACCGCCGCGTTGGCTCTATCGGTTCAACTACTACGCCGGGAAGGGTCTGGAAAGGCCATCATCTGCCCGGGCATATGGGAGCTAAGCGGGTAACCTTACAGAACCTCCGCGTAATAAAAGCAGACCCGCAGAATAACCTGTTATTGGTAAAAGGCAGTGTGCCGGGGTATAAAAACAGTTATTTGATTATTAAGAAGGCTAAGAATAAATAAATATATATGGGTCGATGGTCTATAGTCGATAGTCTATAGTAAAAACGTTTTTACAATAGACCATTGACCATAGACAATAGACCCGAGCCTATAAAATTGAACAATGGAAGCAATAACCTTACCTATATATAACACCGAGGGCAAGGAAGTGGATTCCTTGAAGCTGGATAAAGCCGTATTTGACGGCGCAATAAATACCGCCGCAATACATCAGGCGGTTAACGCGTACAGGGCTAATCAGAGGAAGGGCCTGGCCTCAACCAAGACAAGGGGAGAGGTATCGGGTGGCGGTAAAAAACCATGGAGGCAAAAAGGAACCGGCCGCGCTAGGGTCGGGTCTACGCGTTCGCCGTTATGGCGCCACGGCGGCGTAATATTCGGCCCCCACCCAAGAGATTTCTATTATAAGCTGCCGGAGAAATTAAAAACCCTGGCTTTAAAATCCAGCCTCAATGCCAAGGTCAGGGAAAACAGCCTGATTGTTTTAGACAGGATAAATTTAGAAAAAGCAAAGACAAAAGAAGCAGCAAAGATATTTTCTAATTTCAAGATAATGCCGGATAAAGGCACAAAGTCTAACAGGTTACTGTTATTATTGGATAAAATAGACGGGAATTTAAAGTTAGCCTTGCGCAATATTAACTTTTTAAATGTTAACCTTGCAACTGACACGCATGCCTACGAGGTGATGAGCCATAACAAGCTGATCATCACAAAAGAAGGCCTGCATAAACTTATAAGCAGGATAAAGAGATGACCCTTGCCCCTGAAATAATTAAGGCCTTGATACGCACTGAAAAGGCGACCCGCTATGAGCCGCAAGGCAAATACCTCTTTCTGGTGAAAACCGGCGCAAACAAGATTCAGATAAAACGCGCCGTAGAAGAGATGTATAAAGTAAAGGTGAAAAACGTAAACACATTCACTTCGCTGGGAAAGTTAAGAAGAGTCAGGCATCAATTGGGCAGGACCCCTGACCTTAAAAAGGCAGTAGTTACGTTAAAAGAAGGGCAGAAAATAAGTGAAGCCTAAACTTACGGAGCGTAAGCGAACGTAAGTTTAATGGCTGAACTTATCCCCCCTTCTTGCTTTCGCAAGAAAGCAGGGGGGATTAATTCGCACAATAACTTACTCACACTTCGTATTCGTAAGTTATGTGCTCATTTAAAATGGGTATAAAAAAATTTAAACCCACAACAAGTTCAAGGCGCTGGATGAGCGGTCCTGATTTTTCAGAGATAACCAAAAAGGAACCGGAAAAATCCCTGACCGCCCCTCTTAAAAAAAGCGGAGGAAGAAACGTCTATGGCCGCATTACCACCAGGCATATCGGCGGAGGCCATAAGCGGATGCTGCGCATCATTGATTTCAAAAGGGATTTATGGGAGATTCCGGGAAAGGTCATCGCCATAGAATACGACCCAAACCGCTCTGCAAGGATTGCCCTGGTAGAATATCCCGGAAAAGGAAAAAGATATATTTTAGCGCCTTTAGGTCTAAATGTCGGGGATACGGTTGTTTCCTCCAACCAGAAGGACGTTGAAATTAAGACCGGAAACTGCCTGCTTCTCAGGTACATTCCGTCAGGGACAATGATTAATAATATAGAAATAAATAAGGGTGAGGGTGGCCAGATTGTGCGCTCCGCGGGTTCCAGCGCACAGATTATGGCAAAAGAAGGTGAGTTTGCACATGTCAGGCTTCCTTCCGGAGAGGTAAGGCTGGTAAGTTTAGATTGCCATGCAAGTATCGGCCAAATGGGTAACATTGAACATGAGGCAATCACTATAGGTAAAGCAGGGAGGACCCGGTGGCTGGGCATTAAACCGACGGTAAGGGGCTTGGCAATGAACCCCGTGGACCATCCGCACGGCGGTGGTGAAGGAAAATCCGGCCAGGGAAACCCTCATCCCGTGTCTCCCTGGGGAAAGCCGACAAAAGGATATAAAACCAGAAAAAAAGGGAAATATTCGGATAAGTTCATTATTAAAAGGAGGAAGTAGTAGCCGATGCCGCGTTCACTAAAAAAAGGCCCGTTTGTAGATGAAAAACTATTGAAAAAGGTGCAAAGTTTAAGCCACTCAGGAGTCCGGCAGGCGATAAAAACCTGGTCCAGGCGCTCGACCGTAATACCGGATTTTGTGGGATTGACATTCGCAGTATATGACGGCAAGAAACACGTGCCGGTCTTTGTTACCGAAAATATGGTCGGACATAAATTAGGGGAATTTGCCCCTACGCGAATTTTTCGCAAACACGGCGGCGTAAAAGCCAAGAAGGCAGTAGAAAAGACATAATATGATTGCAAAGGCGCAAGGCAAATTCTTAAGGGTCTCCCCGGCAAAAGCCAGGCAGGTGGCGGATTTAATCCTGTATAAAGATGCGGGTGATGCCGAGAGCATACTCGTTAATTTAAACAAGAGGCCCAAGGAATATTTGAAAAAGCTCTTGAAATCCGCGATTGCCAACGCTAAACTTAAAGGTTTTAATGCCGGACAGTTATATGTCTCCCGGGTAATCTGCAACCCCGGCCCGGCATGGAAGAGATACAAAGCAGCTGCTTTTGGCAGGGCAGCGCCTATAAAAAAGAGGACTTCGCACATAAGAATAGAGCTAGACTTGAAAGGATAGCAGAATGGGACAGAAAGTTCATCCGTTTGTGCAAAGGATAGGGTTCATTAGAACCTGGCAGAGCCGCTGGTTTGCCGGGCATAAGGAGTACGCCCGTTTTATCAAGCAGGATTTTGAGATCAGGAAATTTATCAAAGCAAGGTTTAAACAGGCGGCTGTCTCCAGGATTATAATAGAAAGGTTAGCCGATAAAGTAAGGTTACGTATATTTTCCGCCAGGCCAGGAATCATTATTGGCCGCCACGGGGCGGATATTGAGCGCCTGCGCGAGGACTTAAACAATATGGTTAAAAACGAGATATCCATTGACATAGAAGAGGTAAAAAATCCGGCACTGGATGCGCAGCTGGTCGCAGAAAACATCGCATTCCAGTTAGAAAAAAGGGTTGCTTTTCGCCGGGCGGTAAAACGCGCTATGGAGCAATCAATGAACGCTGGCGCCCAGGGAATAAGAGTAAGTTGCGCCGGCCGGCTCAACGGCGCTGAGATGTCGCGGACAGAGACCTATAAACAAGGCAAGGTTCCGCTTCAGACGTTACGCGCTGATATAGATTACGGCTTTGCCGAAAGTTTAACCACCTATGGCTTAATCGGGGTCAAGGTCTGGGTTTATAAGGGCGAGGTGCTTACTAAAAAATTAAGCGAAGAGGCAGATGACGAGAGCGCTAAGACAGGAGTAAAGCAGCATGGTGATGATGCCCAAAAGGGTAAAATATCGTAAACTCCAAAAAGGCAAAAGGCGCGGGGTAGCGACAAGCGCAGCAGAGTTGGCTTTCGGAGAATTTGGATTGAAATCACTGGAGAACGGCTGGCTGAAAAACAGCCAGATTGAAGCAGTGCGCGTTATCCTAGCCAGGCAGCTGCATAAAGGCGGAAAACTCTGGATAAGGGTTTTTACCGACAAATCCATAACCAAAAAGCCCGCTGAAGTGCGTATGGGTAAGGGCAAAGGCGAGATTGACCATTGGGTTGCAGTAGTGAAAAGGGGCCGCGTTTTATTTGAATTAGGCGGGGTGCCGCAGGAGTATGCGCGCCATTGTTTCAGGTTAGCCGCATATAAATTACCGTTTAAAACAAAATTTATTACCAGGACCTATAAATAGAAAATGAAAATGCAGGAATTACGCAATCTTTCAAAAGAAGAGCTGTTTCAGAAAGAAAAGGAACTTAAGATTGAGCTTTCTAAGCTTAACCTGCAACGTTACTCCGGCAGGGTAGAAAAACCGCACATGTTCTCTTTGCTCAAAAGAGATATCGCGCGCATACATACTATTTTAAACGCGAAGAAAGAGAAATAAAATGGGCAAGCGAAAAGAGTTTACAGGCACTGTGATAAGCGACAGGATGCAGAAAACCGTTATTGTCAGGATAATGCATTTGAGCAAACACCCTAAATACGGCAGGATTATAAAAAGATACAACAAATTTAAAGCCCATGACGAAAAAAACGCTGCCAAAACCGGAGATACTGTGCGCATAGTTGAAACCAGGCCATTATCCAGAGATAAGCGGTTTAGGGTGGAAAGCGTCCTTAAAAAGGCAAGCGCCCCGCATCTGGACTTGAAAGAGGAGATTCAATGATTCAATTACGGAGCATCCTGGATGTCGCGGATAATACCGGAGCAAAACGGGCTGCGTTCATCGGGGTACTGGGCAAGAAGAACTGCGACCATGCCGAGGTAGGAGATATTATTAATGTTAATGTAAAAGAGTCGTCTCCTAACGCCGCTATAAAAAAAGGGGAAGTTAGCCGTGCGGTTATTGTCAGGACAAAGGATTCCGTAAGGCGTGCTGACGGGTCAATCTTACGCTTTGACCGTAATGCCATAGTATTTATAGATACGCAATTAAACCCGCGCGGTACGCGCGTTTTTGGGCCGGTGGCGCGCGAACTGAGGGATAAGAACTTTACCAAGATTATATCTTTAGCGCCAGAGGTTATTTAAGTGAGGAGATAAGTTATGGAGCAATATATTAAAGATAATCTAAACGACATAACTTATAAGTCCGAACTTATCCCCGCTGATTCGTTTTGCATTCGCAAAAGCGAATCAAAACGGCGGGGATTAATTCGCGCATATAACTTACGTTCACTAACGTTCCGTAAGTTATGCGCTCATTAAATGTTTAAAATCAGGAAAGGCGATACGGTTCAGGTAATCAAAGGCAAGGATAGCGGGAAAAAAGGCAAGGTGCGCCAGGTCCTGCCTGAGACCGGGCGCGCGTTTGTCGAGGGCATAAATTTAGTAACCAAACACAAGCGCCAGGCCCGCCAGGATGAGAAGGGCGGAAGGGTTTCAATTGAGGCAGCGCTTAGCATTTCAAATCTTGCGCTGGTTTGTAAAAACTGCAATCAGCCGGCCAGGGTAGGGTTCAGGATCCTGCAGGACAAAACAAAAACAAGATTCTGCAAGAGGTGTAACGGGGTGATATAGGATGGTTCCCAGGCTATTAGAAAAATACCGGAATGAAATTGTGCCGCAGATGATGCAGAGATTTAATTTAAAGAACAGGTTTGCGGTCCCGCGCTTGGAAAAGATAGTGGTGAATATGGGCGTGGGCGAGGCCCTGCAGGATATTAAGATTTTAGAAAAGTCTATGGATGAGTTAGGCATCATTACCGGCCAGAAACCGATTTTAAGGCGGGCTAAAGTAGCGATTTCTAATTTTAAAATTAAACAGGGTTCGCCGATAGGATGTAAAGTGACCCTCAGGAGCGCGATGATGTACGAATTTATGGACAGGCTGATAAACGTCGCTCTTCCGCGCATACGCGATTTTAGGGGAGTTTCAGCCGACTCCTTTGATAAAGCGGGTAATTATACCTTGGGCCTGACCGAACAGAACATATTTCCCGAGGTAGAATATGACAGGATAACCCGCACGCAGGGTATGGACATAACTTTTGTAATCAAGAATATTAGAACCAAAGAGCAGGCAAAAGAATTGTTAAGATTATTCGGAATGCCTTTCAGCAATAGCAAGGAATAAAAAACAATGGCGAAGAATTCACAGATAGCGAGATGGAAGAGGCCGGCCAAATTTTCTACGCGTAAATACAACCGGTGCAGCATCTGCGGGAGGAACGGCGGTTATTTAAGAAGGTTCCAGCTTTGCCGCATATGTTTTCGGGAATTAGTGTGGCAGGGTTTGATACCCGGGGTAAAAAAGGCAAGCTGGTAATTAAAAGCGAGGGAAAATGTCAAGGACGGATTTAATAGCTGATTGCTTTACGATGATACGTAACGCCATAATGGCCAAGAAGGAGACTGTGGATGTCCCGAGTTCAAATACCATAAAGTCTATTTTGGAAATCTTAAAAAAAGAAAGCTACATTGAAAATTTTAAATTGATAGAAGACCAAAAACAAGGACTGGCAAGGATTTACCTGAAATACATCAGCCACAAGCCTGCGATAAGAAATATAAAGCGGATATCCCATCCGGGACTGCGCGCTTATGTCAAGCACCAAAAGGTGCCTTCGGTCTTAAGAGGCAGGGGTATTGCGATTGTTTCTACCTCAAAAGGAATTATTACGGACAAAGAAGCCCGCGATTTGAAAGTAGGCGGGGAGATTATCGGGTATATCTGGTAAGTGAGGACATAACTTATGGAGCGATAGCGAACATAAGTTATCTGTCCGAACTTATCCCCGCTGATTCGTTTTGCATTCGCAAAAGCGAATCAAAACGGCGGGGATTAATTCGCACATAAACTTACTCACACTTTTAGTGTTCGTAAGTTTAGTGCTCATTAAATATGTCAAGGCTAGGAAAAAAACCCATAATTATACCGAAAGACGTTAAGTTAGAGCTTAAAGACGCTGCGGTTTTTGTAGAAGGCCCGAAAGGAAAGCTGAGCCGCCCTTTGTCCGAGCGGATAACCCTGGAAATAAAGGAGAATCAGGTTTTTGTCAAGCGTTCATCCGATACAAAATTAGACAAATCGCTGCATGGGCTTTTTCGCGCGCTTATCGTTAATATGATTAAAGGGGTTACCGAGGGTTACTCAAAAGAACTGGAGATAATCGGCGTGGGGTTCAAGGTAGCTGTCCAGGGGAATAATTTGAATATGCAGCTGGGTTTTTCCCATCCGGTAAATTTTCCTATCCCTCAAGGGGTTAAGATAGAGACGCCCAAACCAACGCAGATTGTGGTAAAGGGAACGGATAAAGAACTGGTAGGCAGGATCTCCACTGAAATCCGGGCTATATATCCGCCTGAGCCGTATCAAGGCAAAGGGATCCGTTTTGCAGGAGAGTATATAAAGAAAAAAGTGGGTAAAGCCCAGGCAACTACAAAATAGAATGAACAAAAAAGAGCGGGCAAGGTTAAAAAGGCATCGCCGGATTAAACTAAGGATGCAGGGGACAGATAAAGCGCCCCGTTTAGTGCTGCATCGCAGTTTAAAGCACCTCTTGGCCGAGGTGATAGATGATGCAAAGAATAAAACGCTCTTTAGCCTTTCTACCCTTGATAAAGAGATTAGGCAGAAATTCCCTTCATCCGGAAATATTAAGGCAGCGGAATTTTTCGGTGAGGTTTTTAGCCGCCGGGCAAAGGAAAAAGGCATTAACAGGATTGTCTTTGACCGCGCCGGTTATTTATACCACGGGAGGGTAAAGGCATTTGCAGACGCCTTAAGAAAAGGGGGACTGGAGTTCTAGATTATGCGCGAATTAAATATTGAACAGCATCCGGAATTGATAGAGAAGGTTATCACGATTAACCGCGTAGCCAAGGTAACCAAAGGCGGGAAAAAACTCCATTTTAGCGCCCTGGTTGTGGTGGGAGACACAAAGGGCCGCGTAGGTTTTGCCCAGGATAAGGCAAACGAGGTTGCAGATGCAATACGCAAATCCCTTACAAAAGCAAAAAAATCCCTTTTTAGGGTGCCGCTTGAAGGCTCAAGCATACCCCACGAGGTTATAGGCGAATTTGGGGCAGCAAAGGTGCTCCTGAAACCCGCATCCGAAGGAACCGGCGTCATTGCTGCAGGCCCGGTAAGGGCAGTGTGCGAAGCAGCTGGTATAAAGGATATTTTAACTAAATGCCTTCAATCCAATAACCCGGTAAATGTTATCAAGGCAACGGTAGATGGCCTCAAGAACTTAAAGGTATATGAAAAAGAAAATACTGAAAGCAAAGAAAACGCCTGAAAAAATCGGGCTCTTTAATCTAAAGGCGCCTAAAGGCAGCCACAAACGAAGAAAACTCAAAGGCAGGGGTCCGGGTTCTGGCCACGGTAAAACTTCTACCCGGGGAAGCAAAGGCCAGACCTCGCGCGCGGGCAGGGATTTCTACCTTGGATTCGAAGGCGGGCAGTCGCCTTTAATCCGCCGGATACCCAAGCGCGGATTTACCAGTAAATTTAAGCGGGAATATCAAATTGTAAACTTAAGCGATTTAAACAGGATAAAGGAATCAACCATTACCCCAGAATTATTAGAGTCAAAAGGCATAATCAAGGATAAAGGAAAGCGGATAAAAGTCTTGGGTGACGGTGAAATTAAAAATCCTGTAAGCGTACAAGCCCACGCCTTTTCCAAGAAGGCATCTCTTATGATTGTAAAGGCAGGCGGAAAGACAGAAGTTATAAGTGAGGACATAAGTTATGGAGAATAAAACTAAAAATCTATCCGACATAACTTATCTGTCCGAACTTATCCCCGCTGATTCGTTTTGCATTCGCAAAAGCGAATCAAAACGGCGGGGATTAATTCGCGCATATAACTTACGTTCACTAACGTTCCGTAAGTTATGCGCTCATTAAATGTTTAGCGCGCTGGTCAATTCCTTTAAAATACCGGATTTAAAAAGGCGGCTTTTAATTACCGCTGGCCTTATTGCCATATACCGTATCGGCTGCTATATCCCTACGCCAGGTATTGACGGGACAGCCCTGGCAGAATTTTTTAACCGCATTGCCAAGACTCAAGGGGGGACGATTTTCGGGATTATCAATATGTTTTCCGGCGGCGCAATGGAGAGGCTGACCATCTTTGCCTTAGGGATTATGCCTTATATTTCCGCCTCGATAATCCTTCAGCTTTTGACCGCAGTCATACCGGCGCTGGAAAAATTGGCAAAGGAAGGCAAGGCAGGTTACGAAAGGATAAATCAATATACCCGCTACAGCACAGTTGTTCTTTCAATTATTCAGTCTTTTTTTATCGCCCTCTGGCTTGAGAACCCTGCCCGCTTTGAGGGCTTAAGGATTGTAATGCATCCTGGATGGGGCTTTCGGATACTTACTGTGCTTACCCTGACCACGGGCACAATATTTATTATGTGGTTAGGAGAGCAGATTCAGGAAAGGGGCATTGGTAACGGCATATCCCTGGTTATTACCGCAGGCATTATTTCCAGGATACCCGCAGCAATACACCAGTTATTCATCCTGATTTCCCCGTTTTCGCCGTCGCATAGACAGATACAGCCCTTTACTTTAATAATTATGGCAGGATTACTGCTCATTGTGGTCTTTTCGGTAATTATGATTACGCAAGGCCAGAGAAAGATCCCTGTCCAATATGCGCGCAGAATCGTGGGAAGAAAAATCTACGGCGGCCAGAGCACCTACATACCTTTAAAAGTAGATACCTCAGGCGTTATCGCCATCATCTTCGCGCAGTCCATAATCCTTTTCCCGGCAACTCTGGCCTCCTTTATTCCCAATCCGGCTTTTCAAAGAATGGCGCAGGGTTTGATCAGGGGGCACCTTCTTTACACAGCCGTATATGCATTGCTTATAATCTTCTTCTGTTATTTTTATACCGCTATCGTATTTAATCCTCTTGAGTTGTCTGAAAATATGAAGAAATACGCGGGGTTCATACCGGGTATCAGGCCGGGGGCCCCTACCGCTGAATTCCTGGATTACGTAATGACCAGGATTACCTTGGCAGGCGCCATATTCATCGCTATTATCGCCATATTTCCCGATTTTATTATGGCCTGGCTTAAAGTGCCTTACCTCGTTGCCTCTTTTTTCGGAGGGACAGGAATACTGATTGTTGTAGGCGTAATGCTGGATACCTTAAAGCAGATTGAGTCGCACCTTTTAACCCATCATTACGAGGGCTTTATTAAATCCGGGCATATAAGAGGGAGAAGATAATGCGCATAATATTGCTGGGCCCTCCTGGAGCAGGCAAAGGCACTCAAGCCAAAACATTGGCGGAAAAGCTAAATTTAGCGCACATATCCACAGGAGATATACTCAGGCAGAATGTGAAAGAGGCTACAGACTTAGGCAAAGAAGCCAGGCGCTTTATGGAGCAGGGTTTACTTGTGCCGGATGAACTCGTGGATAGGATGCTTTCGCAAAGATTGGATACACCTGATACGCAAAAAGGCTTTATATTAGACGGGTATCCGCGTAACCTTAACCAGGCAAAGACGCTGGAGAATATGTTAAGTAAAAGAAATACGGGGATAGACCTGGTGGTTTATCTGAATACCAGCGTTCCCGTGATTATACAACGGCTTACAGGGCGCCTGGTTTGTAGCTCCTGCAGGGCAAATTTCCACGTGAAAAATATGCCGCCAAAGATAAGCGGCGTCTGCGATAATTGCGGAGGGAAACTTTACCAAAGAACAGACGATTCCGAAGAGACGGTCAAAAGGAGAATCGAGGTTTATAATAAAGAGGTCTCTTCATTGTTGCAGTATTACGAGGCAAAACAAAAGCTGCACCGCCTCTCTGGGGACGAGGATGTGGACATAGTCCTGGGTAAGATTATAGATATTGCGCGCAAACACGATGATTCCCTTAAAGTCTGAAAAAGATTTAGAGATGTTAAGAAAATCGGGCAAGATTCTGGCAAGGGTTTTGAAAAAACTGCAGGAATTTATAAAACCGGGCGTTTCCACGGCTGAAATCAACAATTTAACAGAAAGATTAATCCTGGCAGAGAATGCTGTCCCTGCCTTCAAGGGTTTTAAGGGTTTCCCGGCAAGCATATGCACATCAGTAAATGAAGAGATTGTGCACGGCATACCGGGTGAACGCAGGCTCAGCGAAGGCGATATCATCAGCCTGGATTTAGGCATAAATTATGAGGGTTATTTTTCCGATGCTGCTATCACTTTAGTGGTTGGAAGAGTGAGCCCTCAGAAGAAGAAGCTGGTGGAAGTAGCTAAGAGAGCGCTATCCGAAGGTATAAGGCAGGCGCGGCCGGAAAACCACCTCTCCGACATTTCTTACCGTATTCAAGATTATGTGGAAAAGAACGGTTTTTCTGTAGTCAGGCAATTTGTAGGCCACGGCATAGGTTACAGTTTACATGAGGAGCCTGAGATACCGAATTTCGGGAGGCCGCACCAGGGCCCGGTCTTAAAGAGCGGTATGGTCTTTGCCATTGAGCCGATGGTAAATATGGGGACATGGGAGTCTGAGATCCTGGATAACGGCTGGACAGCCGTAACAAAAGACAGGCTCCCTTCGGCGCATTTTGAACACACGGTAGCAATTACGGAAAACGGGCCGGAGATTCTGACCAACTGATGGCTAAAGAAGAATTAATTGAGACCGAAGGAAAAATTATAGAAGCGTTGCCCAATGCAATGTTTAAGGTTGAACTGGAAAACGGCCACGTTGTGCTGGCGCATGTCTCAGGAAAGATGCGCATGAATTTTATCAGGATACTTCCCGGAGATAAAGTAAAACTGGAGCTATCCCCTTACGATTTAAGCCGGGGAAGGATTACTTTTAGGGTCAAATAACCGGAGGCCTAAGAGAGTGAAAGTCAAGGCGTCGATTAGAAAAATCTGCGACAGGTGCAAGATTATTAAAAGAAAAGGGGTTGTGCGCGTCATATGCTCTAACCCCAAGCATAAACAGAGGCAGGGATAATTATTAAGGAGTAATATATATGCCGAGAGTCCTGGGAGTAGATATACCGAAAGAAAAAAGAATCGAGATTGCCTTAACCTATTTATACGGCGTAGGCAGGGTTTTATCCAATAAAATTCTTAAAGAAGCCGGGATTAATCCTGATAAGCGCGCCAAGGATTTGAACGAAGAGGAGGTTTCGCGCATCACCAATACCCTACAGAAAAGCGGGTTTAAAGTGGAAGGGGATTTACGCCGGGATATATCGCAGAATATAAAAAGGTTAATGGATATCGGCTCCTGGAGAGGACTGCGGCATAAAAAAGGACTACCAGTAAGGGGCCAGCGCACACGCACAAATGCCAGGACCAGAAAAGGCCCGCGTAAAGGCGGTATGGCGGTGATAAAGAAAGCCGAGACTCCGGCAAAGGCAGCAGCTCCGGCAGCAGCAAAACCAGCTAAATAATTTTTCCCGATAGGAGGAATTATAAAATATGGCCACAAAAGATAAAGCCAAAAAGAAAAAGTTAGCCAGAGGCATAACCTCGGGCATTGCGCATATCCAGGCAAGTTTTAACAACACGATAATTACAATAACGGATAAGCAGGGTAATGCGCTGGTCTGGTCTGCCCCAGGCATTGTGGGCTACAGCGGCTCAAAGAAATCCACGCCTTTTGCCGCCCAGATAGCCGCAACTGACGCAGCAAGAAAGGCCAAGGAGATCGGCATCAAGGATATTGATGTATATGTAAAAGGCCCTGGTTTCGGAAGGGAATCGGCAATCAGGGCTTTACAGGCTGCGGGGCTTACCATAACCTCCATAAAAGATGTAACTCCTATTCCTCATAACGGATGTCGCCCCAAGAAGAAAAGGAGAGTATAATAAATGGCTCGCTATATAAATGCAGTTTGTAGATTGTGCCGCCGGGAAGGAGAAAAGTTGTTTTTAAAGGGCACAAAGTGTTTTACGGAGAAATGCCCTGTGTCCAGGAGGGCTTATGCTCCGGGCCAGCACGGCCAGAGTAAAAGAACAAAACTTTCTAATTACGGCCTGCAATTAAGGGAAAAACAAAAGGTAAGAAGGATGTACGGGGTTCTGGAGAGGCAATTCCGCAGGTATTTTGCGCTCGCCTCAAAATCAAAGGGAGTAACAGGTAAGGTGCTGTTACAGCTATTGGAGAGAAGGCTGGATAATGTGGTATTCCGCTTAGGGTTGGCAATCTCAAGGTCTCAAGCCAGACAGATTGTGCGTCACAATCAGATTTACATAAATTCCAAACGCGTAAATATCCCGTCGTATTTAGTGAATAAAGATGACACCGTTCAGTTAAAAGTAAAAGAGAAGGCTTTGGCAAAGATTAAGGAGAATCTGGAGGTCTCCAAAGACAGGAGTGTCCCCGGCTGGTTAGAATTTAAGGCCGCTGAATTGTCTGGAAAGGTGGTCAGGCTCCCGGAAAAGGAAGATATCCAGCAGCAGATCCAGGAGCAGTTGATTGTAGAATTGTATTCTAAGTAATTACATGACACCTGACACCTGATACGAACATATTAATTGGTATCAAGTGTCATGTATCAAGTATCACGTTTGCTATATTTGAATAATAAATAGGAGGAAATAGATGGGTATAAAATGGCGCGATTTCCAGTTACCGAAAAGATTAGAGTGCGATGAGTCTACCTATACCAATACCTACGGCAAATTTTCAGCGGCTCCTTTTGAAAGGGGCTACGGCGTAACGCTGGGTAATTCCCTGAGAAGGGTTTTGCTTTCTTCCATTGAAGGGAGTGCCGTGACCTCGGTTAAAATAGCCGGAAGCCAGCATGAATTTTCCACGATACCCGGAGTGTTAGAGGATATGCCGGAGATAATCCTGAATATAAAGAGCCTGGTATTAAATTCGCATTCAAAAATACCCAAGATAGTGTACATAAAAGCCGAGGATAAGGGGGAGGTAAAGGCCAAAGATATCAAGGTAGACGAGACAATAGAGATAATCAATCCGGATATGCATATCGCTACGCTCACCAAAGACACAAAGTTCCACGTGGAAATGGAGGTAGCCAGAGGCCGGGGTTACGTGCCTGCAGAATTAAACAAGAAGGAAGACAAGGTCGTAGGACTTATACCGATAGACTCCATATTTACGCCGATTAAAAAAGTTAATTTTTCCGTCGAGAATACGCGCGTCGGGCAAAGAACCGATTATGACAAATTAATATTGGAGATATGGACAAACGGCGCAATAACGCCCAAAGATGCCCTTCTTTATGCCTCAAACATACTCCAGAGGCACCTGGATATCTTCGTTAATTTTGGGCAGTTGCCCGAAGACGTGCTGGAAGAAGAGCCTGAAATGTCCAAAGAAGAAATAACCCTCTATGAGAAACTGAGGCTGCCTATATCCGAGCTTGAACTATCGGTGAGGAGTTCAAACTGCTTAAGGGAGGCCAGTATTAAAACCATCGCTGATTTAGTAAAAAGGACTGAAGACCAGATGCTTGAGTTTAAGAACTTCGGTAAGAAGTCCCTGACCGAAATAAAGGAGCTTCTTATGGGTATGGGCTTGACCCTGGGCATGCAGGTAGATACCAAAAAACTAAAGAAGGCCTAAGGATGAGGCATAAAAAAGCAAGGTGGCAATTAAACCGTTTTACGAGCTGGCGCAAGAGCACGTTGACAGCCCTGGCAAAGAATTTACTTATACAACAGAGTATTAAAACTACGCTGCACAGAGCCAGAGCAGCAAAGCCATTGATAGAGAAGATTATTTCTCTGGCTAAACTGAATACCGTCGCTGCAAAAAGAGAGGCGTTTAGGATACTGCAAGACCATAAACTGGTGAGCCTTGCTTTTAATGAAATCGGCCCGCGTTTTGCAAAAATCCAGGGCGGGTACACAAGGATTATCAACCTGAATAAAAGGCGGGGCGACGATGCCCGGCTCGTAATCCTGGAACTCACGGAGATTAAGAAAAAGGAAGCCAAAAAACCCAAGAAGGAAATTAAACCCGAAGAGGAAAAGAAGGCCGAAATAGCCAAAGAAAAGCCTATAGAAGAAAAGAAGCCTGAAGCACCCGTTGCCGTTAAAGAAAAGCCGCCGATTACAAAGAAGCCTACTAAAAAATTCCTGGGCGGATTAAGGAGTATCTTTAAAAAGGAAAGGGATTCCCTATAACAATATCCCGATGCAAAGATACGGGCTATCCGAACGCTTAAAGAAAATAAATCCTTCCTCAACCCTCGCCATAACCTCAAAGGCCAAAAAATTAAAATCCGAAGGCAAAGACATCGTTAATCTCGCTGCGGGAGAGCCTGACTTTGATACCCCTGACTTTATAAAAGAGGCTGCAGTCGAGGCAATCAAAAGCGGTTTTACCAAATATACGCCTACCACCGGCATTCCGGAATTAAAGAAACTGATTTGCGAAAAGTTCAAAAGAGAGAATTCCTTAGAATATAGCCCTGAGCAGATAGTTGTCTCCTGCGGAGCAAAACACAGCATATTTAATGCCTTGTTTGTCCTCCTTAACCGCAAAGACGAGGTATTGATACCTTCTCCTTATTGGGTTAGTTATCCTGAAATGGTGAACCTCTGCGGAGGCACCCCGCGTTTTATTGAGACCTCTGCCGTAAATAATTTCAAGATAACCGTTAAGGCTCTAAAAAAACATACTAATTCCAGGACAAAGGCAATCATATTAAATACCCCGTCCAATCCCACTGGTTGCGTGTATACCCTGGATGAGTTAAGAGAGATCGCCGCAATTTGCTCGGCAAAAAATATCTTTGTCATCAGCGATGAGATTTATGAAAAGCTCATATACGACAGGGCAAAGCACATATCCATTGCCGGTATCAATAAAGACATATACTCGCAGACCATTACTGTTAACGGGTTATCCAAGAGTTTTTCTATGACCGGCTGGCGTATCGGATACCTAGCCGCGCCGCTTAAGATAGTTGATGCGGTATCCAAGCTGCAGGACCATTCCACATCCAACCCGAGTTCTATCAGCCAGAAGGCAGCGGTAGCGGCATTGATGGCTGCGGATGATTTCACAAAGAGCATCTGTCAGGAATTCCAGAAAAGAAGAGACTACGTAGTTTCAAGGCTAAAAGAAATGAAAAAAATAGATTTTTGTTTACCGCAAGGCGCATTCTATATATTCTGCGGTATTTCCAAGACCAGAATGGATTCTGTCAGCTTTGCAGAGCGCTTACTTAATGAGACCTATGTCAGCCTCATTCCCGGAAAAGGTTTTGGTATGGATAATTATGTGCGTATCAGTTTTGCCGCCGGATTAGAGCAATTAGAAAAAGGGATGGATAGGCTGGGGGCATGGCTTATTAAAAATGGGTAAAACAATTGCCGAGAAAATATTAAGTGCTCATGCAGGATGCGATTTAAAAGCAGGGGACTTCGCCGTCTGCAAGGTGGATTTTGCATTCGGGCAGGATGGGACATCCTCTATTATTATTGATAGGATAAGGGAGCTGGAGGCGCAAAATTTAAAAACTAAATTCTGCATGGTTGTTGACCATAGTGCGCCTTCGCCGAACGAGGGCGTTTCGCGGGTGCATAAAAAGATGCGCGAATTCAGCCGGGAATACCAAGTCCGGCTTTTTGATATCGGCTGCGGGATATGCCATCAGGTTATCCCTGAATCCGGGCAAATCCTGCCGGGATATTTAATCTTAGGCGCGGATTCCCACACCTGTACCTACGGAGCACTCGGAGCCTTTTCAACGGGCGTGGGCTCTACCGATATAGCGATTGCCCTGGCTACGGGAAAGAACTGGTTCAGAGTGCCGGAGACCCTCAAAATAATAATAACCGGAAAAATACCAAAAGGTATCTTTGCCAAAGATATTATACTGCATATTATTCAAGAGATAAAAGCCGACGGGGCAACGTACGATGCCGTGGAATTCTGCGGTCCGGTAATTGACAAGTTAGATATGGATGGCCGTTTTACGGTATGCAATATGGTTGTGGAAATGGGGGCCAAAGCCGGATTTATGCCGCAGGATAAAAAAACAATAGACTGGTTAAAACAGAGGGTAGGTAATAAAAAGATAAGCCCTGTCAGCGCAGATAAAGATGCCGAATACAGACAAATCCTGGAGTTTGACATCTCAAGACTTAAACCGCAGGTGGCTATGCCTCACAGCGTAGATAACGTAACTTCGGTGGATGCCTTAAAAGCCGTTAAGATAAACGAAGCGTTTTTAGGCACCTGCACAAATGCCAGGCTTTCAGATTTTAAGATTGCAGCTAAAATATTAAAGTCAAAAAAAGTAGCCCAAGGCGTAAAGTTTATTGTTGCGCCCAGCTCCAGGCATATATTCTTGGATAGCCTGAAACTCGGGCTGGTGGACATATTTATTAGAGCCGGAGCGGTAATTGTCGCCCCTGGCTGCGGCCCCTGCGTGGGCACGCATAACGGGATTCCGGCTGACGGAGAAGTAGTTATTTCCAGCGCTAATAGGAATTTTAAGGGGAGGATGGGTAATCCTAATGCTTTTATTTATCTTGCTTCTCCGGCAACGGTTGCCGCTTCAGCAATCAAAGGTTTTATTGCTGACCCAAGAAAATACCTTTAAGGAGGTAAAAAATGGAAATGCGAGAGTTGCTTTTAGCATGCATTGAACAAGGGGCCTCTGATTTGCATGTTACAGAAAACGAGCCGCCTGTATTACGCATCGACGGGAAATTATGCAGGACAGACCTTGCGCGTATAAGCAAAGCGGATTTAAAAAGGATGGTTTACGGCATTCTAAGCGATTCGCAAAAAGAGTTGTTTGAAAGGGAATTAGAACTGGATTTTTCCCTGGCCCTTCCTGAACTGGACAGGTTTCGCGTCAACGTCCATGTGCAAAAAGGCTCGGTAGAAGCTGCCTTCAGGCGCGTTCCGCTGGAAATACCGAGTTTTCAGGAACTGGGTTTGCCTCCGGTTGTTATAGACCTTGCGCGCAAACCCAATGGCCTTGTCCTAGTCACCGGGCCCACAGGCATGGGCAAGACTACAACCCTGGCAGCGATGATTAATCTTATTAATAACGAAAAGGAATGCCTGATTATCTCTATCGAAGACCCGATTGAATTTATCTTTACCAATAAAAAAAGCATTATCAAGCAGAGGGAGGTTTATTCAGACACGCACAGTTTTGCCGAAGCCTTAAGGCGCGCCTTAAGGCAGGACCCTAATGTTATTGTGGTAGGGGAAATGCGCGATTTAGAGACCATATCCACTGCCCTTACCGCCGCAGAAACAGGGCATCTAGTCTTGGCAACGCTGCATACGCCTGATGCGCCCCAGACCATTCAGAGAATTATAGACGTATTTCCTTCGCATCAACAACAGCAGGTAAAACTGCAGCTTGCAGATTGTCTGCAGGGAGTGATTTCCCAACTATTGCTGCCTCACGCCTCTGGTAAAGGACTGGTTCTGGCTACCGAAATAATGCTGGGGACCTCCGGCGTGAAGAACCTTATCCGCGAACAGGAAATTGAGCAGATACCTACCCTGATGCAGACAGGTGCGCAATACGGAATGAAGACAATGGATAAATCCCTGAAGGAACTGACCCAAAAGGGGCTTATTACTTTAGACGTGGCTATGTCTAAAATCAAGAATCACGAAGAATTTAAAGAGTTATGATTTTAAAGGGAACTGCGATAAAATTAGGGGATAATATAAACACAGACCTGATTATTTCCGGCAGGTACAAATTTTCCATCACGGATATAAAAGAATTATCCAAACATATAATGGAGGATATAGACCCGGAGTTTCAGAGGAAAATAATCCCGGGCCAGTCCATCATCGTCGCGGGTAAAAATTTCGGCATGGGCTCTTCGCGGGAACAGGCGCCATTAGCGATAAAGGAAGCCGGAATTGTGGCTGTCCTCGCTTTAGGCTTTGCGCGGATATTTTACCGCAATGCCTTTAATATAGGCCTGCCTTTGGTTAAGACAGATACGGATAAAATTGAAGAGGGGGACTCTCTCGATATAGACCTGGATAAAGGCGTGGTGAGGAACCTGACTAAGAATCTGGCATTTAAGGTTAAACCCCTGCCTGGGTTTATGCAGGAATTATTAAGAGAGGGCGGAATAGTTAACTACTATAAAAAATACGGAAAGTTACCCGAGGTTAGAAAATGACGCATAAAATCACGCTTATCCCAGGCGATGGGATTGGTCCTGAAGTAACTGAGGCAGCAAGAAGGTGCATTGAAGCCACAGGTGTTAAGATAGAGTGGGAAGAGGTTATTGCCGGCCTTGGCGCCCAGGAAAAAACCGGGGACGTCCTGCCGCAAGAGGTTTTAAAATCCATTAAAAAGAATAAAGTTGCCCTTAAGGGCCCGATTATCACGCCTATCGGGGAGGGTTTCCGTTCGGTAAACGTAGCCATAAGGCAGGCGCTGGATTTATACGCCTGCGTAAGGCCCGCAAAATATTATGCAGGCGTAAAGAGCCGTTACAATGATGTAGACCTGGTAATTGTCAGGGAGAACAGCGAAGATTTGTATGCGGGCATTGAGTTCGAAGAGGGGGCCGCTGAAACCAAATCCTTGATTGCCCAAATAGAAAAATATACTAAAAGGAAAATACGCCCGGATTCAGGCATATCCATAAAGCCGATTTCCAGATACGCTTCAGAAAGGATTGCCAAGTTTGCCTTTGAATACGCGATAAAGTATAACCGCAAGAAAGTTACCGTGGTAACAAAGGCGAACATTATGAAATTCAGCGACGGATTATTTTTAAAGACAGCCCGCGCAGTCGCCGGGAAATATGCAGGAAGGATAATCTTCGAGGAGGCCCTTGTAGATAATATGGCAATGCAATTAGTGCAGAAGCCCAAAAATTTTGACGTGTTACTGCTGCCTAACCTTTACGGAGATATAATTTCCGATTTATGCGCCGGACTCGCGGGAGGGTTAGGGGTCGCTCCCGGAGCAAATATCGGAGATGATATAGCGGTCTTTGAGGCAGTGCACGGAGCAGCGCCGAAATACAAAGGTTTAAACAAGGCTAACCCGAGCGCAATGATTTTATCCGGGGCGCTGATGCTTAAACACATTAAAGAAGAAAAGGCAGCACAAAATTTAGAGAACGCAGTGCGCGAGGTTATTGCCGAGGGTAAATCCGTAACCTATGATTTGAAACCGACTCCGGATGACCCGACTGCGGTAGGGACTAAGGAAATGGCTGATGCCATAATCCGCGCCATCGAAAAATGAAAATTTCTATAGTCGGAGCTGGAAATGTGGGCAGCTTAACAGCAATGCGCCTGGCTCAGGAAGGCATCGGCGATATTCTGCTGGTCGATATAGTAAAAGGCTTGGCGCAGGGCAAAGCCCTAGATTTGGAAGATGCGCGGCCAATCCTAAAGCATAATTATTATATCCAGGGCACGGATGATATTAGCCAGATAAAGGATTCGGATATCACCGTGGTTACCGCCGGCCTTGCGCGTAAACCCGGGATGAGCCGCGAAGAACTCCTGAATAAAAATGCCCGGATAGTTAAAGACATATGTCTAAATATAAAAAAATCAGCGCCCCAATCTATCGTTATAGTGGTGACTAACCCCCTGGATTTAATGACTTACTTTGCCCTGGAAATAACGGGTTTTAGCCCGGCTAAAGTTTTTGGAATGGGGCCCAGTTTAGATAGCGCAAGATTTACCAATCTTATAAGCCGGGAATTAAATATGCCCAATACTGATATCGAGGCTTACGTAATTGGCGCTCATGGCGAAGGTATGTTACCCTTGCCCAGATTAACCAATATAAAAGGCGTTGGCTTGGAGGAGTTTCTCAACGACAAAAAAATAGAAGCCCTGGTAAATAAAACTCTGGCTAGGGGTTTGGAAATTGTGTCGCTATTAGGAAGCGGCAGCGCTTATTTTGCTCCGTCAGCGGCACTTGCGGAAATTATCAGGACTATTATCAAGGATGAAAAACGCATCATAGGGCTCTGTGCGTATCTAAACGGAGAATACGGCATAAAGGATACCTATATTGGCGTGCCGTGTCGTCTGGGTAGAGGCGGGGTAGAAAAAATCATTGAACTTGACCTGAACAAAGAGGAAAAAGAAAAGTTAATCAAATCCGCTACGCATATTCGCGAGTTAATTAAGAAATTACCCCTTTAATCATGTACGACCTATCAATAATCGGCGCGGGTTGGGCTGGTTTTAACGCGGCATTAAGAGCAAAAGAATTGGGATTAAAGGTCTGCCTGATTGAAAAGGCCCAACTCGGCGGCACCTGCCTGAACTCAGGCTGCATACCCACCAAAACGCTGATTCAATCCGCAAAGGTATATGCGCTTGCAGGAAAATCGCAAAAATTCGGCCTGGAAGCCTTAGCCCCCAAATTCAATTTCGCTGAAGCCCAGAAAAGAAAGAAGAATATCATTCAACAGCTAGGCCAGGGCATGCAGATTATGCTCAAAGGCATAGATTTCCTGAACGCAGAAGCCCAAATCTTATCCAGCGAAGAGATAAAAGCCGGGAATCAAATTATAAAAACAAGATTTATGCTCATTGCCACCGGCTCAAGGCCTGTTGAATTAAGCCAATTTAAATTTGACGCTAAAACAATACTCTCAAGCGATGATATTCTGGATTTAAAAGAAATACCCGATTCGCTCTTAATTATCGGGGGCGGGGTAATAGGGTGCGAATTCGCCGCTTTATTTTCATCTCTTGGGACCCGCGTAATGCTGGCAGAGAAGATGCCGCAGCTTCTGCCCGGAGAAGACCGGGAAATCGCTAAGAAAATAGAAGGTATTTTTAAAAAGAAGGGCATCAAGGTAAATACTGATACCGACGCCGCAGGGCTGGATTTAAAAGCTCACAGCCTGGTATTGGTGTGCGTGGGAAGGGTACCCAAGGCAGGCGGATTAGAATTAGAAAGGATAGGAGTAAAATTAGACAAAGGTAAAATAGTAGTTAACGAATACCTGCAAACAAACGTTAACAATGTTTATGCAGCAGGAGACTGCACAGGTAAACTTATGCTCGCCCATTTTGCCGCTTACCAGGGTAGAATCGCAGCGGAAAATATCGCTTCCCCCGGCAATCCTAAGAGAGCGGATAACCGGAATATTCCCAATTGCATATTTACCGACCCGGAAATTGCGAGCGTCGGCTTAAGCGAAGAAGAAGCAAAAAATAAAAATATAGACATCGCTATAAATAAATTTGATTTCTTAGGCTCTGGCATGGCGCGCATATTGGATGAAACAGATGGTTTCCTCAAGATAATTTCTGACCGCACAACAGAAGAAATACTGGGCGCTGCGATAATCGGGCCGCGCGCAACAGAACTCATCGCTATTTTAACGCTGGCAATTTCCTCTCGCCTTAAAATTTCCCAAGTCCGTAATACTGTATTTGCTCATCCGACATTGTCAGAATCAATATACGAGGCATTAAAATAAATCCCGCGCCAATGGAAATGGAAGTATTTGATTTAGGATTGATAGATTACAAAAATGCCTGGGTCTTCCAGAAGGAAACGTTTAAAGCAGTAAAAAGCCGTAATCCCAGGCATGCGCTAATCCTCTGCCGGCATTACCCCGTAATTACCCTGGGGAGGGGTGTGGACAGAAAAAATATTCTCGCCGATGAGTCAACCTTGGTTCTTAAACAAATCGGCCTTTACGAAGTGGAACGGGGGGGTGATGTAACTTATCATGGCCCGGGACAACTCATAGCCTATCCCGTATTTAATCTGGGCTATTTTAAAAAAGATATCAGCCTATTCCTGCGCTATCTGGAAGAGGCGATAATAGAATTCTTATATGATTTCGGAATTAAAGGAACGAGGCTTGCGGGGTTAACCGGCGTCTGGGTAGATAACCAGAAGATCGCCTCCATAGGTATTGCTATCAGAAATTGGATAACCTTTCACGGTTTGAGCGTAAATATTAAAGAAGCAGACCTGGATAATTTTAGTTTAATCAAACCCTGCGGAATGGATATTAAAATGACCTCGTTAGAAACGCTTTTAGGCAGAAATATTGAAATCGATGATGTAAAAGAAAACTTAATCAGTAAATTTAAAAGGGAGGAAACGAATGACGAAGGTAGTTTTGCCCGAGTTAGGAGAGGGAATTGAGAAAGCGACTGTATCATACTGGTATTTTAAAGAAGGTGAGAAGGTAAACGAGAAGGATGACCTGGTAGAACTAACTACTGATAAAGCTACCTTTAATCTACCCACCCCCTGCTCAGGGACGCTTTCAGAAATATTTTTCCGTGAAGGCGATGCGGTAAATGTAGGAGAGGTGTTGGCGATAATCCTTGACAATACGTAATATTATTAGTATATATATGACTATCGTAAATATCCATAAAGAGGTGGTGATATGTCAAGGGATAAAGAGATTTTAACTGCCAAAGAAGTTGCTGAATATCTGAATATCCATCCGCTCACAGTCCATAAATACGCCCGTGAAGGAAAAATCCCTGCCTTTAAGATTGGCACGGACTGGAGGTTCCACAAGAAATACATACAGAGATGGATTAAGGAAAAATCAGAACAAAGGCAATCTATTTTAGATAAAATCTAAGAAATGAAGAGTTTTGCTTTTATAGTTAACATATCAACTGTTAAGCAAGCCAAGGATTTCTGGCCTCTCCTTAGGATTGCGCCGGATTTTCTCATCGGGTCATTCCTGAAGAAACTCTCCCCTTTTAAAGCCCGGCATATCCCAAAAATACAATCAATGCAGGGAAAGGTAATCCACGGTTATATCATCGCCTCTCCCGCAGATAAACTTATCGCTGCCGGACGCATTGCAGAGCAGTTAGGCGTCACGATTATAGGGCTAGACAGGATGGATATCGGAAACTTAAAAATACCAGTTACTACCGGAAATTTCCTTAATGCCTGGTCTGTGGTTGAGGGAGTGTACAGGATGGCTAAAATAAAAAAACTTAATCTGAAGAACTCTACCTTGGCAATAATCGGAGCAACTGGCCCCATCGGGAGCATCTGCGCAAGAAAATTATCGGATTATGTCCCTAAAATAATCATCGTTGGTAAAGATGGGGCTGAATTGGAGCGCCTGAAAGAAAAAATCCTGTCCTTAAATCCTGTTGAGGTAATTATGGAAGAGGACGCTCATACGGCGGTTAAAGATGCTGATATCCTGATTGATACGGGTGACTTGTCAGAGCCGGCATTTGAAATAGAAGAGTTAAAATCTAACGCCATTGTTTGCGATATTTCTGCATCTCACCGCCTGTTTGATAAACCAAATGTACGCCAAGATATTACCGTGATAAGGGGCGGGTTAATCAAAATGCCTTATCCTGTTAACCTGGGTATAAATACCGGATTACCTAAAGGTATTATTAATGCTCCCTTAGCAGAAACTATGCTTTTGGCTTTCAGAGAAAGATTTGTAAGTTATTCCTTTGGCGATGATATTAATCTGGATAAACTGGAAGAAATCGCGGATTTAAGCGTGCAGCACGGGTTTGAAGTCTGGGTGCCTGAAGCGCCATTAATGTAAATTATGGATGATATAGAACCTGTGATATCGGGGATAGGTGTGGTTAGCGCCGGCGGTATCGGCAAGGATAATTTTTGGCAGGGTATTGAAGGAGGCAAGGACAGCATCGGCGATATCGCTTCTTTTGACACAAAGAATTTTGCGGTTAAGCGCGCCGGGGAAATAAAGGATTTCCAACCCCAAGATTTTCTCGGGCCCAAAGGATTAAGAAACATAGACCGGGGTACGCTTTTTTTGCTGGTTGCCGCAAAATTTGCCATAGAAGAGGCTCGGTTAGAAATCAACGATTCAAATACCGATAAAATCGGCGTCTGTACAGGCACAACCTTTCCGCATTTATGGTCTATAGTTGAATTCGACAGGGAGGTTTTTAAAGAAGGCATTGATTTTGCTAACCCTGCGCTTTTCCCCTCCACCGTAATAAATGCCGCCTCTTCCCAAGTCTCTATCCGCTTTAATATCCAGGGATTCAATACCACAGTCAGCACAGGTTATACTTCCAGCCTTGAATCTATCATATACACCCTGAATGCCCTCAGAACAAATAAAGCAGAAATTGTTCTTTCTGCAAGCGTTGAGTCCTTAACTTTCTCTTTATTTTTTGGCTTGCAGAAGTTAGGATATATGGCAGGGCTTAAAGGGGTTCCCTTAAGTTGCCCCTTTGACAAAAGAAGAAACGGCCCTCTATTAGGAGAGGCGGCTGTTGTGCTTTGCGTAGAGGGGATTAAAAAGGCCAAAGAGAGAAAAGCAGGCATCTTTGCGAAAATAAGAGGCGCGGCTTCTTTCTTTGATGCCTTTCAGATGGGCAAGGTTCATCCCCAGGGAGAGGGCCTGGAAAAAGCCGTAAAAACGGCAATGGATGAGGCAGGGATTAATACAAAAGACATTGATTATATTTCAAGTTGCGCTAATTCTTCCCAGGATTTGGATAGAGTTGAGGTTAAGGTCTTAAAAAAAGTTTTTGGAAATAATTTAGCTCAAATCCCGGCGAGCTCCGTAAAATCAATGCTGGGCGAGACATTCTCCACTTCCGGTTCATTGCAGGTTGCTTCCTGTATCGGCGCAATGCAGCGCGGAATAATCCCGCCGACTATAAATTACCGGGAAAAAGACCCGGAATGCGATATTGATTGCGTCCCCAACCAGCCACGGAAGGCGAAATTATTCGCTGTCTTAAACAACGCCTTTGCTTTTGGCGGCAATAACTGCTGCGTAGTATTTGGAAAGAGTTAAAATGGCTGATAAAAAAAGAACGATATTTTTAACAGGAGCGACAGGATTACTCGGCTCATATTTGACAAAAATCCTCCTGGAAAACGGCCATAAGGTTTATGCCCTGGCGCGTGATAAAGGCAAGTTAAGCGCCGAACAAAGAGTAAAAGACGTATTGAGGTTTTGGGGGGCAAATCTTCCGGCAAAAGGCTTGGTGGTCTTAAGGGGAGATATCACGAAGAAAAGGCTGGGGTTAGATAAAGAGACAGCGCGCAGGCTGCAGGGTGAAATAGAAGAGATATACCACTTTGCCGCAATTATTAATTTCAACTGGCTCTTGTCAATGATAAGAAATGTAAATGTAATAGGCGCGCAGAGTGTTCTGGACTTTGCCGAGGATTGCCGCGCTAAGGGCAGCCTTAAGAAAGTGAATCATATCAGCACAGCCTACATATACGGCGATTACCAGAGGGTATTTAATGAAGAAATGCTGGATGTAGGCCAGAAATTTAATAACACATATGAGCAGAGTAAATTTGAGGCGGAAAAATTAGCAGTTAAATACAGACAAAAAGGATTAATCATAGATGTTTTCCGTCCGCCTATTGTCATCGGGCATTCCCAGACAGGCAGGATTATCAGGTTCAATAATATCTATCAGTTGCTATCTCTGTGCGGCTTAAAATTATTTTACACATTGCCTATCTTAGGGGCGCAGATAAGAATAGCCCCTGTAGATTCTGTCTGTGAGGCAATATACCTAATTGCTTCAAATGCAGGGGGAGAAAATAAAAATTACCATATTTTTCCGGCTCATCCGGTATCCGTAGAAAAGCTCGTTGGATGCGGCTGCAGGCTTATGGATGTGAGAAAGCCCCCGGCTGTCCCCTTGAAAAATTTTAACCTCGCGAGGCTCACCCCTACCCAGAAAACAATACTGCGCAATAATATACTCGCCATAAATTTCAATAATCAACTGAATTCGGACGCAACCTGCCGGCTGCTAAAAAATTACGGGTTTTCTTTCCCCGAACTTAACGATAAGGCTTTATCGCTAATCTTAAGCTATTTTGCGCACCATAAAGAAAGGTTAAATAAAAGTTGATATGGATATTCTACGGATAATTAAACGCCGGTGCAGCATCAGGAAGTACAAAAACAAGCCCATCCCCAAGAAAATACTGGATAAAATCATTGAAGCGGGGATATGGGGTCCATCGGTGCCGAGCTTCTTAAGAATTCAACCATGGAGATTTGTGATTATAACCAACAAAAAAAGTATTGGTAGATTAGCAAAAATAATCCTTAATAAAGCGCAGAATTCAAAGGCAGGGGTCAATATCCTTCTCAGAACAGCAGCAAATATTGTCGGCAATGCCCAGGCAATAATAATCATATATAATTCAAGGGATTTAGAAAAAGTAAAGAGTAAATTTAAAGAGCTAGTCATTAATTTCTCCACAGTAATTAATAAAGCGCAATTATCCGCTATTTCTGCTTCAATCCAGAATATGGTGCTTATGGCAGAAAGCTTAAGAATTGGTTCTTGCTGGCTGGATATGTCTTTATTTTGCGAAAAAGAGATTAATAAAATGCTAAAAACCGAAGAACAATTAGTTGCTTTCTTAACGCTGGGTTATCCTGCTGAAAAAGGAAGGCGCGCTCCACGCAAGCCTTTATCTGAAGCGGTAAAGTATATATAAAGTGTGATAATTTTGCTTGACAATCCCTAGAATATATTGTATATTTTTATACAGATAATAGTATAAATTTATACAAATAATTGTATGCAATATCGATTAGATAAAGCGGAGCTACTGGATAGAATTAGCGCTTGGGATAGTTTTCTTAAAAAGAAGGTTCATTTAATTGCATGCGGCGGAACGGCCCTGACGCTTTTAGGCATAAAGGCTTCTACTAAGGATATTGATTTGATTATTCCGAGCGCAGTGGAACATAAATATTTGATAAATATTTTAAAGCAACTTGGTTATAATCCTGCAAGCGGCTGGGGTTGGGCAAGAGGGGACGGTTTTATCTTCGACTTATTTAGGGGGAATGCAGTGCACACTACAGAATTACTGGAGTCGCCGTTAAAGAAGGGTAACCATATTTTGATAAAAGAATTTGAGCATATCTATTTAGGAGTCCTGAACCATTATGACATTATTATAAGCAAATTATTCAGGTCAACTCAGGCTGATATAGATGATTGTATCTCTTTGATAAAAAACAAAAGGGATGAGATTGACCTTATAAAATTGCAGAATCGCTATAAAGAAACAGCTTCTTTTGATGTATCAGAGGAAAAGGTAATCAAGAATTGGGGGCATTTCTTGAAGATTCTTGAGAAAAAGGGGCTCGATGGCTAAAGATAATAACCTTCTCAGGAGATTAAATAAGCTTGGGTTTCCGCTGTTTGAACCAGAAGAGGCGCTTGATGCCAACGCCACTTTGGCTGATGTGGTAAAAAGTAAAGACTTGCGCCTTTGGGAAAACTTCCCGGTCGTATTGGCTAATAGCGTTCAGTTAGGTTTATTTGATTACGATACACTGAGACGGCACCTGGAAATGCCTTCCCATAGAATGCACTTAGATTCATTGATGCTGGTATCGCTGGCTCTCTATGAGGCCCTTGGCTTAAAATTTTCCTGGGCGGATAAATTTTACCAAGTGCTTGTTGCCAGGAAGAATAAAGAATATAAAGCAGTTTTGGAGAAACTCAAGAAAGATGGAAATCTAAGAATGGGTGGTTTTATGCTGTCCGGCCAGAAACTGAAGGCAAACTTTAATAATTATTTCAGGCAGGAAGAGTCAAAACTTAATGACCTGCTGTCTACGAGAGAAGAACTCGGCTTGGAATACGCACTGTCTCAGGTTTTTTCGCCCAAACAAAAAGAATTATTCTTGAAGAAGCTCAAGGGGGAGAAACTAACCAAGACCGAGAAGGAATATTTTTCCCGGGCTGTAAAAAAGAAGGCCTTAGCGCTGGCTAATCAGGAATTGCACCGCATGGCGCGGAGGCTATTGGAGTTTTAATGAGCGAAAAATACGACGTAGTTATAATTGGCGCAGGGATCGGAGGCCTTGTCTGCGGCTGCTATTTGGCTAAAGCAGGCTTAAAGGTTCTGATTGTAGAACAGCACAACAAACCCGGTGGTTGTTGTACTTCTTTTAATAGAAAAGGGTTTAGATTTGATGCGGGAGTGCATTCTTTAGGCTCGCTTAGAGACGGCGGCATGCTCAATAAGATATTAATCGATCTTAATCTCTTAAATAAAATAGAATTCTTAAGGAGCGATCCAACCGATAGGATTATTTTCCCAGGTAAAACAATTTTTATCAGAAAAAACAGAATTAAAACTAAAGAGGAACTAATTAATCATTTTCCAACAGAAAAACAAAATATTAATAAATTTTTTGACCTCATTCTCAATGAAGATTTTCTTTATGTCTTCAGCAAAATAAAGAATATGACCTTTGCGCAACTATCAAATAGTTTTTTTAAAGACCGGGCATTAAAAAATATTCTTGCGACATTGTTAGGCAATATTGGCTTGCCGCCATCCCGAGCCTCTGGCTTAATTGCCTCTGTAGTTTTTAGGGAGTTTGTATTAGATGGTGGCTATTACCCAAAAGGAGGCACGCAAGAGTTTTCCGATTTGCTTTGCCAAAGATTGCAAGAATACGGAGGAGAAATAATATTCAATACTAAGATTTCAAAGATTCTAATAAAAAACAGGAAGATTCTTGGAGCTATTGCGCAAAATGAAAATGTTTTCCAAGCTAATATCGTCGTGTCAAATATAGATGCGACCACGACATTTAAACAATTGATTACTTTTGCTACGCCGGAGAGGAAAATGGTGGATAAATTAATACCATCCTCTTCAGCATTTATACTTTATTTAGGGTTAAATAAAACGATAGATATAAAACCGAGGCACTTCACTACTTTATACTTTAATAACACAGATATTGAAAAATGTTATGGCAATGAAAAAGAGCTATTTAAATTAAATAGGATAAAATATATGTTCTGCACCTTTTCTGCTCTAATTGATCCTACGCTAGCTCCTCTTGGAAAAAGTATAATAAGAGTCTTTATTGGAGTAGAAGGTAAACAAAGTAATATGTACACTAACGATAGAAAAATCTCGATCCGCAATAAAATAATAAAAGAAATCAATGCTTTATTTTGTGGCAATATAGAGAAGGATATTGAAGTAGCAGAAATCGCAACACCAGAAACATTTATAAATTACACGGGAAATAGAAACGGGGCAATATTCGGCTGGGCTGCAATTCCCCAACAGGTCAAGCAAGGTATCTTTCCTTATTATACAAGCATAAGGAATTTGTTTTTAGCTGGGCACTGGGTTACAAATGGAGCCGGACAAAGCGGAGTAGCAGTTGTCGCTTTCTCTGGTAAAAGAACAGCTAAAAGAATTATAGAATTAGCTCGTTAAACTTATTGTTAAAAGAAATTCAAATAAATCGACTGGGTTACAGTCACATAAAACAATAAAAAATGAATACTGTTTTGAGCCTTAATACCATTGCAGGTTTTTTTACATTTCTATCGCCTCTATTTATGGCTATATTTTTATTGTTGAAAAGTAGAGGGCAGAAAATTCCTACTTTATGGGCATACGTATGTCTATCGGCATCAATATGGGGTTTAGGCGTATTCAAATTTTCTTTTGCACAAACAGAAGAATCTTTTTATTTCTGGTGGCAAGTTGGTTATACGGGAGTAATATTTTCACCCCCATTTTATTATCATTTTGTTTATACATTTCTCAATTTGAAAAGGATATACCATAAAGCCATTTTGATCTTAAGTTATTGTCTTGCCATAACTTTTTTGATATTTAATTTGTTTTTTAAGGAATCCTTTTTTGGCAATTTTTCTAATTTTTGGTCTATGCCAGGACAATTTTATTATTATAATTGGTTAAAAAATAAAAGTACCATATGGATTATTTTTTATGTTAGTTTTTTCTGGTTATTGCTTGGATATTCTTTTTTTGAGTTAATCAGATTCCGTAATAAAGCTATTGGCATAAAACGAAGTCAATTTAGATATTTCATACTGGGGTCTTCTATTGGTTGGCTAGGAGCGGAATTAGGTTTTGTGCCTGTTTTTAAAATTAATTTGCAGCTTTATTACTCGAGTTTACTAATTGCATTGTATCCTCTTATTATGAGTTATGCAATTATCAAATACCGTCTCATGGATATCAAGGTTGCTATCACTCGTGCTGGACTTTTTATAGCCATATATACCTTTGTCTTAGGTATCCCATTCGCCATCGCTATCTGGTCCAAAGGCTGGCTTATTGATAAACTCGGCCCGAGCTGGTGGATGATGCCTTTGACTTTGATGGCGGCATTGGCTACAGTCGGCCCATTTATTTACATATATCTTCAACGCAGGGCTGAAGAGACACTGCTTAGGGAGCAACGGCGCTATCAGGAGTCCTTAAAGCAGGCGTCAGTGGGAATGACGCGCATCCGCAATCTGCGCAAACTGCTGGATTTAATTACTCATATCGTCACTAAAACTGTAAGGATATCGTATGCAGCAATTTATCTTTATAGCGAGGAAACCAACGAATATGTTCTACAGGTAAGCCGCGATAAAGACAGGACTCCTATACCAAAATTAAACTCCGACAATCCTTTAATCAGCTGGCTAATACAGAAGCGTGAGCCATTAATTTATGAAGAGATAAAGCGTCAGATGGAGGATACAAAGACCCTGCTTATAAACAGTTGGAAGAGAACATGCGCCTGCTTACTGCGTCGGTGGTTATCCCCAGTTTTTTAAAAGATAAATTTATGGGGTTTTTTGTCCTGGGAGATAAAATTTCCGGCCAGATTTACACGCAGGATGACTTAAATGTATTCCAGGTCCTTGCCAGCCAGGCAGCGCTTGCCATTGAGAACGCCCAGTTTTACGAAGAAGCAAAGGAGATGCAGGAGCAGATTGCCCAGGCAGAGAAAATGGCTACCATCGGCACCATGGCCGACGGACTTTCTCACCAGATAAATAACCGTTTCTACGCCCTTTCGCTCATCGCCGGCGACACCATAGATACTATAAAGACTATGGACACCTCAAAATGCACTCCCGAAGTAAAGGATATGATTGAGCAGGTTAACCACGCGCTTGAGCGCATAAAATCAAATGTCGCGCAGGGCGGCCAGGTTGTCAGCGGCCTTCTTAAATATTCGCGTAAGGGAGAAGGTGGTTTTGAGGCGCTGGATTTAAATACCATCCTGGATAATACGCTGGAGATGGTGCAATTTAAAGTAAAATTATCGGAAGTGGATATTATCCGCAATTTCCCGAACGGTACCCCGAAAATAAAAGGGAATTTGACGCAATTGGAAGAGGCGTTCTTTAATTTTATTGATAATGCCTATGATGCCATTGTAGAACGCAAACTATTCCTGAAAGAAGCGGGTTACCGCGGCAAGATAACTGTTTCGGCCCGTCCTAAAAATAACAGCCTGGAAATCGTAATAGAAGACAATGGTATGGGAATAAAACACGATAACCGGGAAAAGGTTTTTACCCCGTTTTTTACCACCAAGACTTCAGCACGTAAAGGCACTGGCCTTGGCCTTTATGTGATTAGGCGCATCATCAGCGATATGCATAAAGGCAAAATCAGCTTTGAATCCGAATATAAGGTAGGCACCAGGTTCATCTTGGAATTGCCGCTCGCAGAGAATGAGCCTTTAGATAGTGTTGACAATTTGAGTAAATAGCGTTATTTTAATAAACCAGGGAGGATAACCATGCCAAGATTATTAATTGTGGATGACGAAGAAGATGTGCGCGAGTTTGCCGCGAATTTTTTTCGCCGGCGCAAGATTGACGTAATCACCGCCTCCAGCGGCGAGGAGGCATTAGATATAGTAAAACAGCAGAAATCGGACCTGGTATTGCTGGATATCAGGATGTCCGGAATAGATGGCATAGAAACCTTAAAATGCATCAAAGAGTTGGACAAGAATGCCAAAGTAATAATGATTACGGGCAGGAGGCCCGAGGAAGAGGCGTCGTTTAATAAGTGCCGCGAATTGGGCGCTATAGACTATATCCATAAGCCGTTAGAATTGGATGAACTGGAAAAAATGGTATTAAAGGAGTTATTAAACTAAAGACGCGCGCTATGGCCATTGATTATAAAAGGGAGCTTGAAACCGCGGCAAAGAGCATGATTCTTGTGCATGAGCCAAGCACTCTCATTAAGATGATTGCGCGTATGATTGTGCACAAAGTAAAGGTAGACCACGCCGGAATCTTGCTGCACGATAAAGAGAGAGATACGTACGTCCTGACTGTTTCGCGCGGCACTACCGGCCTAAAGATACCGGCGGGATTTGCACGTATGGATGCGGATAATCCTCTTATACGTTTCTTCAGGCAGCATTTAGACAAAAAACTTTTTGATGACGGCGCTATCATTTATGAAAATGCAAGAAAATTATTAATCAGGAATATCGGCCCCGACGCGAAAGAACTCTTAAAAAAAGCAATGTACCAGATGGAAATATTCAAGGCGTCTGTCTGCATCCCCAGTTATTTCAGGGATGACTTACTCGGCCTTTTATTGCTGGGCAGCAAGGGTAGGGGCAGAAAATTCAGCCAGGGCGAGATTGACTTCTTTATCGCGCTGGCTTCAGACGTGGCTATGGCAATAAGGAACGCCCAGCTTTTCAGGGACTTAGAGCTGGAGCTCCAGGAAAAACAGAGCTTATTTATCCATATTACCATTGCCCTGGCTGCTGCCATTGACGCCAAAGACCATTATACGCACGGCCACACCGCGCGCGTAACTGCCTTAAGCCTGGAAATCGCAAAAAAGCTTAGCGATAATAATAAGAAAAGGTTTGACGATAAATTTTTTGAGCTCCTTCATATAGCCAGCCTTTTGCACGATATAGGAAAAATCGGGGTTCCCGAATCCATATTGAATAAAGAAGGGCCGTTAAATGAGGAGGAGAAAAAGAAGATGCAGGAACACCCGGTTTTAGGAACAGCGATATTGCAACCGATAAAAGAACTTAAAGACGCTATATTAGGCGTAAAGTATCATCATGAGAGGTATGACGGCTCAGGGTATCCCGAAGGCTTAGAAGGTAAACAGATACCTCTGGTTGCTGCTATAATTTCTGCTGCGGATTCATTTGACGCTATGACTACAGACAGGCCCTACCGTAGCCGCTTATCCAAAGAGGAGGCCATTAAAGAAATCCAGATGGAGAGCGGTAAGCAATTCGACCCCCACGTCGTAAATGCCTTAATCGAACTTTACCGGGAAAATAAAATCTAACCTTATATGCCCCCTAAACGCATAATCTTAATGTACATATCCGAGGTTTCAGGGCACCACAGCGCAACCCTGGCAATTGAAAAGGCGCTGAAAATGCTGGAGCCAGGCGTAGAGGTCTTAAATATCAACGCATTCAATTATACCAACCCCATATCCGAGAAAATCGTGAACCGTTTATATATGGGCGTGCTCAAAAGGACCCCCCAAATCTGGGATTACCTTTACGATAACCCGGCGGTAGTAAAGAAGGTGGAAAAAATCAAAGAAAGCATCCATAAATTCAATTCCCCGAAACTAAAAATGCTTTTTGATAAGTTTGAGCCGGATGCCCTGGTCTGCACGCAGGCGTTTCCCTGCGGGATGTGCGCGGATTACAAGAAGACCTATAATTCCGATATCCCGCTGGTCGCGGTGCTCACCGATTACGTGCCCCATTCTTACTGGATATACGATGCGGTAAATTATTATATTACCCCCTCTGAAGACGTAACGCTCGGTTTAATAAAAAAAGGGGTAGAGCCGGACAGGATAAAATCATTCGGAATCCCCTTTGACCCCAAATTCAATGAACAGTTGGACAGGTCTAAGGTTGCCGAGAAATTCAGAATCAATACAGATGCACCTGTCATTTTGATTATGGGGGGTGGCCAGGGATTAGGCCCGATTAAGACCATTGTCAGGGCATTAGAAAAGGTCGAGAAAGAGATTCAGGAAATAGTCGTCACCGGAATAAATAAGAAACTTTATAATTCCTTAAAAAGAAAGATAAAAAAATACAAAAAGAAGACTCTGCTTTTCGGCTACGTTAATAACATTAACGAACTGATGGCTGTTTCAGACATTATCATTACCAAGCCGGGAGGCGTGACCTGCGCCGAACTTCTGGCAAAACATTTAGCCATGCTCATTGTTAAACCCCTGCCCGGCCAGGAAGCAAATAACACCCGCTACTTAACCGAGAAAGGGGCAGCAATTAAGATTGACGAACCAGGGGATATCAACCTTGTAATCGAAGATTTATTGGCAGAGCCGGATAAATTAAGGCGCCTCCGTGAATCTGCTGCCTGTCTAAGTAAGCCCAATGCCAGCTTAGATATTGCTAAACTATTATTAGATTTAGGAAAGCATTCTCAGTAACTCGTAAGCTCGTAACTAGTAACTCGTAATTAAATGCCAGAAAAGATAAAAGATTTTTATGATTTAGACGCTTGGAAAAAAGGACATAAGTTTGTCTTAGAAATTTACAATGCAACAAAAAAATTCCCTAAAGAAGAACTCTATGGCATAACCAGCCAGCTAAGAAGAGCTGCCTTTTCAATTACAGCAAATATTGCCGAAGGATTTAGCAGATACCATTACAATGATAAAATAAGATTTTATCATAATGCCCGGGGTTCGGTTAGCGAAATACAGAATTTTTTATTTTTAGCAAAGGATTTATCCTTCTTAACTGAAGGTTATCTTAAATATTTATTTGACTTCAGCGAAGAAATCAATAAACTTATTAACGGTTTGATTCGCTCAATCGAGAAACAAAAATAAATTACTAGTTACGAGTTACTAATTTACTAGTTACTGGATTAATGGTTAATTATATTCTTTATAGAATAGGCCAATTCGTCGCTTTGCACCTGCCTTTAAAATTAGGTTACAAGATAGCGGTATTTTTTTCTGATATGCATTATATATTCGGTTACAAGGACCGCAAAAGAGTGAAAGAAAACCTGAAGGCAATATTCCCTGGAAAGCCCGATAGGGAAATCAGAAGGATAAGAATAAGGATGTTTCGCAATTTCGCCAAATACCTGGTGGATTTTTTCCGCTTTGAAAAATTAGATGCAGAATACATAAAGAATAATATCCGCATAGAAAATATCCGTTATTTTGAAGAGGCGCTCTCCAAGAGTAAGGGCGCCATTGTCTTAACCGCGCATTTAGGCAATTGGGAATTAGGAGGGGTAGTGATTGCGCTTTGCGGGTATCCTTTCTGGGTGGTTGCCCTTCCGCATAAGGATAAACGGGTGGATAATTTCTTTAATTCTCAAAGGGAAAGCAAGGGGATAAAGGTTATACCTTTAGGAAAAGCAGTCAGGAAGAGCCTGGATGTCTTGAAAGAAAATAAAATTCTGGCTCTGGTGGGAGACAGGGACTTTTCGGAAAAGGGGATGATTCTGGATTTTTTTGGCAAACCTACTTTTTTCCCCGAAGGCCCGGCGGCATTTTCTTTAAAGACAGGCGCGACTATTGTGCCCGGATTTATGCTAAGGAACGGAGACGATAGTTTTACGCTAAGGATAGAGAAACCCCTGGATTTTATCCCCACCGGCAACAAAGAGAGGGATTTGCGGGAATTAATCACAAGATATAAAATTATTTTTGAGGATTACATCCGCCGTTTCCCTGACCAGTGGTATATGTTCAGGAAATTCTGGATATCATGAGAACCTGCGTTATCATACCCACCTATAATGAAGCCAGGGGAATCGCTGGTTTAGTCAAAGAAATCAGGCTGCAAAACCTGGATGTCCTGGTTGTTGATGACGGCTCAAGCGATAATACTGCGCAAATTGCCCGGGAGTGCGGGGCTATTACGCTAAGAAACGAGAATAACGAAGGCAAAGGCGCCTCTTTGATTAAGGGTTTCAATTATGCCCTGGCCAATGGCTATGACGCTGTAATCACTATGGACGGCGACGGACAGCACCTGCCGGAAGATATACCGTATTTTATGCGCCTGGCAAAATATTCCGATAGCGCAATATTCATCGGCAACAGGATGCAAAGGACAAAGACCATGCCGTTCGTGCGGGTTGTAACCAACAGGTTTATGTCCTGGCTTCTATCGTGTTTAACAAAACAGCGGATACCGGATTCTCAGTGCGGGTTCAGGCTCATCAAAAAAGAGGTATTAAAGAGCGTAACCCTTGTAACTTCAAAATATGAGACAGAATCAGAGATATTAATCAAAGGCTCGCGCTTAGGGTTTAAAATCGAAGCTGTGCCCATTAAAACCATATATAGGAAAGAGAAGAGCCAGATTAACCCCTTAATCGATACCGTAAGATTTATCAGGTTGATAATAAGAGCGCTATGGACTACGCGGTTTTGAGAAAAAGAATGGTTGAGGAACAGCTTATACCGCGGGGCATACAAGACCCGAAGGTGCTCGCTGCCTTTCAAAAAGTAGAGCGGCATAAATTTGTGCCGAAAGACCTAACTGCAAATGCTTATGCTGACTTTCCCGTGCCGATTGGAAGCGGCCAAACCATATCTCAGCCTTACATTGTGGCCTTAATGACAGAATGCCTGGGTTTAACCGGCGAGGAGAAGGTCTTGGAGATTGGCACTGGGTCAGGATACCAGGCAGCGATACTGGCGGAATTAGCAAAAGAGGTTTATAGTATAGAAAGGTTTGGAAACCTGGCAAAGACCGCAGAAGAAGTGCTTAGCGGATTAGGTTATGCAAATATTAAAATAAAGGTAGGCGACGGGACTCTAGGCTGGCCTGAGGCAGCGCCCTTTGATAGGATAATTATCACCGCAGCCTCTCCAAGAATTCCCTTGCCTTTAACTGAGCAGTTAAGAGATAACGGAAAACTTATAATGCCCCTCGGCGAGACTTTCAGCCAGGTGTTGACGTTATTTGAGAAGAAAGAAAATAAACTCGAGTCAACGCAAATCTGCGGGTGCGTATTTGTGCCGCTGGTAGGCAAATACGGCTATAAACAGTAGGTATGCTGAATATAATTATCCACTGGTTAAAGGATATACCGAAGGAATATGTGGTAATGCTCGTGGGAGCGCTGCCAATATCGGAATTAAGAGGAGCGATTCCGTTGGCATTATATTACGGGATGTCTCTGAGCAAGGCCTTCTGGCTGTCAGTCTTGGGTAATCTTATTTTTGTTGCGCCCGCGCTTTTTCTTCTTGAGCCGGTTTCTAATAAATTAAGGAGATTCAAATTATGGTCGCGTTTCTTTGACTGGCTTTTCGAACGCACCAGAAAAAAAGCGGATACAATACAAAAATACGAGGCATTGGGACTGGCGATATTCGTAGCCATACCGCTTCCGATGACCGGCGCCTGGAGCGGGGTAGTAGCTGCATCGCTATTTAAAATCAGGTTCAGATACGCATTTATTGCCATAGTAGCGGGCGTAATCGGGGCGGGATTAATAGTTTCGTTCCTGTGCGCACTGGGATTAATCAGCTGGAGGACTGTTTTTGCTTGACAAAAATAGTAATAGAATTATAATGTGGCTGTTCTTTTAAAAATCGCATTGTATAGCGCAAGGGAAGCCTGTGAAAATCAGGCGCAGTCCCGCTGCTGTAATAGAGGGCGAAAGCCAGTGAAAACCACTACTCCGCGCGCAGTAAAATAGGCGCAGGGTGGGAAGGTGTGGCGAGTAGGTGAACTCTTAAGTCAGAAGACCTGCCTATACTAAATATCCACCTCGCGGATAAGGGCCATAGGAAAATTAGGGTGCAACCCCCGCTCTTGCTTTCGCAAGAAAGCGCGGGGGTTTTTTTATGCGAAATATAAAATCAATGGCTACAAAGTTAATCTTAATCAGACACGGCTCAACAGACTGGAATATAGAAAAGAGGTACAGTGGTCTTATAGACATAGGCCTTAATGATAAAGGCAAAAAAGAAGCCAGGTGCTTATATAAAAGATTAAAACAGG
>Ga0233422_10000028_pt1:0-30000 | contig 84153 bp, 74 predicted proteins | sample Watercolumn_Mata_2_FD_182724 | JGI IMG/M metagenome (GOLD analysis project Ga0233422, IMG submission 182724) | Freshwater microbial communities from Lake Matano, South Sulawesi, Indonesia - Watercolumn_Matano_2014_110_MG | ecosystem: Environmental > Aquatic > Freshwater > Lake | place...
TGGGATTTCGAATACAACACCCGGCGTCCGCATCAGGGTCTCGGGGGAAGAACCCCTATGCAAGTTTATGTGTCTGAATACCGTCGTCATGCTTTTAGCCGTATGTTAACGTAAGGTGTCATTACACATAGGCGCTACCTCCTCTTCATCCTTCCGGCTAAAGCTGCCGAAGATATGCCTCGGTCTGATTCGCTTTTCCGGCTTAACGTTACATTAGCAAAGAATTATAAATAAATGTATTATTTACAACTTATTTATCAACATGACCATTTTTATCTTGGATTACTTTGCTGTTATCCACTAAAGCCCCGTTCTACCCCACGGAAAAAAAAGCGTGATTAACTGGTTAAAAGAATTGGTCCACAGATGAAAAAAGGCGATCAGATGACCGCCTTTCCATTTGCACAAGATTAGGGCGCAGGTAGAGGCAAAGACCGCCATTCTTCCCGCTCACCCCGTCAATATTTAAGAAATCACCCTTCTTTCCTCTCAAACCGCAGCCCCTCTTTATCGCCATCCACTAGGATGGTGTCCCCTTCCTTGAACTTTCCTTCCAGGAGCATGGGCGCCAGTTTGTCCTGTAAATAGTGCTGAATTGCCCTTCTCAGCGGCCGGGCGCCGTACACCGGGTCGTAGCCCGCGTCCGCCAGGAAGTCCCGGGCCGCGTCCGTCAGTTCCAAACGCAGCTGCCGCTCTTCCAGAAGTTTTTGCAACCGCTTGATCTGGAGGATGACAATGTCTTTGAGCTGCTCTTTGCTCAAGCGGTGGAAGATGAGAATATCATCCACCCGGTTTAAAAACTCCGGTTTGAAGTGGAGCTTCAGCGCCTCCATGACCTTATTGCTCATCTGCGCCTCGTCCGTGACTTCGGCGATGTATTGGCTGCCGATGTTGGAGGTCATGATGACGATGGTGTTCTTGAAGTCCACAGTGCGGCCGTGGCCGTCGGTGAGGCGGCCGTCGTCCAGGATTTGCAGCAGCGCGTTGAAGACCTCCGGGTGGGCCTTCTCCACTTCGTCAAAGAGCACCACGGAGTAAGGCCGCCGGCGCACCGCCTCGGTGAGCTGGCCCCCCTCCTCGTAACCCACGTACCCCGGGGGCGCGCCGATGAGGCGGGCGACCGTGTGCTTCTCCATGTATTCGCTCATGTCCAGGCGCACCATGGCCGCCTCCGAGTCGAAGAGAAACTCCGCTAAAGCCCGGGCCAACTCGGTTTTGCCCACGCCCGTGGGACCCAGGAAGATAAAGGAGCCCAGGGGCCGGTTGGGGTCTTGCAGGCCGGAGCGGGACCGGCGCACCGCGTTGCTTACTGCTCGCACCGCCTCTTCCTGGCCCACCACCCGGGCGGCCAGGCGCTCTTCCATGTGCAGGAGCTTCTGCTTTTCGCCTTCCAGCATGCGGCTTACCGGGATGCCGGTCCATTTGGAGACCACCTCGGCGATATCCTCCGCGTCCACCTCTTCCTTGAGCATGGCCCCCTGCTGCTGCATTTCCGCGAGTTTCTTGGTTTCGGCCTCCAGTTCCTTTTGCAGATTGATGATCGCGCCGTATTTCAATTCCGCGGCCCGGGCCAGATCCCCGACGCGCTCCGCCTGGGCCGCGTCGAACTGGGCCTTTTCGATCTGTTCCTTGACGGCCCGGATGTGGCTGATGACCTCTTTTTCCTGCTGCCAGCGGGCCTTGAGGGCCTCGCTCTTTTCTTTGAGGTCCGCCAGGCTCTTCTCAATCTTGTCCAGACGCTCCAGGGAAGCGGGGTCGCTCTCCTTGCGCAGAGCTTCCCGCTCGATCTCCTCCTGGGTGATCTTGCGCTCGATTTCGTCGATGTCCGCGGGCCGGCTGTCGATTTCCATACGCAGCTTGCTGGCCGCCTCATCGATCAAATCCACCGCCTTATCCGGCAGATGCCGGTCGGTGATGTACCGGTGCGACAGGGTAGCCGCAGCCACGATGGCCGAATCCTTGATCCGCACGCCGTGATGAATCTCGTAGCGCTCCTTCAGGCCCCGGAGGATGGCGATGGTGTCCTCCACCGAGGGTTCGGCCACCATGATGGGCTGAAAGCGGCGCTCCAGGGCCGCGTCTTTCTCGATGTATTTGCGGTACTCGTTGATAGTGGTCGCGCCCACGCAGTGCAGCTCCCCCCGGGCCAGAGGCGGCTTGATCATGTTGGAGGCGTCGATGGCGCCTTCCGCGGCCCCCGCGCCCACCAGGGTGTGGAGTTCGTCGATGAACATGATGATCTTGCCTTCGGACTCGGTCACTTCCTTGAGCACCGCCTTGAGCCGGTCCTCAAACTCCCCCCTAAACTTGGTACCCGCGATGAGCGCGCCCAGGTCCAGGGTCACCAGACGCTTGTCCTTGAGACTTTCGGGCACGTCGCCGTTGACGATGCGCTGGGCCAAGCCCTCGACGATGGCGGTTTTGCCCACCCCGGCCTCGCCGATGAGCACCGGATTGTTCTTGGTGCGCCGGGAGAGCACCTGGATGATCCGCCTGATTTCGCTATCCCGGCCGATCACTGGGTCCAGCTTCCCGGAGCGGGCCATTTCCGTGAGGTCCCGGCCGTATTTTTCCAGGGGCTGGTATTTTTCCTCCGGGGCCTGGTCCGTGACCCGCTGTGCGCCCCGGAGCTCCGCCAGGGCTTTCAAAATCGCGTCCAGGGTCAACCCTTGTCCAGTCAACAGCTTGCCCACGTCGCTGGACTTGTCCGCGGCCAGGGCCAGGAAGAGGTGCTCGGTGGAGACATACTCGTCCTTCATCCGGTCCGCCTGTTTGAAAGCTTCGTCCAGGGCCTTATTTAGAGAAGGGGAAAGATAGACCTGGGCCTCGCCGCTGACCCGGGGCAGCCGGGTGAGCAGGTCTTCCGTCCCCTGGATGAGTTTCTGGGGATCGACTTCCATCTTTTTCAGAAGGGGCCGAATCAACCCCTCTTCCTGGGCCAGGAGGGAGCGGAGCAGGTGCGCCGGCTCCATCTGGGGATGGTTCAGCCGCCGGGCCAACTCCTGCGCGCCTTGCAGCGCCTCCTGGGCTTTGTAAGTCAGTTTGTCCAATCGAACTGCCATTAATTTTCAATCCTCCGTTGTCACTTAGCTAACTTTTAGAAATCACAACAAAAATAATAAGCAGTAAAACATTTTTGTCAAGCGCTTGTGATCAAATGAATTTGCTCTCAGGGATTAAATTTGACGGAATTTGTTTTCTGGATTAATATGAAATTGATACGAATAATCATATTTATTATAAAAAAATTCAACTAATTAAGGGTTAATATAAAAATTAGGATTATCAATTTTTGCAAATCAGTTACCTTTTACGATCTCATTTAAATGGAGAAGCAGATTGACAGATAAGCATCAATTACGTACCGGTGTTTTGGGTACAGTGATCGGTGGCCTTATTTTGACTTTAATTCTATGGCTCTCAGGTTTCTTACCTTCAATTTGGGAAGGCTGTAAATTCGCATTGGGATGGTTTTTTCATTTCCTTTTTTCATCCGTCTCCATGCCTGTTTGGTTGATTGTGCTGATATCCTTTTTAGTAGTGCCCACACTTTTTAGGATATTTTCTTCATTTAGAAAAGAAGCCCTAGGTCATCCAAACTGGCATGACTACAAGCAAGATGAAATATTCGGGATGCGCTGGCGTTGGGATTACGGCCTATATAGTGGAGGGATTATAAATATCTCATGTTTTTGTCCTTCTGATGATACTCAATTGATCTATGAAGATTGGGGTTCAAAAGTGGCTTTTCAATGTGAGACATGTAATACGCGATTCGGACCATTTGAAGGTCAAATAAATTATTTTTTTGGAAAAATAGAGAGACAAATACAACGTAAGCTTCGGTCAGGGGAATGGAAAGCAATTGTCGAGCAATCGAAGCTACAATAAGATACTTCATTCGAGGTTTAGAAGGAAATGAGTCGTGCTCTGGTCCCAAAAGATGCCAAAATATATGTCGAATTGGGCACCAAATACCCTACAGAAGTTGATTATGATCCTTTTATACCTTTTGAGATTCTTTGGGTAATAACAAATGGTAAATTGCATAGAAAGTTTCTTTGGGTTACTATTCGAAAGACTGGCATTAATGTTGCTGATGGCACCCCTTTTAATTTTCATACATCATACCATACTGATGGGACGTTCCATTGGAAAATTAAGGACCATAAAACAACTTTTGATAAAAGACCTCCATTACATAACATTAATGAACCAGTTATCATTCAAACTGCTTCTACAAGTATAACTGATGGTTCATTAGATCGATTTGGATTAACCAATTTCGAAGGTAGGTTGGTTGATAAAATATTATATCTTGATAATCGCATGTTACCTGATTGGATATATTATCACGTTTGGGCTGTACCTCCTTTTCGCCATGGTGATGTACCTCTACATACTGATAATCCTGCCCATATTCATATAATTACTCATACTAATCCATGGATTGAAGTTATTATTTATGAGAATGGTAAAAGAAAATGAAAATACTCTTAGGGTTAAAATATCTTAATTAACCATGTCAATCATCGCCCTCATCCCCGCGCGCTACGGCTCCACCCGGTTTCCGGGAAAGCCTCTTGCTTCTGTTTTAGGAAAGCCTCTGATCCAGCGGGTCTATGAGCGGGCCCGGCAAGTGGCGGAGTTGGACGGCCTCTGGGTGGCCACCGATGACGAACGCATTCGTGACTGCGTTCTCGGCTTTGGCGGGGAAGTGGTCATGACTCGCGAGAGCCATCCCTCCGGCAGCGACCGCCTGGCCGAAGCCGCGGGTCTTCTGGGACTGGCCCCGGAAGACCTGGTCATCAATATCCAGGGGGATCAGGCCGTTTTCCCCCGGGAGGTCATCGGCCAGTTGGCCGCGGCCCTGAGCCAGGACCCGCTGCCCGGCATGGCCACCCCAGCCCGGAAAGTGGATGATTTGGAGCTGGCTTTAAACCCCAACGTGGTCAAGGTGGTTTTCGACCAGCATCGCCGGGCCCTGTATTTCTCCCGCAGCCCCCTGCCTTACTGGCGGGACGGGGACGCCCCTTATTTTTACAAACACATCGGCATCTACGCCTACCGCGTCGATTTTCTTCAGAAATTCGTCACCCTGCCCCCGGGCCGCTGGGAGGACGCGGAAAAGCTGGAGCAGCTCCGGGCCCTGGAACACGGCTATCCCATCCATGTGGTGGAGACAAACGGGGACACCCTGGAAGTGGACACCCCGGAAGATTTGCAACGGCTGGAGACTTACCTAAGAAAGGCTGAGGGGGAATAAAGCAAGGGGGAGTAGTGAATTATTTTCCGGCTCAAATAGATCTTCTAAAGGCATTGTTGCTCCCAAAAGACCAGATGATATTCAAGCACAGGGCAGGGTGGAGCTCTATCTTCCTTTGGTTTTAGACGGGGGAAAAGAAGACTTCCTGGAAAGTTTAAACGTTTTCTTCTTTAAGCCAACCGATTCTTTGATTAATCGTTTGCCCAGCAGATAGATGGTAATAAAGAATTATTACGATATTAATAAGTTGATCCGCGGCCAGACTGGTTGATCTTCTCCGTTACTTTCTCCGCCAGATCCACGATCAATTGCCCCAAAGTGCCGATCTGACGGGGGTCGAGCTTCACCCCCCCTTGAGGAGTCAGACCCAGGGCCACCAGGGAAGAGCCAAAGGCCTTGATGCGGCTCATTTCTTCGCCAATCAGTTCCTGGGGTTTTCTGGTGGGAATTTCCTTTCCTTCCCGGCCAGGGGCTTCCTTACCCACCATTCCTTTCTGTTCCTGCAGGTTATCATTAATTGCGGTGGCCGCGTTGATGATCATCTCCCCCAGGGACTTAACCCGGGCATGGTCCAATCCCGGCACCTGTTTCTCGTTCAGCGCCATGTCCACAATGGATTCGCCCATATTCTTGAGAAAGCGCAACTCCCCGGCGATGGTTTGGAAATAAGAGGGAAACACCGCGGCCATCCGGGGTTCCGGCGGTTTGACGATCTCTTGAGCAAGCGTTATTTCTTCGCCGATTTCGTCGATTTCCGGTTCTACAAAAGAGACGATTTTTTCCAAACTATGCCAGGCGTCGGTCGCGAGTTTGTGAATCATCTTCAGACATTGATCGGTGGAGGAGAATCTTTCCCAGGGAGAGCCTTTGACATGATCTCCCAGATCTTCACTCAAAAGCGGGGTGGATTCTGAAAAATGCATACCTATGGCGGCGAAAAAACCGATGGCCTCGATCTTTTCCAAGGCCTCTTCCAAGGCCTTTTTCCTTTCCTGATCCATGGAAGTCATTTCCCTTAATCCCCCTCCTGGGGCGGGCCCCTGGATGTTTCTTCTAGACACTATCGGATTTATCCAATAATTTCAGCAATCTTTTTTCCAATACCGCGCTGGGAAAAGGTTTAAGCAGATAACCGTCCCACTTGCTTTCCACCGCCATGGCCATGATATCCTCCGAGACCTCGCCGGTAATCATCAAAAACGGCATATCGGCAAACCTGGGAGTGGCCCGCAGCAGCTTCCTGAGTTCCAACCCATTCATCCGGGGCATGCGGATATCGCAGATCACCACGCCATAATTGTTGATTTGCATCATCTCCCAGGCTTCTAGGCCATCTGAGGCGGTATCGATGCGGCCTTCCACCCCCAAGCCCCGGAGAATCTGGGCCAGCACTTGGCGCACCGCAGAGACGTCATCCACTACCAGGACGCTGAGATTGCGTAATATCTCTCTCTTGTTCTTTTCTTTATCTAACATTACGGCGTTACTCTACCATCAGGGGACTACGCAAGACAATAAATAATTTTTTGCCCAATTATTAGGCAATTAAATCTAAAAGTTCATGGCCCAAGGTTCAGAGGTCAAAAATAACTGGAGGACGGACATTGCCCATGGTGAATGAAGACTCAGAGTTAATTTTTTCATGATTCAGATTTCAACTAAAGGTAACCCCGTGAGATGCCATGCCAGCCAATATAATAAACCCGGAAAGTGGAACTTCCCGGCGCGGCGCCAGCAATAAGACTTTGATCATGGCCGGCAGCCGTGAGTTTAAGCTTGCTTTACCCCCACGTCGATGGATTCGTAAGTCACCCGGGCTAGAGTCTCTAGCTCTTCCGCAGTGATGCACAAAGGGGGCATCAACACCAGCACGTCCCCCAGGGGCCGGAGAATCACTCCCCGTTTCCTGGCCTCCAGGATGACCCGGTGGCCGGTGCGCCGGGCCACGGGGAAAGGCTCCCGGGTCTCCCGGTTTTTAACCAGCTCCATGCCCACCATCAAACCCCGCTGGCGGATATCCCCCACGTGGGGCTGGTCCTGCATTTCCGCCAGCAGGCGGCTCAGCCTCTCTATTTTGGGGGGCAGAGACTTGATCACTTCCTCTTTCTCAAAGACCTCCAGACTGGCCACGGCCACGGCCGCGGCCAGGGGGTTGCCGGTATAGGTATGGCCGTGGAAAAAAGCCTTGAATTCGTCGAATTCCCCCCAAAAGGTCCGGTAAATCTCATCAGTGGCCAGGGTCGCGGCCAGGGGCAGATAGCCCCCGGTGATGCCCTTGGCCAGGCAGAGGAGATCGGGGCTCACCCCTTCCTGTTCACAAGCGAACATCGTCCCGGTGCGCCCGAAGCCCGTGGCCACCTCATCAGCAATCAGCAATACGTTATAATGTCTAGTCACTTCCCGGACTCGTTTGAGATATCCGGGAGGTTGGGGGATCATGCCGGCCGCGCCCTGCATTACTGGTTCCAGGATGAGGGCCGCAAGCTCCTGGTGGTGCGCGGCCACCATTTCCTCCAGCCTTTCCAGGCATTGCTCCCGGCAGTCCTTCTCTTCAGAACAACGATAGCAATAAGGGGCTGGGGCTTCCAGGGTTTCAAAAAGAAGAGGCTGGAAAATGTCGTGGAAGATGGGAATACCCCCCACGGACACCGCACCTAGAGTATCGCCGTGATAGGCGTTGCTGAGATGCAAAAAACGCCGTTTCCGAGACATTCCCCGCAACTGCCAGTATTGAAAGGCCATCTTCAGGGCCACTTCCACCGCGGTGGAACCGCTGTCGGAGTAAAAGACCTTGTTCAATCCCGGCGGCGTGATCTCCGCCAGACGTCTGGCCAGAACAATGGCCTGGGAATGGGCGATCCCCAGCAGGGTACTGTGGGCCACCTGCTCCAGTTGCTCGGTGACTGCCCGGTCCAGTTCCGGGCGACGGTGACCGTGGACATTGGTCCACAAGGAAGAGACTCCATCCAGGTAACGCCGCCCCTGGAAGTCATAGAGATAGGCGCCTTCCCCCCGGGTGATGATGAGGAGTTCCTCTTCCCGGAACCCTTTCATCTGGGTGAAGGGATGCCAAAGATGTTCCCGGTCCCAATTCACCAGGGTGTCATAGGAGTATGCCATGCGCCCTCCTGAGAGTTACCAAAATCTTGAAAGAACCGTGGGAAAAGGCCGGATTTCTCCGGCATCCGGTATTTATCATCATAAACCCGGGGCCTGATCAATCTCTGCCCTGTCTCCGGTCCGTTAGACATCTGCATTTTTCTTACCAGAAAACCACAGCAAAGCAAATTTCACCGCAGATGGACCTAAGTCCGGCACTGTTGTCCGTCGCTCCCGTAGCCCTAAGAAATTTGGAGAGATTCGGTGGAGGAATAAACCCCGGTCTGACGCCGGGGATCGAAAAGCTGAAACCTTCTCATCTTATTAAAGAGGGTGGTGCGGCTGATTCCCAAAGCGGCGGCGCTGAGCTGCCGGTTCCATTTGAAGCGTTCCAGGGTCTCCAATAAAATCTGTCTTTCGGCCCGGCCCAGGGCCTCGTCCAGATGGAGATCACCGGCGGCCACCGGCGCCGATTCCCCGGCCGCCTTAATCTCCGGAGGCAAGGCCTCCGGAATGAGGAACTCCCCGGGGCTCAGCAGGACCGCGCGTTCGACCACGTTTTCCAATTCCCGAACGTTCCCCGGCCAGGAATAGCGGAGACAAGGGGGTAAGACGCTCTTGGCCGGGCCTTTGATCTGCCGGCCGTGGCTCCGATTAAAATGCTGGATAAAATGATCGAGCAACGGTTCGATATCGCTGAGGCGCTCCCGGAGAGGGGGAATGTTAAGATTGACCACGTTGATCCGGTAATACAAGTCATCCCGAAACTTCTGGCGGGCCACCTCCTCCTGAAGAGAGGTATTGGTGGCGGTGATGATGCGCACATCCACCTGGATGGGGGTGTTTCCCCCCACCCGTTCGATGACTTTCTCCTGGAGTACCCGGAGGAGCTTCGTCTGCAGGTTTAGGGAAGCGCTGTTGATATCATCCAGAAAGATGGTGCCCCCGTGGGCTTCCTCGAATTTCCCCTTCTTGTCTCGAATGGCCCCGGTGAACGCGCCCCGCACGTGCCCGAAAAGCTCGCTCTCCAACAAGGTTTCCGATAAAGAGCCGCAACTGATCTTGACAAAAGGGCCTTCCGGCCGCGACGAGTGATCGTGGATGTATCGGGCCAGCATGGATTTGCCGGTGCCGGATTCGCCGGTAATTAACACCGTGGCCATGGTGTCGGCGATGGTGTGCACCAGCTCCAGAAGCAGACCCATCTTGCGGTCTTTGAACACCAGATTTTCCGTCAATTCCCAGGGTTGCAGACGTTTCTTCAAATTCAGATAGGACTCTTTCAGGGCCGCCTGTTCCAGGGCCCGGCGCAGGGACAGTTTGAGGCGCAAGTCCTCGATGGGCTTGGTGATATAATCGTAAGCCCCCAGCTTGATGGCCTCCACCGCGCCGTCGATATGGCCGTGGCCGGTGATGAAAATGATGGGGGTATCCGGGGAGCGGCCCTTCAATTCCCGGAGGAGTTCCAGGCCGTCGACTCCAGGCATCTGAATATCTGAAAGGATGACCCGGAATTGGCCTTCCCGGAGTTTGGCCAGGGCCCGTTCTCCGTCCGGGGCCGTATCCACCTGGTAGCCCTCCATCTGGAGCATCTCTTTCAGGGACTCGCAGACCAGGGAATCGTCATCCACAATCAGGAGATCTTTAATGGCCATGGCTTTCCTTTTCCACCGTCCGAGGGAGAAAGACGGTTACCTTGGTGCCTTTCCGGGGCTGGCTGGCGACCGTGAGCCGTCCCCCGCGCCGTTCCACAATCTTCTGGCAGATAGGTAATCCCAGGCCCAAACCTTTGATCCCTTCTTTGGTGGAATAAAACGGCTGAAAGATCTGTTCCAGTTCCTGGGGGGAAAGGCCAGCGCCAGTGTCTTCGAAAGTGATCTCCACCTCCCCGGGGTGCAAGAGGCCGCTGATATGGAGATGGCCTCCGTGCTGCATGGCCTGCAGGGCGTTCTTAATGATATTGAGGAAGACGTGGTACAAGTCGCCGTCTAAGACCACCTGTTGCAACTCCCGGGGCGGATTGAGGGATACCTGCACCATCTGGTCCGAGGCTTGAAACATCATAATCTTCACCGCGTCCTGGAGCAGGTTCAACAGGTTATCCCGAGACCGGGGAGCTTTTAAGGGGTTAGCGGAAAACATCAGCGACTTGATGCTGGAGGCCATCTTCTGCAACCCTTTTTGCGCCTCAGTCAGATACCGTTCCACTTCTTCGGGCTGGTCTTTCTTCATCAGGGCCAGAGAGAGGTAACGGCGGACGCCGTCCAGGGGGTTGTTCAGTTCATGGGCCACACAGAGACTGAGTTTGCCCATGATGGCCAGGTGCTCGAAGAGGTTAAGGCGCTGCCGGAGTTGCTCCAGTTCGCTCATATCCTCCATCAGCACCAATCCCCGGAGCGGCCCCTCGCCGCCGGGCATGGGCACCAACTTCACTCCCAGGAAGCGCTCCACCGTGCCGTTGGGGTGGGCCTTGAGAGAGAAAAACTCCCGGGTTTCCCCACCAACCAGGGCCTTCCGGCAAGTCTCCTCCAGCTCTTGCTGCTGGCGGGGTTCGAGGCCCAGACGGGGGAAGAATTCCTCCCCGGTCAACTCTTTTTCCCCGGAGCCCAGCAAACGCTCCAAGGCCAAGTTGGCCTGGACGACCTTCAGTTCCTCATCCAGGATCGCCAGCGCCAGAGGCACCTGTTCATGGACCAGGGCCGCGGGGGAACTAATCTCTTCTGAAGTCTGCAAGGGCTTCCGGTCCTCTATGATCTCCACCAGCAACCGGCCCAGGAGCCAACCCAGGAACAGATCCCGAGGGGAAAAAGACCCGCCGTCTTCCGGCTCCGTGAGGTTGATCACCCCCCAGAATTTCCGCCCCATTAGAGGAATCAGCATCAAACTGGCGCTGCGGTAGCCGTCGCGGCGGGGGACCTTGGGAAAACGGATGTCCTGCCCTAAATCGGACACCAGCAAAGGACGGGGGTGGGTGGCCAGATAACCCATTAGCCCGGAATTGGCCGGTACCTCCAATCCCGACCGGTATTCCTGCTTGTGACCCATAGCCGCCAGTCCGGAAAAGTGCCCCAACGCCGGGTCAAAGAGAAAGATGGAGCCGTGGGTGGCGCCCATCAGTTCCCGGCTCGTATCCAGAAAACGTTGACCCACTTTATGGAGGTCGGTCTCTTGCCGCACCTCCTCCCGCAGCGCGGTGAGGATAGCTGCTTCCGAAGTATTGGAGACCAGTTCCAGGGCCTGCCACCCCAGGGATTCGGCCCCCTGGAAGATCAGTTCCAAATCCTGCTGCGCCCGGACGAGGCGGCGGAATTCCAGGGCCCGGTCTATGGCGTGGCGCAGAATCTCCGCCCGCAAAGGTTTGGTCAGGTAGTCAAAGGCCCCCAGCTTTACCGCGGCCACCGCGTCCTGATAATTGGCGTAGCCGGTGAAGACGATGGTCAGGGTATCGGGATGGTGCAGACGGATATATTGGAGCAGCTCCAGACCCTGCATCTCCGGCATCACCATGTCGGTGAGCACCAGATCGTAGGAGCAGGCTTGCAGCCGTTCCACCGCCACCCGGCCGTTGCGCGCGACATCCACCCCGTAAGAACCGGAGCTTAAAATCTCCCGCATCAGCTCCAAGATGACCGGATCGTCATCCACCAGCAGGATTAGGGGGGTTTCTTTCTTCATGTTCCAAAGGCTTAGAAAGATTTGCTGCTAGATTTATCGTCTTTTATCCCGAAAACCGAAAACCATTTTCAAACTACGGCGGCGCCGTACTGCCGCTGCAAATAATCCCGGTAAGCTCCGGAATGGACCCGTTCCAACCAGTCCGCATGGGTAAGGTACCAGGACAGGGTGCGCCTCAATCCTTCCTCCAGATCCACCTGGGGGCGCCAGCCCAGCTCCCGCTCAATCTTGTCGATGCTCAGAGCATAGCGCCAATCATGGCCCGGGCGGTCAGTGACAAAGGTGATCAGGTCTTCCGGATTGCCCAAGTCCGGCCGCATCTCCCGGAGCAGTCTCAAAAGCAGGCGCACCAGCTCCAGATTTGGTTTCTCCTGCCTGCCCCCCAGATTATAGGTCTCTCCTGGTCGTCCTTGCTCCAGGACGGTGAGCACCGCCCGGCAATGATCCTCAACGTAGATCCAATCCCGGATATTGGTGCCCGCGCCGTAAATGGGCACGGGTTTCCCGGCCAGGGCCTGGCTGATGGCGAAGGGAATGAGTTTTTCCGGGAACTGGTAAGGGCCGTAGTTGTTGGAGCAGTTGGTGATCAGGGCCGGGAAACCGTAAGTGTGAAAATAAGAGCGTACCAGGAAATCCGCGCCCGCCTTGGAAGCCGCATAAGGACTGTTGGGGGAATAGGGCGTCTCCTCGGTGAAGGGAGGATCATCCGGCCCCAGGGAGCCATAGACCTCATCGGTGCTGATGTGCAGGAAGCGGTGAGCCCCGCCTTTAAGGTCTTTCCAGGCGTGGCGGGCCGTCTCCAGGAGGTTGAAGGTGCCCAAGACGTTGGTGCGTACAAAGACCCCGGGGTCCATGATGGAGCGATCCACATGGGTTTCCGCAGCAAAATGCACCACCCGGGAGACGTTGTAACGGCTGAACAGGGAAGCCACCAACTCTCGATCCGCGATATCCCCCTGCACCAAAATATGCCCGGGGTCCCTCTCCAACTCCGCCAGGTTTTCCGGATTCCCGGCATAGGTCAGGAGGTCCAGGTTGATGATGGTCCAATCCGGCCGCTGCCGCCGCAGATAATGCACAAAATTGGCGCCGATAAAACCTGCGCCGCCCGTCACCAACACCGTGTTCATAATTGCTCCCCCAATAGTTCCCAGAACCGGTTATAGGCTTCCTCCCAGGGAGGCATCAAGTCCAGCCCTTCCAGCTGCAGCAAGCGGTTCTCCAGCACGGAGTTTGCCGGGCGTTTAGCCGGACGGGGAAATTCCTCGGTGGTACAAGGACGCACCTTTGCCTCCAACCCTGCGTGTTTAAGAATTACCAGGGCAAATTCATACCAAGTGGCCTCCCCATGGCAGGTGGCGTGATATGTGCCGAAGGCTTCGGTCTGCGCCAGGGCCAGGATTTGGGGGGCTAGGGCCAGGGCGCTGGTGGGGGTGCCCCGCTGGTCGTCCACTACCAGCAAATCCTGGCCGGACCTGGCTCGGGACAGGATAGCGCTGACAAAGTTGGGTCCCGGCAGCCCATAGAGCCAGGCAGTGCGCACGATAAAATGATCCGGGCACTGCTCCCGCACCAGGGCCTCTCCCAGCAGCTTGCTCAAGCCGTAAACCGACCGGGGCCGGGGTTCATCCCACTCCACGTAAGGCCCCGCCTTGGTCCCGTCAAAGATGTAGTCGGTGGAGACGTGCGCCAGCTTGATCCCCAGGCGGCGGCAGGCCACCGCCAGGTTCCGGGGGCCCAGGGCGTTCACCTTGATGGCCAGGTCCGGGGCCGCTTCCAGGTCATCCACCCGGGTGGCCCCGGCCGCGTTGACCACCATTTCGGGCCGGTGGGCGGAAAGCATTCGCCACACCGCATCCGGGTCGGTAATGTCCATTTCCGGCAGATCGGTGGCCACCGCGTGCCAATCCCGGCGCGCCAGTTCATGCACCAAAGCCTGCCCCAATTGCCCGGCTGCGCCGGTGATCAAAACTTTCATGAAACCCCTTGGGAGTAAGCAGTGAGCAGTGAGCAGTGAGCAGTTTCCATGGCCTTTGACTTTCTTGTTAATTATGCAATTGCCTTAGGAATCCCAGTCTTAACTTTGAACCTTGAACTTTGAACTAATAGGAGCTGTGATTATCAAAAAACTTAATTATACCCTTCTTCTTACTGCTCACTGCTTACTGCTTGCCGCTCACTCATTCCAGGCGGAAGGGGCAACTGGGATCGTCTTCATAGCGGATCTCATCCACCGGCTCCCGCCGCCCCGGGCCCTTGTAAAGGCGGTTGGCGCAATTGACCACCAGACCCATATGCTTGCTGGTATTCAGGTAACCGTGCACCACCCCAGGGGGAACAATGAGGACGGCCGGACAACTTTCCCCCAGGAGGAATACCTGCCGGGTCCCGAACTTCGAACTCTCCGGGCGCTGATCCCAGAGAATCACTTTAAAATCTCCGGGACCCGGAAAGCAGAAATAATCCGTCTGCTGCCGATGCGCGTGCGGCCCCCGGGCCACACCCGGCAGGGTCTGGGAAATATAAGACATTACCGGCGCCAGATCAGGGGCCAGTTCATCCTGGCGAAAAACTTCCGCCAACCACCCCCGGGCATCTTCGTAAATTGTCAGGCCCCGGCAGACCACCCCGGGAATTTCCACTTCCGGAATGCTAACTTCTGGAGACATAATCAAATTTTCCGTTTGTGATTTATTGCCAACAAACCGGGCTGTGCTTCCGGTCCGGGAGGATCATCCCCTCATATACTATAGCGGGAAAATGGCCGTTTTTCTTTAAGCTTTTTTAATCATTAATTTAACTTTTCTGCAATTTTTTTTATCTGCGTTAAAATGGTATTTAAGTTTAGGGCCTTAAGGCAAGATACCCCGATAAAATACTAGGTGGTGATTTGACCCGAGGGCAAAGCTATTAAACCCTGAGAACCAGGAGATAAGGATGCCTGGGGGACTCGGAAAAGAAAGGCTGGCAGGAGTTTGCCAGCGGAAAGGATGCGGTGGCTTTCAAGGTTGGCCGCTGGTTAATAGAATATTTTATTAGACAAAAAGTAACAACCAAACAACTATATCACCAACTGCAACCACTCCATTACCCTTTAATATAATTAAAAATAGCCACTACTAAGGGATTAAGATACCCTTTGAATGGCAGTTCTCCTTTTATTCTTTCGAACATTATTATGGCCACAATAAGATATGGTCCTATCAAGTTGAACAACCACTTTATTTTATCCATCTGCTTAGGCATCAATGCTGATACGAGCGCGCCACCAGCCAAGGGAGGGAGGGGAATCAAGTTATAGACGGCAGTGGTGACATTGACTCCCAACAGCATTACAAATACGAGGGGGTTGAATTCGACTATTTTCATCAGGGCCACGATGCTGCCGACAATGCCGGCCAGCAAGAGATTGGCCACCGGCCCGGCGAGGCGGGTCAAGAAGGTATATAACCCAGGGTATTTGAATTTGCTCTCATCCACGGACATGGGGCGGGGCCAGCCGAAGCCGCCGGCTAGATAGCAGACCGTGCCCCAGATATCCAGATGAAAAAGAAAATTGAAATGGAATCGATCCTTGGCTCCGGTTCTGGAATCGCCCAAAAGCGCGGCCATAAAGGCCTGGGCTTCGGCATTGATGGTCAAGGTGATCACCACCACCACAATAAAGGAGATAACTGCGTCAAATTGCAGATGGGCCGGGTCCAGGATGTACGGCAGAGGCAGTGCTTCTTCCAAGGTTACGTTCCTTTTGTCCTTAGATAACAGAGAAGGCAGGGAAGGGGGTCCTCCCTGCCTTCTCAAAAAGCGGTTATGCAGCTAACTTCCGAGAATATTATAAATATTCTCGAGCCGCGGGATAGTTATTTTTCATGCTCCAGGAGCGGCCGCTTGGTGACCCAGGAGAGAATCACCGCGATGATCAGCACTAGGCCGGAGATATAGAAGGCCCAGTCCAGAGAGCCGGTGACGTCTTTGATGGTGCCGCCCAGCCGGGCCATGAAGAAGCCGAGACCCCACCCGATGAACACCAGACCGTAGTTCATACCCAGGTTCTTGGGGCCGAAGAAGTCGGCGGTGAAAGAGGGCATCAGCGCCAGACCGCCGCCGTACTGCCAGTAGGCGATACCCACGGCCACAAAGAGGAAGAAGACGCTCTTGGCGCCCATGATGGCGGGCATGAGGAACAGGCAGATGGCCGAAATGATGCAGTTCAGGGCATAGGCGTTGCCCCGGCCGATCTTATCGGAATACATACCGGTGCCCACCCGGCCGGCGGCATTCACAAAACCGCCAAAGGAAGCCAGGATCCAGGCGTTGGCCACCAGGAAGGGGATGCCTTTAGCCGCGGTGGCCAGCATGCCCGCGGCATTGGCGATAATCAGCAGACCCGACTGGGTGGTGCCGATAAACATCAATACCAGGGAAAAGAATTGCCAGGTCTTCATCATGTCGCTGGGGGCCCAATCCACCAGGGTGCCCGCAGCTTTGGCCGGAGCAGCGCCGGCTTTCACCGGAGCAGGGGGAGGCACATAGCCCGGAGGCGCCTTGGCCAGCTGGGACCCGGCGATGATCACGACTACTGCGAATAAGATTCCCAAGACAATAAAGCTATGAGAGAGACCGCCGGAATTCAGCAGGTAGGCTCCCAGGGGGGAAATGTACAGAGCTGCCCCGCCGTAACCTCCGACTACGAGACCGGCAATGAGACCCCGCTTGTGGGGACCGAACCATGACAGAGCCGCAGGAGTGGGCGCGGCATAACCAAACCCCATGCCGATACCGCCCATAATGCCGAAGCCGATAATCAGGCCGGTATAGCTCTTGGACACACCGGCAATGATACAACCCACGGCCAGTAAGAGGCCGCCGAGGATGGCGCCGAATCTGGGGCTGATTTTGTCCTGAACCTTACCGCCGGGAATCATAAATACGGCAAAGATGAGGACGCAGAGGGAAAAGGGAGTAGCGGCCTGGGCATTGGTCAGATAAGGCCAGCCCGCGTTAATGCCTTCCTGTACCATTCCGGCCAGGGCCTTTTTCTCATCGATCAGGGCCTTGGCCCAAACGCTCCAGGCATATAAAATCCCCAAACAGAGGTTAACGGCAGTGCCTGAAAAAGTTACGATCCACGCTTTCGTTGGAACTTGGTCCGCCATGAGTTCCTCCTCAATTAAGATAACTCTAAGATAATCTGTAGAATAAGGCCTGCATTTTGTTAACTACCTAATCATCCTTGATAATTGCCTAAAACCACCTCCTTCCCTAAAATAGAGTCACTTGGACGATTAATGCAAGGTGCCTGCCAAATGTCCTATACCCTAACTAATTCCCCAGGAAGGAAAAAATGGCTAGAATCATTAAGTTATTTTTTTCACAGGAAAGACAGAACTGTCTAAAAATGAAATTTTGGGGACCGAATCGGGACATTCTCCCCCAAATCGAGGGGTGTTTTACCCCACCCTGGTTCCCTTGGCGATAAAGAAGGATTGTCCGTCAATTCTCCGAAGCCTTGGACCACACCCGATCCGCCGCGGCCACTGTGAATTCCAAGTCTTCTTGCCGGTGAGCGGTGGAAATAAACCAGGCCTCGAACTGGGAACACGGCAGATAAACCCCTTCTGCCAGCATGCCCTGGAAAAATCTTTGGAACTGCATTAAATCCGACCCCTTGGCTTCCTCCAAGCAGGAGACCAGCCCCGGGGTAAAAAAGACCGTCAACATCGATCCCACCCGGTTAATGGTCACCGCCGCGCCCCCGCGGGCCGCGGCCGCGGCCAGCTCCCGGGCCAGCCACGCGCCTTTTTCTTCCAGAGACTCGTATGTTCCCGGCTGCTCCAGGGCCTGCAAAGTGGCCAGGCCCGCGGCCACTGCCACCGGGTTCCCGGAGAGGGTGCCGGCCTGGTATACCGGCCCCACCGGGGCCATTTGGCTCATCAGGTCCCGCCGCCCCCCGTAAGCGCCCACGGGCAGGCCGCCGCCCATGATCTTCCCCAGACAAACGAGGTCCGGTTTGATGCCATAGAGGGCCTGGGCCCCCCCCCAGCCCACACGAAAGCCAGTAATCACCTCGTCAAAAACCAGTAAGCAGCCCTCCGCGTCACAAAGCCGCCGCAATCCCTCCAAAAAACCAGGCTGTGGCGGCACTACCCCCATATTCCCGGCCACCGGCTCAACGAAAATGGCGGCCACCTCCCCGGGATATTGCTTTAAGGCCTGGGCCACCGCGTCCAGATTATTATAAGGAAGGGACATGGTGAGATCCGCGATTTCCGCGGGCACCCCGGGACTGCCGGGGATGGCGTGAGTGAGCACCCCGCTGCCAGCAGCCACCAGAAATGAATCGGCATGGCCGTGGTAGCAGCCGTCGAACTTGATTACCCGGCCGCGGCCGGTAGCGCCCCGGGCCAGGCGCAGCGCGCTCATGCAGGCCTCGGTGCCGGAGCTTACCAGCCGCACCATCTCCAATCCCGGCACCGCGGCGCACAACCTCCGGGCCAACTCCACCTCTCCGGGGGTGGGGGCCCCAAAACTGGTGCCCAAGGCCGCGGCCTCCTGCACCGCGGCCACCACCCGGGGGTGGGCCTGCCCCAGGATCAGGGGGCCCCAGGAGCCCACATAATCCAGATAAGAATTACCGTCCACGTCATAAAGGCGGGCCCCCTCCCCCCTGGCGATCACCCGGGGCGAGAGCCCCACCGCGCCCCAGGCCCGCACCGGGCTGTTCACTCCTCCGGGCATTAATTTTTGCGCAGTCTCAAAAACCCGCTCCGAATTGGCAAAAGTGGGCATGGTTCTCTCCTGATATTTGTAAGCAGTGAGCAGTAAGCAGTAAGCAGAAAAAATCAAGGTCTAATCGGCGTATTCCGTATTTACTGCTCACTGCTTACTGCTTACTGCTCACTTTCCTTAAAATAGCGCATGGTAGTCTTTTTCAGTTCGGTTTCGCTGAACAACATCTGGTAATCGGCCAGTCCGGTGTCCGCAGCCATGCGGGCCGCGGTGCGGGTGCAGTCCTCGGGAGTTCTGCCGTGGATCATGGTATAGAGGTTGTAGGGCCAGGCAGGGGCTGGAGTGCGGGCATAGCAGTGGGACACCTCCCGGTGCGCGGCCAGCTTTTTGCCGACGGCCGACACCTCGCTTTCCGGCACGCGCCAGACCACGAGAACATTAGCGGCATAACCGGATTGCTGGTGGCGCAGAGTGGCCCCAAAACGGCGGATATAGCCTTTCTCCATGAGGCTGCGGATGGCGGCCAGCAGTTCTTCTTCCGTCACCCCCACCTGCTCCGCCACCTCCAGGAAGGGCCGGGGCACAACTTCCAGATCCCGCTGCAAAGCCAGGATGACTTTTTCCTCCAGCTCCGTCAACATGCGCCCACCTCGTTTATCGGGGCAATATAAAACAGGAAAACCAGGTTGGCAAGGATAGAAGGGGATTGATGGAGGCCGGCAAGCGGCATAAGCGGTTGACAATACAGATTAACCTGGCAAACTTCTTTTACTGCTTACTGCTCACTTCAAACTACCAGCTCACCGCATCGCCCGCTTTAATCCCATGGCGGTCTGAGAACCCGCCGGGCACTTCGAGAACAAAGTTCACCGGCTGGGGGGAACATAGATTGCCGGGGAACTGGGGTGAGACATTTTTTTCGATACCCACGACTTTCCCCTGGGTAATCCAGATGATATCGAGGGGGAACTGCATACCCCGCATACAGAAATTCTGCACTTCCATCCGAGGCATAATAAAGAGCATGCCCCGGCCTTCGGGCAGCTCCTGCCGATGTCCCAGCCCCAGATAAACTTTTCCAGGAGACCTCACCACTTCGGCCTTCACCCCCACCTGGCCCACCGTCACCCAGGCGAAGGGATTGCCGTATTCGGAGACCTCCACCGCGGTAAGCAGGCTTGGCCAAAGAACCAGGGTCAGAAGCCAGAACGAGATTATTAGGGTTCGCGGTTTCATCATTAACCACCCCCCTGTCCCTAATGAAAAGCCGGGGCAGTCAATATTGGCAGAGATTGAGATTGACGGCCCGGAGTCTCGCCTGGGCCGTCATTTGTTAACAGCTAATCCGGTAATAACCGTCTTCCACCGATTTTTACCGAAGACCGAAAACCGAAAACTGTAATTAAAGGGGCCGGTGATAATCGGTGAACAGAATATAGCCGGTGGCATCGGTGTGGACGACTTCACAGGTTCTGGTAAGTTCTTCTCCCGCTTTCATTCGATAACGAATGCCGCATTCCAGGCCCGCGGAGGGGGAAAACAACGGCCGGATATAACATTCCAGCAAGGGGAAAGCCTTATCCCGGAGCAGGCCTTCAGTGCCGCTCAGGCTATAGAGCATCTCCCCATATACAAAATCCAGATTGCCTGCCAGGCTGTAATAATATTCCTTGGTGGGAATGGCTGCCGGGGATATGGGCAATTCCGCCAGCAGAGCTTTGAGGCCGTCCATATAACCCAAAAAAGAGTGTCCCGACCAGATCTTATCCACGTCCCTATATTTATCCACAAAATCCGTTTTCAGGCTGGGTTCCGCCATGACTCTGCACCTCCGGAAAAATCAGGGGATAATGCCTCTTATACCCATTTCCCGCAGGTTTTCCAAATAAAAAATAATGCGGGTTTATCACACCCTGCGGGTAATCGGTATATCAATATCATGTTGTATGAACTAAACTATGTACAAGTTATTTATAACGCCTATAATGGTGCAAGAAATTTTTATTTCCCTTGCCATGTCTGGAAGGGGGGCCTGATTGTCGTGGCCGAAAAATAACCCGGATGGAAAGAGAGCCGCTTTTTTGGCTCTGACCTAGCAATGATGAAAGCCCGCCAGGATCAAGGAGTAAAGAGGCCGGGATGACCAACCGAGATCGAGGGGGAAAAGTTGTCGCAAATAGAAGAAAGGTTCAGACTCCTTTTTGACAGCACCGCTGACGCCCTGTTTCTTCATGATTTGGAAGGCCGTTTCGTGGAAGTAAACCAAGCCGCATGCGACAGTCTCGGATACACCAAGGAAGAGCTGTTGCAACTGCCTTTCGCCGCAATTGTCAACTGTGAGCGGCCAGAAAACCAGGCAAAAAATGGGCTAAAGTACTAAAAGGCGAGAAGCTCACCTTGCAAGGTTTCCATCGGCGCAAAGACGGTTCCACCTTTCCTGTGGAAGTCCATCTCGGTCCCATTGAATACGCAGGTCGCCCCCACATCCTGGCTTCCGCCCGGGATATCACCCAGCGTAAGAAGACGGAGGAGGCGCTGCGCCAGAGCGAAGCCAGATTCCGGCAGGTGGTGGAGTCATCGCCGCTCCCCATCGGTATAGGCAACGAAGCCGGGGAAATTGAATATTTGAATCCCAAGTTTGTGGAAACCTTCGGGTATACCCTGGAGGATTTGCCCCGGATGGAAGACTGGTTTCGCCTGGCTTACCCTGATCCGGCCTACCGGCAAAATCTTCTCTACCGGTGGCAAGAATCCATGGAGAGATTCAAGCGCGACAGCGCTGCCACGGAATCCATAGAACTCGAGATAACCTGCAAGGACGGCTCCCGGCGGATCATGCAGGGCTTTGGCGCCATGACGGGGGATAAATTCCTCGTGGTCTTCATCGATCTGACCGATCGCAAACGGATGGAAGAGGCGCTGCGTAACTCGGAACGGCGCTTGTCCGAAATTATTGATTTCTTACCCGATGCCACTTTTGCCATAGACCTGAAGGGAAATGTCATTGCCTGGAACCGGGCCATTGAAGAGATGACCGGAATCAAGGCGGAATCCATTATCGGCCAGGGAAACTATGAATACGCCTTGCCGTTTTATGGCGTGCGGCGGCCCATATTAATTGATCTGGCCTTGATGTCTGATGAAGAGATCGAAAAGAAATATGTTTTCGTGAAACGGGAAGGCGACATTCTATTAGCTGAAGCCAATGTGCCTTTGAAAGGAAAAATGCACCTCCTTTGGGGCAAAGCCAGGCCTTTATACAATAGTGAAGGGAATATTGTCGGCGCGCTCGAAGCTATCCGGGATATCACCGAGCGGCGCCAGGCGGAAGAAGCGCTGCGCCAAAGCGAGGCCAGATTCCGGCAGGTGGTGGAATATGCGCCCCTGCCCATCGCCATCGCGGTGGAAGGCAGCAAAATGGAGTATGTGAACCCTAAATTTGTGGAGACCTTTGGGTATGCCTTGGAGGATTTGCCTCTGCTGGAGGACTGGTATCGCCGGGCCTACCCGGACCCCGCCTATCGCCGGAAAAAAATCGGGCACTGGCAGAAGGCATTGGAGAAAGCCGGGGCTGCAGGCCGGCCCGCCGAAATCTTTGAAGTGGAAGTGACTTGCAAGGACGGTTCGAAAAAGATCATCGACATCTTCGGGGCCTTGGTGGGCGGGAAAACTTTGGGAATTTTCACCGACGTTACCACGCGCAAACACGCGGAGGAGGCTCTGCGGGAGAGCGAGGCCAGGTTCCGGCAGGTGGTGGAGCATTCCCCCTTGCCCATCGGTATCCTCACCGGAGACCAGAGCGAGTATGTGAACCCGAAATTTATCGAGACCTTCGGTTATACCCTGGAGGACCTCCCTAATTTAGCCGAATGGTTCCGCCTGGCTTACCCGGATCCGGATTACCGCCAAAAAATCATCGAGAAATGGCATAAGTCCCTGGCGGCAGCGATGGCCGGCAACCGGACCATTCAGGGCCAGGAAGTGGAAGTGACCTGCAAAGACGGCTCGGTGCGCACCATGGAAATCTGGGGCGTCTTGGTGGGCGGCAAAATCGTGGCCTTCTGCAAGGACTTGACCGAGAGCCGGCAGGCCGAAGAGGAACGCGCCAGAATGGAAGCCCAGATGCGGGAAGTCCAGAAGCTCGAAAGCCTGGGGGTTCTGGCCGGGGGCATCGCCCACGACTTCAACAACCTGCTCATGGCCATCCTGGGAAACGCCGATCTGGCTTTGCTCTCCCTTTCCCCTGCGTCCCCGGCCCGGCCCAACATCGAGGAGATCATCCGCACCTCCCAACGGGCCGCGGACCTTTGCCGCCAGATGCTGGCCTATTCCGGCAAAGGCCGGTTCGTGGTGGGCCGCTACGACCTCTCGGAGATCGTCCGGGAGATGGTGCAGATGCTCAAAGTCACAGTCTCCAAGAAGGCCGTGGCCCACTACTATTTCACCGCCGACCTGCCCCCGGTGGAGGTGGACGCCACCCAGATGCGCCAGGTCATCATGAATCTGATCACCAACGCCTCCGAAGCCCTGGGGGAGGAGAGCGGCGTCATTTCTGTGACCACCGGGGTCAGGGACTGCGACCGGGCTTATCTGGCGGACAGCCACCTGGACGACAAGCTCCCGGAGGGCAAATACGTTTATCTGGAGGTGGCGGATACCGGCTGCGGCCTGGATGAAGAGACCCGGCGCCGCATTTTCGATCCCTTTTTCACCACCAAGTTCGCGGGGCGGGGTCTGGGGCTGGCCGCGGTCCTGGGCATCGTCCGGAGCCACCGGGGGGCCATCAAAGTCTCCAGTAAACCGGGGGAGGGAACTGTCTTCACCATCTTGCTGCCGGCCATGGACTGGCAGCCGGGCGACCGGGCCCAGATGGCGACGCGGGCTGCGGCGGCACAGCGCCAGGGAACCATCCTCCTCATTGACGATGATCAGCATGTGCGCCGGGTGGCCGGTGAAATGCTGGCCCGGCTGGGCCTCCAGGTTTTAACCGCGGCCCAGGGCCAGGAAGGGTTGGAAATTTTCCGGGCCAACGGGAAGGGAATCGACTGCGTCCTCCTCGACCTCAGCATGCCTGGCATGGGCGGTGAGGAAGCCTTTCAGGAAATGCGCCGCCAACGGCCCGATATCCGCGTGATCCTCACCAGCGGCTACGATGAACAGGAAGCCACCAAGCGCTTCGCGGGCCAGGGCCTGGCCGGCTTCATCCAGAAACCTTATACGGTGGCGAAACTGCAGGAAGTGCTGAATCGGGTTCTTGGTTAACCCCACCTGCTTCGATAATTTGCGTCCTTGGCGTCTTGACGAGAAACAAACCAATTTTTCTCGCAAAGACGCAAAGGGCGCAGAGTTTTTTTCCTTTCTTTGCGCCCTTAGCGACTTTGCGAGAAACTATAATTTATTCACTATCCGAGTAATACCATCCTTAATCAGGGCTTCATTAAAATTGATCAACAGCCCCAGCTTCATACCCGTAAGTTTAAGATAGGTCAGGAGCTGTTTCTTGTGCACATCCCCAATCCTGTCCACCGACTTCAGTTCCACCATCACCTTGCCACCCACCACAAGGTCGGCCCGAAAGCCTTCTTCCAATCGCACCTCTCCGTAAATCACCGGCAGGGGGACTTGACGATTTACCAGGAGACCTCTTTTCTGCAACTCATAGGCCATGGCCGCTTCATAGACCGATTCCAGCAGGCCAGGGCCAAGCGAGGTATGAACCTTATAGGACGAGTCCACTATCTCCCGGGCAATATCGTTCTCATGCATGTCTTTTCTTTGCGCCCTCTGCGCCTCTGCGAGAAAGAAAAAGAAGTTTCTCGCAGAGACGCAAAGGACGCAGAGTTTTTTAAATTCTCGGTTAGCAATAATCAATATTTTTGTCAATAAAAAACCCCGCCTCCTCAGAGGCGGGGTTGGTGCTAGGAAAAGAAATCCGGCGGCGTCCTACTTTCCCACGCAGTTGCCCGCGTAGTATCATCGGCCCAACAGGGTTTAACTACCGAGTTCGGGATGGGATCGGGTGTGGCCCCGGTGGCATGAGCTATCAGCTTTCAGCTATCAGCAGTCAGCTAAAGGCGGGATGCGTTTCACTTTCCCGCCCTACGGCTCTACGGCTCTTATTATGCTTTAGTACCCTTTATTGGAGCCCCACACTTTTTACATGATGTAATCTTGAAAGGGTTAACCCAATTGTCTGTGCCACAATTGCCACATCTTATTTTTTCATCAGCCATATATTCTCCTTTTTGTTGATACGACATGCTATCCATTATTTGTTAGCTAATTATGAAACATCAAGTTTAGATACACTCACAAGGCCATCGGGAAAAGTCATACTTAAATGCCCTATAGGCTTGTCTGTTGACCTGTCAGGGTTCTTCTTATCATATAGCCAAGCCCATAGTGATTGTCTTGTGCTTCCCCAAACGCAAGACATGATTATTACACACTCGATGGGACCGCCATCAAAGAAAAAATCATAATCAAACATTTCAGGACGGGGCTCAGCTGCCATATTGCTAAGATGAAGTACATTTAAGTTTCTTAACTTGTATGTTGTGCCTTTTATTGCAGTTTTTCCGGTATTAGATAATCTTATCTCCGGCTTTCTTCCTTGGTTAACCAGCTTTCTCGTTTCCTTTTTCTTGTTAATTAATATTATAATTAACATAAATATAAAGATTAATAGTAAAATAGTCGTAATGTTGTAATCAAACATTATCTTTTTTCCTTATGTTTTTTATATTGGCTGGTATCGTTCGCAGCAGTACTAATTCTCTATAATATCATAATTTTACTAGATAGTTTTTATTATTTTTTTATATTATTCTCTAATAGCATGGAGACAAATTCATGTCAAATAAAAAACCCCGCCTCCTCAACGAAGGCGGGGTTGCTGCTATGAAATTAAATCCGGCGGCGTCCTGCTTTCCCTTGGCGGCCCAGGCTTTCCAGCCTGTGAACCTCGCGTAGTATCATCGGCCGCAGGCGGGACGCCTACGCTACTGGCTTAACTACCGAGTTCAAAATGGGTCCCGGTGTGACAATTCCAAAAAATAGTGTCTGTCCTTATCTTCATTAGTTTTTAGTCAATTATTTTATTCTACTTTTCTCCAGCCATCATCATATAACATAAAGGTAGCCGTTTCATTCACTAAACCGCCCCTTGTTTCAGAAAAAGGTGCAAATGGAGTCAAGTTATCAACAGAGATAGTATATTCAACTTTAGCAACATTTGGCATTAGAGCAAATATTCCTGTAATTTCGCCAAAATTAATTGTAGCAGTTCTTATGGTATATTTACCTTTTTTATTATCATAACTAATCAAATATTGCTTTCCTTTTTCTGTTAAGAATATATTAAAAACACTAATTCCTGTGGGGGCTTTTTGTGCTCTTATTAATCCAATTCTTTCTAATTCTTTTATATGATCCAAAGGAAGATTGTTCAACCAACCACTATTATAAATTATCATATAATCATCTTTTGGATATTCCCTGATAAGAAGCTCTCTAGCCTTTTCTCTTGTCATCTCATTTCCACCCCAAGCCACTTGCCCCAAAAAAGAGATAGACAGAAGAAAGACGGTCGCGAACCGGGAAAAATTTAGTATCATCTTTTCCCTCTCAAAATTCGGAAATCGGTCTTTTATGCCTTGAAAAAACCGGCAGAAATATTCTATAAGATGCACTCTTATACCCATTAAAGCCTATTACAAAAAGTCGTATTTTTTGTCAAATAAAAAAATTAAAAACCCCGCCTCTGTCAAGGAGGCGGGGTTGCTATGGAAAATAAATCCGGCGGCGTCCTACTTTCCCACGTAGTTGCCCACGTAGTATCATCGGCCCGGCAGGGCTTAACTACCGAGTTCGGGATGGGATCGGGTGTGACCCCTGCGACTAGCCTCATAAAAATTTCTACCACAAAATAACAGGTAAGGGTTCCATATAATCTTTTGGATATAATTTGCATCTATCATTAACCAAAGAAATTCTATTTAAATTTGCCAAATGTTTTCCCCAATTAGGAGGTCTTACAATATCAAAAACGATTTTCCATATTCTGGAATAATCGTTAAAAATTTTTTGAGAGGAATTAGTTAAGGATTCAATAATATATTTGTTATCACTTTTCTCTCCTAAACCAAATAATCTAGTATTGATAAGCATATGAATAACGCCAGGCTTATGATCCTTAAATTGCTTTTTGCAAGCAAACTTTAATGCTGGCAATATTTTTTGGGTATTATCTGATAGATACTCTGCTCGAATACAAATTAAGATAGGTCTTTTTATTTTCCTAACAATAAGATTTGATAGGTTTTTAAATTGAACCGGGCCACCCGGGAGTATATAATGCCAATTATTCCAACTTTTAAAACCCATTGTCCATTCCCAAAAATCTTCCGACATAATTGACATGTCCCTATTTGGTTCTACTTCTGTAGATTCAAAAGGTACAATTTCAATATCAGCATATTGTATGCCTAAGATATTCAACACCTTTACTCACCATTTCTCTGATATGGATAGGAATATCTCCGAAATGATGTTTATGTTTCATAATAATTTTAACAAGAAACCCAGCATCAACATCTTTCAAGAAAGAGGCAATTTCTCCAAGTGCATTACGCCTCCACTCATTTATAAAATTGACAATCTCATCTTCATACCAAAGTTTAGCTTTACATTCTACATAAAGTGCTGGGCTGAATGGAATCATGAGATCTGGTGTTGGAACATTCCTTTCTGGCAACATATTTACAACTGTATTATTTGCATAGGAGGCAGCGATTAACATCTCATAAAGAGTAGATTTCCATTCTTCCGATTGTAGCTTAATCACTCGTTCCTTTAAATTATTTATTCTATCTTTATTTTTTATAATATCTCTTATAGAAATCAATAAATAAACTATATTACCAAAACAAAACCTTCCATCTTGCTGGTATTGTTTATTAATTTCTTCTCCAGCAAGAACGGCCTCCGCAAGAGGATGCATTTCATGCGAAAGTCCATTTCGAATTGCATGAATTTGATAATTGTGACTAACTGTAGGTTTTAGGTGAAAAAGGAGGGGGTCGTTTGGTTGTTTTTTATGTTGCGTTTTTAACCACTTATGCTCAAAAATTGAATAAGCGGCATCCAGTCCTTCTCTTATCTCATCGATAGAAATGTTATGATCACCGTTCAATACCATATTTCGAATCAAAATATGAATTTTTAATCATTTTAAATAAAAAACCCCGCCTCCGTCAAGGAGGCGGGGTTGGTGCTATGGAAAATAAATCCGGCGGCGTCCTACTTTCCCACGCAGTTGCCCGCGTAGTATCATCGGCCCGGCAGGGCTTAACTACCGAGTTCGGGATGGGATCGGGTGTGACCCCTGCGGCATGGCCACCGGAAACTTTTAAAGACAGTTTTTAGTTTTTGGTTTTTAGTTTTTAGCAAAAAACTGTCGTTTCTTGTCTTTAGCTGACCGCTGACAGCTGATAGCTGACAGCTTTTATTAAGTGAATCGTGAAGAGAGTGAATCCTTAACAGTTTCCGAAGGCAAAGGCAAAATGGTCAAGCCGCACGGCCGATTAGTACCAGTCGGCTCCACACATTACTGCGCTTCTACCTCTGGCCTATCAACCTGGTGGTCTACCAGGGGCCTTTAGGGGATTGCTCCCGGGAGATCTATTCTTGAGGTCGGCTTCCCGCTTAGATGCTTTCAGCGGTTATCCGGACCGCACATGGCTACCCGGCGCTGCGCCTGGCGGCACAACCGGAACACTAGAGGTGCGTCCATCCCGGTCCTCTCGTACTAGGGACAGCTCCTCGCAAATCTCCTACGCCCACAACAGATAGGGACCAAACTGTCTCACGACGTTTTAAACCCAGCTCACGTACCGCTTTAATTGGCGAACAGCCAAACCCTTGGGACCTTCTTCAGCCCCAGGATGCGATGAGCCGACATCGAGGTGCCAAACCTTCCCGTCGATGTGAACTCTTGGGGAAGATCAGCCTGTTATCCCCGGCGTACCTTTTATCCGATGAGCGACGGCCCTTCCATACGGGACCGCCGGATCACTAAGGCCTACTTTCGTACCTGCTCGACTTGTAGGTCTCGCAGTCAAGCTCCCTTATGCCTTTACACTCAACGGCTGGTTTCCAATCAGCCTGAGGGAACCTTCGCGCGCCTCCGTTACGCTTTAGGAGGCGACCGCCCCAGTCAAACTACCCGCCAGGCAATGTCCCCGGCCCGGATAACGGGTCAAGGTTAGAATTCTAGAACAACCAGGGTGGTATTTCAAGGTTGGCTCCCCTCCGGCTAGCGCCGGAGGTTCGTAGCCTCCCACCTATCCTACACAAGTTGTCCCAAAATCCAATGCCAAGCTGTAGTAAAGGTGCACGGGGTCTTTCCGTCTTGTTGCGGGTACACGGCATCTTCACCGCGAATACAATTTCACCGAGTCCCTGGTCGAGACAGTGGGGCAATCGTTACGCCATTCGTGCAGGTCGGAACTTACCCGACAAGGAATTTCGCTACCTTAGGACCGTTATAGTTACGGCCGCCGTTTACCGGCGCTTCGATTCAGAGCTTCTCCGGGCGAACCCGAATGACCCCTCCTCTTAACGTTCCGGCACCGGGCAGGCGTCAGACCCTATACATCGTCTTGCGACTTAGCAGAGTCCTGTGTTTTTAGTAAACAGTCGCCACCCCCATTTCTCTGCAACCCCCGCCAGCTCGAGGAGCAAGTCCTTTCACCAGCAGAGGCGCACCTTCTCCCGAAGTTACGGTGCTATTTTGCCGAGTTCCTTAACCAGGGTTCTCTCGAGCGCCTTAGGATATTCTCCCTGCCTACCTGTGTCGGTTTGCAGTACGATCACCTGATGAACTACCTAGAAGCTTTTCTTGGCAGCGTGGGATTAACCAGTTTGCGAGGCAGAGCCTCTCCTCATCACTTCTCGGGGTTAAGAAGCGGCGGATTTGCCTACCGCTTCCCCCTACCGGCTTGAACCGGGACGTCCAACACCCGGATGGCCTACCCTTCTGCGTCCCTCCATCGGTCACTGCGCATCAGGTGGTGCAGGAATGTCAACCTGCTTTCCATCACCTACGCCTGTCGGCCTCGGCTTAGGGATCGACTAACCCTGGGAAGATTAACTTTACCCAGGAAACCTTAGGCTTACGGCGAAGGGGTTTCTCACCCCTTTTATCGTTACTCATGTCAGCATAAGCACTT
>Ga0233422_10000028_pt1:32500-84153 | contig 84153 bp, 74 predicted proteins | sample Watercolumn_Mata_2_FD_182724 | JGI IMG/M metagenome (GOLD analysis project Ga0233422, IMG submission 182724) | Freshwater microbial communities from Lake Matano, South Sulawesi, Indonesia - Watercolumn_Matano_2014_110_MG | ecosystem: Environmental > Aquatic > Freshwater > Lake...
CACGGAGGGATTAAAAACCCCCCACACCTAGCGCCCATCGTTTACCGCGTGGACTACCAGGGTATCTAATCCTGTTTGCTCCCCACGCTTTCGTGTCTCAGCGTCAGTTTCGGTCCAGGAAGCCGCCTTCGCCACCGGTGTTCCTCCGGATATCTACGAATTTCACCTCTACACCCGGAATTCCGCTTCCCTCTCCCGAACTCAAGCCGACCAGTTTCAAATGCACTTCCGAGGTTGAGCCCCGGGCTTTCACATCTGACTTGACCGGCCGCCTACACACCCTTTACGCCCAATAATTCCGAATAACGCTCGCACCCTCCGTCTTACCGCGGCTGCTGGCACGGAGTTAGCCGGTGCTTCCTTCAGCGGTACCGTCACATCCTAGGGATATTAGCCCTAGAACTATTCTTCCCGCCTGACAGGGCTTTACGACCCGAAGGCCTTCTTCACCCACGCGGCATCGCTGCGTCAGGGTTTCCCCCATTGCGCAATATTCCTCACTGCTGCCTCCCGTAGGAGTCTGGACCGTGTTCCAGTTCCAGTGTGGCTGATCGTCCTCTCAGACCAGCTACCCATCGTCGCCTTGGTAGGCCTTTACCCTACCAACTAGCTAATGGGACGCGGGCTCATCTCTATCCGGTAGCTTTCACGAAGAGGCCACCTTTGCCGGCAAATCCGAGGATTCGCCGGGTTATGCGGTATTAGCGCACCTTTCGGTGCGTTATCCCCCGGACCGAGGTAGATTACCCACGCGTTACTCACCCGTGCGCCACTTTACTCCCCCCCCGAAAGGGGGTTTCTCGTACGACTTGCATGTGTTAGGCATGCCGCCAGCGTTAATTCTGAGCCAGGATCAAACTCTCCAGTTGAATGGAGTTATTCCCGCACTCTGAAGCTCACTATTTAGTTTTCAAAGAGCAAATTTCTGTAGTTTAGATTATAAACACTTTTGTGCCGCTGTCAAGAGGTATTTTTTTCGTTAATTCCTACCCCTCCGCAGCGGCAACTGTTTTTGTAACCGATCCCCTTGGCCCTGTCAAGCACCTTTTTGATATTTTTTTCGCCCGACACGCAATTTTAGGGAGGGTAATTTCACAAGTATTGCAATCACATAACCACAAAGAAAAAGCCAAGCCCAAAGGCTTGACTCCCTCAGGGCCACGTCCCACCCGGCCCCAACGCCAAACTTTATTAAGTTAACAGATTAAAAATCCCCCGCAACCCCTTTTTTCAAAAAACAGGGACCAGTTGCTATCATCTGCCGCTCATTACAGATTATAGGATGCTGCCTTGAACACCTCCCGAATGGGCTCAATGTTTTCAGGCAAGAGCTGACGACGAGGGGGGCCAAGATAGAAGCTGGGTTGCGCTTCCCCTTCCCCCCTACGGCAACTTACGGAATTCTTTGGCCGTTGACAGACGCTTATGGCGAACTATGATTAATTAAATTCAAGGTAAGGAGAACTTCATGCCCAAGCTCAACCCCGGTGACCCGGCGCCCCCCTTTGCCTTAAAGGACCAGGAGGGGCATCTGGTCAGCCTCGCCGATTTTCACGGACGCAAGCTCCTTCTTTATTTCTATCCCAAGGCCGATACCCCGGGCTGCACCAAACAGGCGTGCAGCGTCCGGGACCACCGCCAGGATTTGGCTGCTCTAGGAGTGGCTGTGGTCGGCGTCAGCCCGGATGATAGCAGCCGGCAGAAAAAGTTCGATGGCAAATATGGCTTGGGGTTTCCGCTGCTCTCCGATACGGATCATGCCATAGCTGAGGCTTACGGGGTGTGGGGGGAAAAGACCATGTACGGTAAAAAGGTGCAGGGGATAACGCGCTCCTCATTTTTGATTGACGAGGGAGGCAGGATCATCCAGACCTGGTACAAGGTCAAACCGGAGGAAACCGTGCCCAACGCCAGGCTGGCCCTGAATATTACGGATTAATTGCCGGTGCTGCCGCGCTATCGCCCGGTAATTTATCAGGTGGCCCGTAAGCTCCAGCCGTACCTTCTTCCTTAATCTTAGGGAATTGTTCCAAGCGGAGACAGCCCCCGGTGTTTCTTCGCAGCTTAGATTGCGCCTTTTCCCCTTTTATCCGTTTCCCCCCTTGTGCTATCATCAGGAACCCACTGGGAAATCATCTCCCTAGGAGGCACCATGGAATCTTTAAACAGCCTCGAACCCATCTTTAAAGCCAAGAGCGTGGCGGTCATCGGCGCGTCCACCGCGCCGGGGAAGCTGGGCCACGATATTTTGGCCAACCTCAAAAACGGCGGCTTCGCCGGGCCTATCTATCCCGTCAATCCCAAGGCCGAAGAGATTCTGGGGCTTAAGGTCTATAAATCCATCACCGAAACGCCCGCGGCTCCGGACCTGGTAGTGGTGGTCATCCCCGCCCGCCTGGTGGCCAGTACCCTGGAGCAGGCCGCGGAAAAGGGGGTCAAGGCCGCGGTAGTCATCACCGGCGGCTTTGCTGAGGCGGGCGAAGAAGGGGAGCGCCTCCAGGACGAGCTGGCCCGGGTGGCGCGCCAGACCGGTATCCGCATCATCGGCCCCAACTGCCAGGGGGTTAATCTCCCCCACCACCAGATGTGCGCGTCCTGGCCTTTGATCACCACTAAAGGCAAGATCGCGTTCGCGTCCCAGTCCGGCACCGTGGGCGCGGCTTTCCTGGACCTGGCCGCGGCCGAAAAGCTGGGGGTGAGCGCGTTCATCAGCCTGGGCAACCGGGTGGACGTCGACGAAGCCGAGGTTATCAGCTACTTCAACCAGGACCCCCATACCCAGGTGATCGCCCTTTATCTGGAGGGAGTGAAACGGCCCTCTTATTTCCTGGACGCACTGCATGAGGCCGCAAAACCGGTGGTCATCCTCAAGGCGGGCCGCACCCGCCGGGGCAGCCGGGCCGCGGAATCCCACACCAAGTCCCTGGCGGGCACGGACGCAGTCTATGACGCTCTCTTTGAAAAATATAAGGTGTACCGGGCCGACACTTTTGAAGAACTCTTCGATTTTGCCAAGGCCCTGGCCTATCTGACCCCGCCCCGGGGGCCCCGGCTGATGATCACCACCTCTTCAGGAGGCGCGGCCATCCTGGCCATTGATGAAGCAGAGAAAAACGGCCTGGAGACCCCGGACCCCAGTCCCGGCCTGACAAGAAGTTTGCGGCAGATGGTCCCGGCCCACTGCCCGGTGGGCAATCCCGTGGACTTGACCGGCGACGTCATGGCCGACGCTTCCCTATATAAGAAAGTGATGGATGAGGCCCGCAAGGAGTTCGACACCCAGGTGGTGATCTTCGGGGACCCCATCCCCGGGGCCAGCCAGCAGGTGACTCCAGGAGCCTCGGAGTTGGTTATCTTCCTAGGGGGCGCGGAAGTGGAGCGGGAGGAACGAGAGAAGTTTTATGACGCGGGCATCCCGGTCTTCCCCACCCCAGAGCGGGGCGTTAAGGCCCTGGCCCAATTCTTCCGGTTTAAGGCTGCGGCTGCGCCCGCCATCGCTCCCGGCGCCATCCAGGCGGCTCCCCCCTTGGCCCCGGGTCTGGAACTGATTCCCGCGTTTGAAGCCGCGGTGATGATGTCCAAGGCCGGCATCCCTGCGGCCGCCGCGCCTTTGGCTCTGACCGCGGACGAAGCCGTGACCCTGGCCCAAAGCTTCGGCTACCCGGTGGCTCTCAAAATTGCCTCCCCCGATTTCCCCCACAAGACCGACGTGGGCGGGGTCTATCTTAACCTCCAGGATGAGACTATGGTGCGCGGTGCGTACCAGGCCATCAAAGACTCGGCCCGTTTCTTCGACCGTGAGGCGAAAATCGACGGGGTCACCGTCTCCCCCATGGCCAAACCCGGGGCCCTGGAAGTCATCCTGGGTATCCTCACCGACCCGCAATACGGCCCCGTTCTCATGTTCGGGCTGGGGGGTATCCAAACGGAGATTTACCAGGATGTGGCTTTTTGCCTGCTGCCGGCGGAGGACGAGGAACTCCAGGCCCTGATCAAGAAAATCAAGGGCTATCCCTTGCTCGCAGGGTTCCGGGGCCGGCCCAAACTGGACACGGACGCGCTGCTGGAAGCCATGAAGGCCCTGGCCCGCTACGCCTTCAAACACCCGGAACTGGACCAGATCGAACTCAACCCGCTGCTGCTTTACCCCAAGGGCCTCTTCGCAGTGGACGTGCGGATCTTTGCGCGGGCGTAGGAGGAAAGAGAAGATTGCGGGGGGAGGGCGAGGGACCTGAGGTCCCTCCCCTCCCCCCACACCCCCCTCCCAACCCGCATAATTTGTAAAGGTAGGGGTGGACCTGGTGTTCGCCCTGCTTTTAAAAGTAATTGGTGGCACAGGCTTTCTAGCCTGTGCCCGCAGGCAACCGCAGGTCATGGCCTGCGCTTTTAGAAATCATATGACCACGGCCCTATTACTGATTGACCTTCAAAACGACTACTTTCCCGGCGGCAAAATGGAGTTGGCAGGCAGCCTGGAAGCAAGTTTGCGCGCGCGGGAAATCCTTTCTGTTTTCCGGGAAAAAGGTCTGCCGGTGGCGCATATTCAGCACCTCGCCGCGCGGCCGGGCGCGACCTTCTTTCTTCCCGGCACGGAAGGAGTGAAGATTCACTCGAATTTGGAGCCCCTGCCGGGGGAAGTAATATTTCAGAAAAACTTTCCCAACAGCTTCAGAAATACCCCGCTGTTGGACCATCTTATTAACTTCCAGATAGATAAGATTGTCGTCTGCGGCATGATGACCCACATGTGCGTGGACGCCACGGTCCGGGCCGCGTTCGATTACGGCCTGGAGGTCACGGTGGTGCACGACGCCTGCGCTACGAGAGCTCTCACTTTTGAAGATCAGACCATCCCCGCGGCCCAGGTGCACGGGGCATTCTTGGCAGCTTTGAGTTTTATCTATGCCAAGGTCGTCAGCGCCGCGGAGTTTATAGGTGGCTTCCACTAACATTAGTAAATTTGTGACGGTCAATGATTTCTCCAAAAAACTCTGGTGGCACAGGCTTCCAGCCTGTGCTAATTTATTTTTAATGAAAGAAAAACTGACAAATTATTAGGTAGAAGAAAATTTTCAAGGGGTTCTTTTTATGAGGCAGTTCAAAATCATCGTGGAAAAGCACCTTGATGGTTATGTGGCCTATCCCCTGGGATTAAAAGGGGTGGTGGTGGGACAGGGTGATACCTATGAAGCTGCCCTGGCCGACGTTAAGTCCGCCATCGGTTTCCATATCGAGACCTTTGGACCGGAAGTCCTGGAGGTGGAGCCGCCTATCTTGGAGGCCTTTATCGCCGAAGCTGGAATCGAAGTCTAAATGGGTAAATTTCCCATTGATGCTCCCAAGGCCCGGGTAATTAAGGCCCTGGAAATTCTGGGTTTCCGGCTTCTGCGGGATAGGGAACATATTGCCATGCTGCGGTCTGATCCTGATGGCAGTAAAACCCCCTGACCATGCCCAATCATCCTTACATAAAATCTTCCACTTTAAGGACTATTTGCACCCAAGCAGGAATTTCCCGAGAAGATTTTTTTGACCGCGTATAAAAAAACTTAATTTTTACTTACATATGAATGCCCTCGAATTCTTCCGCCTCCAGACCCGGGAGGAAGTTCTGGCCCTCTATCCCCGCTTTGCGCCGGTGGGCGTGGAGGAGGTGGACTTATCTGCGGCCTTAAGCCGGGTCCTGGCCGCGGCGCTGCTCGCGCCCGAGGACGTGCCCGCGTTCCCCCGGGCCTCCATGGACGGTTATGGAGTCAGGGCCGCGGACACCTTCGGGTCCAGCGTGGGCGCACCCCAATATCTGGAGATCAAGGGCGAAGTGCCCATGGGCGCGGTGCCGGAACGCCCTGTGAACCCCGGCGAAACCCTGCGGGTCCCCACCGGGGCCATGCTGCCGCCGCATGCCGACGCGGTGGTTATGCTGGAATACACCGCGGAGCACCCCGACGGCACTCTGGAGGTGCGCCGCCCCGTGGCCCCGGGAGAAAATGTCCTGCAACCGGGGGAAGACGTCCGTCATGGGGAAGTCCTCTTTCCTGCGGGAATCCGCTTGCGCCCCCAGGACCTGGGGCTTTTGGCGGCGCTGGGAGTCACTATCGTCCCGGTTTTCCGCCGCCCCAGAGTGGCGATTTTGTCTTCCGGCGACGAAATCGTGCCCATCACCCAGAAACCCGCGGCCGGCCAGGTGCGGGATTCCAACGCGTATCTCGCAGCCGCGCAGGTGGCGGAATGGGGCGGCATTCCCACGATTAAAGGCATTGTCCCCGATGACTTCGATGCCCTTAAAACCTCGCTGATCGCGGCCCTGAAGGAAGCCGACCTGATCCTCATCTCCGGGGGATCCTCCGTGGGCGCGCGCGACCTGACTTTGGAGGCCATTAAGGCCCTGCCGGGCGCGGAGGTCCTGGCCCACGGGGTGGCCATCCGGCCAGGCAAACCCACCATCTTGGCTGCGGTGGGCCAGCCGCCCCTGCCTATGCTGGGCCTGCCAGGGCATCCCGCGTCTGCCGCGGTGGTCATGGAGGTGCTAGGAAAACCTTTGCTGGCCAGGCTGGCAGGGCTGGAGGCTCTTCCATCCTGGGGCGGGGAGGTGGCAGCAACCCTCTCCCGGAACCTGGCTGGAGCATCCGGCCGGGAGGACTACGTGCGGGTGCGCCTGCGCCGGGAAGAGGAGACTCTCTGGGCCGATCCGGTCCTGGGCCCTTCGGGGCTGCTTTCGCCTTTGGTCAAAAGCGAGGGCCTAGTGGTGATTCCTCTGGGGGTGGAGGGCCTGGTCCGGGGGGAAGCGGTAAAAGTCCGGCTCTTTTCTTCCACCCTTTAGGCCTACCCCTTCCGGGGCGGCTGACCTTTTGTCTTGATTGCCTAGTCCCCAGACCTTATCTTTAAAGTTCACTATGCAAACCGCTATTTCTGCCCAAGGCATCAGCAAGTCATTCCGTACCCGAATTTTCGGCCCTTGGAAGCAAGTGCTCCATGAGGTTGACCTGGAGGTGGAATCCGGGACCATTTTCGGCATCCTGGGTCCTAACGGCGCGGGAAAAACCACCTTTATTTCCATCCTGGCCACTCTGTTGCGTCCGGACACCGGCCAAGCTCGGGTTCTGGGGCTGGACGTGGTGAAGAACGCGGCCCTTCTTCGGGAGCGGATCAACCTGGCGGCCAGCGGCGCGCACTTTCTCTGGTGCCTGACGGTGGAGGAAAACCTCAGGTTCTATGGCCGCCTCTATGGTTTGGGAGGCAAAACCCTTGCCGCCAAGATCGAGGAACTCCTGGATATCTTCGGCCTCCAAACCCAGCGGCGGGTGACTTTCGAGCGCCTTTCCACCGGCCTCAAGCAGCGCCTGGCCCTGGCCAAGGCCCTGATCAACACCCCGGAACTCCTCTTTCTGGATGAGCCCACCACCGGCTTGGACCCGGAAATGGCCCAGCACAGCCGGGAAGAAATCCTGCGCCTGAACCGGGAGACGGGCTTGACCATTCTCCTCACCACGCATAACCTTCGGGAAGCGGAGATGCTGTGCGGGGAGGTGGCTTTTCTCAAGGAGGGACGGCTCCTGGCTCGGGGTACTATCCCCCAATTGCAGGAGCGCCTGGGGTTGGGGGACCGCGTCAGCCTGTTCTTCCAGGACGGCTGCGGAGACCTGGATTTTTCCCGGCTTCCGGGAGTATTAACTCATAAATTAGAGAATAACCGGGTGGACCTGATGGTGGACCGGGCCGAGGAGCGCCTGGCCCCGATTCTGGAAGCAATCTCCCGGACCCGGAATACGGTGATCCAGGTGCAGCTTAAGGAAGTGGACCTGGCCGAGATCTATCATGAAATTACCCAGTAGTTTCCATAAAATCTGGGCCTTTTCGGCCCGCAGCGCCCTGGTGAACCGGCGCAATGTCTTTGCCGTTTTCGAAATGCTCTTCTGGCCCGCGATCGGTATCTTCTCGGTGGGGCTCCTTACCCGTTTTCTGAAACTGGACCCGGAGACCGTGACCTTCGTCCTCATCGGCGCGGTGAGTATGAACACCATCCAGATCGCCCAGTTGGACCTTTCTTACGCCCTTCTTTATTCCGTCTGGGCCAAAAGCCTGAAGCACGAATTTATGGCCCCGGTCAGGCTGACCCATATCCTGGTGGGCGCCGGCCTGGTGGGCGTGATCCGGGGTTTTCTGGTCTTTGTGGTCATGGGCGTTTTAAGCATGTGGCTCTTTGATATGGACCTGGCCCGGCCCGGGACCGAAGGCTTGATTATCTTTATGGCCGGGATGTTTCTGAATGCCGCGGTCATCGGCGCGCTGGTCCTGGCCCTGGTGCTCAGGTTCGGGCAGCGGGCCGAAGTCGCGGCCTGGGCCTTCTCCTACCTGATGCTTCTCTTGTGTGGGCTGTATTATCCGGTGAGCGTGCTGCCTCCGGGGGTCCAGCTACTGGCCCAAATCATCCCTTTGACCTATTTCCTGGAATATTTCCGGCACTTCTACGGATTCCCCAGCAGCTACCCCCATCCCTTGCTTTACGGCTTCTCCCTAAGCGTGATATATTTGTGCGGCTGTTACGCGTTGGTGCATTACACCTTGAACTCGGCGTTGCAGCGGGGAACTCTATTGCGGCTATCGGAGTAAGATTTTGGCGGACGGGTGGGGAAACCTGTAGGGGGCGGGTTTGAAACCCGCCCCTACACTCCCTGGCCTCCCGCAATATACTTCAGGATTTATCGGCATAATGATCGGCGTCTTTGACTCAGGGTTCGGCGGGTTGGTGGTCCTGCGGGAGTTTTTAAGGGTCCTCCCCCAATATGATTATCTCTACCTGGGGGACAACGCCCGCATCCCTTACGGCACCCGCTCGGACAAGGTAGTGGTCCGTTTCACCGCCCAGGCGGTGGATTACCTGTTCCGCCAGGGCTGCCAACTCGTCATCCTGGCCTGCCATACCGCGTCCGCCAAGGCCCTGCGCACCATCCAGCAGATTTATCTCCCCCTCCACTACCCGGAACGCCGGGTTTTGGGGGTAGTCATTCCCACCGTGGAAGAGGCCCTGGCCCGCAGCCCCGGCAAACGCATCGGCGTCATCGGCACCGAAGGCACCGTGTCTTCCAAGTCCTTCGAAATCGAGTTGAAGAAACTGGACCCCGAAGTGGAGGTGGTGCAGCAGGCCTGCCCGTTGCTGGTGCCCATCATCGAATCCGGCGAGCAGGATTGGGAAGGCACCGGCATGATCCTGAAACGGTACCTGGCGCCCCTCAAAACAGCCCAACTGGACACCCTGATCCTGGGCTGTACCCATTACTCCATTTTGATGGATCAAATCCGGGCTCTTATGGGTGACAAGACGGGGCTGATCTGCTCCGGCCAGGTGACCGCGGCTAAGCTGGCGGATTATCTTAAGAGACACCCGGAGATGGAAACCCGCCTCAGCCGGGGGTCCAGCCGCGGCTACCTCACCACCGACCTCACCCCTCGCTTCCAGCAACTGGCTAGTCTCTTCATGGGGCAAGCTCTGACGCCGGAAGTGGTTGAGCTGTAAAAAAGATTCACCACAGAGACACAAAGACACAAAGGGACACAGAGAATAATTTTAGTTTTGGCGGCTCGCCGCCAAAACCAAAAATATCTTTGTGCCTCTCTGTGTCTTAGTGCCTTGGTGGTGATTCTTTTTACCTGTCCCCAGGCGCCAGCAGTTCCGCTTTCTGGTAATGCAGGCCGATGTCCCGCCTTAAGGCCAACCGGTTCCCATGTTCGTTCTCCCGGGGGATCACCCGGATTTTGCCCTGGTCAAAGGCATTAAGGAGGCGCTGCCGCAGGCTTTCCACCACCTGGCCCCGTTTCTGGTCTGCCTTCACCGTGGCGTTGGCCACCAGATAAGCCACCCGGGAGCCGTCGGACTTAAAGACCCCATCTTCGGTGCAATCCATGGCCGATGGGATGACGGTGATCTTCTTTTTATCGAAATAATCGAAGTCCATCTCCAGGACCTCGCCCTTTGTCAGGGACCAGGGGTAGCCCTTCTGCTGCTTGGGGCCGCCGGGGCCGGTGACCAGGGCCAGGCACAGCGATATCTGGTCCGCCCGCACTTCCGGCGCGACTTCCGCAAGACGGCCCTCTTTCATGGCCAGGAGCAAGGCCCCCAGGTTCCGCAGCCTCTTGACGATGGGCTGGAACTCGGGCTCCCCGGGCCGGATGTTGATTTCGCAGACCCGGACGGCCCGGGGCTGAAAATTGTGGTCAAAAGACGCGAAACAGCCGGGATAGAGCACGCAGGGCCGCAGGATGCCCTGCTCTTTTATTTTCTTAATCAGAGGCTTCGCAATAGTCTCTTCCGCCAGGGCCATCAGGGCCGGGGACTCCAGGGGATGGGGGGAGATGGAGCCCATACCCCCGGTGATGGGGTTGTCGATGCCCGGCGGGCCTTCGAACCTTTCCGGGTAATCCATGGCTGTCGGGAGAAGTTGGTAATTCCCATTCTTATCTACGAAAATCGTAAAACTGATTTCCACCCCGGACATGCGGGCTTCGATGAGCAGGGGCCAGGGGGTTTTCTTGCCGCATAATTGGCTGTAAGAATCCTTATAATCCTTCAACAATTCATCATAGACGTCCCGGATTTCCCAGGTGTTCAAAATAATCCGCGCACCTTTGCCCCCGGCGCTGTATGGGAATTTCAGGACCGCGCCGCCAAAATCATGGAGATAGTCCTGGCAGACCCTTAAAACCGCCCGGTAGTCCCGGGCGTCCACCTCAATCCAGGCCGGGGCCACAGGAATGCCGGCCTCCTGACAGAGGCGCTTGCACGCGATCTTGTCGGCCTCTATAAACGCACCTTTGCTATCCAGGCCGATGACCCGGTCGCCGCAACCGGCTGCCGTTAATTGATCCACTAAACCCTCAAAGATCAGGGCCTCGGGCATGACCAGGGCCAGGTCCAGGGCATTTTGCCGGAAAGCTGCGGTCAGGGCTTCGGCGTAGGCTGCCGGGTTATGGTCGGAGACCGGGATAAAACCCACGGGCCAGTTCATCTTCCGGGCGAAGGGGGGCATGGCTGGAGTGCCCCGGACCACGAGGCCCTGGTAGTCGCCGGGATAGAGTTCGCTGGTGGCCCGGGATGTTTCCAACGCAGCCAGGAAGCTTCTGCCGTCCGTACCGATGTAGCCGATCTTCACCTTCTCCATAGGATTCCTGTTCCTCTCGGGGGTTGGGCGGAATTGTCTCCTTATAGCAATAAGGTCGGCGCAAATCCATTAAAAATACCTTTGCCTCCGTCAGCAAAAAACGTTTCCAGGAGGTTATTCTTTTGCAGGCAGTTAACGGCTGCCTTGATTATTTCCTCTTTTCTCCTATAGTGATTTATCAAAAAGATCGCTACCAGAATAAGTTTGTACGCCACCCCCATCTTCCCGACTCCCATGCCCAAAAAATGTAAGGGATTGGGGGAGGGGGATTGGGGGAGGGGGTAAGGGCCCACTGGCCCTTACCCCCTCCCCCAAAAACAATCACCCATGCCCCTCTCCTTAGAACTGACCATTTTCAGTAAGCTCTTCGCGGCGGTGGCCGAGGAGATGGGGATCGTACTGCGCAAGAGCGCGTTTTCCCCCAACATCAAGGAGCGGCGGGATTATTCCTGCGCCTTGTGCACCTCGGAGGGCGAGCTTTTGGCCCAGGCCGCGCACATCCCCGTGCATCTGGGGGCTCTCCCCCGGACCCTGGCCCGGGTGCTGCCGGATTTTCCGCTGGCTCCTGGGGACATATTGCTCCTCAACGATCCCTACTGCGGCGGCACGCATCTCCCGGACCTCACAGTCATCGCCCCGGTCTATGCGCAATCGCGCCTGGCCTTCTACCTGGTGAACCGGGCCCACCACGCAGACGTGGGCGGCACGACACCCGGCTCCATGCCCCTGGCGAAAAGCCTGGAGAAGGAAGGGGTGGTCATTCCTCCCACTTACTTGTTCAAAGAGGGCCGGTTGCAGGAGGATTTTTTGTCGGCCCTGGTCTCCCGCATGCGGGTGCCAGCGGAACGGCGGGGCGACCTCCAGGCCCAGGTGGCCGCGCTCAACCGGGGCCAGGAGCGCCTACCCGGATTGGTGGAACGCTACGGCCTGGACAAGCTCCTGGACATGAGCCGGGCCTTGCTGGACTACTCGGAGCGGGCCATGCGGGAGTTGATCAATGCCATTCCCGACGGCTCCTATCATTTTACGGATTATCTGGATGATGACGGCTACGGCCGCCGGGACCTGGCCATCCGGCTCACCCTCACTATTAACGGCGACGCCGCGGTCCTGGACTTCCGGGCCAGCGACGGCCAGGCCCAAGGCGGCGTCAACGCAGTGCCCCCGGTGGTGGACGCGGCCTGCTATTACGTCTTTTTGACGCTGCTGGCGGAGGAATACCCCATCAATCAGGGCTGCTTCCGGCCTTTGAGCATCCTTACCCGCCCCGGCAGCCTCCTGGACCCCTTCTATCCCGCGGCCGTGGCCGCGGGCAACGTGGAGACCTCCCAACGCCTGGTGGACGTGGTTCTGGGGGCCTTGGCCCCGGCCCTGCCGGGAACGATCCCCGCCGCGTCCCAGGGCACCATGAACAACCTGGCCTTCGGGGGCCTGAATCCGGCCACCGGCAAGGAATTCACCTACTATGAAACCATGGCCGGGGGCATGGGCGCGGGGCCGAGTAAGCCCGGCCTGGACGGGGTGCACACCCACATGACCAACACCCGGAACACCCCGGTGGAGGTCTTGGAGCACGACTACCCGCTGCTGGTGGAGCGCTACGCCTTTATAGAAAACTCCGGCGGCCCCGGGCGCTTCCCCGGCGGCCGGGGCCTGGTCCGGGATTTCCGCTTCCTCACCCCGGTCACCATCAGCCTCTTAAGCGAGCGGCGCAGCCACGCGCCTTACGGCCTCCAGGGCGGCGGGGTAGGCGCGCCGGGAGAAAATGTGCTCATCACGGAGAAAGGCGAAGAAAAGCTGCCGGGAAAGATCAACCTGCCCTTGCCGGAAGGCAGCCGTTTATCCATCCGCACGCCGGGGGGCGGGGGATGGGGGGAAGTTTAGGTTGTAGGAGGTTATTAAATGAAATGCTTATGGGAAGATTTTGGCGTTATTATAACCTCCGATATATAGCATAGATCTTCAACCTCGGCCGGGCCGAGATCGAAAACCGGATTAAAGAGGGCAAGAATACACTGCGTTTGGACAAACCGAGTTGCCAGCTATTTGAGGCTAACCAGGTTAGACTGTTTTGGAGAAGGGGCTATTTATTTGAGGGGATAGAAAAAATGAAGAAGTATTCGGACATTAAGCGTGATTCCGATGAGATTTTTGCTAAAGAGAGAGAGACAAGAGAATCATATGCTGCAAAGAGAGAAAGAAAATACAGACAATCTTTAAGTGTGGTTGGCGGTCATATACATAATGAATTAAATGAAATAGGAGCCACATTCTTGGGAAGGAGAACGGTATGGTTTTTAATAGTACCTATACAGAAAAATAATTATCAGGTAATTGGCCGTAGATTTGAGTCAATGTTTGAAGCAGGGGATATAGGTCATATATGGAAACTTGATCTAATAGAAGAAGATGGGTTATCCTATACCGTCATAGAAATATTTATGAAATTTGATTGGTTAGAAGAAAACTTCCGTCTTTCTATTGAAAAAGGATCACGGTTTGTATTGAAATATGTCCATCCTTCTAAATGGGACTTAGTAATGGAAGAATTAAAAAATAAAATTGGAATATTAAATAAGAAATTAGAGAACCTCTAAAAATAAGAGATAATTTAAAAGCCCAATCCCCAAATTAAGTGACGGGCTTTTTTATTTTAGATTCTGGAGGAGGAGAAAACTCTCAACCATACAAGCCCCTGATCGTGAAGGGTAAGACACGTTGACATCTTTTTTGGAAAACAGCATCAAAGGAGAGCATTTAACTTGCCAATATCTATAATTATCCAATAGTTTCTATATGTTATCCCAGTAAAAGCATGACTGGTGAATTCTCAAAGTTTTAAAACATGTTGTTAAGAATCTTGTATAAAAATGACTCCTTTCCCACCCCTTCAAAATGCTTGACATTCCCCGTTTTGAAGTGATAATTTGCATTAGGAGCTTGGATCCGGCAAGCGCGGACTGAGACTCGGCGGTGGCTAATAATCTACCCCAGAGTTGCGGTCTGGGGTTTTTTTTATGGAAATTATCAGCGACCCGGCGCAGATGCGCCAGACGGCCAGGGATTGGCGGTCACAAGGCAAAAGAATAGCCCTGGTGCCCACCATGGGTTATTTCCATGAAGGCCACCTTTCCCTGATGCGCTATGGCCGGGAGGCCGCCGACAAGCTGGTGGTGAGCCTGTTTGTCAACCCCGCGCAGTTCGGGCCCAACGAAGACCTGGCCCGCTACCCTAGGGATTTGGAGCGGGACTCCAGCATGGCCCGGGAGGTGGGGGTGGATATTTTGTATACGCCCCCGGCGGAAGTCATGTACCCTCAAGGGTATCAGACTTACGTGGCCGTGGAGGAGTTGAGCAAACCCCTTTGCGGCAAGTCCCGGCCCGGGCATTTTAAGGGCGTGGCCACCGTGGTCCTGAAGCTGCTGAACCAGGTGCAGCCGGATATAGCCGTTTTCGGGGAAAAGGATTACCAGCAATTGCAGGTGATCCGCCGCCTGGTGGCTGACTTGGACGTGCCCGTGGAGATCGTGGGCCGGCCCATCGTCCGGGAAGCGGACGGGTTGGCCATGAGTTCCCGGAACACTTATTTGTCACCGGAGGAACGGGCCGCGGCCCTGTGCCTGTTTAGGGCCATCCGGGCCGCCCGGGAGCTGGTGGTCTCCGGGGCCAAGTCCCGGGAAAGCGTGATGGAGGCGGTCAAGGGGATTATCGCCGCCACGCCCCACACCGATATCGACTATATCGCCCTGGTGGACCCCGTCACCCTCCAGGAAATCGACACTATTGACAATGAAGCCCGCCTGGCCCTGGCCGTGCGGGTGGGCAAAACCCGGCTGATTGACAATACCCTGCTTTCGGAGTCCCTGTTATGCTGCGTGTAATGTTGAAATCGAAGATTCATCGGGCCACCGTCACGGAGGCCAACCTGGGCTATGAAGGCTCCCTCACCATCGATGCCGACCTGATGCAGGCCGCAAATATCCTGCCCTATGAGATGGTGCACATCTTCAATATCTCCAACGGGGAGAGGTTCCAGACCTACGCCCTGGAGGGCGAGGCCGGCAGCGGCGTGATGTGCTTAAACGGCGCCGCGGCCCGGAAAGGGACCCCCGGGGACCTGATTATCATTGCTACCTTCGCCACCTACGACGACGCGGCTTTGGACCAGCATAAGCCCCAGATTGTCCTGGTGGACGCGCATAACCGCATCAAAAAAGAGACTCCCGAAAAAGTCTGGAAAAGTGCGGCGCGATAAGTAAAGAAAAATAGGGACATTTTCTATTTTTCTTAATTTTTCCCGCGGAATTAAATACGGTTTGGAAAAATGGGAAGTGTCCCTATTTATCTCTCCTTTCCTCTCTAAATAGCCGCTGCCGACATAAAACCCTTGTTTTTTCCCCCTGCTTAAAGTTAATATTTTAAGGTTAATGGGAGGGCACTTTCTCCGCCCTGATTTTTTTTGCAAAGGAGCCATGGCATGGCCCACGATTTTCTTTTTACCTCGGAATCCGTAACCGAGGGGCATCCGGACAAAGTGGCGGACCAGGTTTCCGACGCGATTTTAGACGCCATTATCGGCCAGGATAAATATGCCCGGGTGGCCTGCGAGACTCTGGTCACCACCGGGTTAGCCATGATTGCCGGGGAAATTACTACTACCGCGCGCGTCGATTACCCGGACATCGTCCGCCAGACCATCAAGGAGATCGGCTACGACGACTCCTCCGTGGGCTTCGACTGGGAAACCTGCGCGGTCCTGACTTCCATCGACCGGCAGTCGCCGGATATCGCCATGGGGGTGGAAGGCCGGGGGCTGTCCCCGGAGCAGGGCGCGGGCGACCAGGGTCTGATGTTCGGTTATGCGTCCACCTCCACCGAGAACTTGATGCCCATGCCCATCTGGTATGCCCACCGCCTGGCGGAGCGGCTGGCCAAGGTCAGGAAGGACGGCACCCTGGCGTTTCTGCGGCCCGACGGCAAGACCCAGGTGACGGTGCGCTATGAAAACGGCATGCCCAAGAGTATCCACACGGTGGTGATCGCGGCCCAGCACAATCCCGACATCAAGCCCGAGCAGGTGAAAGAGGCCGTCATCGAGGAAGTGATCAAAAAGACCATTCCCGCGAATCTGCTGGTGGACACCAAGTTTCTGGTGAACACCACCGGCCGTTTCGTGGTGGGCGGACCTCTGGCTGACTGCGGCATGACCGGCCGCAAGATCATTGTGGACACTTACGGCGGCCGGGGCTACCACGGCGGCGGCGCGTTCTCCGGCAAAGACCCCACCAAGGTGGACCGCACCACTTCCTATATGCTGCGCCACGTGGCCAAAAACGTGGTGGCCGCGGGGCTGGCCAACCGCTGCGAAGTCCAAGTGGCCTACTCCATCGGCCTTCCCGATCCCCTGTCCATCATGGTCTATACTTATGACACCGCCATTATTCCCGAAGAGAAGATCCTGGAGATCATCAAGGACACCTTCAGCTTCAAGCCCGCGGCCATGATCCAGTACCTGGACTTACAAAGGCCGGTTTTCAAGAAGACCGCGGCTTACGGCCATTTCGGCCGCACCGACCCGGACTTCACCTGGGAATATGTCAACAAGGCGGAACTCTTGCGGGAGAAAGCCGGGCTGACCGGCCCCAGCCCCAATTTGAAATGCGTCTGCGCGGCGAATTAGAAGCTTAGAAACGAGGTTCTCATGGATTATGATGTAAAGGATATCAATCTGGCCGACAAAGGCCGCTTGCGGGTGGAATGGGCCCGCCGGGACATGCCGGTGCTCAACGCCATCCGGGAACGCTTTGAGAAAGAAAAACCCCTGAAAGGTCTGCGCCTGGCCGCATGCCTCCATGTCACCACCGAAACCGCGGTCCTGGCCGCGACTTTGAAGGCCGGGGGCGCGCTGGTGCATGTTTGCGCGTCCAACCCCCTGAGCACCCAAGACGACGTGGCCGCGCATCTGGCCAAAAATGAAGGCATTCCCACCTTTGCCATCAAGGGTGAAGATAGCGAGACTTACTATCGCCACATCAACCAGGCCCTGGATGTCAAACCCCAGATGACCATGGACGATGGGGCCGATATCGTCTTTACCGTGCATACCAAGCGCACGGAGCTTCTCCCGGAGGTCTTCGCCGGCACCGAGGAGACCACCACCGGCGTCATCCGCCTCAAGGCCATGGCCGCCGACGGGGTGCTCAAATACCCCATCATCGCGGTGAACGACGCCATGACCAAGTATCTCTTCGATAACCGCTACGGCACCGGCCAGAGCACCATCGACGGCATTTTGCGGGCCACCAACCGGTTGATGTCTGGCAGCATCTTTGTGGTGGCGGGTTATGGCTGGTGCGGCCGGGGTGTGGCCATGCGGGCCCGGGGTCTGGGCGCCCGGGTGGTGATCACCGAAGTGAACCCGCTTAAAGCCCTGGAAGCCCTGATGGACGGCTACGAAGTACTGCCCATGGCTCAGGCCGCCAAAATCGGCGATATCTTTTGCACCCTCACCGGGGACATCAACGTCATCCGGGAGGAGCATTTCCCGGTGATGAAAGACGGAGCCATTCTTTCCAACTCCGGCCATTTCAACGTGGAAATCGAAATCACCGCGCTGGAACGCCTCAGCACCGGGAGGCGGCAAATCCGGGATTTCGTGGAAGAGTTCACCTTGAAAAACGGCAGGCGCATCTACTTGCTGGCGGAAGGCCGGCTAGTGAACCTGGCCGCGGCGGAAGGACACCCCTCCGCGGTCATGGACATGAGCTTTGCCAACCAAGCCCTGGCTGCGGAGTTCATCTCCAAGAACCACCAAAAGTTTGAGAAGAAGGTCTACCCCGTGCCCTTAGAGATCGACAAGGAGATCGCCCGGCTGAAACTGGCGGCCATGGGCACGGCCATCGATACCCTGACCCCGGAGCAAGAGAAGTATCTGGCTTCTTACGATCTAGGCACTTAAAAAGATAACGGTCTTCGGTCTTTGACCCTCCCTTTGCGGAACCAAAGACTGAAGACCTTATATCATAGCCCCACCTCCATATCAGAGGTTCCCACCATGGCTGCGATTAAATTCGGCACCTCCGGCTGGCGGGGGATCATTGCCGAAGATTTCACCTTCGCCAATGCCCGCCTGGTCTGTCAGGCCATCGCCGACTATCTGCAAGACGGGGGCATGGCCTCCCAGGGTGTGGTCATCGGCTACGATACCCGCTTCCTCTCCGAAACCTTTGCCGCCACCGCCGCGGAGGTGCTGGCGGGCAACGGCATCCCCTGCTTTTTCACTGATCGCGACTGCCCCACGCCGGTGGTGAGTTTTGCTATCCGGGACGGAAAGCGGGCCGGGGGCATCAACATCACCGCCAGCCATAATCCGCCGGAATACAACGGCGTCAAGTTCTCTCCGGCCAGCGGCGGCCCGGCCCCGGAAGCGGTCACCAAGCCCATCGAGGCCCTGGCCAATAAGCTCGCGGCCGGCGACGTCAAGCTCCTGCCCTTAAAAGAGGCACGGTCCCAGGGGCTAATCACCGACCTGGACCCCCGGCCCGGCTATTTTCAGCATCTCCGCGGCTTGGTGGACGTGGAGGTCCTGAAAAAGGCCGGTTTGCGGGTGGCCGTGGACGTGCTCTACGGCACCGGCAGAGACTACCTGGACGCGTTTTTACGGGAAGCGGGAGTGGAGGTGGAATTGCTCCACGGTTACCGGGACGCGCTTTTCGGCGGCCACCGTCCGGAGCCTTCCGCGGAATTCCTGGGAGAACTGGCCGCGCGCATCCCCAAATTTAAAGCCCATCTGGGGCTGGCCACGGACGCGGACGCGGACCGCTTCGGGGTGATGGATTCCCGGGGCGCATACCATGAAGCCAATGAAATCCTGGCCCTGCTGCTGGACTATCTCATTGAGACCCGGGGCTGGGACGGCGGCGTGGCCCGGAGCGTGGCTACTACCCACCTCATTGACCGGGTCGCAGCTAGACATGGCCGTCCGGTTTTTGAAACCAAAGTGGGATTCAAATACTTAGGTGAATATATCCTCAGCGGACAGGCGGTGTTAGTGGGAGAGGAGAGCGAAGGCTTCTCCATGAAAAACCATCTGCCCGAAAAAGACGGCATCCTGGCCGACCTCCTGGTGGCGGAAATGGTGGCCCGGAAAGGCAAAGACCTGCCCCAACTCCTGGAAGAGCTGTTCTCCAAGGTGGGGCCGGTGCACAACCGCCGGGTCAATCTTTCTCTGGCCCAGGAGACCAAAGAGCGGCTCCTGGAGCATCTGCAAAACCCGCTTCGGAGTTTTGCAGGCAAAGCCGTGAAACAGCACGTGACCATCGATGGCCATAAGTTTATCCTGGATGACGGCAGTTGGGTCTGCTTCCGGCCTTCCGGCACCGAACCGGTGGTGCGCTTCTACCTGGAGGCCTCCACCCACGAGGCCCTGGCGCAACTACAGCAAGCAGGAGAAGCCTTGCTCCGGGAAGTCTGAGATGCCCAGTTTAGGTTTTCCCCAACTCCTGGAAATGGCCTTGATGGCCGTGGTTCTCCTTTTTTCCATCGTGGTCCATGAGGTGGCCCACGGCTATGTGGCCCTCCAAAATGGCGACCCCACCGCCCGCCTCCTGGGACGTCTCACTCTGAACCCCATCCCTCATATTGACCCCATCGGTAGCATTCTGTTGCCTCTGCTCCTCCTGGTAACCAGCTCGCCCATCCTTTTCGGCTGGGCCAAACCTGTGCCCGTAAACCCGCTCAATTTCCGGAACTACCGTTGGGGGGAAATCACCGTCAGCGCCGCGGGGCCGTTGAGCAACCTGGCCCTGGCCGTAATCTTCTCCTATCTTCTGCTCCTGGCGCCAGCCAACCTGGGCCTCATGAAAATGGCACTCTACGGGGTCCATATCAACATCATCCTGGCCCTGTTCAATCTCATCCCCATCCCGCCTCTGGACGGCTCCCACATCCTCTCGATCTTGCTGCCCCGGGACCTGGCGCGAGCCTATGCTTATCTGGAACCCATAGGCTTCATCCTCATTTTGGTTCTGTTTTATACCGGGATTTTGGGGATGTTCCTCATGCCGGCGTATCGCCTGATCGCCTCTTTCCTGCTGGGCCAATAGCAGGCCGGGGCAAAGCCGGGCGGGGAAACCCCGCCCCTATGGACCGTTCCTTCCCTCTTTACCCAACCTCTCCTCGGGCATTTCCCATTAAGCGGAATTATGGTATGGTTTAAGTAATGGCAATGCGGAGCAAAGTCGGTTTCAAGCTTTTGGGGGTCAACCTTCTCTCCCTGCTGGTGGCCCTGGTGGCTGTGCTTCTGGTTATCCAATACCTGGCTACCCAGAAGATTTTGGAGTGGCACGGCGAGCGGGTGGAGCTCACGGCCCGGCTGGTGCTGGCGGAGTACCTGGGAAAGATTCAGCGGGTGGTCCAGGCCGCCAATCTGTTGTCCGACAACCCCAGTTACGGAGAACTCCTGGCCGCGGGAGAAGGTGAAAGCCTGCGCCGCCTGGCCAACCCCATGATGAAGGCCACCGGCCTCCACGTCCTCACCATCACCGACTCCAAAGGCATCATCCAGGCCCGGGCCCACGACCCGGAAGCCATCCGGGTGGACATCTCCAGCAACCCTTTAGTGCGGGCCGCGTTGAGAGGCAAAGAAGCGGTGCGCATGACCCAGTGGATGGACACCATTGTGCTCAGCGCCACTTCCCCCATCCGTTTCGACAACAAGGTGGTGGGAGTGATGCTCACCGGGTTATTGGTGGACAAGGGTTTCGTAGAATCGCTGTCCCGCCCCGGCGCGGAAGTGGCCGTCTTTTATGCCAACCGTCTGGTGGTCAATTCGTTTAAAAATCTGCCGGAAACCGCACTCAATGAGATCCGCCGCAGCAAAGAGCTGGCTGCCGCCGGGTCTGCGCCTCCTACCCGGGTCCAGAGTCTGAAGCTGGGGGACCAGGACTACACCCTGTTCTACCTGCCCCTGGAAGAAGAAGACGTCAAACCCTGGGAAAACCTCATCGTGGTGGGGGTGAACCGCCGGGAGTTGGACGCCAGCCTGCTGACTTTGAAGCTGGTGATCTTCGGAGTGGGCGGGGCCAGCGCCTTGATCGGCGCGCTTCTCAGCGTCTGGCTCTCCTGGGGTATGCGCCGGCAGATAAATCACCTGACGGAAGGCACCCGCCAGGCGGCCCGGGAGGAATTGGCCGGAGACATTCTGGTGACCAGCCACGATGAGATGGGGGAACTGGCGGAATCCTTCAACACCATGATCCGGGCCTTGCGGGAAAAGACCGATCTTCTCAAGGAAGAACGCGACCGGGTGGCGGCCAACGCCGATTTTCTGGCGATGATCGTCCATGACATCAAGGCCCCTTTAACCGGGGTGCGCCTGACCATTGAAGCCTTGGAGGATGAAACTTTGCCTCCGGAGATTAACCATAAGCTCCAGGGAATTATCCAAAGAAGTGAGGGTCTGCTGCTGCATCTCCACAATGTCCTGGATTTAAGCCGGTTCGAGGCCGGCAGTCTGGCTTTGCGTCCGGAGGCGGTGCCCCCGGGGTTTGTTATTCAACGGCTGGTGCATCACTTCAGCCCTGTGGCCCAACACCAGGGAGTGGCCCTGAGCGCGGTCCTGCCCTCGGATTTGCCGTCATTGCATGTGGACGAGCATTCTTTGGAACGGGTATTGTCCAATCTCCTGGTGAACGCCCTGGCCGCCACCAAGAAAGGCGGGAAAATTCAAGTGGAAGCCCGGATAATTCCGGAGACCGATCCCCAGGAAGTGGAAATCATTCTGGCCGACACCGGCTGCGGCCTGAAACCCGAAGAGCAGGAGCACCTCTTCGAGAAATATCGGTTAAAGCCCCAAAAGAGCGGCAGCTCCGGGCTGGGGCTTTATATTTGCAAGACCCTGGTGGAGGCCAACCACGGCCGCATCTGGGTGGAAAGCCAGCCTGGCCGGGGAAGCCGGTTCCATCTGGCTTTTTCCGCCTACCCTGCCGGGGGCAAAGCTGAAGAAACTGAGGAAGAGAGGGCCGCGGCCTCCTGATCTTCTAACAACCGGCTTGATAAAGGACGGCATGGATTTTCGCATCCTGGTAATCGATGACGACCCGGGCACCCGGGAAGCCCTGGTGGCTATTCTGGACCGGGCCGGCTACCGCATCACTTCCCTGGCGGGGAGCGACGCGGAGATTGAAACCGCGTGCCACACCCGCGGCTATCACGCGGCCGTGGTGGATTATCATCTCCCGCATCATAACGGCCTAGAGGTGGCCTGGCGGCTGAAAGAGTGCATGCCAGATTGCCGCATCCTCCTTATTTCCTCAGAGTTGCCCATAGTCCAGGAAACAATGGTTGACGCTGGTCTGGTGGACCGGTTCCTGGCCAAGCCTTTCTCTAAAGAAGCCATTCTGGAGGCAGTAACCCAACTTTGCCACCCCGGGGCGGCGTGATTCCCCCGCTGCTGGACCGGACCGCGGCCATAGCCGATCTGCCGCAATGGGTGTCCCGGTATGCCCGGCAAGAGAACCTGTTTGCTCCTGGGGACCGAGTATTGGTGGCGGTTTCCGGGGGGCCGGACTCCGTGGCTCTTCTGCAATTACTGCATCGCCTGCATTCCGAATTGAACCTGGAACTGGGGGTGGCTCATTTTGACCACGGTCTCCGGGGCCGGGAGTCCCGGGAGGAGGCCGGGTTCGTAGCGGCTTTGACTAAAAGCCTGTCTCTCCCCTTTTTCGGCGGTGAAGGCGACACCCGGCAACTGGCCCGGGGGAAGAAAATTTCTTTGCAAATGGCGGCCCGGCGACTGCGGCTCCGGTTCCTTAAAGACACTTGTCGCAATCATAGTTATCAAAAGCTGGCCCTGGGGCACACTGCGGACGACCAGGTGGAGTTGTTCTTTCTTCGCCTTCTCAGAGGGGCGGGGCCGGAAGGCCTGGCAGGGATGCCCTCCATTACCCCGGAGGGCCTGGTGCGGCCTTTGCTGGCGGTAGGGAAAGAGGTGATTCTCGCGTGGCTGCGTCAGGAAAATCTTCCTTACCGCCAGGACCCCAGCAATCTGAAGCGGGATTACCTGCGCAACCGGGTGCGTCTGGATTTGCTGCCGCGATTGGAAGAATATAACCCACGGGTCCGGGACGCGGTCTGGCGGGCCCAGGCTTTGCTGCAAGAAGAGCAGCTGGTTTTGGGCCCGGAGGTGGCCCGGACCTGGGCAGAAGTGGGCGAGGATTTAGGCTCTGACTTTTACCGCCTTCACATCCCTGAATTTTTACAACTGCCTGCGGCTCTCCAGAAATTGGTGCTGCGCTCCGTGCTGCATAAAATCCTGGAAGAATATCCCTTAAGCGCGGCCCAGGTTGACGGGGTCCTGGATCTGGCTAAAGCTGGGAAAAGCGGCGGTCAGATGTCCCTGGGAACCTGCCGAGTGGCCCGGGCAGGCGCGGACCTTCATATTTTTCGGCGCCTTCCGGCTCCTTTCCCGGATGGCGGCGTTCTTCCTACCTGCCCCGGCAGTTTCGAAGCTGAGGGCTGGAAATGGCGTTTGACCAGCCATCCATATTCACCGGAGGCCCCCCGGCCCCAGGAAACGCAGATTGCCTGGTTTGACCAGGATTGCGTAAATTTTCCCTTGGAAATCCGCTGGTTCCAGTCCGGAGACCGTTTTTGGCCCACGGGCGCGCCGGGCTATCGGAAACTCCAGGATTTCTTGGTAGACAGCAAAATCCCCCGCTGGCTGCGGCCTTATCTTCCGCTGGTGGTCAGCCGGGGGCAAATTATCTGGATTCCGGGCCTGCGCCTGGCCGAGACGGCGAAATTGACCGGCGAAACCCGGAATTTATTGGAATTGGAAGTATCCCCAGGCAATACCGATACCCGGCGCGTCTGGGAGATGCTCCGGTCTATAAAGCCACCAACCTAAGAATGGGAACTAGTCCGTTTTTACTCCTCATCAATCCGTGGATTTACGATTTCGCGGCCCATGACTTTTTTGCCCGGCCTTTGGGGTTGTTGTATTTGGCCTCATTTCTGAAAAGCCAGGGTTGTGAAGTTCATCTCCTGGATTGCCTGGATGCCCCCCATACTCGTGCCGGTCCCTTCGGCACCGGCAGATACCCCAAGGAGGTACTGCCAATCCCCGCTGCGCTCCAGGGCATCCCCCGGCGCTACGGGCGTTATGGTATTAGTGAAGCCGATTTTAAAGCCCGCCTGGAGGCAATGCCGCAGCCGCCGGACGCCATCCTGATCACCTCCCTCATGACTTACTGGTATCCGGGGGTGCAGGCCGCGATCCGCCTGGCCCGGGAATATTTTCCTGCAACCCCGGTGATTCTCGGAGGCATCTACGTCACGCTCTGCCCGGAGCACGCGCGGCAATGCAGCGGTGCAGATGTGGTTATCACCGGCCCCGGCGAGGAGGCTATTATCAGCCATCTAAACGCCGCTGGCCTCCTTTCTCTCAACCCTCAGAAAGCGGCTGATTTCGATTCCCTGCCCTACCCCGCGCTGCACCTTCTCTCCCTCCTCCCCTATCTACCCGTCCTCACTTCCCGGGGGTGTCCCCTGAACTGCTCCTATTGCGCCTCCCACCTCCTCCAACCCCGCTACCAGCGCCACCAGCCAGCCGCGGTGGCGGAGGAATTGCGCTACTGGCAAGAGCGTCTGGGTTTGCAGGACGTGGCTTTTTACGACGACGCCTTGCTGTTGGACGCGGAGAATCATTTATTGGTCATCCTGGAAGAACTGGAGCAAAATGGCTTATCTTTCCGCTTCCATACCCCCAACGGCCTGCATGCCTGCCTAATAACTCGGGTGGTGGCCCGCTGGCTGAAGCGGGCTGGGTTCACCACGCTGCGTCTGGGAGTGGAAACAGTGGCACTGGGGCCGGAACGCCTGGATCACAAACTCCAGGTCGGAGAATTGGAGGACGCGCTGGCCAATCTTAAGGAAGCTGGATTCCGCCAGGAGGAAATCGGCGTCTATCTCCTCCTCGGCCTGCCCGATCAGAAAGAAGAAGAAGTAATCAATTCCATCCGCCGAGTCAAACAACTGGGTGGCTCGCCGGTCCTGGCCCAATACTCCCCCATCCCCGGCACCGCGCTCTGGCCCCAGGCCGTGGCCACTAGCCGCTATGACCTCCAGAGCGATCCCTTATTTCACAACAATTCCCTTTTCCCCTGCTGGCCTGAGTTTTCCTGGGAACGCTATACTAATTTGAAACGCTTGGCCGCAGATTAGAAGTTGTGGTAGGGTGGATTGGAGGGAACAGCTTTTCGCTTTTGGTTTTTACTGCTCACTGCTCACTGCTCACTGCTCACTGGCCACTGACTACTGACTACTAAGGAATCAAGCATGGGCACTTCCAGCGCGCGGCGGGCGCCCACTACCTGGCTCTGGCGGCGGGCTAAAGGCGCAGCCACCCGCTATCTGGCCCCGGACGGGGGATTCGGTCTGGAGGCCCGGGAGGTAGTGGCTCGGTATCTCGCAGCCCTGGGCGAAGACACCGGTCCTGAGAGTCAAGGGTTGTTGGCGAGTTTCCGGCTGACCCGGAAAGCGGGCCAGAATCTGGGGGCTTTCGCAGACACGGCAGCTTCTCGAGGTTGGGACGCGGCTCTGAAGGAGTGCGGAATAACCGGGGAAGCCGGGAAATCAGGTGATATTGCCGCGCCTTTGCTGGCCGGGGCCCTGCTGGAGGCCGACGGCGGTTTGGAGGACGCAGTGGCCCATTCTTCCCTGGCCGCGGTGCTTCAGGATTACGATTCTCTAAAACAGGGCGACACGGCCCAATTAGTGACTAGATTTCTGGCGGAATCGATATATCAACGCCTGGTCCTGGACCTGGGAGATCCCCTGGAAGCGGCCACTTTGAACTACAGCCATTGGCGACAGGGCCTGGATGGACTTAAAAGCTGGATTGCCGGGGCTGGAGCAGCGGCAGATCAGCCGCCTCCAGAAAACTGGCGGGGTCTGGCGGGATGGAATTGGGTGACCCTGGTTTTGGGAAAAATAATGGTGCGTCTCCTGGAATAATCTTCGACTTCTAAATACTTGCGTCTTTCTTTGCGCCTTTACGTCTTTGTGTGAAACCTATCTTTTCTAATCTGGCCAAGGATAGTATGCCCAATCATCTCTACCTGCGGGCTCCGGGGGAAAAACGCCGCCCTCCCCCCGGAATGCAGGCAGTCATCCACCTGGATGAGCCGAAAATTAGCGGCTATCCCCTGCACCACAATCTCGACAAGTTGTTCATCCATTCCGCGCCGCCGCCTCCGGCCGCGGCCGCGTTTCTCCTGGCGGCCCTGGGGGTGTGGGCCGCTGACAAGCTCCTGCCCCGGAAACTTCAGCCCGACGCCTGGACCCGGGAGATTGTCCTTTACCTGCCCACAACTAAGGAATGGGCCGGGGTTTTTCCGCAACTTGCCAGGATTTTGAATTTCCTCACCGGCGACGTCTGGTCCATCAAACCCAGGGAATCGCGGATAGATTTAGGATTTGCAGGCAAATGGGAGAAGTCCTGGAAGCCAGATGCGGTGGCCCTGTTCTCCGGCGGGCTTGACTCCCTGGCTGGGGCCATCGATCAATTGGAAGAAGGCCGCCGCCTCCTGTTGGTGAGCCACCACGACTATGGCCAGTTGGCCGCGGTGCAGCAAAGCCTGGCCGGGAGCCTAAATGCCCACTATGGGCCGGAACGAGTATACCACCTGAATATGAGAGTGCAATTTCCCGAGGCCCCGGAGTTGACCATCAGGAGCCGCTCTCTCCTTTTTCTGGCCCTGGGGTTGGCCGCGGCCGCGGCCTTCGGGCCGGATACGCCCTCGTATCTGCCTGAAAACGGCTGGGTCAGCCTCAACCCGCCTCTGACTCTGAACCGCCTCGGCGCCAACACCACCCGCACCACCCATCCCTATTTTATGAAGCAGATTACCCGGCTGTGGCGGGACGCGGGGATCAAGCAACCCCTGATGAATCCTTATCAGTATCTCACCAAAGGGGAAGTGCTGCGCCATTGCCGCCACCCCGAATTATTGCAGAAACTGGCTCCCCAAAGCAGTTCCTGCGCCCGGCCCGTAGTCTCCCGCTGGCGGGGCCGGCCCGGGGGTGAGTGCGGCTACTGTTACCCCTGCCTGCTCCGGCGGGCCGCGCTCCACCGCCTGGGCCGGGACCGGGGCGAGGATTATCTCCTGGATATCTTGACTGAGCCGGGGACCTTACAACATCGCAGCCGGGGCCGGGACCTCCGGGCCCTGCTCCTGGCCCTGAAAACCTGGGAGGAATCACCCATGGAAGTGGAAAACCGTGTTTATTGGGGGGACCAGGGATCGGGCTCGGCCCACAAGTACACACAGATACGGCAATTGCTGGCCACAGGTTTTAAGGAAATCGGGCAGTTTTTTCGGGACAAAGGGTCGCTTTTGCTTAATGCTTTCCTGTAATCTTGAGGTGACCTTAGGGTCTACCGTGAAAACCAAAATCCCCCTAAATCCCCCTTTAGAAAAGGGGGACTTTTTTTTAAGCCCCCACAGAACCCCCGCTTTCGGAAAAAAGCTGTCTGACGATATCCCCCCGCCTTTCTTTCCCGCGCCTTATCCTATTCCCTCCATTTCGTCTGCATGTTTGGTTATCCAGGTTTATTAATGGGGTGGCCCACTTGCCGCAGTTACAATGATGCTTATTTTGAAGAAAACATGGCAGTCCAAGAAGCCGCACACTGATTTCCTGGGAGGTTATGTCATGAAAGGAAAGATATTGGGTCTCGTTTGGGCAGCAATTTTATTCATGTTTGGCGTCGGCCTGGCAATGGGTATGGCCTCCGGACCGGAAGGCAAAGAAGTAAAGCCCTCCAGCTATGCGCCGGTGGTCATCAAGGAAAATTTTGCCAGCATTCTCACCCGCATGAAAGCGGCCAAACCCGAGATTATGAAGCGTCAGCTGGAACTGCTGGCCATGCGCTACGATCTGGGCAACCGTCCGGCCAAGGGAGTGACCATGTCCCGGGGCAAGGCCGTGCAGGAAGGCGTGCGGGTTAAACTTCCATCCGGAGTGACCTGGGACCAATTGGCGTCCATGACCCCGGAACAGATCAAGGAGAAGGACCTGTATCCCGCAGGATTTTACCCCTTGCCCCACCCCAACCACCCGGAAGGAGGCATGCTCTTCCCGAAATTCCACATTGACGAAATCAAGAAGCAAACAGGCCGGGACCTTAACCGCTTCGATTTGGATTTCGACCTCCCGGACCTCTTTCTCCCGGAGTTCCCGCCGCCCATCTATCTGACCACCAGACCCGATCTGGGGGACGTATCCAAGGGACAGTTGGTGACTACCCAGAACCACCAGGACCTCTTCAACGGCATTCTCAACCCCAAGCAACTGGAGGGTCTGCGGCTCCTGGTCACTCCTTTCATGCAGCAGCAGTTCAACCAGACGGACGACCGCCGTTCGGAGCTGCCCAGCCAGGGGGTAAGCTGCTTTGACTGCCACGCCAACGGCCACACCAACGCCGGCACTCACCTGGTGGGAGACATCCGGCCCCAGGAGTTCCGCCACCGCCTGGACACCCCCACTTTGCGGGGCGTGAATATCCAGCGCCTCTTCGGCTCCCAGCGGGCCTTGAAATCCGTGGAGGATTTTACGGAATTTGAACAGCGGGCCGCGTACTTCGACGGCGACCCGGTGATCGCCACCAAGAAGGGGGTTAATATCCTGGAGCGGGGCAGCCAGGTCCATTTCATGGCCGAGTTCCAGGCGCTTCTTGACTTTCCCCCTGCTCCCAAGCTGGATGTCTTCGGCAGATTGGACCCGAAAAAGGCCACGGAAGAGGAACTGAAAGGCCAGGAGGTCTTCTTCGGCAAAGGCCGGTGCGCCGAATGCCATACACCGCCCTATTACACCGACAACCTGATGCACAACCTCCGGGCCGAGCGCTTCTACAAGCCCAAGATGGTGAACGGCCGCCTGGCCTCCGCGGACGGCCCCATCAAGACTTTCCCGTTAAGGGGCATCAAGGATTCGCCGCCTTACCTCCACGACGGCCGTCTGCTGACCCTGGAAGACACGGTGGAATTTTTCAACCTGGTGACCGGGGTAAAATTGAACGAGCAGGAGAAAAAGGCCCTGACGGCCTTTATGCGGGCGCTGTGAGAAGCAGGGATCAGGGGTTAGGGGTTAGTTTCGGTATGCTTCTCTTTTTTCTGGCCCCTGATCCCTAATCCCTAACCCCTCTATAGCTGTGAGAAGCCAGAGCGGGCTTTAACCCCCCCCCGTTCCTTCCCCTCAACTACGGTTTAATAATCCGCGCTGCCTGCATCTGGGATTCCAGGATGGTGAACATATTGGAGACCTTGCCCGCGGCGAGGCGGTCCTTGACTTTATAAAAGTCCAGGCAGGTGCCGCAGACCAGGAGTTCCACCCCCATGTCCTCCAGGCCTTTGAGTTCGGCAAGTATCGGCGAATCATTGAGGGTCAGAAAAACGCCCCGGTTATAGAAGAGCAATTTCTTCGGGACATCCATCTGCACCAGGGTCTGGCCGAAGGCCCGCATGAGGATGGCCCCCAGCTCCGGGTCGCCTTCACCCATACGGTCGGAAGCAAAGACCACCACCGTATCCAGCGTCGCTGGCGCGGCGTCGGGAAAGACGCAACTTGACGGCGTCCCCCCGGCAGGGGGCTGGATGGTCAGATGATAACAATTGCCGGCTGCGGCCACTTCCACTTTGCAGCCCCGGCTCTCCGCAAACCGGGTGACATTGTCCCGAGCTGCGATGTTGTCCACCATGACGATCAAACCCCGATCGCCTCCGCCCTCCAAAGCCTCCTTGGTGCGCACCACCGGCAGCGGACAGGCCAGGCCCGTTAAATCTAGAATTTTTGCCATATTTCCCCTCAATTTTGTGATCAGTAATCAGTCATCAGTGATCAGTAAAAAGTGACAACTGGCCCCTGATCCCTGGCCCCTGACCCCTATCTTTCACCCGCCCAGGGCAATGGCCAGGGCGGTGGTGAGTTTGATCACGTCCTGGTTGGATTTTCTGAGGTGCCGGGAGAGCAGTTGAGCCAGCCGCAGCAGGATTTTCAGGCCCATCTGCGGGTTTTCGTGAACCAGGGCCAGAAATTCCTTTTGGTGCAGTTCCAGAAGGCTGCAATCGGAGCGGGCGGTGACGGTGGCGGAACGGGCTTCGTTTTCCAGCAAGGCCATCTCTCCAAAGCAGACCCCGTCTTCGGCCTTCAGGCGAATCATCACCTTTTCTTTGGGGGTGTCTTCATCCAGCACCAAAGTCAGGGCCTTGGTGATGTCCACTTCGCCTGAGCACATGATGAAGAGGCTGTCCCCGGTCTCCCCCTCCTGCAAAATAACGGCGCCCGCAAGAAATTTCCGGGGGGAAGTGTGTTTAAGCACTTGCTGGACTTCTTTTTCTTCCAGGTCCTGGAACAGAAAAATCTTTTTGACAAATTCGCAGTGTATGGTCATAGGACGGGCCGTTTGGAAGAAATGACCACCACGTATTGGTGGGGTCCCAAAATCAGGGAGTCCGGGGGATTGACCTGGCAATCAACTTTAGTGCGGCCAAAGAGATGGGTCATGCCGCTTTCCGTGAATTTGCGCCGGATGAATTCGTCAATGCCGGAGGGTTCGCCGGACAGCAGATCCTCCAGGGCCAGGGCCTGGCCTTCGGTATAGACCGCCACGGGCAACGCCTGGTGGCGTTCTTTCAAAACCTGGGCCATTTCTCCCAGGGAACGGCCGTGAAACCGGGGGGGCACTTCCACGGCCCACAGGTCCTGGCCGCCGCCGATAAGCAGGGTGGCCAGGACGTGGAACAGCCCGGGGGAAGACAGGGCTCCGGCCAACAGCGAGCTGTCGTATTGGCCCCGGATCAGGACCTCATCCACCCCGGCCCGCTCCAGGTGGGCGCGGTTTTCGGGCCGCAGGAGTTCCGCCAGGACCCGGATTTTGGAATTCAGGGATTTTAAGGTCAGGGCGGTGAGGAGAGTGCGCTGGTCCACCTGCTCCGCGGTCTCTCCCTCCTGCCGGTCGGCCAGAATCAAGGCTTTGGAAGCCTCACGCACGTTGGCTTTCTCGAGAATTTCTTCCCGGGAGGGGTCACCCCAGAGGTAATGCACTTCAAATACGGGAAATCTTTCTTTTATTCCCTCCAATTGCTCCGGAGGCAGCTTATTGACCAGCACCACCGGCACCGGGGAGGTCAGACGCCGGAGCAATTGGTCCAGAAGGACTTCCCCGTCATAGTGCCAGCCCAATATCAAAATGTGATTCGCGGTCTTGATGGCTTCCAAACCTCTCTCCCGGCGAAACTTGCGTTCCACGAACACGGAGGCTACAGTGGCAGTGAGCAGCGACAGGCTCAACACCCCGCCCAGCATCAGGCCCACTCCCACCAAACGCCCCATAAAAGACGTGGGCACCACATCCCCATAGCCCACGGTGGTGAGGGTGACGATGGACCACCAAACGCCTGTGCCGAAGCGCGTCAGCCAGGGACCGGGCTGGGGTTCGAGGATAGAAAAGCCCAGTCCCCCCATGAGAACCAGCGCGGTTACTGCCAGCAGCAGGTTGAAGACCCGCTCCCGGTGCAAGACCTCCACAAATCTGGAAATATGGTCCTTGAGCACAAACCCTCAGACTAGAGGCAAGGTCAATCCTGGTAATACGAGGCGCAGGAAGTATCCGATTCCCAGACGCTGACCCGGCTCACCCTCACCCCGTCCCGGTTCAAGGACGCGGCCAGCCTTTGGAACAGAAAACGGGCCAGGTTTTCGGACGAGGGATTCTGATTGCTGAAGGCCGGCAGTTCGTTCAGGTATTTATGGTCGATCTCCTCCAGCAACTCCCGGGTCCGGGCCTTGACCACGCCGAAATCCTGGAGCAACCCGGCCTCATCCAGTTTGTCCCCTTGCAGAAAGACTTCCACTTTCCAGTTGTGGCCATGCAAGGCCTCACATTTGCCATAGAAGTTTTCCAGACGATGGGCCGCGGAAAACGAAGTAATGATCTTTAATTCATACATAAAATCTCAACCCACGCCCTCTTTGAGGCGGCGCAGCCTGGTCTCCGCCCGGCTGATAAAGGCTTTCAAATCGTTCTGCAAAGCCGCCAGCTCTTTATGATGTTTGCCCTGGATGGCTTTCAGCTCTTTGAGCCAGAACTCCAGGATGGCTGTCTCCCGCTGGCGCAGTTCCTCTTCCACCCGTTGCTTCAACTGTTTTACCAGAGCGTCATTCATGAGTAATCCTATTTTTAACTACTCTAAAAGCGGGCCTCTGTCAATCAATCCGGCCTTCTCACTCCGTCTTCAAAAAGAGCGGATGGGCCATTGATGCCGCCGCGCCAAACGCTTCAAGCGCCATGAAGGATTTACCACCACCGGGTAACCGATGCGGCGAAAGAGATGGAAGTCCTGAAGATGGTCACCGTAGGCAAAAGACCGGCTGAGGTCCAGGTCATGGGCCCGGGAAAGCTCCAAAAGCAGGCGCAGTTTGTTCTCTCCCCGGGGATGGAGACCGGCGATCTCACCGGTGAACCGTCTGCCGTTCTGGGCCACTTCCGTGGCAATGAGCCAATCCGCGCCCAATTCTTCTTTCAGAGGAAGGATGAGAAAGGCCAGGGAGCCGGTGAGCAGGACGATCTCATGGCCCTGGGCCTGGTGATCCCGGACGCAGGCCACCCCCACCGCGCTCAATCGGGGCGCGATATTTTCCTGAAAGCACTTCCGGGCCAATTGGATGGTTTCGGCCACCGGCATATCTTGGAGATAAGTCTTATCCCGAAACCGCTCCCTGGGTTTCCTGGCCAGGCGGCCCAGATAACCCAAAGCCCGGGGCATTGGCAACAGGCCATGCCGCACCAGATACCGGAAGAAAAGGCGCTCGGTATGCCCTTGAATCAGCGTTTGATCTACGTCGAAGACCGCGGCAATACGACCCATGGGAATTCCTGTCACCGGAGTTGCCGGCTCCAAGTTCAAGCCGGCTTTTTCCCAGTGGTAAAATAGATGCGGCCGTCCAGCACCACGGGAATTCCCCGGAGCACGCAGAGGCCCACCGTCAGGAAGATAAGGCTTTGATTGAGAGGATGCAAGGTCGCCACGATCTGGGGATTGTCCACAGCCAGGGCATGGGTCAGGTAGAGAAAACCAAAGACCACGGCCTTGGCCAGCCCATAAAAGGCCCGCATAAAGCGGGAAGCCACCAGAAACCGTCCTAAAGAGGTGTGCATCATGCCGAAGCCTGATTTCCCTTGGGCCAGAGCCACACCCCGGATGCCGTCCACAATGAAAGAGCGCACCAGAAAGACAATGGGCACCCATAAAGGGACCATGCCCAGGTACAGGAAGGTAATCCAGAGGATGTTTTCCACCGCCCGGTCCAGGGCCACATCCAGCACGGCGCCCATCTCCGTGACTTCGTTGCGCAGCCGGGCCACGTAACCGTCGAACCAATCCAGCAAATAGAGGATGATCAGCAACCCCAAGCCCAAGAGGCGCACGGAGCGCAGCGGCACGAAAAGAAAAGCCACCAGTAATAACAGGAGCGGCAGCCGGGCCAGGGTTATGGTATTGGCCAGGGACATGGGGTAGACCTGGGAAACTTTAAATTAAACTCCACGTTATCAAAATAGTCCCGGTGTTTCAATTTAATAACAGCCTTCTGATCTTGATTAAAAGGGCACCTGACTCCAGGACCTAGACCTAGCCCCACTTTCCAGCTTGGTGGCCTCCAGCAAAAGGGCTTTTTTGTCCCCATGTTCTATGCTATGCTTGCCAAAACAAGGGGGTTGTCGGTAGATAGATTTTGGCAGCCAACTTGGGGAGAGAGGGATGAGCGTCTCCAGAGAAGATGATCAGGAAGGATTGGAGGAGCTGGGGCAGAGATACGAGTTAGTGCGCCAACTCCGGGAAGAACCCTGGGGCGAAGTGTGGTTGGCTGCGGACCGCCTCCTGCACACGGAAATCGCCCTCAAAATTCTGCCGCGCACCGACCCGGATTGGGACGCGGGCCGCAAAATCCTGGCCCGGGAAGCCGTCTTGTCGCTAAGCCTGCGGCATCCCCTCATCCTGGGAGTCTTCTTCCTGGGAGAAGTGGAAGACGGCGTCTACCTGGTGGAGGAGCCCTTTGCCGGGGAAAGCCTGATGTCCCGCCTCTCCCGAAAGCAACGCTTCTCCGTGCCCGAAACTCTACGATTGCTGGAGCAGGTGAGCCAGGCCCTGGCTTTTGCGCATCACCGGGGAATAACCCATGAAACAGTCAACCCGCTGCATATCCTCCTCCAGGGGGATGAAGTGCGGGTGGCCAATTTCGCCTGCCCTGCGAAAGACGACGAACAGGCCAGATACTTAGAACTCAGGGCTTATACGCCCCCGGAGGTCCTCCGGGGGGAACAGGCCTTCCCGGTGGGCAACGTCTTTTCCCTGGGAGTTTTGGGCTATCGTTTGCTGGCCGGCAGTCTGCCATATCCCCTGACTTTTGATGAGCCTTTCCCTTATCGCCTGGAAGCCATGCCCGTGGACCTGGACGAGATTCCCCTGCCTTTGCAGAATTTGCTTCTCCAATGCCTGGCCCCGGAACCTGAGGACCGCTTTGTGGACGCGGGGGAGCTGCTCAGCCAAATCCGGCAGCTTCGTGACCTGCCTCCGGGAGGAACCCTGGACGCCTTGCTGGAGCCGGAAGGGTCTCCGCCCACCTGGCGGCAGTTCGGCTCTGGAGCCGCGGGCTTCCTGGGGAAGATCAAAAGCGCGGGCAAGTTTTGCGGGGAAAAGCTGGCCGCGTTCTCAGGAGCTCTCGGGCCCCGACTAGCGCAGACCTCCCGGCGGGTCTGGTGGGGGCTGGGTCTGGCCGGGATGCTGCTGGTCCTGGTCTTTCTGGGATTGCAATTGCAGCGGCCCTCAACCCCGCCGCCGGAGACGCCTTCGGCGGTCAGCGCCACTCCTGCGCCAACCCCCACCGTCGGCCCCCCCTCGGTGGAAACCACGGAACCTTCGTCGCCAAAGGAGCCGGCCCCTGCGGTTAAGCCCGGCCCCACCACGGCCCTGGCCACCCCGGCCGCTCCCGCCGCCCCGATGCGGGAAAAACCTACTCTGAAGGAAGAAAGATATCTGGTGATAGCTGCTAGTTACTCACAACTGGAACAGGCCAAGGCCCTGGCCCAACGCCTGAAAGGCAAGAAATACCAGGCCCAGGTCACCAAGATGACGGTTAAAGGAAAGACCACTTATCTGGTGCGTTTGGGCCCCTTTACCGAGAAAAAGAAGGCGGAGGAAACAGCCAAGCGCCTGAAGACCCAGGAGCATCTTAATCCCCGGGTGGCCCAACTGCAGCCGAAACCGGCCCCGGCCGCGGCTTCCCAGGGAGCGCGCCGATGAGCGCGCCGGTATTGACTACCTCATTAACTGGGGTAGGGCCCCGGCACCAAGGGAAAGTGCGGGATATTTACGATCTGGGAGACCGCCTGCTCCTGGTGGCTTCGGACCGCATCTCCGCGTTCGACGTGGTCATGGCCGAACCTATCCCGGACAAGGGCCGCATCCTTACCAGGCTCTCGGCGTTTTGGTTCCGGCACCTGGCGGACGTGGTTCCCAACCACGTTATTTCCCTAAACGTGGATGACTTCCCGCCCGCGTGCCATTCTTACCGGGATTTGCTGGCCGAACGCACCATGCTGGTCAAGAAAACCCGGCCCCTGCCGGTGGAATGCATTGTCCGGGGTTATCTCTCCGGCTCCGGCTGGGCGGAATATCAGGCCAGCGGCAGCATCGGCGGCATGCCTCTGCCTCCGGGCCTGGTGGAATCGGCCCGGCTGCCGCAGCCCATCTTCACGCCTTCCACCAAAGCGGAGTTGGGGGAGCATGACGAAAATATCTCGTTTGAAGCTATGGCAAAGAAAATCGGCGCGGACCTGGCGGCCAAAGTGAAGGAAATCAGCCTCACCCTTTATCTTCGGGCCCAAGCCTGGGCCGAACCCCGGGGCATTATCCTGGCGGACACCAAGTTCGAATTCGGTCTGATGAACGGCGAGTTGCTGCTGATCGACGAGGTCCTGACGCCGGACTCCTCCCGCTTCTGGCCCCAGGAAGATTACCGGCCCGGCGGCCCCCAGAAAAGCTACGACAAGCAGTATTTACGGGATTACCTGGAATCTTTGGGCTGGAACAAGAAACCCCCGCCGCCGCCGCTGCCCCCGGAGGTTATCAAGAACACCCGGGCCCGGTATGTGCAGGCGTTGAAGGTGCTGACGGGGGAGGAGTTGGATTGATACCTAATCAAACCTGAATTGGGGGAAAAGGGAAAGATGGGAAAATTCTTTCCCTTTTCCCCTTTTCCCCTTATCAACCATTCAAATCAATCTCCCAATTAAATTTGATATTTTTATTGGAGAAGACCACTTCTTCAAAGCCTGCGTCCCTTAAGTTTTGCAGCATGTCCGATTTGTCGATGAGCGCGAAGATCATGGGCCGGTTAAAGACCGGGCTCTCCAGTTTGATGGTGGTTTTCTCCGAACCGCTCAAGTGAATCTTCACGTCAAAGCCTTTGCTTAAGAAATCCCGGTCCAGGTCCTTGGCCACTTCTTCCCGTTTTTTGATGGTCCTTTCCCGGACGGCCTTCTGCATCACTTCCTTGTATTTCTTCAGGTCTTTCTCCCGGTTTTCCACTTCCTGGAGGGTCTTTTTGGCCTCTTCGTCCAGCTTCTTCACCTGGCGCTGGATGGCCTCCAGGTGGCGGCGGGCGTCTTCCAGGCGGCCGTAAGTCCGTTTCTTGATATCCGGCTCGTTGGGATTACCAGCGGCCAGGGCCTTTTGAGCTTCCTGGAGATGGGCCCCCGGGGGCAGCGCGGCAAAGGCCTTCTCTTTTTCGCTGAGCTTGGCCAGCACCGGCAAGATGGCCTTCCGGTCCACCAGCGCGATTATCTTGTAACCCGGCTTATCCAGCTTCTCCCAGGTGAGGGGGTCGGTCTGGCAATATTTTTCCACGGTAAAGGCCTGGACTTCGCCCTGCAGCCAGTAAAGCTTGACCAGGAAAGGCTTGCCGTGGTGTTCCCGCTTCACCACCAGGGTGGGATCGTAATCCCTTTCCCCTTCCCAGATTTCATCATAAGAGACTTCCAGGCCGCCGGGGCCGGACAGCATCAAACCCTTGACCCTGGACGCCTGTTTCTTCATGAATTCCGCGTAATTTTCCCAAACCTTAAGGGAGCGCTTGCCTTTTCCCTTAACCTCCTTGGCCTTATGAAAATCCCCAAAATCCGGAGAATTAATGAGCAATTCCTGTTCCGACATCTGCGCCGGTCCCGCGGCCAGGAGCAGCATGACCGCCAGCATAATTCCCATGAATAGCCGCACTTTCCGTATCAGCATGACCCCTAACTCCAATCTTTCATCTCTCTTTGATTAGATGATCTTGAAATTGAATTATAAATCTTCTTTCCGGTTTTGGGAATTTGAGATTGGGGAAAAGCACCTGCCGGACTCAGGGGAGTGAAAAGGAAAAGAGGACGGATATATCTGTCCATCCCCAAAAATGATCTCTTGCTTGATTTTTCAATGGATTATTTGGGGAGGAGGGCTGTAGGGGCGGGTTTAAAACCCGCCCCTACGGTCCCTGGCCCCTCCCCCCACTATCCATCACCAGCCGCTGCCGCCGCCTCCGCCGCCGCCGCCTCCGGAAAAGCCGCCGCCGCCGCTGCCTGAAGAGGATCCGGGCGGGGAAGCGGAGGAGGCAATGGCTCCGGCGAAAGCTCCCCCCAGGTTGGAGACGAACCTGGAACTACCCACATCGCGATATGAACCGCCGTAGTACCAGGCGGGAGTGTAGCCCTGGGTGTCACCGGCCCGGGCCAACACCTCGGCAAACTGCTCGCTCCATTCGTTCTCCACGTCCAGAGCCAGAGCGTAGGGCAGGTATTTTTCGAAGAGTTCCGGGGTCTTCTCCGGCGGATTGAGCATGTTCAGGCGCTCTTTTTCCGCCACGGACAGGTAGAGCTTAAACCCCTCGATCTGGTCCATGATCTTGCGGCCCGAGAGGGTGGGGCTTTTGAGCAGACGATAAAACAAAAAATTCACTCCCACCAGAATTACCAGCGGGATTAGCGCGGTCAGGGGGAAGCTATGCCTAATAAAGGACGCGCCTAAAATTTTTATCCCCAAAAAAACCAGCGCCAAGAGGGCCAAGCCCACTGCCCCCATGCTTTTGAGAGAACGGAAGGCTCCAGATGCAACACTTCCCCAATTAAAGGACCAGACCGCCAATAAGACGCAGGCGAAGGTCCAGGCAAACAGCCGGAGGAACGCGTCTCCCACATCGCCGTGGTTTAACGAGGTCAGGATAACGGCCCCCAACGCCATGACGCTTAGAACCATCCCGGTGGCGAAGTAGTTTGAATTGGTGAAAAAATAGGCTTTTTCCAGTTCGCCTTTCAGGGTATTCTGCAAAGCGTCCCGGGCGTCCTGGATCATTTCATGGTTTTTGTTTTTCATCTCCAGGGTATCGCCCCCGGCAAAGAGCTTGGCCCCCAGGTTCTGCTCCCCCCGGGAGAGAGAGTTGACGCCCCCGCCTCGCCTATGCAGGGTATATTCCTTACCGATATTTTCAATGGTCAGATAGCTCTTGACGGCCATATCCACCAAAGCCGCGGCCACGGTGCGGTCGTCAAAGCCCATGCGCATCAGGAAGCGCACGGAGGGCGGGGAGAAACCGGGAGGGGGTGCAAACAGCGGAATAATGGTGCCCTTATCCGGGTCCCGGCCCACCTTGGACCAGGACACCAGGTAAAATCCCAGCACCAACAAAAAACCCGCCAGCCCTACGGCCGCAGGCAGTTGATCCCGGAGAAAAAAGCCCATCTTATCTGCACCTGAAGGTGGTTGTACCACCCCCTTGGGCCAGCCCACGGCCACGGTGAGGCCCTCTCCGGGAGCCAGTTCCCGGTTGGTGGTAAAAATTATTTTTGCCGGTCCTTCGTCCCGGGTCTGGCAGTCGCGCGCCCTTGAACCCACTCGGCCCGTATAAGCGCTATGCTGGAGAATTTTCGCGCCCAGGGGCAGCTCGATCACCGCTTGGGCGCTGCTGATGGGTAAGGTCCAACCATGGCCGGTGGCGTTCCAGTAAAGCTCATCATAATCCTTAAAAAAACCTACCTGCCGGTCGGTGCGATATTTAATGGTGTACTCGTACTTCCCGGCAGGCAAAATCACATCTTTCTGACCGATGTAAATCTTCACCCCGTTGGAGACGTGCTCGAGATGGTAGGGCTCTTTCTTCCCGTCCCGGAGTACCTCCAGTATTTCGAAGCCCATCTTGACGGTGTTGCCGGATTTGTCCTGATAAATGGTGGGAAAGTCCCGGACAATGCCTCGTTTGATCTTAATTCCGGCGCTTTCCACCTTGATGGTCTCGGTGACCGTCAGGGTGGCGTCCGGATGCACCTGCACCTGGCTGTGGAAACGAAGGATTTTCTCCCGCAGGTATGCGGACGGGGTATAAGGTTTGGCGTTCCGCGTGGGCGGGGCCCCGGAGGCCAGTAAGGGAAAAAGACAAACAGCCGTCAGGGCCAGGAAGAAGGCGCGTCTAAAAGTCTTCATCGCTGCGGCTCTTATTTAACCGAAAGCCACCTTGGGCACGGTCCGGTCACCCGCGTCTTCGACCTCAAAGTATTCCGCGGGGGTGAACTGGAACATATTGGCCACGATATTGCTGGGGAAGGAGGCCACGAGGATATTGAGGTTCCGGGCCGCGCCGTTGTAATAGCGCCGGGCCAGCTGAATCTGGTCTTCAATGTCCGCCAGGGACTTTTGCAGCTCGATAAAATTTTGGGAGGCCTTCAGATCGGGGTAATTTTCCGCCACCGCAAAGAGGTTGCCCAGAGCCGCGCCCAGGGCCCCTTCCACCCGGCCTTTTTCTCCCAGGCTTAGGGCCTGCAGGCTCTGAGTCCGGAGTTCGGTGACCTTTTCCAGGACCCCTTTTTCATGGCCCATGTAGCCCTTCACTGTCTCAATGAGGTTGGGAATCAGATCGGCCCGGCGCTTGAGCTGCACGTCGATGCCGGACCAGCCTTCCTGGACCATTTGCCGGTTGCGCACCAGGCGATTGTAAATAGAAACCGCAGCGATGAGCGCGGCCACCACCAATCCTATCACAATATAAAACGCGGTCATAAGCCAACCTCGCACGGAGAAAAATGTGGGGGAGGTTAAAGGCGCACGGCCCCGCCCGAACCCCCAGGGTTCCTGGAATAACATCGGCTTAACAACGGGGAAACGTTAAAGGGTGAAGGATTTGCGGGAAGAATTGCTCTTTCTGTGTAAACCTATGCAGAGCAGGGTTTGCCCCGCTTCTTCGGTGAGCGGTGTCTACCCAAAAAACTTTGAACTTTGAACCTTAAACTTTGAACTTCGAGTCAGGAGATCGGGGACTTACTTACAGTCTTCGTCAACCCATTCGCAGCAGGGTCTTCACAGGGGCAGGGCGCATTCTTGTGCACCAGACGCCCCAGCTTGGCGCAATGCAGGGCCTGAAAGGTATTGCAAGATCCGGCCCCATCCACGGCCTGGACCTGGGGGAAGGAGGCATATTCACAAGAGAGGTCGCACCATTTCATGGTTTTTAGATAATGTGTCTTTTAGGCTAAAGATATTTTTGTAATTCTTCCTTCGATAAACCACATTGCTTTAATATTGCCAGGAGTGTGCCCTTTGCCAATTCATCATGAAGAGGAACTACGGTCTGAAACTTTCCTTTCTGCAAACTTACATGGCTGCCTCTTCCCCTAACATAATGGAACCCGGCTTTCTTCAATGCCTTAATTAAATCTTCGCCGGATAATTTCGGAAGCCTAACCACCCACCGCTACCTCAAAGGGATATAACATTACTTCTCCAGTGCTGGCGGGGAGGTCTTCCTCGCCAAAACTTTCCAAGTAAAGTTCCACTGCTTCCTTGAGGTTCGCCTGTGCTTCTTCAATGGTTTTGCCCTGGCTTACCACGCCTAGTTCAACGCAGTGAGCCACATACCACTCCTCTTCCCTGGTCAAAACCGCCGTAAATTTCTTAGACATAAAAACCTCGAATGGTTTCAGTCTCGACTCATTTACCCTTTCGCCTTCTGCGCCACCACCTCATACGCCTGCTGCAAAGCCGCTCTGATTTTTCCTTTATCCGGCCCGCCGGCCTGGGCCATGTCGGGTTTGCCGCCGCCGCTGCCGCCTACCACCGGGGCCAGTTGTTTGATGATTTCCCCCGCGGGGAAGCGCTTGGTAAGGTCCTGGCTCACCAGGGCGATGAGCATGGCCTTTTCGCCCACAGCGCTACCTAGAACGACGATGCCGCTCTTCAGGCGGTCCTGGAACTTCACCGCGTACTCCCGGAGGCTCTTGGGGTCCGCGGCCTGGACTTCCAGGGCCAGGACCTTGACGCCGTCCACGTCCCGGACTTCCTCCATCAGGTCCTTGGCCTGGGCCGTGGCCAGACGGCTCTTCAGGGTCTCCACCTCTTTTTCCAGTTCCTTCTGGCGCTTCAAGAGTTTTTCTAAGCGGCTAAGTAAATCGCCCCGGCTGCCTTTTAGCAGGCCCGCGGCCTGGTCCAGTTCCCGGGTCATCTCCTGCATCAGGTCAATGGCCGCGGGGCCGCACACCGCCTCCAGGCGGCGGATGCCCGCGGCCACCGAGGCTTCGGAAGTGATTTTGCAGAGCCCCAGGTCCCCAGTACGTCTGACATGCGTACCTCCGCAGAGCTCCCGGCTGAGTCCGGGGATGGCCACCACCCGCACCTGATCTCCATATTTTTCTTCAAACAGGGCCATGGTGCCGCTCTCCAGGGCCTGGGCCAGGGGCATGAGGTTGGTCTCCACCGGCTGGTTGGCGGCGATATAGACGTTCAGGTCGTGTTCCATCTGCGCCAATTCGTCGGCGCTGATGGCCTGGAAATGGCTGAAGTCGAACCGCAGCCGGTCCGGAGCCACCAGGGAGCCGGACTGCTTGACATGGCTCCCCAGATTTTTTTGTAGTACCGCCTGGAGGATATGGGTGGCGGTGTGGTGCCGGGCGATCTGGCGGCGGCGCTCTGCGTCTATCTCCAGGCGGGCCGGGGCATTGACTTTCACCACCCCTTCTTCCACCTTGCCTTGATGGACGATGAGATCGTTAGGCAGGCGCTGGGTATTGGTGACCCGCAGTTTATAGCCGGGCCCGGTGATCCAGCCGGTGTCCCCCACCTGGCCGCCGGTTTCCCCATAGAAGGGGGTGGCCGAGGTGACCACTTCCACTTCCTCTCCGGCTGCGGCTTGGTCGCCAGCGGTCTCATGGCGAATCAAAGCCAGGATGGCGCTGTCGGCCTTTAAAGCCTCGTATCCTAGAAACTTGGTGGCTTCCCATCCCGCCAGTTCCTGGTAAACCTGGGGCACTTCCTCCCCCAGGCCGCCCCGCCAGGCCTGGCGGGAGGCTTCCCGCTGGCGGCGCATATGGGCCTCGAACCCCTCCACGTCCAGCCCCAGGCCCTCCTCCTTGAGCGCGTCCTGGACCAGATCCAGGGGAAAGCCGTAAGTGTCGTAGAGCTTAAAGGCCACCTCGCCGGGCAGAATCTCCTTCTTCTTGGTCTTCATGGCCGCTAATTCTTCGGCCAGGAGTTTCAGGCCATGATCCAGGGTGTCCGCGAACCGCTCCTCTTCGTTGGTCACCACCTGGGCCAGGATGGGCCGGGCCGCGACGAGTTCGGGATAAATCTCCCCCATCATCTCCACCACTTTTTCGCTCACCTTGGGAAGGAAAGGAGTTTTCAAGTTCAGGATGCGGCCAAACCTTAAGGCCCGGCGCATGATGCGCCGCAGCACGTAACCCCGCCCTTCGTTGGAGGGAAGCACGCCGTCGGCGATTAAGAAAGTGGTGGCCCGGGCATGGTCGGCGATAACCCGGAAGGCCACGTTTTCCTGGGCATTACTACCGTAGGCTTTTCCGGATAACTCCTCCACCCGGCCGATCACCGGGCGCAGGAGATCGGTGTCGAAGTTGCTCTGCACCCCCTGGACCACCGCAGTCAGGCGCTCCAGGCCCATGCCCGTGTCGATGCTGGGCTTGGGCAGAGGATTGAGCTTGCCGTCTGCGGAGCGGTTGAACTGCATGAAGACGTTGTTCCAAATCTCCAAATAGCGGTCGCATTCGCACTTGCCGATGCCGCAGTCCGGGCCGCAAGCCATGGCCTCACCCTGGTCGATGAGGATTTCCGAGCACGGCCCGCAGGGGCCGGTGTCCCCCATGGCCCAGAAATTGTCCTTCTCCCCCAGTCCGACGATGCGCTCCGGGGGGATGCCCGCAATCTTCTCCCAGAGGCGGGCCGCTTCTTCGTCTTCGTGATAAACCGTGGCCCAGAGGCGGTCCGCGGGGAGTTTATAATCCCGGGTGAGGAGCTCCCAGGCCATCTCGATGGCCCCTTCCTTGAAATAATCGCCGAAAGAGAAGTTCCCCAGCATTTCAAAGAAGGTATGGTGCCGGGCGGTGAAGCCCACGTTCTCCAGGTCGTTGTGCTTGCCTCCGGCCCGGACGCACTTCTGGCAACTCGCGGCCCGGGTGTAAGGCCGCGGTTCCTCTCCCAGAAAGACTTTCTTGAACTGGTTCATCCCCGCGTTGGCAAAAAGCAGGGTGGGGTCCCCCTGGGGGATAAGCGAAGAACTGGCCACCCGGGTGTGGCCGTGTTTTTCAAAAAAAACCAAAAACAATTCCCGGATGTCGCGGCTGGTCATGGTGTATCAAGCTCCTCAGGCAGGTTGACTTTGGCGATGAGGCCGTAGTTGGCGCGAATCTGGCGCTCCAGTTCCCCGGTCACCTCGGGGTGTTCCCGGAGGTAGACTTTGGCGTTTTCCCGGCCCTGGGCCATGCGCTCCGAGCCCAGGCTGTACCAGGCGCCGCTTTTGGTGATCAGGCTTTGGGCCGTGGCCAGGTCCAGCAGGTCCCCTTCCTTGGAGATGCCCTGGCCGAAGACGATGTCGAACTCGGCCTCCCTAAACGGCGGCGCCAGTTTGTTCTTCACCACCTTCACCCGGGTGTGGTAGCCCACCACGTCGTTGCCTTCCTTGATGGCGCTGATGCGGCGGATGTCCATGCGCAAGGAGGCGTAGAACTTCAGGGCGTTGCCCCCGGTGGTGGTTTCGGGGTTGCCGAACATCACCCCGATCTTGTGGCGGATCTGGTTGATGAAGATCATCGCGGTCTTGGTCTTGCTGATGGTGGCCGTGAGTTTCCTTAAGGCCTGAGACATGAGCCGGGCCTGGGAGCCCATCTGCGCGTCCCCCATCTCCCCTTCGATCTCCGAACGGGGCACTAAGGCAGCCACGGAGTCCACCACCAGCATGTCCACGGCATTAGAGCGCACCAGGATTTCCGCGATCTCCAGGGCCTGCTCGCCGGAATCGGGCTGGGAGATAAGGAGGTCTTCCGTCCTCACCCCCAGTTTCCGGGCGTACTGGACGTCCAGGGCGTGCTCCGCGTCCACGAACGCGGCGACCCCGCCCAATTTCTGGGCCTCGGCAATGGCGTGCAAGGCTAAGGTGGTCTTCCCCGAGGCCTCCGGCCCGAAAATCTCGATGACCCTTCCTCTGGGGATGCCGCCGATGCCTAAGGCCAAATCCAACGAGATGCAGCCGGTGGGGATTACGGCCACATCGATTTTTTCATCCGCGCCCAGGCGCATGATGGCCCCTTTGCCGTACGCCTTCTCAATCTGGCCCAGGGCCTGGTCCAACGCCTTGGCCTTCTCCGGTGCACCTTGCTCTGCCATTTGTCAGTCCTCTTCGTTTGAATTTGGATTTTGTGTTTAGCTGGCAGCTTTCAGCGGTCAGCTTTCAGCAAAAGCAACTATCATTACTTACGAAAAGTTCAAAGTTTAAAGATCAAGGGTTTTTGGTGGCACAGGCTTTCCATCCTGTGCCGGCGCAGGCTAAAGCCTGCGGCTATCATTTCCTGGCCCCTGACCCCTGATCCCTGGCTCCTGACTGCTCACTGCTTACTGCTCACTGCTCAATTCCCCAACGGGATGACCTGCAACGGCGCGTAAATCGACCCCTGGGGCGTCAGGGTGCTCTTGAATAAAATGATCTCATTCACCATAAACGGCGGCCATTTCAAGGGCGGCAGCTTTTCCAGGGCCAGGGCCAGCCGGTGCCGGTTGGCGGGTGATTTCACCCGGCCCAGGGTGAGGTGCGGGTTAAACGCCCGTCCCTCCGGCAGGTGCCCCAGGACCTCGAAGGCCTTTTCCAGTTTCTGGTACATCTGCGCCAGGGGGATGACGTCTCCCCCTAAGCTTACCCAGACGACCCGGGGGCTTTTCATATTGGGAAAGGCCCCGGCCTGGGTGGCCTGGAGCTGAAAAGGCTGCTGCTCCGCCGCCACTTCCCGGGCCGCCTGGATGAGGGCGTCGATCTCGTTATCCGGCACGTTGCCGAAAAATTTGAGCGTTAGGTGGATGTTGCCCACCGCCACCCAGCGCACGTCCGCGTTGCTTTTCTTCAGCTCCCCCTGGAGCAGGGCCAGTTGGGGGCGGAGGGAATCCGGCAGATCAATGGCCAAAAAGCAGCGGATCATTTTTTGAGCCTTCAGCTGTCAGCGGTCAGCTTTCAGCTTTTTTTCAAAATCCAGGGTGATGTTTCATAAATAACATGGTTTGCTTATGACGAAAATAGCCTCCATAAAAGCCAGTAATTTACCCCCGCTTTTATAAGGGGGCCGGGGGATTATTAATAACCCTCTAAAAATCCCCCTAAATCCCCCTTTAGAAAAGGGGGACTTTAAACAAGTTTCCAAAACACCAAAATGGTTTATTTCAATGGTTATTTTGTTTTCGGCCTACTAAAATTCTGAAAAATTTCCGGCGCCGCTGCCCTTTAACTTTGAACTTTGAACCTTGAACTTTGAACTATAAAAAGCTGAAAGCTGACCGCTGATAGCTGACAGCTAATCTACTTCAACTCCCTTCTCAGCCAATCCAACGCGGTTTGGGCCGACAAGGCCTTGATCTCCTCCCGGGAGCCGTGGAAGCGGTAATGCTTGGCCTCCACCCCGGTTTTGGTGGCCAGGCCGATCCACACGGTGCCCACCGGCTTTTCCGGGCTGCCGCCGGTGGGCCCGGCAATGCCTGTCACCGCCAGCCCCAGGTGCGTATGGAAAATCTCCTTGACTCCCAGGGCCATGGCCTTGGCCGTGGCTTCGCTCACCGCCCCGTTTTTCTCCAGGGTTGCTTCGGGGACTTGCAGTAGGTCCATCTTTGCCTGGTTGCTGTAAGTCACTACTCCGCCCTGGAAATAATCGGAGGACCCGGACATGTTGGTGACGCGGTGGCAGATGAGGCCGCCGGTGCAGGACTCGGCCACCGCCAGGGTCAGGCCCTGCTCTCGCAGCCGCCGGCCCACCAACTCCTCCAAGGTGGCCGCTTCCGGACCCAGCAGCACTTCCCCCACTTCCCGGCCCAGGGCCGCGGTGAGCCGGTCCAGGTCTTCCTCCAGGACTTGGGGGTCTTGCCCCCTTAAAGTAAGGGTGAGGTGGTTCTCCGGGAAGTTGGGGTAAAAACCCACGCACACCCCTTCTTGCCATTCCCCCAGTTTGTTGACCGCTTCCTGGAGTTGGGTCTCGGACATGCCAAAGAGCCGCAGAGTGCGCTGCCGCATGTAATCCCCGCCCGCGGCGAATCCCACCAGAAAGGGGAGGACAAAAGAATCAAAGAGGACCTGCATCTCTTTAGGCACGCCGGGAAGAAAAAAAAGCCAAACGCCCTGATGTTTCAAAGAAAAGCCGCAGGCTGAGGCCCCCGGGTCCAGGACCGTGGCCCCTTCCGGGATCACCGCCAGCCGGGCGTAGCGTTCTTCCCAGGGCAGGCCCCGCTCCTCCAGGCAGCGGCGGATGCGGGCCAGGAGGGCCTCGTCTTCAAAGAGCCGCAAATTCAAGGCTTGGGCCGCGGCGGCCACCGTGAGGTCGTCATCCGTTGGCCCCAGGCCACCGGTGATGATGATGAACTGAGAGCGGGACAGGGCCTGGGACAGCGAATCCTGAAACAAGGGCGCGTTGTCCCCCAGGATGGTGATGCTCTGCACCCTTAAGCCCGCCTCATGGAGACGCCGGGCCGCATAGCGGGCGTTAAAATCCCCCACCCGGCCGGTGATCAGCTCGGTGCCGGTGGTGATGATTTCCCCTTGCATCATAGCGTCCGTCGGCTCTCAGCCGGCAGCAAATGCGAGTAATCATATACAAAGTTCATCAATTATATAAACCTAATCTTATAACATTCTTATTTCCTGCAAATAATACAGCCCAATAAAAGGTAGCGGCTTCATTAAATCGATATAAATCGCTATCTTCATAATTTTCATTTTTTGTAAAGTAGTTATCAAAAAACCCCGTTTCATTATTTATTCTTGATTCACTCGTAATCGCAATATTGAACCATTCCCTTTCATCATAAATGAGATTGATATCTTTTTCCCGGGGCCTGAATCCGAATCCGCCGTTTGAGATTGCCTCTCCCCAGGAATTGATGCACCCCCTTAAGTCTTGCTGATAATGAAATAAATCCGCGATCCTTCCTTCAATCTGCGGCCAGTCGATGGGATCTGAATCGCGAAATTCACGGGAGAATTTATCCATGAATTGGGACATCAGGATATGACAATGTTTGGCGGCCTCCAAGGCCCGATCGGCATTGGCGAGACGATGCCGGTCTCCCTGATTATCGGTATATTCCCAGGCGAGTCTGGGTTCGTCCGGGGTCGATCCTGCCTGGGCATGGCCCAGCGGCGGCGCTAACTGATAGATATAAATATTTTTCCCATCCACATTAAGGTTGTTAACCCTATTTCTATCATCCACCACGCCCATAAAACTTTGGTGCGACCAGGTATCCGCATAGGCGTGCAGGATAATCCCCAAAAGATGGCGACGAAAAGGCTTTATATCCTCTCCATCCTCTCTCAAAAATTGAACAATCATTTCTTGAACAATATCGCCGTTAGCCTTGGTAAGCAGTTTCTCATTACCCACGCCCTGGTTGCCCGGAAGAAAATGGAAGGGAACCCAGACGCGTTTACATATTCTTTCCGATACCGTATGCGGATCCAAAATCCTGTGCGCGGTTATAAAGGGCTCGAACTCACCGCCATTTTCAAACAAAATCTTATTCTCTTGAACATCGTCGTCAGTATATTGGGAAGAATAGGCAATGACATAGGCGTCGTCGGGACTGAAGCCCGCGGCTCTGGCCAAGGCGTAAATAGTATAAAAGTGAAAGTCGATCCGCATGGAAGGCCTCCTTTCCGGTTATGCTCCGAATATTTCAGCCTTTTAACCTACCCCCGGGAAATCACTATTATTATTTCTAAGGCCCCCCTTGCCATCACCCCCGCGGCCACATCGTCCGCCACCACGGCCAAACCTCCTTCGCCTTTCCCGCACCAGCGGATGGGGAAGGGCTTGAGGATGTCCAGAATCCGGAAAAGGATAAAGCCCGCGGCCGCGTATTGCCAGGTCAAGGGCAGCCAGGCCAGGGTAATGAGCAGGCCCACCACTTCATCCACCACGATGGCGGGGTGGTCCGTACGCCCCAGGTAATCCTGGGCCGGGCCCGCGGCCCAAAGGGCCAGGCCTAATAATACCAGCCCACTTACACCGTAGCCCCAGGGTCCCAGTTGCGCCAGCAGCCACCAGAGGGGCAGGGCCGCAAGGGTCCCCCAGGTGCCGGGCATGCCCGGGAGATAACCCACTCCCCCCCAGGTGGCCACGGCCAGGATGAGCCGCCGCCGCCAGGAACTGGAACTTTCGGGAAAGCCGCCTCTATTACTCCTTAACATCTCAAAAATACACGGATTTAAAGTGCTTGTCAATAACTCCCCGACCCCGTTTCCCGCACGGTTTATCAGGCCTGGGGACCGCCAATGAGTAATGGCAAGATACAAAACTTTCAGGATTATTTCATCCTCATATCAGCAGAAATCAGCCGATTTCCTGGAAGCGCAATAAAGGGGTTAAAAAACGATGAAATTTCGCTATAATAGTTGCATGCGGAACGATGTCTCAGAATCTCCTCCCCTACCGCCGCCTCTGACCATACCCCGGCCTCAACACAGCCTCTCCCGTAAAGACGTGGACGTGGAAGCCTTGAAGGTGCTTTATCGCCTGTATCATGCCGGATATAAAGCCTACCTGGTGGGGGGGAGCGTCCGGGACCTGTTGTTGGGCAAGAAACCCAAGGACTTCGATATCGTCACTGATGCCCGGCCCGGGGAAATCCGCAAGCTCTTCCGCAACAGCCGCATCATCGGCCGCCGCTTCCGGCTGGTGCAGGTCTTTTTCCGGGGCGCGCATATCGTCGAGGTCTCCACTTTCCGGCGGCGGTCCGAATTTGAAGAAGAACAGGACCAGGAAACCCCTTCTTCCCGGGACAATACCTACGGCACTCCCGGGGAGGACGCACAGCGCCGGGACCTGACCATCAACGGCCTGTTCTACAACATCGCCGACTTCTCATTAGTGGATTACGTGGGCGGGCTGGAGGACCTGGAATCCGGGATCATCCGGGTCATCGGCGAGCCTGCGGTGCGCTTCACCCGGGACCCGGTGCGGATGCTGCGGGTGCTGCGCCACGCCGCGCGCCTGGGCTTCGATATCGACCGGGAGGCCTGGGAGGAGATCGGCCGCAAACGGCATCTGATCCGGCTCTGCCCCGCGGCCCGGGTGCGGGACGAATTGCTCAAGGATTTCCACAGCGGCGCGGCCCGGCCCTTCCTGGAGCTGATGCTGGAATCCGGTTTATTCTATGCGATTTTTCCTGTCTGGGAAGCAAGATTGGGCAGAGCGGGGGAAGACCGTCTCTTGGATCTCTTCACCCGGGTGGACCTCCTCTTCCAGGCGGGGCTGCCCCTGGCTGACGGCTTGTTATGGGCCGTGTTCCTGACCTCTTATCTGGAACAGAGACCTCGCCCCCAGAATCTCAAGGAACTGCGGGAATTTCTCCAGGAAGCGGCCCAGGAGGCCTTCCAGGGCAGCGAAATCCCCCGGCAGCGGCAGGAAGAACTGGTGCAGATTCTAGCCCTGGCCGAGAAGTTGGCCCCCTTGCTCCGGCAAAAACGCGCCGTCCCGGTGCGCATGTCTCGTTTGGCCACGTATCCGGAAGCCTGGCTGTTTTGCCAGATTAAGGAGGCGACGAAGGAGGATTTGGTGGAAAGGTGCCAGCCGGAGGAAATCCCTCTCCGGGCCCCCCAGCCCAAGCGCCGCCGCCCCCGGCGACGCCGCTCCCGGGGCCGGGGCCCGCGGCCGACAAATCAGTCTTAAGCAGCTTCCGATTCCACAAAGAACCGGGAATCCTGAATATCCGTCAGCAGCCAGGCGCTGCTGCCCCATTGCCGCTCAAAGGTCCAGCATTCATGTAATTTTTCCGGATAGCTCATGGACCCGGAAATCAGCTTGAAACTCCGACGTTCCAGCAAATAATCCACTACCCGCCCCTGGAACCCCATGATAATAAGATCCCGGCCTTCCTCCTGCCTGGCCATCAGCACCACGATCCGGCTCAGGGACAAATCTTCCACCCGGCTGATCTCCCCCCGGAGGCTGAGAATTTTTAATCCCATGCCTATAAAATCCAGCAACTGGGACGCAACCCGATCTTTAATCCGGTCCAGGTCCTCGTGGTTCCAGGCGTCATGGAGGTCATAGATCGTTTGCCGGGCATATTCCACGAAAGTTTCCAGATGGAAATTGAAGTTGGTATGGGAGAATTTGGCCAAGCCGGGCCCGGCTTCATTTTTAATGGTAAAGACCACGGGGCCCAGTGAATCCTTCACCGCGAAACCGGGAATATACATGGTTTCGCCCCGGCGCACCGGCCGCAGCAGGCGGTATCCCAGATAGGCCGCGCCGGTGACCACCACCACGTCCAGAAAACCCACCGGCCAGTTCCCCTGGCTCCAATAGAGGGATAAGGGGTAGCCGAACAGGAAGGAACACAAAAGTCCGCCTAGAAGGCCGCCGGCCAGGAACTTCACCAAGCCATCAAAGGGGCCTTGGGGGTAAACTGGCGTTCTGGAGGCAGGGGCATCAGCGTATTGGGATTTGCGGGAGGATGACCACTGCTTCGGAGTCGGAGCCGCGCTGGCCTGCAATTGGGAAATGCCGGGAATGGCGCCGAAGTCCGAGCCGGCCCCGGCCCCCAGGGGCAGACAAAACCCTAGTAAGAGGACGGCGAAACAAACCTTGATAAAAAAAACCCGCCGCATCGCCCTATCCCCAGGCATTGCTCTTTCTGCCTCAAAAGCTATAAATAATTAGTGGAAGCAAATCCTTAATATTATCTGGGCTCCCGGCTCTTGGGCCTTCTCCCAAGTCTTCCGCTTGCGCAATATTTCTTATCATCAGAGCCTCTTGCAAAAATCATAAGGATTACCGGTCGGCATAAGGCAACGGCAAGGCCATGGGAGTCTTAAGTCAATGAAATCCTGCTATTCTGTCCTTTTTGTGGAAAATCGAGCCGCTTTTGGCGA